>ERZ1292644.31-Hain-H14-01um-R2-31-length-81952-cov-8_pt1 | contig 81952 bp, 80 predicted proteins | sample MGYA00564402_ERZ1292644 | MGnify/ENA primary metagenome ERZ1292644 (study PRJEB36523, sample SAMEA6512644) | groundwater metagenome | collected 2019-01-09 | study: AquaDiva: Metagenomics assemblies of 32 groundwater samples
GGGCGATGGCGCCCTTCTCCGCGCTCAGTCAGGCGGCGAGCAATTCGTCCGCCGGACCGAAGAATTCGTAATGAATGCGGTCGGATGGGACGCCAGCCAGCGACAAGGTCGAGACGGCGTGCCGCAGAAACGGGCGTGGTCCGCAGATATAGTAATCGGCCTCACCTACAGGCGTGTTGGCGACCAGCCATTCATCGGTAATGATGCCGGCGACGTCATAATCCCGTCCTGCGACTTCATCTTCGAGCGGGGTCTGATGAAAATCGGTGACGGTGATTGACTTGCCCCGCCCAGCGACAGCGCGAACATGATCACGCATTGCGTGGGTATCGCGGTCATGAGTTCCGTGGACATAGTGCACGGGGACTCCCGCCTCGCCCTCAGCAAGCGTTTCGAGCATGGCCACCATCGGGGTCAGCCCCACGCCGCCCGACAGGAGGATCACCGGGCGTTCGACATGCGCTGCCAGGAAGAATTCGCCTGCAGGCGCGGCAACTTTGAGCACCGTGCCCGGCTTGGCTTCATCATGAAGCCAGCCTGACGCAAGACCAAGCGGCTCACGCTTGACCGAAATGCGATAGGTTTCGCCGTTGGGGGCTGCTGAAATCGAATAGTTGCGCTTGACTGGCGGATGTCCCGGAATTTCAAGCCAGAAGGTCAGATATTGCCCGGGCTTGTGCCGCATGACGGCCCCGCCATCAACGGGGCGCAGAACGAAGGAATTGATGACGCTGCTCTCACGCACGACGTCCTCGACGCGAAAATCGCGCCAGCCATTCCATCCGCCGGTCGCATCCTTCTGTTCTGAGTAGACTCGCTGCTCGCGGGCGATCAGGATGTTGGCCAGGAACCAGTAGGCTTCGCCCCAGGCAGCGAGAATCTCATCGGCGGCCGCATCCCCCAGCACCGCCTTGATCGCCCCCAGGAGCGCCTCGGCAACGTGCGGATAATGTTCGGGCAGAATTTGCAGGCCGACATGCTTCTGCGCGATCCGCTCGACCGCCGGGGCAAGCGCACCGAGATTTTCGATGTTGCTCGCATAGGCGAGAATGGCGCCGGTCAGCGCCCGCGGCTGCGAACCGGCATCACCATGGTGCGATTGGTTGAAAAGGTCGCGAATGTTCGGGTTCTGGAACATCCGGGAATACATCTCGTTCACGATGTCGAGGCCATGCGCTTCGAGCGCGGGGACGGTCGCCTTGACGAGCGCAATGGTCTGATCGCTGAGGGGCTGCGTCATCAACTTCTCCTTTTTGAATGCGTTGAAAATCCCGGAATGTCAGAGCTTGGGAATGTGATCGTAAAAATCCACCTGCATCTTCATCGGCCCTGTCGGCGTTACGAAATGCGGTTGCTGAGGGAGAATCAAGCCAGGCTGGTCAGGCGTCAGGACGATCTCCGAAGGTGGCTCGAGGTAGGTTAGCCGGAGTTCGCCCTCCAAAACCCGGATCACGCCCCAAACACCAGCCTTCGTGTCATGTCGCGCGCGCAAGGCAGCCGGCAGAGTGTCCTGGTTGAACACCGGCGTGGAACGGTAAGGCAAGATTTCAGCCATGGGTTTGCCCTGGTCGCTCGATGGCATCCTTACGTTCCGCGTTGGCGACCGATGCAGCACTCCGTTCCTCCAGTTGGAAGAACATCGCCAGTTGCAGGCTCTCGGCGATGCGCCGCGCCTTCGCTTGTAGCGCCGCTGCCGCTTCGGGCGTCATCCTGTCATTGGTCGTTTGAACCCAGAGTGCGAGCCAGCGCTCGAACAGCGCGGGCGTTATCCTGGCCTTATGCTTCAAATGGGCCGGCACCGGTTGCCCCTTGTATCGGCCACTGGTGAGCATGACGGAGGACCAGAACGCAGTCAGCTTCCCAAGATGCTCCGGCCAGTCATCGATCGCATCGTTGAAAATCGGCCCAAGCGCGGGATCGGCGCGGACCCGCGCGTAAAATTCCTCCACCAAAGGAGTCAGCTCTTCTTCTCTGATTTTCGAGACACCGTCCACGACTCGCGCTCCAATCATGTATATATAATACATCGATTATGATTGCGCATAAACGCAAGGCTAGCGCATATTTCCAGGTCGTCGGTCGCGGCGATGTACACAGCCTGAGAAACTGCTCAGCCCCGCTAGTTTAGCCTTGAATCCGAAACACGAAGGCATAGCATCAGCCAGCGACCCGAAGGAGTCTCGGTGAGACGTAGACACCTTTCCTTGCCCGCCCGTCAAAAGACGGGCGGGTTTTCTTTTCCGATTCCGTAGGACATTCGCTGGAACGCTAATCCGCGTGATCTGGCGCACTCGGAATTTTCAAACACCGTCACAAATACCTAATTGTGCGCAGCTCAAGATCTAATCACCCGATTTTCGCGATCAAGCGGCCGGCGGCACCCTGCTCTGCCGCCAGATTGCGATTATAGGCGAGCGGCATCCGGGGACTCTTCCAGCGTAGCGCATCCATGATCCCCGCCAGATCCTCGCCGCTCGCAAACAGATCCTGGTTCAAGCCCACCCGCGTCGAATGCGCGCTCACGCCCTTGAGCAACTGCGCCAGATCATCGGCGGTGAGGTCGCTCAGCGCGCCCTTGTCGAAGGCGCGCCGGATCATTGCCCGCCAGATCGGCCCGATCGAACCCGGGTGCAACGCCCCCTCTCCCACATCATATTCGGTGCGCGCCGGCACCGCCGACTTCGGCAATGTCTTGCGCAGATCCCAGCTTTCGCGGCCAGAAATCGTCTCGATCCGCCGCCCCTTGACCGCGGCCCGCGCCTTGTAGCGGCGCACCTGCACCCGGCGAAACAGCGGTCCCTCCTCGATGTCGGCAGCCGCAGTCCAGGCGGCGATCGCCCGCACCGAGCGCGGGCTGAGGAACGCGGTCGCGCCCTTTCCCTCCTGATCGCCCTTGCTGCGCGAAATCGTCAGCAGCCGCGCCTCGGGATCGATGGCGTCCACAATGTGCTCGACCTCGACCGCGACCAGCTCGGAGGCGCGCAAGCCCGTGTCGTAGGCGACCGACAGCAAAGCCCGATTCCTGAGCCCCGGCAAATCATCCGCGCAGGCCTCAAGCAGCCCCCGCACATTAAGCCCCCGGGGTGCGTCCCGCTCGACATTGCGCACCGGCCCCTTGAACCGCAGCGGCCGCGCCTGGGCTTGCGTGCTGCCCTTCTCCCGGCGGATCGCGCGGAGCCGCAGCTTGACCAGCTCGGCCTGGGTGGGATCCTTGATGTCGAGCAGCTGGTGGATCTTGGCGATCGACGCCTTGTAGCGACCGAGCGAGGCGGGTTTCGCCCCCTGCCCTGCCCGGGCATCGAGATAGTCGGCGACCGTCTCGGGAGTCGCCGGCGAGGTCACGCGCCCGTTTCGGCGGCACCAATGGTCGAACGCCTCGATGTCGCTGGCAAGCGCGCGCAGGGAATGCGGCGAGGATGCCGCCTGATAGGCGGCGATCAGCTCGGCGTTGATCGTGATTGGCGATCGACAGTTCAGCTTGGTCACCTCCCAGGCGAGGTCGACGGCCTGTCGGCCTCGCCGGCTGCTGATGGGCGCTGGGAGGCTCATCTGGACAGCGCGACAATCTGGTCGAAGCTGTGCGGTTCGACCCCATAGATAGCCTCACGCGTCACGCGCCCATCAAAATCGCTCTGCCATGACCAGAATATCGTCTTTTCAGTGTCCAAATGCCCTGCCCTCCGCCGGGATGCACATACCCACCTTATAGAAAGGCGTCAAATCCGCTTATATGATAAGTGCAATTACCGCGTGCCTGAATTTGATAATACTCAGAATTTGGATAACACAAATTTATGTTCAATCGCGTTTTCAGAAATATTTACATAGCCTCGCATTCTTCCTTGTTACTCAACATATCTGCCCCCGTAGAAACGGCCATGGTCTCTGGATAATTCCGCTGCGGGGAAATGTTGTGTCGTGCATCTCCACAGCGACATGAAGATTGACTTCGCCGCGCCATATAGGGGTAAAAGCATATTCCAATCACGAAACACACGGTGCACTCTGTCTGGTACTTCAAGGTCACGTCCTGTCTATCACGGGCGAAAGACAGCATCTCCGTATCTCGTCCGCATATGGCGAGCGACCGAATGAAGATAGTGTCTCTGCCGCCACGTAGTCGGGCTGTGATAGACGCCAATCGCCATCCAGTAATTTCCGGTAGAGCGCAGGGCTGACAAGAATATCCACCTTGCAGCCTGCGCATTGAAGCAGGGATCAAAACGCAGCCAATGTCGAACCTGAATAGGTGAACGCCCAACAAGCGCAGCGATGCGAGGTGTCCACCAACTGTTGATCTGCAGGGGACCGAGATCATGAGAGCCATTGCTGTTACGAACCTCAGCGCCGACCCAGCCCGCTTCCTGATCGCGCAGGCCCCAAAGCGTTTTCTCCAGCCAGGGATGACCAAGCGAGGCTTGCAGAATGCAGGCGGCGATCCGCAATTCCTCCTCATTTGAGGACTTCGAAAATGCGGGGGTGGTGTACAGTGCCATAGTGATGACTGCAGTGCACACCAGCCTGAGGATGCCATATGACCTCATCTGACCCTCCGGATAGCGGTTCCAGGCGTAGTGATCGAATTGATCGGATCACTGTAAAGCCCAAGCACTGGAACTGGGCCACCTTTGAGAAATGCAAAGAGCGCTCTGCCCGAATTGATCTCGGCGGCGGCGCTACGAGCGAAAGAAGTCCAGCTGTCAGGCCCGGTCCTTCCAATGCGTCTGAAGGAAACTCTACACCTTCCGGTCTGGCGCGACGAACTGAATTCTAACCCATGCAGAGGCGGGACAGCGCCTGCGAAGCGCTTTCCCTGGGTCAGCTGAACGGCAAACTTACAGCGAAGCATAGGCAGTTACCTTATCGTTCGGGGCCGTGGGAGGGCTCGGGTCGAGGTGCAGGAGAATGATTTTCCCGGTTAATGCCGATTTTCGGCGCTCGTCCTTCGGCGCGCGCATGGTCGAGAATGCCTGCGAGAAACCTGTCGAGCACCTGCGCGATGTTCCGGGCACCGTCGGCAAGATGCTCAGCCGCGCCTCGGGGTGAGCGGTCACGATAGTGGAGTTGTCGCTCGAGCGCCCGATCGCGCCGCTCGTTTCGGTCTCGCTCCTGCTCGGCCCTCAAATTTTCCAGATGGCCTTCCCGGCGTTTCGAGAAGGCATCTACGCGGTCAGTCTTCAACCGGCCCAACCCTTCCGACGAAGACGTCTTCTCTCCTGATTGGCGCTCGAGCTTGGCAATCAGTTCCTTGACGTTGTTGGTCCATAGCCTGGCACCGAATGCCGCGCGGGTAATGGCGGTGTAAAAATTCTGGGCGTTGACCAGCGGCGATTCGACCGGCGCCAGCACGAAAACGCGCGGATAGGTTTTGGACTGTGCGGAATAGACCGTCTCTGCGTAACCATGATCCCAGGTCCGGTGTTCCGATAGATTAACCTGCTGCACGCGCCCATCTCGATCCCAGCGGATCGTCGCTAGCGGGCCATCAAGTTTTTCTGCGGTGCCGCGCTCCGCATTGCGTAGCCCGAGTTCGCGATTGACGAGCCGCCACTGGATACGGTCACCCTCCGCAATATCCCGCTCTTCAGGATTGAAGACATTGATGTGGCGGGCCTTCGTCGTCTGCGGATCCCAGCGTATGACGCGCCCCTGATCGTCGACGAGACGCACAACCTGGCGCCCATTGGCCTCCCGGCCTAGTCCAGCGACCCGATAGTCGGCGTGCCGTGCGATACCGAGGTCTGCAATGTCCCGCTCGAAACGCACCACCTGTCCTGCCCCGTAGAAACGGGCCATATGCTTCTGGACATCGGTCAAGCCCGCCGGGGCGAGAATGGAAAGCAGACTATCCTGGGCGGCCAGCCCATTCTCGTTTTTCAGCGCTTCGCGAATCTTGCTGTTAACGATCAGCCGGGTCGCATTGTCGAGGACGAGGATATTGGTACCGGCCCGCGTGTCCCGCTTGAGCCGTATCCAGGCATTGACGACCTGCTCCGCCATCTTTTCATTGTCGTCAACGGTGCTGACGCTATCGAGCTTAGCCAATGCCTCGGCAAAGTTCCCCGTCCGCGCAGCTGTGACCGCAGCCTTGATTGATTTCGTTTCCTGCCGAACAGCTTGCGTCAACTCGACCGTCGGCAAACCCAGTCTTCGCATCAACCAGAAGGGTTTGCCTTGCTCGATCGCCCCGGTCTGCTTCTCGTCTCCGAGGAAAAGCAGCCGTGCGCCGGTTGTCCTGCTGATCTCCAGCATCCGCTGGGCCTGGCGGTTGCCGAGCTGCCCTGCTTCATCGAGAACCAGCACATGGCGGTCCGTGATCCCCTGCCCGCCGCGCGCGACGAAGCTGGCGACAGTATGAGACATGATGTTCGCCTTGTTTCCCAGTTCGGCTGCGGCCGATGATGTGGGTGCTAATGCAATCAATGCCGTTCCCGGCTCGGCCGCCTCAGCGAGAACTCTCACCAGTGTCGATTTTCCAGAACCGGCAACACCGTGAATCGCCATGACCCGATCCCGCGTCAGCGCCGTCTCGACGAGTGCGTGCTGCTGCTGCGTATTGAGCGACGTTCCTTCTAGCGCTGCCAATAAGCGATCGCTCGAGGCGATGGGACGCGCGTCATTGAGGCCCAACGCGATATGCTGAGTCAATGCCAGTTCCAAAAGCCAGGACTTCCGGCTGGTGCGGCCACGGGTCAACAACCTGTCACCGGTCTGCGTATGGGTCGGCAGCAATTTGCGCAGGACCTCATGTGCTGCGATCCGGGGACGGATATCGTCGAGCCGGACTTCCCCGACATGGGCAGCAAGACCAGTGCGCAAGATATCGCCTAAATTGTTGACCGCCTCGGATGTCTCCAGTTGCCGCAAGCCGAAAAGAGCAGCACGCGACGCATCGCGTTCCGTGGGCGCCGGATGCTCCCCTTCCCGACCCCGCGCCAGCGCAGCAACCTCCTGCAGCGTTTCGAGACGCTTGCCTGTCCGCTGATGCCATTGCGCGGCGAGTTCCGCCTCGCCGATCTTCACCTTCGCCTTGCGCGTAGCATAGAAGGAAGCACGCTGGGCTTTCTGTCCCACCAGGCCATGTTCGCGCGCATGGTCCTCGATCGCCTCGGCGCGCTTCGAGAAATGGTCGATTAGGTCCTTCGGCACGCCTCGTATCTCGAACAATCCGGAACGAGGATCAGCATCGATTTCATAGCCCGCTTCGCGCAACCCGAAAGCCAGCGCGTTGCGATATATCTGCCCGGCCACGCGCTGTTCGCCATACATGACCCGGCTTTCCAGGCTTGCCATGGGATCGCCATTCTCGCGGTTCGTCATGTTGAGCACGACGAGATGCGTATGCAGATGCGGATCAAGTTCCCGGCTGCCATGCTCGGTAAAGCGAGCAACCAGGATCCGGCCTGTCGTTTCGTGAACGATGTTCCCGTCATCACGGCGACGCAGCTGCGCCTGCTCCTCCAGATAGGAGATAGCCGCGGTCACCGCGCCCTCATGGGCGGCAAGCACGCGTTCGTCACCGGCAACCAGCCCCATGACCGACACAGACTTGGGCGCGTTGACCGCAAAATCCCAACCGGGGTGATGCTGAATTTCGCCATCCGCGCGGTGCCGCCCGAGTTGTTGATCGCCGACTTTTCCAGCAAGAAGGTCGCGCAGCAGCTTCGGATCAACAGCGCCGAAGAGGCCGAGATCGGCTGCCAGCTTCCCACCCCATGCAGACGGTTCGTTGCCGCCCTTGGTGTAGTAATCGCCCACCGCATAGTAGCGGGCGATATTGGCTGGTTTGCCATGGAGACGTTGCGGCTGGATCATGCTGGCCTCGCCCGCTCACGCGGTCCGTCATCCCGGCCATGCTGGACAAGATCGGACCGGATTTCTCCCTGCTTGCCGGCAAGGATCGTCCAAAGGGTGCGCGCGGGCGCAGGAAGCTCCGCATTCTCGTCATTGAGCAATATATCTTCGACTCGCTGCGGATCGAGGTTCGGCGCGGGAGGCGTAAACAGATCCGGGTGCGGTGGTGGCGTCGGGGCGGGTTCTGAAGATACCGAAGGCTTCGCTGGCTTACCCTCGCCATGCGTCGCTGGCGGAGATGCCTGCGTGGCTTCCCGCTCCATCGCTTCACGAACACGCGCTTCGGCATGGGCGATGCGAACGAGCATCCCGGCCTTGTCGATCTGAATGGGGGGCGTCGTGCGTTCGAGGAAAGCTGGTCCTAACGATGGCACGTCGTTGAACCGGCTATCGAACCGGACCACAGGCAAATTGCGGCCAAAGCGCAGGAAGCCCACCAGGTTGGGCAGGTTGGTGACCTCGGTCGACATGACCAGTGGCCGCGTCACCTGCATCCGCGACAGATTGACCCCATCGCGCATGTCGTTGACCCCATAGGACATGCCCTCATTGGCTTCGACCTGTTCGACCTGACCGAGGTTGATCGAGACATGCTCGGCGGTATCCGTGTCGTTCGCGCGTAGCGCCACCCAGGTCGAGCAATAGCCAGTGATCGCGGCCGCATCGTCCTTGCCGTAAGTCGCCTTGAGCTGGGGATAGGACTGGAAGCCCAATATGCCGCAGCCGCCATATTTGCGGGCACGGGCGAGAAAGTCCGATAGCGACGGCAACTTATGCAGCGTCGGCAGCTCGTCGATCACGCAATAGAGCCGTCGGTCGCGATCTGGCGTCAGGCTCATGATGGCGCTGATCGCGATGTCGAGCCAGACGGTGATAAGCGGGCGTAGCGAGGGAAGCTGGTCGGCCTTCACGGTGATGAAGAGCCAGCTTCCATCTGCGCCCTTTTCCACCCAGTCTCGGATGGAGAAGCCGTCTTCGGTGTCATCGAGATAACCGAAACTGCGCATGACCGATGCAAGTTCGGCCTGGATGCCGGCGGATGTCCGTTCGCCTTCGGTGCTGATGAAGGCGGCGGCATCGGTGCCGGTGACAAAGGCGGCGAGGTCCTTCAGTTTGGAACGCAGCAGACGGTCGAGGAGGACCGAGACATAGGTATGTTTCTGGCGCGCCAGCTTGCGCATCACCGCAACCAGCGTCCCCCGCGCCGCCTTCGCCCAGAAGGGATCGCCATGCTTGTCGGGAATGGTCGATTCCGCGATCTGATCGTAATGATAGTCGCGTGGCACATCGACCCAGGGCGACCAGCGCGCCGCGCGCTGGTCGAGCGGGTTGAGTAACATGTCAGTGCCCTGCCGATAGAATTTCTCGACGAAGGTACCGGCGGTATCATAGACGATGGCGCGCCGACCCGATTTGCGGATGCCGTCGAGCATGCCGACGATGAGGTTTGTCTTTCCCGTGCCAGGCGCACCGCACAGCAGGATATGCTCAGGCTCATAGGCCTCAGGCACCGGCACATTGCCGATCACCAGAGGTCCCTTGGTCTGTCGCCATAGCGCGCGTTTCACCTGACGGATCGTGCCGAACCTTGCCCCCCGCAGATATTCGTTGGAGCCCAGGCCCCTACCCGTCCGGGTGAAGTAGAACCAGGCCCAGGCGAGCATGACAAGGGTGAACAGGCCAGAGAGCAGTGCGCCATGCAGCAGATGGACTTCAAATGCATGCATGGTCTTTTTCGCAAGGGTGGAGGCAACCAGCCAGTCTGCCGAGGTCCAGTAGGCCTGGCCTTCGGGGGTGCGAAACTGCACCGGATCATTGGTCCCGGCGGCGGCATCCACCTTGATCGTGGCCTCAGCCAATTTGACCAGAACGAACCGCTCATATTCGGTCGACTTCTCGAACGCATACCAGAGCGTGCCGATGATCCAGATGATGAAGCCCGCCAATATGGTCTGATAAAAGACCTGGGTCGTCATGCGGACATTGTGGACGATCGCCTGGCCACCGCGCGTCCAGGAGCCTAATGTGTCGTTGCGAAAGATGCTCATGGGATATCCTCCCCGCCAAGCAGTCCGCGTTCGGCAAGGATAAGCCGGGCTTGCGCCATGCCCTGTTCGAGCGCGCTGGGAGATTGCTGGCCGACGGACGTTGCGACAATCGATAGGATCTGGATCGACGTGGCGAGTATCTCATCCTGGGAGGAGAAGACATAGCGTTTGCGCTCATCGACCGCCTGTTCGAGGAGCTGACGGATGAACCCCGATAGGGACAGGTTCGCACCGAGCGCACGGCGCATTAAGGCGGCATGCAGCGATTCATCGAGGCGGAAATTAAGCTTGGGCAAGCGAAGGGTCTCCTTATCCGGAGACCTTCGAAAATATCATGAAGCGAGTGCATATTACCGGAATGGCAATATTGGCGCAAGCCGCCCAATCGCCAGATTGATTCAGAGATTTAGCGCTGGGGGTATGTGCCGACAGGAAAACAGGCTGAGCGGACTCGGTCAGTTGCCTCTGATGATGATGGACGGCGGCGGCGTTCCGCCTGTCTCCTCGCGGTGGCGACGGATTTCGCCGATCCCCAGTCTGATCTTCCTGGCTACAACCTCTGACATGCGCCGCACCTCGCTGGGCGTATCGAGACCAGGGACGCCCTCCAGAAACTCGGCCAGCAAAATCGTGAGCATCTGGCAGACTTCTGCTGTCCCGATATAGAGAGTGTCCCCCTTGCCCGCTTCCGGGGCGTGTTGCCTTTGCGCCGACACTTCGCAGATGGCCTTGAGCACCGCCCGGCGGAGGTCGCTGATATACTCCTCGTTCAATTCCGTCATGGTGCTGTCCTTTCTGCCGCGACAAAAAAGACCATGAATTCGGCCAGGATTCAACGGGCGTCGCCCCGCCGGTTCCGGCGTCACAGCATTCTGGGATCCGCAATGGCGTACGACGCGTATCACGAAATTCCCGAAGTCGTTTCAATACGATATGTGGCCCCGTGTGAGCCCTGTGTTCAGCGTACGACAGCCCACCGGTTCGACGTGTGACATGTGATACAGACTTATCTCGATGTTTTCAGGGCATAATGCGCCCGCAGCACCCGTGCGTAGGGTCCATTACAAAACGGCCTTGCGCCGTGCGTCCCGCCTTACGCAGCGCGCTCGCGCTGCGCTGCCTCGTGCCGGTAGGCGCGGGGCTACCTTTCTGCTGGTTTTCAGGGATCGATATTGGGGTGGATTGAGGGGCAAATCTCATGGCCTTGTTCTCCCAGAATGTAAAAAAGGGGGCCGTGCATCAGGGCCGGTCCCGCGAACGGGATTACCTTCATCAGGGGATTTAACGACAGGCTTCGCATGCCAGCATCGCCCCCTCGTCGGCGCGCCCTTCACCCCGCCAGTTCCGCAGGAAGCGGCGAGCCGCTCTTGCTTTGGCCCGTCGATATGGCAAAGTTGCATTCGACGGGCAGCCCATCGGGGAAGGACGATGGAAATGCCGAAGATGACCGAAAGGGATCGGCTTGCCGATCTCGAAACACGTCAGCGCAAGCTGACGGAAGATCTGGAAACCGCCCGCCGCGCTCTGCGCGGCAAATATGCGGCCATGGTAAACGACGTGCCGATAGAGACTCTGACGGAGCGTGAGTTTCGCGAACTTCTGACACAGGCTATCCGGGTTGGCGGCAGCGCAGCGCTGACGGCCCTGAAAAAGTTGCCGCCGGTGACCTGACCCGCCGCGAAGTGGCAATCTGATGATGACCGACAGGGGAGGAGCATAAGAACCCATTCCTGTCGGTATCAGAGCGCAAGCGGACAACGGATATCGGCGAGATTTCCCCTGCTCTGACCTTACTGGATCTTGAAGGCAGAGGACGCATTCCCTGCTTTGGCCCTCACCTCATTTGATCGTTACGCTGAACGTTTTCGCGACTACCAGCCTTCCCAAACCGCACCCGAAGGGTGTCCCTGCGACGAGCACGGCGAAGCCGCGCGCAGGAGGCCGGGACCGCGCTGGCGGTTCCGCATCGCCTCCGCGACGGGCCCGCGTGCGGGTCCCTGAGCGGGGGCGAGTGCTGCGCTCGAAAAAATGAAATGAGGATCGGCCCGATAAAGCGGACCGATCCTCTCGGGGCTTCATTGCGCCTCCCATTCCTGATCGCTGAGCCTCACAAACCGCGCCGGGATACGCTTCTCCCTGACCAGTCGCGCAAGGTGCGATTGTAATCCTGATCCTTCGCACACCAGCGCTTCGACGGGACGTAATCCGACCATCTGCTCGTTGCGTACGAACCCCGCCCGTTTGCCAAGCTTTGCGCTGAGCCGGAATGTGATGAGCGTCACTTTGCGCGACGCTGCCCACGCTGCGGCCATGGCGTCGCATCCCTTGTCCTGCGCGGTCGTCGCCAGCACCATCATCGGATTTCGGGATTTAGCTTCATCGAGCTTGCCCCAGATGAGGCGGTCGTCGAACCAGCATTCCGCTCCTCCTGAGAAGATCACAATCGGTCCTTGCGGGTTGTGCGCGTCGGTCCGGCGCTGGCGGCGGGCGGCGAGGAAATCGGTGGCGGCAATCACCGACGCGGTGCGCTTACTCGATACCAGCGATCCCTTGGGCGCGGACCATGGTCGTCCGGTTTCGGTGTGGAAGACGTCGGCGGCATGGTCGCGCATGCACCGCAGCGCGTCGGTTGCTTCGTCGAGATATGCAAGTTCGTCGCGTGCCTGCTCGAGTTCGACGCTGTGGATTTCGCTGCCATCGGCGCGTCGCAGCAGGTCCTGAACCTGCCGTGTCGCCTTGTCGGCCTGGCCCTCCCATTGGTCGGCGACGTGATGGAAGCTGTTGACGATGCCCCATGCCAGGCGTTGCGCGGCGGGTTCCAACCGCGTGTCCCGCAGGACGTCGAAAAGTGTCGTGACAATCAGTTTGACGGCGAATTGTGCCTCCCTCGGATCGGGCATGTCGGTCGCCATCTCCTCACCGCTTCGTCCGATGCGGATGCCTTCGAGACCGGAGGCGAAGGCGGCGTGGAAATCATCGGTGGTGGCCGCTGTCTGCTGCGTCATGAATGTAGCAATGTCGGAAAATGTGCGGTCGGACTGGTTGATCTTCGTCATGTGAACCTCCTTTTGAAACGAAAGAGGTTCCCCCTTGGGCACGGGCTCCGAGCGGCGGGGTCAAGGATCGCGGAACGCGACCGGCGCAGCCGGCGATGGGGGTCACGATTTTTTGGGGCGGCCACCATGGTCGAGTGAGAAGCGCGGCGCCTGAGCCGCCCCGAAAAATGGTGGGGCCCCGTCGTCCTTGAGGCCGACGCGGTCCCGTGCCACCCTTGGAATTCTTGAGAGAGAGAAGAGGCGTTGCGAATCTGGGGCTCGATGCCCCTGATTCGCAAATGGGTGCCTCCAGGCGATGGCCTCGCAGGGAAGTGCCGGCAACGCTTGCCCTGATCGCCGAGGTAGCATCTGTTCCATGAAAAAGGGGACAGCGCGTAGCGCCGTCCCCGAACGAAATGCGAGCGATGTTATGTCAGGCGGCGCGGCGACGTCGGCTGCGCAGGGGCGGAGTGACCTTTTCGACCGGAACCTGATCAGCCTTGCGGAAGGCATGGATCGGAACGCCAGCCTTGCGCAGGGCCTGATAAAGATTGGCCTGAATACCCGATCCCTCACCCAGCAAGGCTTCGACGGGTTTCAGGTCCACAAGCTTGCGATTGCGGGCGAAGGGCGCACCGCGCCCCGACCCCGTCAGCGAATATGTCACAAGTTGCACCTCCCGATTGCCAGCCCAAGACGCCACGATCGCGTCGAAGCCCTTGCGCTGCGCGGTCGTCACCAGTGTCATATGCGGGATGCGTTCGAGGATCGTGTCGAGCCGATCCCAGAGCAATTGCCAGTCATGCCATTCCGCATGGCCTGAGGCGATAACGATCGGTCCACGGGGACGGTACCGCTCCCGTTCGGCCAGTTCACGGGCGCGCAGGAAATCCTGTATCGACACCTGCGTAGCGGTAGCCGCCTTCGAGACACGCGATCCGCGAGCCGGCGACCAGGGGCGACCAGACAGCACGCGGAAAGTTTCAGCGGCATAATCGCGCATACACTCGACCGCCTCGCGTTGTTCGGTCAGCGACTGGCACAGGAGCTGTTTCTCCTCCAGTTCGCTGTTGAAAACCTCGGAAGGCTCGATCCGTCGGATCAAATCGCACAGCTCATTGGCCAGCATGTCTTCCTGTCGTTCAAGCTTGCCAGCGACGAAGTGGAAGCTGTTGACCATGCCCCAGGCGATCTCGGGCGCAAGCGCGTCGAGGCGGGTATCGGTCAAGAGATCGAAGATGGCGGCGATCACACCCGCGCAATCGGCCTGCGCGTGGAGCGGTTCGGGCATATCATGCTCGCCCGGCTCGTCGCCCGGCGTGATGATCGAAAGCGGGATGGGATCGCCAAAAGCGCGTTTGAATTCCGGTGTCGCCGTCATCTGTGCAAACAGTGTCGGCAGGTCTGCAAAGTGGCTGATACTGTGCGAATGGTCATGGGTCATGGGACTTCTCCTCATCATGGAAAAGGAAACAGGGGCGCGAACGCGCAACAGCGTCCCGCCCCATTATGTCGATCAGTGCATGTTCGCCCGTACGCTGGCGAAAGCGGTTGAGCGCGTCAGGACGGCATCGACGATTTGCGCCGCATGGGGCGCAAAGGGTGTGCCTTCGAGCAGGTCATAGATAGCAGCGATGATCTCGCCGCATGTAACGCCGCCAGGGATCTCCGGCGAGCGGATCGCAAGCGTGTTTCGGGGTGCCAGCAGGTCCCGGATAGCGGGACTGGCGATAATCGCGGCGCAGAGCGCCGAGAGATCGGACAACGGCGCGATGTCATGAAAAGAAGGAAGCGGCATGGACTGTCTCCTCATGCGAAGAAAGGAAAAGGGCCGGGGAGGCCTGACGCCTCCCCGGCCCCGAACGGGTTCCGATCAACGAGTGATCAGAACGGGTCCTCCTCGCCGAACGCTGCGCCCGCCCCGGCCAGTTCGCCGTCAGCCCCTGCGGTGCTGTCGCCGAAGCCGCCTTCGTCGCGCGAACCGCGATCGTCATAATTGGTGCGGCTGGTCCCCATGCTGCCCCCGAAGTCGGAGCGCATGGTGTCGCGCCGCCATGCGACCATGTAGCCGCCATGATCGGCCGGGAAGAGCGCGATCGGCAGCGGTTCAGGCAGGCTGGGATCGTCGATATTGCCGGCAAGGAAGACCTCGCCGGTGCGCTTGGACGCAGCCTCCCACAATGCGCCGACCTGAACCCAGCGACGCGCGACGTTGAGAGCCAGGATTTCGTAGACCGGAGCCTTCTCATTCTCGCTCATGACCTTGCGCAGCCCGATGCGCGGGAGATCGATCGTGCGGGTGGCGATCGAGCCCGTCAGGCGGCCGTTCTGATTGAAGATTTCACCGATGTTCATCGTCTTGACCTTTCGAATGTCGCTCGAAATCCATTTTCCGGCGACACCCTCCCCGTCCCTTCTCTCCTCTCTTTCCCGCCCTTGCCCCGCGCGCCGCCCGCCCCTGGAACAGCGCTCCACATCCTCCGGCGCGACGCTCTCCCATTCCCTCCACGCGCAACGCCACGCCAGGCCAAAATTCTGCGCAAACCTGCAGTACGACGAGGCCCGAATGCCGACGAGCAGGCGACGGCCACGTTGAATTGGGGGGTGAGGCTGGAGGCGCGGCGGTAGCCGCGTTGGCGCCAGGGTCGAGCGGGTAGCGGTAGCGGTGCGCGAGGCAAGATCAGGCGGCACCTACAGGCAGAACCGAGAGCATTGCGATGACCGGCATGGACCGGTGCGTTTCCAGGCTCGAGCGATCAACGGATGGCGGCGGGCCGCATGGCGGGATCCTCGGAGACATTGATCGCATTGGCAGGAAATGAGGAGCAGGCCCGCCCAGCACTGAAGCGTTCGATCCATGTGCCGATATGGGCGCGGCGTTCGATCGGAACAGCGGCGGCCGCACGCTGGAATTCGAGAAGATCGAGCGGTGCATTGGCAACGATCTCGTCAATCTCGGCAGCATCGAGCAATCCCTCGGCCCGAATGAAGGCCGTCATCGATCCCGGGCGCTTCCGGGTCGATTTGCGCCATAGTCCTTCTATCGTGCGCAGGCGCGGTGCAGCACGCGCTTCGAGAAGGACGATGAGGCGCAATTCCTCGCGCGGCAGCGCCTGGACCTCAGAAATCTGCATGGCGGTACAAAAGAAGCACGAGCTTTTATGGAAAGCTGGCAAGCCCTCTTGCGCTATGACACGCTCGCAATCTTCACGCGTGAAGCCCCAATCGCGCAGTGGATATCGGTATTCATAAAGATCTGAGATATGCCCTTCGCGATGGGCGTAACGCTGATTGTCACGGGTCGAGCAGTCATAACCAATGAGCCGGACGACCTTCTGGCCATTGGCCCAGGCATGCTGTGCCGCAGGCCAGGCCTTGACCCATTTGTCCTGCGGGGAAATTTTATGCCGCGCCGAACAACTATGCTGCCCGAATGCGATCGACGGCAATGTGCCATTGGTTAAACAGGCATCGAGAAGCGAGGTATAGGGCGGCCAGTGCTTGAAGAATCTGGGCTGATATTCGACGATCTCATTGGGAACGCCATGATCGTCCATCCACTGACCGAAGACAGGGATAAGCTGGCGGGTATGAGGCTGCTCGGGCATTGCCGCCAACAAGGTCATGTCAGGGATTTCGCCCCGACGGACAAGCTCGATGATCATCGCGGTCGAGTTGGTGCCTGCCCCCCATGCTGCGACCACGGGCGCACGCTTGCCCGCGCTCATGCCGCCATCGCCAGCCAGCGGTCCGGCCAAACCGGCGGCCTTGTCGTTACCCGATAGGCCTGAAGGGGCACGATCCCGCGAATGACATAATGTGGGATGCCCGTGTCCCGCCGAAGGTTGATGGCGATTTTATAGGCGTGATCGAATGAGCATAAGCGGCGCCGGCAAGGTGACAACCGGGCGGGCAGATCGGACGAGGGCATCATGGCCTCCATGCTGGAATAGGTTCAGGTAGCGATTGACCGATCGGCATCGACCGCCTCAGCGGATTTAAGTGCAAGCAGGCTTTGAAGCGTGACGGTTGTGCGATTTGCCCGCCGGGTCCTGGGGCCTCGGACGGGCCTGGCCGGATCATTGAACCGGCAGCCGATGCGCGCGGCATGCTTACCGATGACGGCGGGATCGCGGCCAAGCGCCTGGGCGACATCGACCATCGAGACGCCATGGGTCCAGGCGTTGCGGATCGCCCGGTCCTCATGCGCGCTGAATGCGCGCATGAAGCCATGCACCAGCCCCAGACGGTTGGCATGATAAAGGACAGCGCGCACGCCGCGACCAAGGTCCCGGGCAAGTTCCCGTGTCGGGACCTTGCCATAATCCGCTCGCAACCGGGCTTCGTCCTCGGCCGTCCAGACAGGTCCCTGCCGAAACCCGTCGCGGCGTACATGCGTGCCGCGCAAGCCAAGCGCCTCTGCACGCCAGCGGATGGAATGCGGGCTGCGGCCAAGCCGCTCCCGCAGGGGCGTAAGGCTCGCCCCGGTAGCGTAGGCGTGGCGCAGCAGCTCGTCTTCCTCGATGATCCACGGCCTGCCCCACCCTCTGCCGTAGCCCAGTTTGCGAAGGCGTTGGCCAAGGCTGCGACTGTTCCGGGCCGGAAATCCCTCAGAAGCGAGCGCCCTGGCAATGACGACATAGGGCACGCCGGTGGCCGCGAGTGCGAGTGCGCGGGTCATTTCCGCGTCGCTCCAGTCGTCCGGCTGGCAGGCATGGCGCAGCCCCAGCGCCGAAGCGCGGGAGATGACGCCAGCGAAGGGACGGCCGATGAGGCTGGCAATCTGGGCGACGGGAACACCCTTGGCGTACCCCGCGCGAAGCTGTGCATCTTCCCAACCGCTATAGGGCGGCGATCCCGGTTCGGAGAGTCCGAGCAGTTGCGCACGGGCATAAAGGGCGCTCACAGCGCGGCCGAGGCGGGCGGCCAGTGTCGCGGTTGGTTCGTGCATATAGCAGCGCGCCAGTTCCTCATCCTCCCACGCGATCCAGGATCGCCGCGAGTTTCGGCGAAGGCCAAGATCATAGATGCGCGTGGCGATGCTGGCACGAGATCGGCCCAGCATTGTGGCAATCTCCTCTAGCGTGCAGTCATCGGCGAAGGCGGCCCGCAGGCGCTGTATTTCATCGGGGAGCCATGCGTCGGCACGGAAAGCCAGCTCGGCAAGTGGCGCGGTTGTACCCGTTTGCTGGTCAGGGACGAACGGGGTGAGTTCGACGATATCAGCGTCGAGATCGAAGCTTGTCTCTTTCATGGCACTCTCCGTTCAGACCAGGCCGATGACGGGCGTATCGACGACACGCAGGCGCAACCGGGCCGACAGCCGCGCGATCCGCGTATCGCCGCGCGGCATCGTGTCGGACGCACCGATCGCGGCGAGCAGGTCGAGCCCGGCATCGATATCATTCGCCGGCAATGCGAGGTGACGCGCCAGATCGTCCGCCGTGGTGGCGTTGGGCGCTATGTTGCCTAGCGCGCCGACAATGCGTGCAGCGGCGGGGGCGGCCGGATCGAGGAGGAAGGCGTCGAGCGCACGTTGGCCTCGCATGGTCACCTGGTTCCCTCTGGTCGGCGCGACCTCGCGCAGGGTGTCAAGATCAAGGAGGGTCCGGCTCTCGTCCGCGTCGAGATCGGCGGCAGGGACAAGATCAGGCGTGCGCCCGATATGGGGGGTGATCGTCTGATCGATCTTCGCCAGCACCGGGATCGCCGCGAGCGCTGGTCCGAAGGCGAAGAACTCGCCGGGTGGAAGCTGGCGCAGCAACGCGGCCTGTTCACTGCCGAACCCGAGAAGGTCGGCAGCACGTGCCACGTCGCGATCAAAGACATTGAGGCCGATCAGATGATTGTGCAGTTCGGAAACCACCGAACTTGCAAGCTTGGCGAGGCGCTGGGTCGCGATGATCGTACCGATCCCGCGCTTGCGACCCCGCGCGCACATATCCGTCAAGGTGGCGACCCCGAGGCGGCGGGTCTCCGCGTCGCGGGCCGAGGCTGCCATATGTGGCGCGAGCAGATGCGCCTCGTCGATACATACCAGCACGGTGTGAGCCCAATGTTCGCGCGGTGTCGAGAGCAGGCCCGCAAAGAAGGCCGCAGCTTTCTCGATGCGATGATCGGGCTCCAGATCGGTAAGGTCGAGATGGAGGGCGATACGATGCTGCCGCGTTCGCAGCGCGAGCGCTGTGAGACTATCATTGGCATATTCGCGTGCGATGACCGTCGTTGCGCCGATATGCGTAGCAAGGTTGGCGAACTCGCCTTCCGGGTCGATGATGATGGTGGTAAGATAATCGAACGCTTCTTCGATGATCCGGCGCAGCGTCTGGCTTTTGCCCGCGCCCGAAGAACCCTGGATCAGGCAGCGCCCCGCCATCAGTTTACCCAAATCCAGTTCGAGTGGACTGGTCGATGAGCGGCCGAGCGGGACTTTCGTGTCACGGGTGAAATCATGATTGGCGATCGTCATGGGATATGCTCCTTTGCCCGGCGGCGCTGAGAGCGGCCGGAGATGCTGGTCGAGGGAAAGGGCTTGAGGTGATAAATGGCCAGCGGGCCTGGCAATCAGGAATGGCTGTGCTGCCATCCCTTGAGCGGCTGTTGGGACAGCGTGGCGTCCTTTTCACAGGCCTCGCAAAAAGCTGCGTCGAACATAGCGCCAAGCGCCCAGTCCTGGGCATCATCGTCCCAGCGCGCCCAGGCATCGCGCATCACTTCGGCGCTGCCACATGCAGAACAGCGGATCGTGATCCTGGCAGCGGGGTTTGCGGCATTGACCGATTCTCCGGCGTCGCCCGTTGCCTCCTCCTGCCCGGCCGCGAAGACCGGGAACCGATCGGAAGGCGGTTCATCACGGTCGAAGCTCAGCCAATTCGCTCCAGCCTTGCGGGCGTCCGACAGCAAAGCCCAGAATTCAGGCGAAAGCCCATCGGGGCGATCGGGCCAGTCATCGATAAAGCCAAGATGGACCCAGAAGCCATATTGATGGGCCTCGATCGACAAGATCGGATGATCGACGATGATCCGGCCGCTTCTTCGCGGCGCGTGCTGGATCAGCCGGTCGATGGCGTCATTCTCAGCGCGGGGAAGATGCGCTGTCGAACAGGCGCAGACGGGGAAGCGGCGCATGGCCGGTCTCCTTGATTGGGTTGGGACAGGGGTGACAGGCGCGGCGAGCAAACTCGGGCACCCTTTCAATTCGGCAAGAAATCGACCGTGATGGCACCGCGCTCGGCGTGAATGACGATCTTGCGATCGAGCGGGATCAGCCAGCTCAGATTATCCCATGCGCTCATGTTGATGGCTTCGAGGGTGGCAGCGTCCTCCCCAAGGAGGATATGCGTAGCGTGCTGCCGCGCCTCGCGTTCGAAGGATCGCGACTGGGTGTCCCAGCTGTCGCAGTCGCCATCATCAGCCCCACAGAAGATCGTCGCATAGATCATGCGGCTCAGTCTGTCCGGGGTGATACCACCATCGCGCGTGGCCAGAATGATGGCCTCCTCAATATCCCAACCGCCATTGCGGCAGACGAGCGCCGGGATTTCGATGGAATGGACGCTGTGTGACGCGTCCGTGCGACCGGTTTCACAAACCGTCAGCTCGATGACGATCCGGTCGACCAGGCCACAAGCGAAATCGGCGGGGAGACACATGTCGTCGTCATAGCGATGCACGGAGCCTTCCCGGTCGATGCGCAGGGAAATATCCCTGATCACCGGGAGCGTGTCATACCAGGCGTAGCCTTGCAGCGCGTCTTCCGCCTCGACGAGTTGCACATCCTCAATGGGCGGTTTGCCCCGCGCCAGCGCAAGCGCCTGCGCAATATCAGGCTCCAGTGAGGGCACGATCAGCATTGCGCCTTCAGAAGCGATCATGCGGCTGCTGCGCCCATGACAGTCGTCGGCGGTCTGCGTCCGCCAGATCGCCAGCCCTGAGCGCGCCTGCGGCAGCGTGACGCCCAGCTCGCACGCCCGCTGCCAGGCGGTAAAGGGCAGCCGATGGTCCGGTTGGGTCTCGATGGCCTTGTACAGGATCTGCTCGGCAGCGTCGCGAAGCGCCTTCAACGCCGCGTTGTCGATGACCTCCTTGCGCGCCGGCAGAACCATATGAATTTCCGGCGCATCCATAATATCGATCCGGACCGTCCAGAGACTGCCATTGTCTTTTTCTTCCCGAACCGTCGGCAAGGCGCATTTGACGCGGTGCCCGTGAAAATTGATGCGTTGGTCTCTTGGCCAATCAGGATCCCGATCATAGACACCGATACGGCAGCCGCAGGCGTTTTCGACAAACATGGCGTCCTTGAGGAAGTCTTCGCGGGGCAGCAGCGTTTCGTTCAAGGTGACCGGTAAGGGATAGTGACGGGCTGCATCGGCGACGACCGCAGACAAGCCTTGCTTCCAGTCGGGCGGCAGTTCGATCGAGATCAGCGTGCCCCAACCGATCATGGCCGGGGCGATGGCAAGCGGCGCGCCGCTGTCCCATGCGTCTGCCGGAATCTGGACTTTCCAGGCCGTGCCCGCAGAGGGAGAGAATGACTGGATTTCGACCGCGCGGCCGGCAAGGCTGAACATGCCCATGCCGGCCGGGTCTTCGCTGCGGGCAATGTCATCGCCCCAGCCCGAATGGCCCAGCATCAGCAGGGCGGCGGGATCATCGATGCCGCAGCCATCATCGCGGATGTGCAGAAGGTATCGGCCATCCTGTTCGGTCAGATCGACCGCGATGCAGGTGGCACCGGCGCGCCTGGCATTCTGGAACATCTCATGAAGGCAGTCCCGGCTGTCGCCTGAAAAAAGGCGGGACGCGCGGCGGATCGCGGCCGGGCTGACGGCACTATGGATCGTTGGGGGAAGGGGCATGGCGGTCTCCCTGGTTCCGGACTGGAACCCATCATCCCTTCCCCTCTTCCTCCCCTCCATTTGTCGTCAAAGGGCATGGTGCCCATTGAGGCCCATGTGCAAGCTGCTGTTGCGGCAGCGGTCCCCGGCTGCGAAGAACGAGGAATGCCTCAGGATATGGATTCGCAACTGACCGCCTTGCTCCGGCGCCTGCCGGACTGGATGCGCCGGGACATCGCCGCCACCGATCCGGCACGGCGCGAACGGGCCGAGGAGGCACTGCACGCCATGCTGCTTGCCCTGATTCAGGGAACGGCAGGGTTGGTATCAGGGCAGGACGGCTGATGGCGGCCTCCGGAAAGGCCAATCGCGGTTCGGGCAAGATGACGTCCGAAGCGATCGCGGCGCTGGGAGCCGCTCGCCTTGCTCGGCTTGTTCTGGCGCAAGCCGAGCGTGACGCCGTCTTCGCCCGCGCCGTCCGCATGGAACTGGCGGCCAAGGACGATAGCGGCGCGCTGGCGCACGAAATCGACAAGCGACTGAAGATCATCCGGCGTTCGAGAGGTTTCGTCGAATGGGACAAGGTGCCTGCACTCGCGCGCGAACTCGATCAACTGCGCGAAGCGATCATGGGGCCGCTAGCCGACCACTCGCTGAGCCAGGCGATCGATAGCATGCGGCTGTTCCTGAGCCTTGCCGAGCCGGTGTTCGAAAGATCCGACGACAGCAGCGGTTCGCTTGGCGAGATATTCCGTCAAGGCGGCGAGGATCTGGGCAGGCTATGGTGCCAGGCGGATGCACCCAATGTCGAGCTGCTGGCGGGTGATATTCTCATGCTCGTCGAGGGTGATGGCTACGGTGTTTTCGACGACCTGCCGGAAGCGGCTTCTCCAGCCTTGGGGCACGAGGGCCGAGCAGCTTTGCGCGGGATGCTGCTTGAGCGGCAGGCGGCCAAGACAGGAAATGACCGGCGACAGTTCGACTATAAGGTCGGCTGGCTGCTACCCAAACTCGCCGATCTCGACGGCGATGTGGACGCCTATATTGCAACGGTCGATCCCGATCGTCGCACCCCCGTACTCAATGCGCAGGTGGCCGCCCGATTGATCGCACATGGTCGTGCGGCAGAAGCCCTTGACTGGATCGACGCACCGGTTGAGCGCAGCCATAACGAGCGCGAACTCGCCGATCTCAAATTACGCGCCTTTGAGGCGCTGGGCCGCAGGGACGATGCACAGGTGCAGCGCAAGGCGATCTTCGACCGCTGGCTCGACGGTCAGGCGCTACGCGAATGGCTCAGGGCTTTGCCTGATTTCGAGGATGTCGCTGCGGAAAGGCAGGCTCTCGATCAGGCCATGACCTATGATCGAGCGACATCGGCACTGGCGTTCCTCATCGCCTGGCCTGATCTCAAACGCGCTGGCAAGCTGACCAGGGAGCGGTTCGAAGAGCTGGAAGCCCGGGCCTATGACATTCTGCGTCCCGCCGCCGAGGCATTGTCTCAGGCCGATCCGGGTGGGGCCACCTTGCTCTATCGCCGACTGGTGACTGGCGTACTCGACCGGGCGAGTTCGAAATACTACCCCTATGCCGCGCGGGACTTTGCAGCCGCGACGGATTTGGCCGACCGTATCGCAGGCGATGTCGATGTCGTACCGCATGATGACTGGCTGGCCGATCTTCGCAAGGTGCATGGACGCAAGATCGGCTTCTGGAATCAGGTCGCGGGGAAATTCGGATAATCGCGGAGAAGCCGGGGCGGCCAGATTGGAAACCTCCCTACCAATGGTGCAGCGGCAGTCCGTCGACGTCACTGCCGTCACAGTCGAAGAGCAGGAACTGGAAGCCGTGCGCGCGGCCGAAGGCGATGAGCCGCAGCAGATCCTGCGGCAATTGCGCACGGCGGTCATCATCAATGGCGCGCGTCGGTACGAACCAGCCATAGACCGAAGCCGCGATGTCGATCGGTCGATCACTGGGCGGCCAGGACGCCCATTTATCGAGGCATGAGGCGGTATGAACCGTCAGATGGGCGGTCGATAGTACACAATAGCGGCCTTGCTCGATCGATCCGGCAGCAAGGGGAGACGGGTTTGCGACGGGCGCAATACGTATGCGATCCTTCGTGCAGCTTTCCGACGGATGACATTCGAAATAGCTTGATATCGCTTCTGTGTCGGACAGGTTATCCGGGTCGCGCGCGTCGTCGATCTCGCTCCAATACTCACGGCAATAAGCAGCGATTTCCACGTCGAGAGCCATCGCATCGATTGCGACGTGGATATTCATTCCATGCCGATGTTCAATCACGGCAGCGTGGACCTCTATCGCCAGATGGTCCTCATGGCTGGTCCCGATCGCGGTTTGGGGGGGTGCGTCATATCCTATAGGTGGAAACGACGTCGATCTGACGTACCGAACGGGCGCAGTTGCGCGAATGACCGGACGGCGCGGATCTGACCAGTCGATCGTGTCGTCAATCCAACGGGGCACGAAATCCCAATCGAACGACAACGGATATTCGCCTTCGACGGTGCGCCATGCAGCCTCGACCGCATCGACCCAGCCTACCACGATCAGACGCAGCGCCGCCGTGCCGAGCGTATCGACGCATTTGCGTAAGGCGAGCGCCAGACTGCTTGCATCGGGAGTGGTCTCTGGCCGATCGCGCAATTCAAGGACGGCTTCCCAAAGACAAGCAGCGGTTTCGAGATGGGATAATGTGTAGCGGGTCATGGAGATGGCTCCAGGGGAAGGTGGCACGGGCCCACGGTTCGGACAGCGGCTGGATCGGCACACCCGTCCCAGGATTCCGGTTCGGAAGTTCTGTCATCGAGATTGATCGCAGAGCATGATCAGGCCGTGCGGACAGTGGCGGTTCGGCTGAGGTCAGGAATGCGCGCATCGTCATAGACGCTGTTTACCGACATCTGCAGCGCCTGTTGCTCCGCAGCAAACCAGGTGGATGCAGGAACGGTGTAAGTCTCGGTGGCATAGTATTCGCCGCCGCTGAAGAAGGCGATGTCGACGATAAATTGCGGCAGGGGAAGGGACGAATGGGCGCGCATGGCGGCATCCTTTCATGACAATGGCCACCCCGGCGCTTGACCGGGATGGCGAGGAAGAAGGTGGAGAAGGCATGAGAGCGGCGGCACCGGGCCTCAAAGCGCCTGTTCGAGCAGCTTTCTGGCCTTGTTCTCCAGGTCGAGGCGGCTGTCCTGATGCGGCTTCGCGCGCGCCAGCGCTGTTATGCCCTGGACGAAATCATAGATGGATTCAGGCGGCCGGCCTTCCTCGGCCAGCACGGTCTGGATGATCTTTGCGGTCTCGGCCTTGGAAAAGCCGCGTTTGCGAAGGAAGGGTTCGCGCTCTTCCTCCTTGCGCGCGACGATCCGCTCGCGAGCGGCCTTGATGCCGGAGATGAAATGCGACGGCGAGGAGTTTGCGAAATGCTCGAGCGCGGGCGCGGCCTGATGGGCAAAACGGGCGCCGGCGAATTTCGAGTGGCGGATGTTGACCTCCTCGAAATTCTCGACACCCCACAGGCAGCGGTTGGCGCACACACCGCGCAGATAGAAAGTCGCGATCCCGAGCGTTTTGGAGCCGACTTCACTGTTCCAGGCGTAGAAGCCTCGAAAATAAAGGTCGGGATCGCCATTAGGGAGCTTGCCGGCCTCGATAGGGTGCGTGTCGTCCACGAGGAACAGGAAAATGTCCCGGTCCGATGCGTAGAGCGTGGTCGTCTCCCTGGTGATATCGACATGCGAGTTATAGGTCATGCCGGCCCAGTCGATCGTTCCGGGCACCTTCCAGCGCGTGTCGCCGACGCCATCGCCGGCAAAGGCCATCACCGCCTGGACCAGTTCCCAGTCGAAGATCCTGCCATATTCCGACCCGGTAGCCGCCCGCAATTCGGTGCGACCATTCTCGGTCTGGAGCAGTTTGACCTGCTCGCCCCGGTGGTTGATCAACCCATGCTGCAGGTTGATGCCGGCAAGCGCGGCAGGAAGCTGGCGCAGATAGGAAGCCGGAGCACCGACGAGACTTGCCACCTGGCCAAAGGACCAGTTGGTGGGTGCAAGCGGTCGATCATCGCCAGGCGCCACCAGCATCAGCCGTTCTGGATTGTCGCTTTTCGCCTCGACCCGGATCGACCGGCTTTCAACGATACGCGTGGTCGCACGGTCCGCGCGGCCGCGCACGGCATCATAGAGACTGGTCAGCGAGAGATATTTCTCGTCGTCGGGACGGGAGAACCACTCGGACGATACGCGGCTGCTCATGCGTCCGCGCGAGACATCGATCCGATAGGGCGCCGTGACGCGGGGGCTTTCGTTCATGGGGGCAAGGGTCGCCATGGGAATCGTCTCCTTGAGATGCAGAGCGACAGGTGCTTCACCGCCCCTGTCACATCCCCGCCCCTCCCTTCCCTTTCGCGCACCGCGATATCGGGTTCACGAGACCCGACCGGCGGCGGCAGGTACGACGGCGGCTTGTATGTTTTACAAACTGGCGTATATGTTCAACGAAAGGAGGCCATGATGGCGACGAAGCACGAAGATCATCTGTCCCAGCGACATGGAGCGGTCGTGGCCGCTGCCAAGGCGGCGGGTTTGTTGTCGGGCACGAACAGCGCGGTCGGCGCCCGTGTCCCGCGTGAACTCATCGATCGCGCCAAGATGCGCAGCGGCATCGCCTCGACCACCGATCTTGTCGAATATGCGCTCGCCAAAGTGGCGCTTGAGGATGATTTCGGAGCCAGGCTAGTGCGCCGAAAGGGCACGATCCCTGCGGATATTGCGCTTGGGATTTGATCGCAAGGCCTCGTTGCGCCGGATCAGGCCGCAGCGATCTGGTGCCAGGCTGTCGCGACGACCCGAAGAGGCATTGCCGCTTGTTCACAAGGCAGCTGTCATAGGCCGCGAGCTTCTGCTCGACACGTGCGTCTATATTGATGTGCTTCAGGGCAAGACACCGGTTGAAGTAGACTGTTTGCTGGAAAACAGGATCGTCAATCATTCCTGCGTGGCGCTTGCCGAGATGACCCACCTGATGGGCGCGCTCGATCCGGCCGACAAACGCACCGCGTCGGTCCTCAAGACGCTGGGACGGACAATCGACGATATCCCGGAGCATCGCCTCAGCGCGCCCTCCTCCCGCATGTTCGGAGAGGCCGGTATGCTGGCAGGCATGGTCACGAGGCTTTCTGGCCAACCCCATTCGATCGCCCTGCTCAACGACGCCCTGCTGTTTCTGCAGGCGGCGGCGACCGGCTGTGACCTGCTGACAGGCAACCGGCGCGACTTCGATTTTTTCGATCAGATCATTCCCGGGACGGGCGTCATCCTGTATTGAACCGTCACATAGGCGCGGGAAACCGACCATGCTCGCGACCGGCAGGATCGGTCAGGCAACATGCCAGCAGCACCAGCGTTCAGCGGCCTGCCGTGGACTGAGCAGGCCGTGATTGCCGGCACACCATGTACGGAAGGAAGGATCGAGCGCGAGCCCCTGATCGGCGAGCCGGTCGATGACGTCCTGCATGAAGCGATCAACTGGAGCGATGGCGGCCCCGGCTCGAGCATGAGCGACCGCAGCCTGAAGCTGCGTTACCATTTTCTCGGCTTCATCGATCGAAATATCCTCGACGGCGCGCATGCCGCCGCGCGGTCCGCAGATGGCCAAAGTTATGATTGCTGTGCCGGACGGAATTCGGCCCAGAGCGTCGATATGGACATGTCGGGCCATGCCAATCTCCTATGATGTGAGGCGCGAGAATGTCAGAATAGGCTCAACTGTCGCGGCATCGATCGCTGCGATGCCCGTGGTTCGTGCGATGGCGAAACGGCGCCTTGTGATGGTGATGTCGCGGCGGTGACGGTGGTCGCGCGTTGGGCGGTCTCAGCCACGGGTTCGCGACGTTGACGAAGGGTGAGCCGAGCGGTCCATCCCCCCAATATATGCGCTGGGGTGAACCAATGGTCCTGTATCTCGCCCGACAAGGCGTTGCCGACCATGAGATGGGCTGGAATATGAAGCAGTGAGAGTTGAACATAGGCCATGTGGATCGCACGCGGATCAACATCGATCGCCGTCACATGAAGGTGCCGCTGATAGTTATGCCCGATATCGCGCATGGTCTGGGCAAGCGCGATCACCATAGGAAATGGCGCTCAAGAAGCCCTTTGCCATTCGTAGAGAAGATGATCGTCAGGACCATATTGCGATCCGATGGCGATCCGGATCAGGCGGCCGTCGCAGGCGAAAGCGGATGCCCTGGGAAAGGACAGGTAGGAGCGACCTTCGAGGATCAGGTCACCCGAGCGCACTTTGGTGATGTCACGGGTCGTTCCAAGCAGTCGATGACCTGACGGTGCGTCCAGAAGCTTCAGCCGATCACCGGCTTTTACGCGCTTCTTGAACGCCGCCAATGATAGGACCGTATCGACGGGATTTCGGATACCCTGACGTTTTGCCAATGCCGCCCAATAGGCCTGGCCGATCCGCGCTTCGCTGTAGAAACTGCATGACCAGAAATCCTGCAACGGATTGGTCCGCGTGAACCCGAACCGTTCCATTTGATCGCGCACCTCGCCGATGAAGGTGTCGTGCGCTTCACGGCCGGTGAGGTCGTCCGGTGTATTGAGGATTTCCGCGATGACCTTGCGTCCGCCCGCAAATGTCTCGGTGCGGATCGCAAAGCTGGTGCCGGTAAAATGCTGGGCGAGGTGGCGATCGATCCGGGAGGCGAGCGATGGCAACGCTTCGTCGGCACGGTAGAGATCGCCTTCATAATGGAAATTGCCGCGTTCGTCATGGTCGGTCTGGCTATACAGGCGCGCGGACGCGCTCGGCGCGTTAGCGTCGGTCATGATGTCATCCTTATGGCTCGATCAGATTTGGAGGGGCGAGTGCGTCAGGCCGACGGCAATTCCATTGAGGGAGGCACGCTGTGGTCTGCTTCAGTTCGGGCGAGAACCCAGTCGAGATAGCCAAGACGCGTATCGCCGTTGGCGACTTCGGTCTGCCAATCGACCGAAGGATATTGTGGATAGTCGATCCATGGATCAGGCGGCTCCGCCGGTGGCGTCACTGCAGATCGGCCCAAACGGCGCGCCAGTTCCTCCTGGGTGCTGGCAAATTCGACATGATCGGCAAATATCGTGCACCACCCTCCACCAAAACTGTCGCGGCGTGGGCGCGAACAGCCATAGCTCCAGTCGAACCCGACAGGCGCTATCTTCAAGCTCTCCTGGCAACAGCGCCGGATGAGTTCAGCAATCGGACCAGGCTGGAAGTAGGTCGTGCCATAAATGGCGACAATGCTCTCGGCTGCACCCGCGATCTCGATCTCAGCCCCGAAATGCGGGAAGTCCGGATCATCGAAGATTTCAAGCAAGCCGTTGAACGGATTGGCGAGATCGGTCGGCATGAAGGCGGCGAGGAATTCAGCGCTCGGTTCCCCCGGGGCAAAATCACCCAACAGGTCGGACGCGTGCTGCCACGCCTCCTCGATCAGCGCGCTTTCACGGGCCGTGCAGGTGAACGCAAAGGAAGCTTGAACATAATGGTCAGCCATGGACCGGCTCCATCATTGCTTCATTGATCAGTTCTTCATCGATGAGCACCAGCGGCGGCGGGTTCTGGCGTGCAAGCTGGTAGTCATTTTCGACTGCCACGATGCCTCCCAATTCCCGAATGCGTTCGATCGAGAAGAGCTGCTGGTCATCTTCAGTCGTCAGATAGTGTCGCGGTTCGCCATGGCCCTTGTAAATGACGCGGACAGAGGGGAAGCTTCCTGCATATCCGCCTGACCATCGGACATAATGAAGGCCAAGACGTCGACAGCTTTCTTCGATTCTCGCGAAGCATCCATTGGCCACTTCGTGATCCATCAAGGTGAGAGGATTATTTACGGGAAGATAGGCGGGATCGAAGGGCGTTCCGTCCCAATCTACAGCCGCATTGTCGCTGCCGATCGCCTGAACGAGAACGGGATATTGTGAGCGGGAAAGCACACCGCCTATCATGATATGTGCGGATACACGGTCGGCCATGACATGCCTTTCGTAGTTACTGGACTCCAGTCGGTCTCTCCATCCTCACCCCCTCCCCTTTACCGGACCGTATGACCGTCACTCATTCCCGTCTTGCATGAGCTGCAGATTCCCGCTTAGCTACAGCGCAGTTCCAGTCCGGCGATAACCGGCATCCTCCATTCGTTTCTCAACCAGGAGTCCTTTCGTGGCCGATACCGAGCAGCCTGATTTCACCGCCATGACGGTGCAGTTACTGAGCGCCTATTTCTCCAACAATCAGGTTCCGGCCGGCGACATCGCCGGCATCATCGAAGCGACCCGCGGCGCGCTTGAACGGAAGGGCGACGTGGAAGTGCCAGCGGCCCCCGATCATGTTCCTGCTGTATCGATCCGCAAGAGCCTTGGCTCACGCGAACACATCATCAGCATGCTCGATGGAAAGCCGTACAAGACCCTCAAGCGGCATCTGGCGGTCAATGGAATGACACCCGCCGAATATCGCGAGCGCTATAAGCTTCCCAAGGATTATCCCATGGTCGCGCCTGCCTATTCGGAACAGCGGCGCACCGTCGCGCAAAAACTCGGCCTTGGACGGCGGGTTGGCGCGAAAGCGCAGGATGCTGCTCCGGTGGTGGAAGCATCACCCGTAGTAGAGGCGGCGCCAGTTGTCGAAGCGACACCGGTTGTCGAAGCCACACCGGCAGTTTCGACGGAAGCTAAGCCCAAGCGCGGCCGCGGCAAGGCGGCCGCTGCCAAACCCAGCGAACAGGCCGAAATCGTATCGTCCGAACCTAAGCCAGAACCTGCGACTGTGCCTGCAAAAGCGGAGGCCGCGGCAATAAAGCCTGCCAGGAAGAAGCTGGGCGTACAAACCGCACCGCGAACTGCGAAGGCCCCGACAGCATCCGTGAAGGAGCCTTTGGAACCCGCAGTATCAGAGCCCGCAAAGGCCAAACCTGCCAAGCCAGCCAACGGGAAAAGGACCGTTGGAAAGACCGCAACGCCAACAGCTGCGGTATCCACGAAGCCGAAAGGTGCAGGGCGGCAGGTATCCGCTGTGAAACAGAAGAAAGCGCCTGTTCCAGCACCGACATCTACGGAATAATGGTCACCGACGAGATATGGGTTTATCCAACCCATATCTCGTCTGAACGCTGACCTTGCGAGCGTCATCGGTCGCGCGATGGGGCGCACCGCGGCGAAGACTAGCTCCGCTCTGCCATAATCCTGGCAAGGATGTCGCCCGCACGGTCAGGAGGCAGGAAAATCCTGGTCTTGAAGGCGACGACCTCACTGAACGCTCCGCAAGCCTTCAACCAGGTCCGATCTTGGGGTCGATAGTCTCGTATTTCGAGGCGCGCACTGTCGTTGACATGAACCCGGGCAAGTCTGGCCGGGCCAAGACTTGGGATCGATACTCCGCCCACCGAACGCGCACCATCGATGATTTCGTCGGGACCAAGAGCTGTCGCGCCATCGAGGCCGAACTCCCTTTGGATCCGTTCGACGGCTGCTGGATGGATGATGCGCCCCAGGATTGAACCGCCCACGCCATCGTCGATCCGCCAAACGCGTACGTCATCTTCCGGCAATTTGTGCCATACGGGCAGCAGCAGCCCGGTGGCCATGGTGATCGTTTCGACCATGAGATTTTTCGTCGCTTCGGCCACTTCCTGCTCCCAAAAGACCTGGAAAGCATCGGGCTCGATCTCGCTCCAATGGCTGGCTTTTAGGGCCGCTCTATCCATGCGGAGCTGACCGCTCGGACGAATGAGATAGCAGCGTTCAATCCATTTGCCATCGTCGTCCTGTCCCGGCCATGTCGGCATGCACAGTGCGACCCGGCCGGACCGGGCATTGCGGAGCCAGGCAATATTGTCCGTGTTCTTGCAAATAAGCTGCAACGCAGCCCAGTTGGTAATAGGTGGCCGCCGGTGCAGTTCCAGACGCAAAAGCCGTGTCTCGGCGCCGATTACAGGATCGGTGCGCAGCAGACTGTCGGAAAGCAGAACCACTTTCTCGGCGCGGATCGTCTCGATGCCCAGGTCAAGCGTGCCGGCAGCGCGCGCCGCTTCGACGCGGTCCTCGACCAACCCCAGAAACTCCTCGAATATGCTGTTCTGCGTCGCGATCCGCAGTGCCAATATGCGGTTGAGCCAGCGATGAATGGGCGGCAGACGTTCCAAAAGTTCCCCGCCTTCGTCGCAAAGCTCAAGGCCCGTCATCTCCTGGAAATCAGCGAGCGAGACGCTGCGGAGTTTGCCCTCATAGAGGAGATGGAACCATTGAACGAGCGCATCGCGGGCATAGTCGGATTCCAGATTGTCGGAAGGATCGAACAGATTTTGCGATCCGGTCTGGCGTTGCCCTCTGGTCAACGCGCCCAACGATTCCAGACCGCGGATGATGGTGCTGAGGAAGCGCCGCTCCCCCCGGCAATCGGTGGTGAGCGGGCGATAGACGGGCGGCGTCAGCTGGTTCGTCCGATGGCTACGACCAAAGCCCTGTACCGCCGAGAGGATGCGGAACCCAAGTTCCAGCAGAAAATGCGCGCGGCGCCTGTGCGCGCTGGCACAGTGCCGATCGGAATGCATGGATCGTCCGGTACTCCCCGCCAGGGAAAAGGCGGCGATGGGCTTGCGGCCATCCTGAAAGGCCTGAACCTCGAACAGATTGGCCCGAGCACTGCGCCTCTCGACATTTTTTCGTCCGTTAATGTCGGGCACGATACGCCGCGAGCGCCCCGTAATCTCGGCGACCTGGTCGGTTCCGAAATGCGCGATAAGTGCGTCGAGCGCGGTCGGAATCGCGGGCAGAGCGCATAGCTCCTCGATCAATTCGTCGCGTGCGGCGATCGCTTGGCGGGAAAGCACCGGATTGCCCTCAGCATCGATCATCGGTTCAGCACGCATCGCGCCATCGTCGGTTCGAAAGACCCGCATCTGACGCACAGGAAAGCCATTCTTCAAATAGTCGATCAGGGTTTCCTTTGGCGAAACCTCAACGTCCATCATCGCCCTTTCTTGCGCGGAGAGTTCGGAGAGACGCCGATCCATGATAGCCTCGCCCGTGCTGGCGAGTTGTACCAGCACGGCGTTGTCCGACGCCAGTTCCTGCTCTATCGCCTTGATGAGCGAGGGCATTTTCATGCTGACCAGGAGACTGGAAAAGAAGCGCAATTTCGCGGATTCAAAGGCGCTGAGGGCTGATCCCCGCGCCCGGGCGTTCTGGGTCTTGCCCGATATCCTGTCGACTATGCCGATCTCGGCCAGCACATCGCGCAATCCGCGATGAATAATACTCCAGCTATCGGCATAAGCATCGTAGATCGAAATCTGATCTGGCGTCAGCGCATGTTCCAACGGCTCATATTCGACGCCCGCAAAGCTCAACGCCCGGGCCGTGTAGAGGCCCATGGCCTTGAGATCCCGGCACACGACCTCAAGGGCTGCGATACCACCCTCTTCCATGGCCTTCATGAACATGTCGCGCGTGGCGAACGCAGTGCCTGGTCCCCAAAGTCCCAGGCGAACAGCATAGGAGAGATTGTCCGGCCTGGCCGCGCCGGTCGCGGACATGTAGAGAATGCGAGCGCGCGGAAGCGCATTTTGCAATCGAACGCCGGCAAGCCCCTGTTCCGAGCCTTGCGCTTTGCCAAAATCCGTCTCGGTCCCGCCTGCGTGCGCCATGGCGTGAGACTCGTCGAAGACGATTACGCCGACGAAATTCTCGCCAGTCCAGTCCAGCAGTTGTTGCAGGCGCGAGGCTGTATCGTGGCGCGCGGAGCGCAAGGCGGCGTAAGTGAGGAAGATAATGCCGCTTTCCATCGTGATCGACGTACCCATGGGAAAGTTTGAAATCGGCTGAATATCGATGGCAAGCCCGCCCAGCGCCGTCCAGTCGCGGCGGGCGTCCTCGATGAGGTCGGCCATGGAAATCCAGATCGCGCGGCGATTGGCCCGGTTCCATTGATCAAGGATGATGCCCGCCGCCTCCCGTCCCTTGCCCACACCAGTTCCATCGGCGATGAAAAAGCCGGTCCGATAGAGTTTGCCATCCCGGTCCTCGATCAGGCGATCTCCGGCAAGGTTGGCCGAAAAGCAGCCGACAAGATCGCGTGCATGCGCTTCACCGGCATAAATGATGGTTTCAAGCTGCGCCTCTGACAGCGCCCTGACTGCCCGGGTCTGGAGAAGGGGCCGATAGCGCGGCACCGGCAGGAACACCGAGGCCATGGCGATGGATTCGACAAGGTCATCGGGATGCCTGGAAACGCCATCAATAGCGATCCGGGCGGGATGCCAGGCTGAATAAATGCCCACGGTCTCGCCGGGAGCAAGCGGCTCCTCCCGAACCGTGTAGGTAATAGGCCGCGCATCATTTGCCACCGCTGCGACCCGCGACGGCGGCGCGAGCCTTTGGACGCCCATATGCGCAAAGAGGCTTCCTCGCGCGAGATCGGTGGCTGGTCGGGAAAGCAAAAGACTAACGGCTGGCGGAGGAAGGAGAGGGGGAGGCTGCAGGGGATCGAGCCGATCAGGGATGGCGAGGACAAGGTCCAGTGCTGCCTCGATGTCGCGGGCGACGTGACGCTCCGGCACGCCGATCCATCCCTTGTCGAAGATCATCAGACGCACATCGATCCCCGTTCCATGTTTGGCATAGGGGCTACCCGATATGGCGATTTCGATGCGGGGCGGCACAAGCTCCGCGACTACGTTGTAGCCAAGCGCGGCCGAACCTTCTGGCGAGAAGCTCGTCGGCATGATGGCGACGCATCGCCCGCCTCGTGCGAGAGATGCAAGCGCGCCGCGCAGGTGGCGCGCGCCGGCATGGCGATCGATCCCGCGGCCAACGCTCCGACTGAAGGGAGGATTGATCAGCACCAGCGTGGGAATCTGCTCGGTGGTCAGCATATCCTGAATATGTTCGGCATCATGGCGTGTCACGATCTCGCCCAAGCTTCGGGACAGCAGGTCGGCGCGGGCGGGATCATGCTCATTGAGCAGCAGCCGCGCGCCTGCGCGTGCGCCATGGACCGCCAGCATGCCGGTGCCGGCCGAGGGTTCGAGCAGGATATCGTCCGAGCGACAGCGTGCCGCCATGGCTGCGAGACAGGCGAGGCTGAGGGGCGTGCTGAACTGCTGGAGCTCGACCTGCTTTTCCGAGCGGTAGGTCTGTGTGGGCAATCCGCGCTCAAATTGCCGCAGTCCTTGGAATATGTCGGCAGGTGTTCCTGCCAGAAGCACGCATTGCGGATCGGCGAGGTGCAGGACCTGCGCGGTTTCCAGCGCATCATATGCATCGCGCATCGACCATGCACCGCCGACATCATCTTCGCCGAACGCCTGGGTCATCATGCGCTTGAGGGACTGGCGATTGACCATGCCGCCATTGCGCAGGCGGTGGGCGAGGGACTGGGCAACCTCGAACAGGCGTGCGGGCGCATCGTGGGTTTGCGACAAAGCGAGTTGGGGCAAGGTCATGGGCACCTCATGCGAGAATAGGACAATCCGGCTCTCCCTTTCCCGCTCTCCTTCATTCCGGCCCCTCACTGTGCAGGAAGGATAGATCAGACCCGGTGACGGGGGATCGGCTCGAGGCTATGGAAGAGCATGGCTGTTCCACTCGACTATCTCGGCGAACTCGATCGGCTGCTGCTTGATCAGGGCGAGGATTGCATGCTGCTGTCGCAGCTGGACGGCTTCCTCACCGGAATCCTCGTCAGCCCCGATCTGCTTGCACCCAGCCAATGGCTGAAGATGATCTGGGTCGGCGAAGACGGTACGGGCATGCTGGATTTCACCAACCTGGGCGGTTTCCAGCATTTCACAGACCTCGTTATGCACCATTATCATGTCATCCTGGCCTGCCTGGGTCAGCCGGGCAGCTTCGAACCCGTGCTGGAGATCGACACACGGTCGGACGAGACATTGTGGGAGACGTGGATCGAGGGCTTTGGACAGGCGATGGATCTTGCCCCTTCGGGCTGGCAGCGTGTCCTCAATGACGATGATCCCGGTTGCCGCGCCGCGATCGAGGGTATTCGCGAACTTCGCTCGTTTGCCGATGGGACGAAAAAGCTGTCTCTCACCGCGGAAGACAAATGGGATCGGGAAGCACCTGACCTGATCCCGATCTGGGTCGAGATCCTGCACCAGTGGCGGATTGAAAATGACCCCCACCGACCGGCTGCCATCAAGCGCGAAAAGACGGGGCGTAACGAACCATGTCCCTGCGGGTCGGGCGCCAAATACAAGAAGTGCTGCGGTTTGAACTAAATGATCGCGGACAACTGCGGGCGCGGCATGACCGTCAGCTGGGTCTTCCTCTGCGCGCTTCCAAACCCGTCAACTCGATGAAGTTAGGCGATCGACATCCGCCCCGACTGAAATCGTCTCCGACAAAAGCAGCAGACACGTTCGCTCTTTCACGTGCCGACCGCAATCATCCGGGCATGCCCTCATCGCCATAAAGAAAGTCCTGGCTATTTGTCGCATTGGGGCCAGTTGTCGTCTTGGCTGTGGCGGCCAAGCGCATCTCTTCCAGCAAAACGCGGCGGCTGGCCCTGTCAGTAGGCATATTGACCGGAACAAGACGGACAGCAGCGTGTCCCTCACGGGTCAGGATGATTTCTTCCCCTGCTTCCGCGCGCCGAACAAGGTCGATGAGTTGGCCTGCCGCATCAGATATGGAAATATGCATAGGCCATTATCCCTGGCGTTTGAGAACAGCGGCTCATTTTAGACGGTTGCACAGTTCCATCCAAGGCCGAAACCGGGGGCGGGGACTAAGCCGTGCCCCCGGCCATGTTCAGGCGGCTTGCGCGAAGCTTTGGTCGCCTTCGTTGCCACCTTCCTTGTTCACCATGTCCGCCAGGTCGTGCTCGCTATTGTCGGGCGAGGTCGGCTCTTCGCCGCTTTCCGGGGCAGCGAACCGCATTTCGTCGGGTAGCCAGAGGAGCGCCCGTTCCTGGATTTCGGGCTCGATGATGACATCGCCACCAAATAGCCGCTCGGCCGACGCGGCCAGATCGTGCTTCTTCGACCCGGAATAGCGCATGCGGAGTTCCAGTCCGCCAATCTCCTCGAACAAGGCGAGGATGCCAGGCTTGGTCAGCTTGTCGAAATAGGTGAGCGCCGTCGGCCGCCACCAGGCCGCGACATTGATCCCGAGCTTGCGACCCAGATGATCGAGAAAACCTGCCTCGCGTCGTCCGGCAGGAACGGCATGAAGCGTGCGCGCGATCGCCCATCCGAGCCAGGCCGCACGTGCATCGTCGGGCAGCGCACAGAAGGCATCATAACGATCCGGAACGGCCTGGTGGTGGAGCCAGCTCCGATCGAGCCCCTCGTCGAGCTTCGTCCATTCACCCGCCGCCGCTGTTTCAGGCTTGAAGTCGGGCAAGAGACGGGAAGGCACCGAGGCCCGCAGATCGCTCGGCATGTCGAAGGACGCCAGGCGGGATTCACGATCAATCATGATGAAGGTGCCCAGATCTAACGCGAATGCGGGATCACTGGCGACGTGGACCGCAAGCAGCTCAGTCTTCATCATCGCCAGCATTTCGCGAAGGCGCTGGCTCATCACCGGACGAGCGTCATCGGCGGTATCGTTCTCCTGCGTTTCAACGCTGGCATTATCGTCGCCCTCGTCGCCGTCATCATCGGCCTCGCCGCTTCCTTCATCGGACACCGGCGCGATATAGAGTTGATGATGGATTTGCGGCGTCCCGTCTTGGCCGAGCACCACATAGCCTAGAGCGGTCGCTTTCTGCTCAGGATCGATCACAACCTCGCGCTCTACGATCGCCGTGAGTTCCGCCTGGAGGGCAGCATAGCGCTGTTCTTCATCCTCTTCCGGCTCATAGCCCTCGTTTTCAGCGAGCAGTTCGATTTCGGCAATCTCCTCCTCAATCTCCCGTTTACGCGCTTCCTGCTCCTGCGTGAGCGGTTCGGCGACGCCGGTCAGCGGTTTCAGCGCATAGGTCTCCATATAGGGAATGCGCGCGCCGGTGACGATGCGCACTTCCCCCAGGCCTTCGCGCTCACGCAGCGCCTCGGCCTGCGCGGCGAGTTTCGTCTCCGCCAGATCATCGAGAATATGGGTGTCGATCCAGCGCTCGTCGGCTGCAGTGGAGAACAGGTCCGCGTCCTCGACACGGCCACCTGCCGCGATATAGGAATCCCGCCCGACCAGCAGGGACTTGGGGTCGGTTGCGCGATAGCTGTAGCCATTGAGCGCCCGCCGGATTTCATTGACATTGTCGCGGGAATAGCTGCCTCGCAGCGATTCCCATATCGCCGTCTGACGGGCGGTGTCCGCGGTCGTCGCATAGGCCTTGGCCACATCGAGCGTGATTTCGTCAGCCTCGAGCGCATCGAAGATCGGCTGGGCGAGGTTCGCGAGACGCAAGCGCCCGACAACAAAACGTTCCTCGATGCCGAAGCGCTTGGCGATCTCCGCCGTGCTGCGGCCCTCGACCTCGATCAGATCTCGAAATGCGAGGCAATCTTCGGCAGGCGACATCTGCAGCCGGTCGTAATTTTCAGCAAGGCTGATTTCGCGGCCGTCCTTCGCTTTGGCAAGAACAAGGACGGGCACCTCATAATCGGCAGGCAGCGTTCCCTTCTCGATCAGGCGATGGATCGCATCGAGGCGGCGGCCCCCGGCCGTGATGCGATAATGACCTTTCTTACGGGAAACCGGCACGCCAACAAGATTCTGGATGAGGCCATGCCCGGCGATGCTGGCTTCGAGTTCAGCGTCAGCGCGGAGATCGGTCCGCTTGCGCACATTGACGGGCGACTTGGTAAGATGGGTTGCCGGGACGAGGATGGATGGCTTGGTCATGCAACAAACTCCGCAAAAGCTGCGGCCCGCACATCGAACCGCGCATTCGCTTCCTTCCCCCTCTCCTTTCGTTTGCACCGGTTTGGGGCGTGACGGCACGGCGCCGTGCCGCTAGACACGGCAGCTGCATAATTTCAGGAGGACGTTTTATGAACAATTCCGAGCTGGCTGAAGCGCTCAGCGTCGATCATGGACTGACCAAGGCTGACGCACGCAAACTCGTCGACGCCCTGTTTGGGGTCATCGCCGACGCGGCGGCCAAAGGCGATGAGATTTCGCTGAACGGCTTCGGCAAGTTCAAGGTGAAGGACGTCGCGGCGCGCGAGGGCCGCAATCCGGCAACCGGCGAAACTATCGCGATCAAGGCGTCCAAGAAGCTGACGTTCACGCCCGCAAAGGCGATCAAGGATCGTCTGAACGGCTGACCAATATCGCTGCTCTGCTGCCAACAGGTGCAGGGCAGCGAAACCTGTTATCAGGCAGCGCGTGACTGCCCTTCCAGCACATCCGCCCAATCATTATTGGGCGGCGGCGGCCACGCGCTGATGATCTCAAGGCCAGGACGCTCATAGGCAAGGCGCGCACTTTTGTTCGCTTTCCATCCAGCCTCATCCCGGTCGAACAGCAGAACGAGGCGTTCGAGACTGTCGGGTAGCAGGATATGTCCGGCCCGTTCTGTCCCGAGGATCGCCCATACCGGGATCTTGTGCAGTTGCATCGCCGCCAGCGCGGTCTCGATGCCTTCGGCCAAGCCGAGGACCGGGCCGGGAGGCATGAGTTGTACCGCGCCGCGCCCCGGACGTCCGAGCATCATGCGGGGATCGGCAAGATCCTTTGCTTTGGTGGCGGTTGCGGGATCAAGGAAGGTGCGGTGAATGGCGACGAGCCGTCGTCTCTCCCGCACGGCTGCTATCATGGCGGGCCGGAACAGCGCGCGGCTGCCTCGTCCCAGCGGCGTGCGTAGATTATAGCGCAGATCATGCCAGGGCGGCGTGAGCAGGCGCCCAGACAGGTAGCTTTGCGCAGGCGTGCCCACGAGGGATGCGGATGCGTTCCATATGCGTAGGGCTGGCCCTGCACCCGCGCGAGGCGAGGGCACGTTGCGCGACAAATCGGAAATGTGCCGGTCCGCAAAAGGCAGGCGTAAATGCCGGATTGCTCGCAGAACGTCTCTCGTGTCGCAACCGGCAAAGCATTTGAACAGCAGCGCGCTTCTGCCAACACGGATAGACAGGCTGGGATTATGATCATCATGAGCCGGACATAGGCACAGACCACGATCCTTTTGCCATGTTCCGCCTAGCTTTCGGCAAAGGACTTCGCCCTCAAATTCCAGTTCAAAAGATTTTATCATCACAGTCTCGCCTGACGGATTATGCGTGATCCATGTTCGAGTTCGGCAACATGTCCACGCGCCACCGCACATTGTCGTTGGACTTCATCGATGCACTTGCAGAGTTCGTAGCTGTCGCTGCGCACGACCCGCTTTTTCGCCAAAGCAACTTAAGAATTATCTGCCCCATGTCGCATCGGCACTGCACGGCCCGAAGATGCGGAACCATGCGAAATGCTAAAATAGTCATTCGGCCAGCGCCTGGACGGCAGCTGTGACGGCGTTCCCGCCAAGTTTGAGCTCCAGGAGATTGTTTGTGAACTGCAACTATGAAGACTGTTCTTCATCGAAGCGCCGCGCTGCTTGCAATATGTGTCGGCGCACTTTTCCGGGGGCTATGCAGAGTTGGGCGGCGATATCGTCAACAGCCATTCTCTGAACAAAATAGAGTTCAAGGACTGGCCGGATCGCAGGAGGCACCATACGGATAATTCTACGCAAGCATTGCGCGTCCTTCCGCACTTGCCTTGCCGCGCGGAGCGCAGCGGAGATGCGCATACATGGCGTATGAGCCAATTTGCTTTTGAAGCGGGAGGGCATGCCAGGCCTTTGATAAAGTCATACTGTCACCGGACAGGTTCCATTTCCCCCATCAGCCTCCCCTTCAGTCCGCTCGATCCTTTCGCACTTGCGAACCAAGCTGACTTACGGATTGAACCGGCACAGAAATTTTCCGTTGCGATGCATTCTTGATAGAATTTTCAAGCGTGGATTCTAGCGAGCCGTCGCCAACGGTTCGAGTGATGGCATCCGTCGCTATGAAGGAGACAATCATGATACAGAGCCAGGAATTCCAGTCGATCATTCAGGCATTCTATGATGCGAAGGACGAACAGGGCATATATGAGACCTTTGATCACCTCACATATTTTCTCGGTTTCAAATATTTTGCCATTGGCCACCACGTCGACCTGCTCAATCCACCGATCGCGTCCTTTGGCATTTCAAACTATTCGTCGGGCTGGCTGAATGAAGTCTTTCATGAGCGGTACTTCATGGACGACCCCATTCACTTCCTTTGCAACGGGCGACATGCAGGCTTTGCCTGGCCGGAGTCGCACCTGTTGAATCGATTGAATGAGCGGCATCGCCATATTCTCGAACGCGGCGCGTTACGCAATTTCCAGTCCGGTTATACGATCCCAGTTCATCTCCCTGGCGAATATTCAGGAAGTTGTACGTTCGCCACTCCGACCTCGGGCACCATCGCTCACAACGTTTTGCCTGCGGCCTTCTTCGCTGCGTCTCATGCGTTCGAAGCCATTCGGCGTCTGGCGCGAACAGCGGCGGGACTTGGGCTGGAGCCTCCCCCGCAGTTCACCGATAGGCAGCGCGAAGTCATATTGCTTATGGGTCAAGGCAAGACCTATGCGGAAATGGGCATGATCCTGGGAATATCCCGCGAGACGGCGCACCAGCACTGCAAATTGGTTTTTAGGGCGTATGGCAACATCCAGCGGTGCAATCTGATTGCCCGGGTGCTGTATGACGGCATTGCGAGCTTTCCCGAAATGCTGCGAAAGCAATAGCAATACCCAGTTTGGGTCATAGGCCGTTATTGTCCATCGCACCGATGATGCCTTCTCCACCACCAAGGGAGCATCATCATGATCCAGATTTTCGAAGGCGCGCAGTGGGCCAACGGCCTGCCCATACTTGATGGAATGTATCGCGACCGGAAAAAGATTTTCGTCGATCTGCTGGGCTGGGACGTGCCGGTCGTCGACGGCGCCTACGAGATAGACCAGTTCGACGACGAACATGCCATTTATGTGGTCGCCACAAACGAGAAGGGCGAACATGAAGGCTCGATCCGGTTGCTGCCCAGCAGGCGACCGCATGTCCTCGGGAGTATCTTTCCCGAACTGTGCGACGGCGCGATCCCTGTCGGCGAAAACGTTTTCGAGCTCAGTCGCGCCTGCCTGTCGCCACGCAACAGGGCAGCGCGTCGGCTGCAGGTTCGCAACGCCGTGACGACGGCAGTCGTCGAGTTTGCATTGTTGCGGGGAATTGATCGGTTCACATGCATCGCGGATTCCGGCTGGCTGAGCCAGATCCTGTCGCTGGGATGGGACTGCAGGCCGCTCGGACTTCCCAGAGATATTGCTGGCTTGAACACCGGGGCGCTGGTTATCGAAATCGACAGCGATACGCCCGACAAATTGCGGACAGCAGGCACATATGTGCCCATGCGCATCGTCCATGCCCACGCTGACGGCCGCGCTGCGGCGTGAAGGAGATACTTCATGACTATCATCGCTATCGACCGGCTGGCGCCGGATACGCACTCATGCTGCACACAACTTGATGCCCACGGCTACTGCATCATTCGCGGTGCTGTCCCGCCCCTCCTGGTTGACAGGCTGGCGAACGACCTCGCATCGGATTTCCAATCAACGCCCCATTCTACGGGTCCATTTTATGGCGAGAAGACGCGGCGATTTCACGGGCTCCTTCGTCGATCGCGCCATATCGGCCGCTTCGCGCTCGATCCACTGGTTGTCGCGATCGTCGAAACCTTTCTCAAGCCCTGGTGCGATACGATCCAGATCAATCTCACCCAGGCGATCGAAATAGAGCCGGGTGGCCTCCCACAGCCACCTCATCGCGATCAGGACATGTGGCCGGTTCGTTCTCCTGATGTTGAATATATGATCAACGTGATGTGGCCCTTCACTTCCTATCGGGCGGAGAATGGCGCGACCCTCATCTGGCCTGGCAGCCACCGACGACAGGATGATATCGTCATGCCGCTGGAGGAAGCCATCGCGGCGGAGATGAACCCTGGCGACGCGCTGGTATTTCTGGGATCGACCTTGCATGCTGGCGGCGCTAATCGGTCGCTCGACGCCCGCCGGGGCATGATCATCAGCTACAGCCTGGGCTGGCTCAAGCCTTATGAACTGCCGTGGCTCGCCTATCCCCCCGAAATCGCCCGTTCGCTCCCCCGGTCCCTCATGTCGCTTGCAGGCTATCAGGCACATCGGCCAAATCTTGGTACCTATGAGGGGCGTTGTCCGTCCCTGCTGCTCAGTGATGCTGCCGATGCAGCGCAAGGCGCGATAGATATTCTCCATCCCGAACAGGAGCAGTTGATCGCGGACTATCGGGCGGGCCGTCTTTCACCAAACACGGCCAGCCAGCCGGGTGATGACGGGTAATGTGTCGTGGCGCGCCGTCGTATTTGCCATGCGCTGATCGAGCAGCCGCGGATCACTGAACGCGAATTGGGTCTCGACCGATATCAGTGGTCGGAATGGATGATGCTTCTCGATCTCTACATGATCGAGCAGCAAGACATGGAGGAAGTGTTCAGGCAGTTTTCGCGCAATTCGGGGCGATCAGAAACGACCGGCTATCGCAGGACCGTCGAAATGGTCGATGACGGCCTGCTCGATCGAATCCCCGATCCTCGTGATCGCAGGCGGAGTTTCATCCGCTTGTCGGACCGGACGAGAGCGAAAATGGACAAGGTGATGGACAGTCTTGCGACGCTGCTGCTCGCATGAGTTCCTGCAGAATGGTCGTATGAGCGAAATGTCAGTAGGGGTGCAGGACATGCCTGCGGGCCGGGCGTGTCGGTGCCGATTGAAAGCACAGCTACCAAATCTTCCGCGTTGGCCAGTCGCCGATGCAGCATTGAGGTTTCATGATTATTATGATACCTTTCCAGAGAAATATGAAACAATCTATTGCTAGGAACTGAGATGGCTGGCGGGACGACACCACATCGAACCCCAAGCAGGCGTGCTGGGCGGGTCGGCACATCTGCGAAACCGCCAGCGGTGGGCCAGGTGCCTACAGGCGCCAGCGATGATCTGGTGGAAGTCTTTCTCCAACGCGCGAAACGGGCGCTTATGCGTATTGCAGAGCATATGCCGCGCGACCGCCTGATCGAAGCGGTAGGCGCATCTACAGATACCGATGTGTTGTTTCGGTCGCTGCGCGATGCGGTTGCGATCGGAACAGAAATCGAGCCTGACACGCCCGATCCTCTGACGGAGGCTTTCCTGCGCGGCGCGGAGCGTAAGCGCGAATTGCTCAAGGGCGATGGTGGCGCCCTGTCGGCTCAGCAACTCGCTGGCCATCTTGCCATTACCCAGCAGGGCCTGGGCAAGAAGCGCTCCAAAAATCAGGTTTTCTGGCTCGAGGCGGGCCATGGCTATGCTTATCCGGCATTTCAGCTGGGCCCGGACGGCCTGTTGCCGGGTGTGCGTGAGGTACTCGACGCATTCAACGTCGAAGATTCGTGGACGCGCGTTAATTTCATGCTGACGGGCGACTATCGTCTGGGCGGCGCGCGACCGATCGACGTTTTGCGCGAGGGGCGGATTGATGACGTGGCAAGAGCCGCCGCAGCCTATGGCGAGCATGGCGCAGCCTGATCCGCATTTCGAGCCGCCCGCTGATCTCGCCTCGCGCGCCTTGCCGATCGAGACAATTGCTCCTGGCACAGCGCTTTATCGACTGCATCGATCCGATTTAGGGGCGCTGCATTTTGGCAAGACCGGACATAACAGGTTCGATGATCCGCAGAGCATTTTCGGTGTCTGCTATTTGGCCCTGTCGCTGGAGGGCGCCTTTGCGGAAACCTGCCTGCGTGCCGTCGGCGCGACACTCCTATCCTATACCTTCCTGGCGGAACGGTCGGTGACGACAGTGGTCGCTGCCAGAACGCTGCGACTCGTCTCCCTGCATGGGCCGGGCCTTGCTGCGGTCGGCGCGACAAGCATTATCAGCAGCGGACTACATGCAACGGCGCAGGCTTGGTCGCGCGCGCTTCATGACCATAGCGACGCGCCCGACGGCCTGAGCTACCGCGCCAATCACGATAATGGCGAACATTGCATCGCCTTATTCGAGCATACTGCCGACGCCCTTTCCGAAACGGCAAACGATCCTCTGACAGCCGATCGCAAGCGTCTTGGCGTGCTTCTTGATCGATATAAGGTCTCGCTGGGATGACAGACGATGTCGACACCGATCGGGTCGATCAGACCATACTCGCATTGTTGTGGTTGAACCTCAAAGTGACAGGCGCGGCCTGGAAAGGTTTCGACTGGGAGGCGATGGAACGGCTGCATGGACGCGGCCTGATTTCCAACCCGGTCGGAAAAGCCCGCTCCGTTGAACTATCCCCTGAAGGACTTGAGGAAGCCAGACGCCTGTTTGACGAACTATTTTCCTGCCGCTGAACGTGCATTCGGCCTGCAGGAAACGTTTCACATCACATTGCCACATCGAACCAACTCACGCCCTGCCACCCGTCTGGTTTTCTGTTACGCCGGTGCAGGGGCATCCAATGCGGGCACGGCGCACCAGCGGCAATGACGATCGCTTAGGATAAGCTGGTCGATATCAAGGATGCCCATCTATTCGGTATCGGCAGTGCAGAGAAACTCTGGAAGCGTTCGAAGGGTTGCGCTTTCCGGACAGAGCTTGTCTGAAATTTAAAATCAGAAGATCAACGACCTCTTTCAAGAGGGTGCGGCTCAGCATAGTGGATCGACGATTTTCAAGACCTCCGCTTCGGCCGCCTGAACCAGAAGGACCAGACCGCCAGCGTACCGAGCAGGGTCATCGCCAATCCGGACAGGGTCATCAACATCCTGAACGCAAGCCCGCCGACCTTTGCCGCGTGCAGCGGATAGAGGAGATTATAGCCCTTTACCGCTGTTGGGAGCTTCGATGCATCCCGCGTGGCGACCAGCACGCCGCTGTCGGCCGCGAACCACAGGGTCGTGCGGCCATTGGGCAGCCATTCCTGTGGCCGCCGCACCCGCACGGTAATCAGCCCGCTATCCTTGCGCGGCAAGGTGAGACTGCGCAATTCTGCATCGGGGAAGCGTTCTTTCACGGTTACGATCATGCGCGCCCAATCCAGATGCGGTGCCAGCCGGCCGGTCCGCGGTGGCGGCGCAGCCAGGGACCGATCGATCTGGGCCGGCGCGCCCGGTCCAAACAGCAGCGCCGCCATCGGACGGAACACCAGTATTGCGCCGGTCAGCAACGAGAGCAGCAGGAGTGGCGCGACGACGACGCCCAGGTCGCGATGATGCCGCATAATCGCCGGTCGGGTCATCCGCGCAGGCACAAGCCGCCATTCGAAGGTCTTGCGCGTACGCCACCACAGCAAAAGGCCGGTGACCACGAAGAACAGACCGCATATAGCGGCCATGCCGATCACCACTTCGCCCGCATCGCCGCTAAACAGATGATGGTGCAGATCGAACAGCCACAGCTCGGGACGTTCCCACTGACTGTTCCATTGCAGCACGACGGTGCCATGCTGGTCGGCATAGGCGCCGTTGCCCGCCTTGTAGAGCAGGCGCAGCAGGCCGAAATCGTCCGACGCATAGGTGATCGACTGCGGCCTGCTGGCCGGGTCTGCCATAAGCATCTGCGTCGCCGTCGCTAATTGGCTGATGTCGTCTGACCGCCGGTCATGTGCATGCGGCGCCAGCGTCCAGGCATTCTTATGGACCAGCAAGGCACCGCTCAGCCCCAATAGCGCCAGCAGGAGCCCGATCAGGCCACCGGTCCAGCGGTGCAGCAGGTCGATCATTTTCACTAGAAGCGATAGTCCCAGGACAAGGTGAAATTGCGGCCGCGTCCGGCAAAATAATGGGCGTTATCGTTCGGCCTGACCGTCTGGCTGTAATAATCGATATAGAAGCTGTCGAAGATATTCTGCGCGGACAGGGACAGCGCGCCAAAGCCGGTTTGATACCGCAGGCTGATGTCGGTCGTATCATAACCGCCGAAGCGGTAGAGCGCCGGATAGGCATTGGGCGTCCGCTCGAACTGGCGCGACAGGAAGAATTGCGTCTGGATGCGCGCCGACAATGGACCCTGCACATAGCTGGCGGCGATGTTCAGGCGGTCGGGCGAAATATTGGCGCCGTCCAGGTCGCGATCCACCACGTCAATGCCATTGGCCGACCCGTCGGTACGCCCGCTCAGATGGGCATAGCCGGTCGACAGGGTAAGGAATGGCAAAGGCGTCTTGACGCTCAGGTTCAGCTCCAACCCCTGAATCTCGACGCGCTGGCGCTGGATTTCGAACGGCGCGCCGATCGCGGTCTGGACCAGCAGCGATCCATTCTTGCTGGTCGACCAGAAATAGGCGGCGCTGGCATCGAGCGGTCCCCGCTTCAATTCTATGCCGATCTCGCGATTGTTCGAAACGATCGGCTCGATATTGACATAATCGTCAATGTCGACTCCCGCCGTGCCGACAGCGCGAGCGATCCGGCCGACGTCGGGGACGGTATAGCCTTCGGCATAGCTGGCATAGGCGCGAATGCCCGCCCAGGGCTCCAGGATGACGCCGCCATTGATCAATGTGTCACTGAAGCGCGGCGTGCCGCCCGACACCGCCACGCCCCCATAGCTGGCCAATGTGGTGTAATCGTCGATGCTGATCTTCACATCCTCATGCCGGACACCGCCCGCAATGCGCAGCTTCTTGTCGAACAGCGCGAGGTTCGCCTGGGCGAACGGCGCAAGGCTGCGATAGTCGGTCGGCGGCACCCAGCTCCGCCCGGTGGCGATCAAGCGCTGGTCGGTCAGGTCATAAAGCGCATCGAGGCCGATCGTGGCGGTCAGCGCCTCGAACCCCGGGACGGCGCGCTCATAGCTGAGCTTGCCGCCATATTTGCGGCTGCGATTCTGCGATTGATCGAACAATGTCCCAATCGGCGCGATACTGGCGTCCTGGAAGGTCGCGATCGGCGCAATCTCACCGCCATAAGTGTCACGCGAACGGTTGAAGAACAGCTGGGCGATCAGGTTACCACCGGCCAGATCGCTATCGGTCAGCGACAAGGCCGCGCTTTCCGTGCGGCTGGTGGCCGGGACGCCCGGCGGCGTACCGCGAATGGACGTGGTCGGCCGGTCGATGAGGTAATCGCCGTTGGACGCGATATAGTCGCCCTCGCCCTTCAACTGGAAGCGGCTCATGATGAGGTCGATGCGCGCGGTGTCGCTCAGTGCATAACCGAACCGGCCAAATAGCGACCAGCTACGACTGTCCTGCGTTTCGCCCTGGGTCAGGTCGGTTCCCACGCGGTCGCCATGGCCGTCATAAAAGGCCCCCCGTTTTTCATAGGCGCCCCCCACCATCGCGTCCCAGCGGCCACCGCGCCAAGCGATCAGGCCAGCGACCTTGCCGCCGATGCCGTCGCCATGAAAGCCGGTATCGGCATTGCCTTGAACCAGCATTCGACCCGAAAGCCCGTCGCTCTTGGGCGGCGCGACCGTCACTTGATTGACGATGCCGCCGGTCCCACCAATGCCCTGGAGCGCATTGGAGCCGTAGATCAACTCGACCCGGTCGACGAAGAAGGGATCGATGGTGAAGCCATCGCGCGCGCCATCGCGCAGCGGCGCCGTCTGGGGTATGCCGTTAATCGCATAAAGCGGCGAGCGACCACGCAGCGTCTCGCCAGCGCCCGACAGCTTCTGGCGCGTCGGCGAGAAAGACGGCGTCAGCGCCGAGACGGCATCGACGATCGAGCCGCCAATCGCGACCTGCTGGTTCAGCGCCTCTTGGCCGATCACGTCGACGGTCAGCGGCAAGGCATTGGCAGGCAAGATGGTCCGCGTCGCCGTGACGACGATATTGTCTGCACTCTCCGATACTGGAGGCCGCTGCGCGAGCGCTGGCGCGACGGTCAGGGTAAAAGCGCTGCTGGCAAGCAGGATAGTTGATCGGCGATACATGGCGTCCCTCTCTTGTCCAGGCCCCGCTAGCCATGCAACGCCGATGTTGCAAGTCATTAGCATGACTTGGATCAAGCATTCCAGTTATGAACTGGGTGTTCCGATCAGTAATCAGTTAGCATTTCAGCGCCATGTGAGCTCAGAGCGACCCCGATGGTAACTCCAACCATTTTCCGCCGGCATGGCATGTACCTCCTTGCATACCGACGGCAGCCGACCCGAATAAGACGCTTGGCGGCCAAATTTCTCATCGCAGCAGCAGACCGCCCGCAATGCCATTTGTAAACTGGCAAACTGCTGCAAATACGGACTAGCAGCTGCTCCGATTCATGCTGCAACGAAGCTGCCTTCTGAATGACATTGAACCAGCGGCATCTCGCGACAATCTCGCAATCAAAGATATTTCAGCCACCAGATATCCTTGCGGCGCTGCTTTAGCCGGGCGAACCATCTCGTCGGAAAATAGAGAACCGGGATCAATATAAACACCCAGATCCATACCCACCTCAGATTATCGACACCGAACACGGCGCCCTTCGTCGGGCCGTAAAGCAGCATCGCAATGTTGTAGAGCAGCTTGAGCGTGTACAGATGGAGGATGTAGTAGAACATCGGTGCGCCGCCCAGCATGGCGAGCGTCGGCATCATCTTGCTATCCTCGAATTTCTCGCACAGCGCCAGCAACAGGCATCCGGTGCCCACGGTCAGCATCAGGAAGAGCAGCGATGGCGGATATTTGGTGAGCGCGAGGAAGCTCATGACGGTTCGCAACGACGTGTCCGCGATGAACCAGGGCTTGTCGCCATAGAAATTGAGCGTGCGGATGAGCAGGAAGCCAACAAGCAGGCCCAGGCCCAGCATGGCCAGCCGCTTGATCCTTGGCTTGGGATCGGTGCCCCGCGCGAACCACGGACCGCAGGCATAGCCTAACAGGATGATGCCGATCCAGGGCAGCACCGGATAGGTGGTCTTAAACAGTATCCCGGCGATCTCGAACTTGTCGCGCTGGTGGAGCATCGCCCATGGAATGAAGAAGGGCCAATCCGGGCTCAGACGAATCGGATCGAGCAGATTGTGAAGACAGACGATCGCCAACCCCAGAGCGAACTGCGCAGGGCGCGGCAGATGGAGCAGCGCCGCCAGCGCGATCATGCTGATGCCGATCGTATAGATCACCTGGAACCAGATGGTGGGCGGCGGGAATGTGTTGGCCTGTGTCGGCCAAGCGTAGCAGACGATCGTGAATTCCAGGAAGATCAGGAAAAGCCCGCGCTTCAGCAGGAACTCAGATACCTGGGCCCGACTGTGCGACTGGCCGTAGAGCCATGCCGAAAGGCCGGTCAGCGCGACGAAAGTCGGCGCGCAGAAGGTGGAGAGCAGGCGCGTGAAGAAGAGCCCCGGATCGGTTATATTCGCGTCAACGGGATCGGTGACCTGCAAATGCAGGAACCATGTTTCGCGGACATGATCGACCAGCATGAACAGCATCACCAAACCACGCAGCGCGTCGATGGCGATCAACCGCGTGCGCGCCTTTGCAGCGGCGACAGGCGATGTCATGCCGGGGTTTAGGGCTGTAAGGGGCGCCTGGCCCGCAATGCTGTTCATCTGATTATCCCTCGCCTGGCTCTTCACTCACCCTTGGGCAGGAAGAGATCCTTGTAGAAGCCGACCGTCTTGACGGTGACGGTGATCGGCGTTTCGCCCTTGTTGCGGAAATACCAGCCATGGGTGCCATCGAAGGGCGCAGTGAAGTCGCCCTGACCGCCGGTGAGTTCGAGTTCCTTCCAATAGTCGGTGAAGGAGCCATCGGTGGCGCCGGTTTTCTCGCCGTGCATTTCGGCTTTGACCGGACCGCCCGTCGACTTCCACTGGAAGATGAAGCTGTCACCCTTGACCATGTGCGCCTTCACCTCTTGCCCGCTATGGGGCGCCAGGGTGATGGTCATCTCGTCCTGTCGCCATGCGGCCGACTTGGCGATGGTCGCCTTAGTCGGGATCGCGATGTCGCTTGGGGCAGCAGCTTCCGACGCCGGCGCGGGGGCCGTTTGGGCCGCTTCACCGGCGACCATGCCGTTGAGGCCAAGCGCCGTGCCGACGCCGGTGGGATCGATGCCATATTCGGCCGGCAGCACGAACAAGGTCAGAATCGCAACGGCCGCGATGGCCGCGCCGCCGGTCGCCTTGGCAAGCGTGGAAGGCGAAGGCTTGATCGAGGTCGGAAGTGTGGAAGCAGTTTGCATGGTCATGTCAGGCACCCTGGGAAAAATAGCCGGCCAACTGGAAGCCGATGAGGACGAAGCCGGCGGTCATGAGCGCGGCGTTGGCGACGACGGCGCTACGGTTGAAACTGGACGTCATGCGCCACAGGTTCATCAGCAGCAGGATCACGGTCAGCGCCATGAACTGACCCATCTCGACGCCCACGTTGAAGCTGATCAAGTTGGGGATCAGCCCGTCCTTCGACAGCGTCAGTTCCTGGATCTTGGTGGCAAGGCCAAAGCCATGGAAGAAACCGAAGATCAGCACCGCCGCCTTGGGATTGGGCGATACGCCGAACCAGGTCTTGAACCCGTCCAGATTATCGATCGCCTTGTAGACGACCGACAGGCCGATGATCGCGTCGATGATGTAGGGGTTGGCGCGAATGTCGAAGATGACGCCGAGCAGCAGCGTGGTGCTGTGGCCGATCGCGAACAGCGTCACATAGGCACCGACGTCCTTCAACCGATAGAGGAAGAAGATGACCCCGGCCAGGAACAGCAGATGGTCGTAGCCGGTGACCATGTGCTTGGCCCCCAGATACATATAGGGGATGATGTTGACGCCTGACGCACCTTCGATGAAGGCCTTGTCATTCTCGTTGACGCCATGCGCCCAGAGCGTCGCGCTCATGAACGCCATGGCCAAGCCCAAAAGCAGCAGCACGATCCGCCGCAATATCTGGGGTTGGAGCGGAAACCGGATCGCGCTGTGCATGTCGGCGCCTTTACTTGGTCTGGAACGTCGCGAAGATTTTCGCGCCGCTCTTGTCGATCAGGGCCACAACGAGTTTCGCGCCCTTGGCCGCCTTGAAGCCGGCAGCAGTCAGCTTGTTGCCCCCGGCAGGCTTGAGCGCCGCTTCGGTCTTGGCGCTCCCTGCCGTCTGGGTGAGCTTGGCGGTGTAACCGGCGGCAGGCACCGGCTCATCTTCTTCGCTCAGATAGACGTCGACACCCTTGGGGCCGGTCACCAGTTCGATCAGGGTTTCACCCGACATCTGTACGAGGCCGCCATGTTGCGGCTTCATGCTGCCATGCGCGAAGGCGGAAGCGGGCAGCGCGGCAAGTGCCAAGGCAGCAAGCCCCGTGCGGAAAAGATCGATCTTCATAATGCATGTCTCCAATGGATTGGCCGAAAGGCTTATTCGGGCAGGTGTGGAAGGACGAAGGACAGCGAGGCGCGATACTCCTCATGATCGACCTTCTTGTCGGTCGTCTGGCCGACATAGATCGCCATCAGCACGTTGATGCCCTGATTGCGCAGCTTGATCGTGGCGGTGCCATCAGCGCCGGTCTTGGCCGGGGCGACTTCGTCGGGATCGTTGACATAATCCTGCATCACGGTCGCACCCGCGACAGGCTTGCCCTTGTAATAGACGCGCACCTTCATCGGCTCGCCCATTTTCTGGGGAATGGCAAGGTCGGCGGGCACGACCTGAAGCGTGTGGCCCTCGAACAGCGGCACCGGCTTGGTAGGCACTTGCGTCAGATGGACCGCATATTTGAAATTATGCTCGGCAAGCGTCGCGTTGGGGACTTCGTCGCGGCCCTTGTTATGCCACTCGCCGTCCGGGGTCTTGCTCCAATAGCCATAATCCATGGTGGCCGCGACGGCCGCGACCGGTTCGTCGCTATCGACGACCGGGATCGCACCGGCGGCGCGAAGAGAGGTGGTGACGGGCGCCCAATCGCTGTCATAGCCGGTGACCGTCTTGACCAATGGCAAGCGCTTGACGGCGTCCAGATCGTCGGTGCCAACGCCATAGACCAGCGCCAGTTGGCGCGCCCGCTGCGCGAACCAGATGCCGTGCGCACCGACCGGCGCGGTTGCGGCCAGCAACGTGCTTACACCCAGTGCAACGGATAATGTTCGAACCAGTCTCATACGAGTCTCCAACCTGTTCAATTTTTCAATTCTTCAGCCATCATGCGGCACAAGGCCAAGTGATCACTGAAATGTGTTAGGTCATATTGGTAATGATGCGCGACTTTGAGGGCGTTACCGCATGATTTTTCAAATGCCTGGGAAGCAGAAAGCCCCGGATATTTCTTATTGATCTTCTCCCATAGTCTCTCATTTGTTCGGTCTGCATAGGCACGACATTGCTCCCTGACTGCGTCCCGGTGCAGGCCGTAATAATAGCGAAGGCTATGCTGCGGGCCTCGTCGCTCGCGCGCATGACCTTCGCCGGCCGTCTTCCAGCATGCCGCAAAGACGCTCCGAGCATGCGTTGTCGATCCAACGACGGGAGCGGGTTTCTCCTGTATCCCGCCACAACCGCTGACCATGAGCCCAGCGATCAATAGTCCCGCGGCTTGCAATCCGGGGCCATTGCGCCGCTGGTCACGTTGCGTTTCCATCTCGCGTGCAACCATTTCTTGGCTCCCCAAATTCGTATCGACATTGAGAGGCGTAGGATGTGGTTTGAATGGCATTTCGCGGAATAATCCTCCGAATTCCCCGCATATTCCGTATCAAATCGAATGTTTTCGGCGTTCGCTCACAGGCTTTGTAAAAGACATGGAATCGGGCGTTACAGGCGTCCGATTCCAGATCATTTTCATGGTTCGAGCGGCTGCGGAGGGGCCTTTTTCCGAGCGCTTCGCCACCTTGCCGCGAGCGCCGTTATTGCGGGAAGCACCAGCAATGTGAGCGCGGTCGAGGTGATAAGTCCGCCGATCACCACTGTCGCCAAGGGCCGCTGAACCTCCGCGCCCGTACCGGTGGCGAGCGCCATCGGCACAAAGCCAAGACTGGCGACCAACGCCGTCATCAGGACCGGCCGGACGCGCTCCATTGCCCCCCCGATAATGGCGTCATCCTCGTTTGCGCCATCTTCGCGATGCTTGCCGATGGCGCTCATCATGACCAGACCATTCAGCACGGCCACGCCGGACAGCGCGATGAAGCCCACGGCTGCCGTGATGGAGAAGGGGATGCCGCGCAACAGAAGTGCGAACACCCCGCCCGCCAGCGCCATCGGCACCGCGCTGAACACGATCGCTGCCGGAATGAAGCCGCCCAGCGCCATATAAAGCAACGCATAGATGGCGAGGAAGCAGATCGGCACGACGAGCATCAACCGCAAACGCGCCGACTGCAGGCTTTCGAACGTCCCCCCCCATTCGGTATACATGCCTGACGGGAGTTGCATCTGGCCGATCGCTTGTTGGGCTTCCTCGACGAAGCCGCCAAGATCGCGACCCCGGACGTTGACCTGAACGACCACCATGCGTTTGCCGTTTTCCCGGCTGATCTGGTTCAGGCCCTGTGTGTAGCTGAACCGGGCCACCTCCCTTAGCGGAATGAAGTTCGCCACCTGACCATCGGCCGCAGGCAGCATGACCGGGATCGATCCCAGCGTTTCGACATCGTCCCGCTGCACATCGGGCAAGCGCACCACCACCGCGAAACGGCGATCGCCCTCGAACAACAGCCCCGCTTCCCGGCCACCCAGCGCAGCAGAGACAGTGTTGGCCACTTCCTCTACCGACAGGCCGTAACGTGCCGCAGCCTGCCGATCGATTTTGACGTCGAACGTTGGTGCGCCGTCGGTCTGTTCGGCGCTGACATCGCCAGCGCCCGGAATCTCTCGCAGTACGCCAGCAATGCGACGGGCCTGCTGGCTCATCGCCTCCAGATCGTCACCATAAAGTTTGACCGCGACGTCGGCGCGCACGCCGGCGATCAGTTCGTTGAAACGCATCTGGATGGGTTGCTGGATCTCCGTCCGATTGCCGATGAGCGGCTTCATGCGCTCTTCGATACGTCGCAGGATGTCCTCCTTCGACGTCACCTCGGCCGGCCATTCGCTTTCCGGCTTGGGAATGACATAGGTGTCCGACGAGTTTGGCGGCATCGGGTCGGTGCCAAGGTCAGCATTGCCGTTCTTGGAAAATACCAGTTCCACCTCGGGCAGCGTCTTGAGCGCATTCTCGATCTGAAGCTGCATTTGCGTCGATTGGTCGATCGAGGCGGATGGCACCCGGAAGTTGGTGACCGTGATGTCCTTCTCGTCGAGTTGGGGCATGAACTCCTCTCCCAGCAGGCCGAACGCCAGAACGGCAGCGAAGAAGATGCCCGCACCGGCCGCGACGAACGGCACCGGCCGCGCCACTGCCTTTTCGAGGAGCGGCGCATATTTCGCTTTGAACCAGCGGATCGGCCTGACTTCGGTTTCACTGACCTTGCCGCTGACGACGATCGCGATCATCGCGGGCACGAAGGTGATCGACAGGACGAACGCCGATGCGAGCGCCAGCATCAGGGTCGTCGCCATGGGCGCGAAGGTCTTGCCCTCCACCCCCTGGAAGGTCAGCAGCGGGACGAAGACGAGAAAGATGATGAGCTGACCAAAGACGGTAGGCCGGACCATTTCCTTGGCCGCATCGATCGTTTCGCTCATCCGCTCGTCCAGCGTCAGCAGGCGACCTTCATGCTCCTGTCGCTCGGCCAGCCGACGCAGCGCATTTTCCACGATGATGACCGCGCCATCGACGATCAGCCCGAAATCGAGCGCGCCGAGGCTCATCAGATTGCCCGATACCCCCAGGCCGTTCATGCCGGAAGCCGTCATCAACATGGTGATCGGGATCACCGCAGCCGTGATCAGCGCCGCGCGAATGTTGCCGAGCAGCAGGAACAGTATGACGATGACCAGAAGCGCGCCTTCGATCAGATTCTTTTCGACGGTCGCAATAGTGGCGTTGACCAGCTTGGACCGGTTATAGACCGGATCGGCAAAAACATCCGGCGGCAGCGACTTGTTGATGTCGACAAGCTTGTCGGCGACGCGCGTAGCCACGACCCGGCTGTTTTCGCCGACCAGCATCAAGATGGTGGAAATGACCGCTTCGGAACCCATGCGACTGCCCGACCCGGTGCGCACGGCGCCGCCGATCACGACATCGCCCACATCGCGCACTCGCACCGGAACGCCTGCCCGTGTGGCGACGACCGCGTCCTGAATATCCTCGATCGACTTCAGCCGCGCGTCGGCGCGGACGAGGAAACTTTCCCCGGCGCGGCGCACATAGTTGGAGCCAGCGGACACATTCGCCCGCTCCAATGCGTCGGCCAGTTCGGTAATCGACAGGCCATAGGTCGCAAGCGCGTTCAACTTGGGCTCGACCAGATATTGTTTTACATAACCGCCGTTGGAATCGACGCCGGCAACGCCCAGGACATTGCGCATTTGCGGGCGAATGATCCAGTCCTGCACCGTGCGCAGATAGGCCGCCTTGGCCAGTTCGGTCGTCAGCCGCTCGCCTTCGGGCGTTAGATAGCTGCCGTCCGACTGCCAGCCTGGTTTTCCATCTATGGCCTTTACGCCTTTGCCGTCGGGATGGCGGAAGGCGACCGAGTAGAAGAATATTTCGCCAAGACCGGTGCTGAGCGGCGCAAGGTTGGGCTGAACGCCATCGGGCAGGCTGTCCTTGGCCTGGGCCAGGCGTTCGGTGACCTGCTGACGGGCGAAATAGACGTCGGTGCTGTCGGTGAACACAGCCGTGACCTGGCTGAAACCGTTGCGGGAGAAGGACCGCGTCATTTCAAGGCCGGGAATGCCGGCCAATGCCGTTTCGACGGGGAAAGTGACCTGTTTCTCCACGTCGACCGGCCCCAGCGAGGGCACGAATGTACTGATCTGCACCTGTCGATTGGTGACGTCTGGCACGGCATCGATCGGCAGCTTGGTGATCTGCCATCCGCCAAAGGCAACGACCAGCAGCGTGAGAAAAGCCACCAGCCATCGCATCCTGACGGACAGGCTGAGGATGCGCCCGATCATTCTGCCGTTTCCTTCTCAAGTTCGGCTTTGAGCAGGAAGGCATTGGTTGCGGCGATCGGCGTCCCCGCCTTGAGGCCCGCGGCGATCGACACCATGCCGCCGCTGCGACTGCCGATCTGGACCGTCTGCGCCTTGAACCCGGATCGGGTGCGGACGAAGACGACATCATGGTCCCCGATCGTCTGCACCGCGTCCTGCGGCACGGTGACCCCGCCGCCAGCGACGCCGACGTCGCCCGTGGCGAAGATGCGCGCCTGCACCAGTTGACCCGGCGCGACCATGCTTGCGCCACTGCCGGGCGTGATGATGATGGTGGCTTGCCGCGTCTGGGCATCGACGACCCCGGTGGCCGACCGGACCCGGCCTTCCAGCGTGCGGCCATCATTGGTCGCCAATTCAACCCGATCGCCGGCCTTCACCCGGCCAGCATCGCTGGGCGGGACGCTTGCTTCGATCTGGATGCGCCGCGGATCGGCGACCCTGAACAACTCCGTCTCTGCCTGCACATAGGCCCCAAGGCTGGCAGGTGCCGACGTGATCGTGCCGGACACCGCGCTGACCACGGCGACGGATCGCCCATCGCCGGTAACGCGAGTTGCACGCGCTGCGGCCTCTGCTTGGCGCGCCTCGGCTTGGGCAACTGCAAGATTGGCCTGGGCGGTTTCGAAGTCCGCACGCGGTGAAACGCCCTGGTTGAGCAAGGTTCGTTCGCGGGCGAGTTGACGGGACGCCAGCGTCACCCGTGCGGAGGCGGTTCCCCTGTCCGCCGCGATGGTCGATGCGTCCCGGCTTTCGACCAGGGCAATCGTCTCCCCCGCCTGGACGCTATCGCCGATCCGCTTGAAGATGCGGGTGATGGTGCCGGGCGCCCTTGCGGTCAGCACGGCTTCCGCATCGGGGGTCGCCTCTACCCTCGCGCTGGACATTATGATGCCTGATAGCGCCGTACCCGCTGCGGGCGCGACAGTGATGGCAGACATCCTGATCCCTGCCGCATCGATATCGACGGTATCGGCTGAAGCCTGAGGCGCTGCCGCCTGGGTCTGCACGACCGGGGCGTCGGGCGAGGTCATGCGCGCCAGCCCGAAGCCCGCAAGAGCGGCAAGGATAAGACCGACCGCGGCGCCGGCATAAAGTCTGTTGTCAGGCGTCATTGGATCGGATCTCCGGTAATGGTGCTGCCCGTCAGACGGGCAAGGCGCGCGCGCGCTTCGAAAGCGGCTAGGCGCGCGTCGAGGACGCCGCCGCGCGTGACCGCAAGGCCATGGCGCGCGGCGAGCAGTTCGATGATCGACGACTTGCCCGATTCATAGGCGATGCGGGCCAGTCTGTAAGTCTCGTCGGCGGTCGCCTGCGCGCCCAGCGCGGCGGTCACACGCGCCGTGGCGGCATGGAATTGGGCAGCCGACGCCTGCGCTTCCGCCCGCGCATCATTCTGCGCCATGGCAAGCCGCGCCTGTGCGGCGTCGGCTTCCGCGCGGGAGGCCGCTATGTTGCCGCGATTGCGATCGAAGATCGGGAGCGGCAAGGACAGGCTGCCCAGCAGCGCCGTGGCATTATCATATTCGAGGCGTCGGACGCCGATGCTGGCGGTCACGTCCGGCACGGCCCGCCGCTGCTCGGCTTTCAGGCGACGATCAGCGGCTTCGCGCTCCGCCTGCGCGGCAAGATAATAAGGGCTGGCAAGAGGATCAACGGGGCCGACGGCAGGTGTCTTTGCTCCCAAGTCCAGCACGGACTGGGCCAGGCTCGAAAAAGATGTTTGCGACCCCGTCAGGGCGGACAGACGAGCAAAAGCCGCGATGCGATTGGCGTTCGCAAGGTCCAGCGCGGCCTTGGCTTCGTTGAGTGAGGTTTCTGCCTGGAGCGCCCGAAGCCTGGCTTCCTTGCCGGCATCGACGAGCGCCCTTGCGGCGCCCAGATCGGCCTCGCCCTCTTCGACCTCGTCCTGGGCCAGTGCGATTCGGCTGTCTGCGGCTTCGGCCGCCGCGTAGGCCAGGGCCAGATCATAGGCATAGGCCGCGCGGGCGTCCTGATCGCGCGCCTTCGACGCGGTCACACCCGCCTCGCCAGCCTCGATCCGGGCGCCACGTTTGCCCCCCAGTTCCAGCGTGTGATTATATTGCAGCGTCGTTTCGGCCCGATCAAAGCCACGATAGGGCGAGGACCCGGTGACATTCTCCGTCATCAGACTGACGCTGGGATTGGGCCGCGCCCGCGCTTGCTCCGACAAGCCTTCAGCGCGCCGGATTTCAGCTTCGCTCAGCGCAAGGCGCGGCGCGTCAGCGCTCTGCCGCAATAGCGTTGCATAGGGCGGCGCGACCTGCGCGCACGCCGTCCCGGCAACCGCCAGAAGGCAGGTCGCCACGACCACGCCGGATACCGCGCAATGCGGCAGCCGGCCTCTAAAGGCTTTCATCAAATATTCCCCTGAACGAATGCGTAAAAACGGGCGCGACGAAACGCGCTCGCAATTAGATTCGTGGGGGGCGAAGCAAGGATTGCGGCCTGACCGACCCGATGTCATCGACCGGGACCATGCCCCAGGACATCGCAGACGAAATCATGGCCTGCGCGACGACAGGCGTCGCTGGCACGGCAACGGTTTGAGCCACCACATGGGCGGCGACATGGACAAGGTCGGAGAAATCGTCCTGATCCGAAGAGGCGTGGTCATCCACGTCGTCATGGTCATGATGGTCGATACCGACGCTCACCGTCTGCGCTGAGGCATGAACATGCGGCAAGGCATCGTGCCAGGTCGACAATATGATCATGCCAAGCAGCGCCAGCACGCCCAGAAGCGCAAAGCTGCGCCTTGGGTTGTGGGGCGTTGCATAAGCACGCTGCCGGATTGGCACGACCGTCATGCGGCAAGGAGTATAGGCAGCGCAGGCAGTTCACAAGATGCTGCGGCGGTCAGACGATATTTTCCCTTCATTGGCGGGGCCAATGCTGGTGCAGGTCGTCGATAATGAATATATGGTGGCAATCATCGCCATGCGCCTCTCGGACATGGGGATGATCGCGTTCAAGTTCGGGGTGATCGTGCGCGACAATGTCCGGATCGGTGGCAGGCCACAGGAAAACGGCCAATCCCGTTCCGACACTGGCGATCACCGCCATCATGAGGAAGGCGACACCCTGTCCCACATTGGCGCCAAGCTGCCCGACCAGGGGATAGCATAATAGCCAGCAGCAATGGCTCAGGGCAAATTGCGCGGCGAACAATGCAGGGCGGTCGCTGGCCGTTGCCGATCGCTTGAGCAGTCGACCCGATGGGGTGATGCTCATCGCATAGGCAATGCCAAGCAGGAACCATCCGCCCAGGATGACCCACTAGAAGCCCGGCGCAGCACCATACCAGACAGTCGCAACGGCCAGCAATGCGAGCAGCGACGCCATCGCCGTCCCTGCGCTCAACATGATGGTGCGATCCGCGATCCGATCGAGCAGTCGGGGTAATGTCAGTGCCGCCAGAATAGAACCCGCGCCATAGGCGGCGAGGGTCAGCGCCACATCGCTCTGGGCAAGACCCAGCCTGTCACGCACGATGACGATCGTGTTGACGATCACCATGGAGCTGGCCGCCGCCGACGCCAGCGTGAGGGCAAGCAACCCGCGCAAACGCGGGGTCTTGAGATAGATGCGTGTGCCGCGCGTGGTCTTGGCGTAGATATCGCGCTGTCCTGGCCCGGCGATTGCCACCTTGGGTAGGACGGTCGTGGCGACAAGTATCGCCGATCCAAGGAAGCCAATCGCCGTTCCCGAGAACAGCCAGTGGAAATTGATGACCGAAAGCAGCGCAGCGGCAAGGATCGGGCTGGTCAGGCTTTCCATGTCGTAGGCGAGCCGCGACAGGGAGAGCGCGCGGGTATAGTCGCGTTCCTCGGGCAGGACATCGGGAATGGTCGCCTGGAAGGTCGGGGTGAAAGCCGCCGATGCCGATTGCAGGACGAATATCAGAATATAGATCTGCCACGTCTGATCGACGAATGGCAGGTAGATGGCAACCGCGGCGCGCACGATATCCATCGCCACCAGAAAGGCGCGGCGCGGCAGGCGATCGGCAAAAGCGCCGACAATGGGCGCTACGCCGATATAGGCGATCATCTTGATGGCCAGCGCCGTCCCCAGCACCGCCCCGGCATTGCCGCCCGCTATGTCATAGGCAAGCAGACCGAGCGCCACGGTCGCCAGGCCGGTTCCCACCAATGCGATGACCTGCGCACAGAAAAGATGGCGATAGGTGCGATTGGCGAGCACGGAAAGCAAGGGCGACTCCAGCGAATCCATATCCTCCAGGGGGGATATGCAGATCGTTGCAATATCCTCCCCAGGGGGATAGGTAAAGGCTGTGACGCTGAGGAATTTTCACGAGTGACCATCGAGCATCGGCATGACAGCCATCCCGCGATCGTAAAGCGGCTGAACCGTGCGGGTGGCCATCTGCGCAGCATCGTCGAGATGATCGAAAGCGGACGCCCCTGTGTAGACATTGCCCAGCAACTCCAGGCAGTCGAAAAGGCGATCGTCAGCGCCAAGAAGGCACTGATCCACGATCATCTCGACCATTGCCTCAACCACACCCAGGCGACGGAAGGCATGGGTTCGGCCGTCGAAGAATTTCGCACGATCTCGAAATATCTATAGGCGCTGCCGACCTCAGCTGGCCCCGACCGCTATCGCCTGCGCATAGCGCCGGTCGGCCGCCTGCCAGTCGAGATTACGGAACCAGGCGTCGATATATTTGGCGGCCTGCGTGCCGTAATCCATGTGAAAACTATGCTCGTACATGTCGAGGGCAAGGATCGGGACGCCGGCGGCCGCACCATGCATATGGTCCCAGGCCCAATGATTGTGCAGCGAACGGGTATGGAGATTATAGGCGAGGATCACCCAGCCCGATCCGCCGACCAGCGACAGGCCCGTGCGCCGGAAATCCTTCTCCCATGTCTCGAACGATCCCCAGGCTTTGGCGAGCGCCGCGCGAATGGAGCCAGCGGCCTCGCCGTTACCGCCGAGTCCATCGAAATATATCTCATGGAGAATGACCGATCCGGTCCGGTGCAATTCCTCGCGCTTGAGGCCGCCATAGAGGACCGGCGGCATGTCGGCATCGGCCAGCGCGGCGGCGAGCCGGGTTTCGACCATGTTGAGGGTCTTTACCGACCCGATATAATTATTCTCCCAATGGGACCGGATGAGGCGCTCCGACAGCCCGTCCAGCTTCGCCGGATCGAAGCGCAGGGGCTTGGGCTGATGCGTGCCGGCAAAGGCTGGCGGCAAGGCGGCGGGCGGCGCGGCGACTTGTCCGCTTGCCGTATCGGTGGCGGCCATGGCCAGAGCGCCTGCTCCCAGGGTTTGAAAGGCGGTACGACGAGAGACATCAACCATGTTTGCAAATCCTGTCAGACGGTAAGGGTGTAGATCGCGCCAAGCGTCGCGCAGCCGGCGAGAACCGTCAACACGCCCAGCTTGAACCTGAAGATGGCGACGGCGGCGGCGACCGCCAGCACGACCGCTGCTGTATTGATGGACGCTGGAACCGGCACGTCGAAGCTGCCGGTCGGCGAGCGGACCGCCATCGTCTGGCCGAACAAGGTGTGGATCGCGAACCAGATGGCGAGGTTGAAGATGACCCCCACGACCGCCGCGGTGATGGCGGTCAGGGCCGCTGAGAGCGCCTTGTTGCCCCGCAGCCGCTCGATGAAAGGCGCGCCGGCGAAGATCCACAGGAAGCAGGGCACGAACGTCACCCAGGTCGTGAGGATCGCGCCCAGCGTCGCCGCCAGCAGGGGCGCCATCGTGCCCGCATCACGAAAGGCAGCCAGAAATCCCACAAACTGCGTCACCATGATGAGCGGGCCAGGCGTCGTTTCCGCCATGCCGAGGCCATCGAGCATTTCGCCGGGGCGCAGCCAGCCGAACGTGCCGACCGCTTCCTGCGCCACATAAGCAAGAACGGCATAGGCGCCGCCAAATGTCACGACCGCCATCTGGCTGAAGAAAGTGGCGATGTGGGTGAACACACTGTCCGGCCCCAGGATCAGGAACAGCCCGGCAACGGGCGCCAGCCAGAGGAATGACAGGATCGCGCATATCCGCAGCGACCACCCCAGATTGGGTCGCGCATGGTCAGGCAAGGCTTCACCCAGCGCGGTGTCCCGGCCATGGACGATATCGCCGTTGGCAGGACCATGACCGCCGCCGCCCTTGAACTGGGGCAGGCCGCTTCGCCCGCCGATATAGCCGCCCACGCCGGCCGCCAGGACGATCAGGGGAAAGGGTGCGTCGAGAAAGAAGATCGCGACAAAGGCTGCAACCGCGATGCCGCGCATGACATTATTCTTGAGCGCGCGTGACCCCACGCGCACCACCGCCTGGACCACCACGGCCAGCACAGCGGCCTTCAGCCCGAAGAATATGCCCTCGATCAGCGGCAACTGGCCCAGCAGCACATAGAGGTAGCTCAAAGCCAATATGGCGAGAAAACCGGGCAGAACGAAGAGCGCGCCCGCGATCAGCCCACCGCGCGTCTTGTGCAACAGCCAGCCGATATAGATGGCAAGCTGCTGCGCCTCCGGGCCGGGCAGCAACATGCAATAGTTGAGCGCATGGAGAAACCGCTCCTCGCCGATCCAGCGTTTCTCCTCGACCAATATCCGGTGCATCACCGCGATCTGGCCGGCCGGTCCGCCAAAACTCAATGCGGCGATGCGCGCCCAGATGCGGGTCGCTTCGCCAAGCGGGATGCCATGATCGCCTGCTGTCGGCACGGGCGCGTCGGCCAGCATGGAGCCGGTTGCGGTCATCGGTCTGCCTTTCGGTTTGAGAAATAGGCGTGGAACTGGTTCAGCGCGTCGCTGGCCGTGGCGATGCGCTGCAGATCGTCATCGGTGGAGGCGCAGACGCCCGACAGCATCGCGCCAAGGCCCGCCGTCTCTGGCCGCGCAAACTTGCCGTCGGCAATATCCAGGTCGTGAATCATCTCCGCGATGGCGACGAGCGCCGGATCATGGGTCAGGCCGCCGCGCGCGACGAGGGTTTCGAAGCTGCAGTTATCGCCCTCATGGGTGAACTCGGCATCCGCCATGTCGAAACGCAATTCGTCCTTTTGCGGCGCGTAGCTGCGGCCATCGACGAAACGGAAGGTCGCATCCGGGTCTATGAAGCGGCGGATCAGCCAGGCGCAGGCGATGCGATCGACATGGACGCCGCTGCGCGTCACCCATGTCATGCCCTTCAGATCCCGCGGCAGGTCGGTAGCGGGTTCGTGGCGACTGACATCGGGATGCTGATAGCGTTGCCGGTCGAGGTCCGCCAACGCCGCTTCGGCGTGCTGCCGCCCGTGCGCGCCGAAAAAGTCGAGTTGGACGACATCCGCCATCCGCTTTTGGAGCTTGGCGATATCGTTGCCGCTGGCAGGGCCGGTGTCGGTCAGCCGCCGCGCGGCCTGGGCTATGTCCTCATAGTCGGCGTCGCGTGCGGCATCGAACATCGCGCGGATATCGCCGTCGCTCTGGCCTCCCAGCATCCGTGCTTCGATGAGAGTCGCTTCGCCGCCGCCATCGATGATCTCGGCCATCAGACTGCGAAACGTAGCTTCATGCTCGTCCCGGAGAGGCAGGACATGCACCGCATTTTTGAGCGGCACCGCACCGATCGCCTGCAGGCGACGCCAGATTTTCACGCGCAGATAGGGCGGCTTGACGGGAAGCTGGTGCAGCAGGGCCAGCCAAATGGAGGGTTCGCTTGTCGTCATGATAGAACATATATATCATCTGATTCGGATTAAAGGAATATATATATCTTATGCCGCTCGCCACCGTCCGATTGTCTATCGCCCTGACTTCCTGGCTGGTTCTGAGCTTGCCGTCCGTCGCAATGGCCGATGATGCGCCTGACGGCCTCACCGTGAGCGGGGCGATCCGCGTTCGCTACGAAGCGATCGACGGACAGGCGCGTACGGGCTTTAACGGTAGCGACGACCTGCTCAACATCCGCACCAACATTCTCGCCGAATATAGGACGGGCGATGTGCGGTTGGGGGTCGAACTCTATGACAGTCGCGTGTTCGGTGACGATGCCGGTACGCCGGTCTCGGTCGGTGAGGTGAATGCGCTGGAGCCGGTGCAGGCCTATGTCGCCGCAGACATCCTGGCGCCCTTCGGCAAGGGGTCGAAACTGGCCCTGACGGCGGGGCGTATGATGCTGAACCTGGGATCGCGGCGTCTCGTCGCAGCCGATGATTATCGCAACACCACCAATGGCTATACGGGCGGGCGCGCCGATCTGGTCATGCCGCAGGGGATCAAGGCGACGCTGATCTACACCCTGCCGCAGGTCCGGCTGCCGGACAGTCCGCAAGATCTCCGCGACGCCAGGGTCAAGCTCGACAGGGAAAGTTTTGATCTGGTCCTATGGGGCGGGCTGGTGACGAAGAGCGACATCCTGGGATCGGCGGTGGGCGAGCTCAGCTATTATCACCTTGGCGAACGCGATGCGCCGGGGCGGCCGACGCGCGACCGATCGCTCGATACGTTCGGGGTTCGCATCATCGCAGAGCCGCGCGTTGGGGAATTGGATTATGAAATCGAAGCCCTTTTCCAGACCGGCGCCATCAGTGCGTCGCTTGCTTCTGTGGCATCGCGCCAGTCGGTCAGCGCCAACTTCATTCATGCCGATATCGGCTATAGTTTTGCAGGTGTATGGAAGCCCCGCCTTTCTGTGGAACTCGATCGCGCCAGCGGCGACCGGCGTGGCGGGCGCTATGGGCGTTTCGACACGCTGTTCGGCATGCGGCGTGCGGACCTGGCTCCAGCGGGTCTTTACAATGCGATCGCCCGCACGAACATCATGACGCCCGGCATCAGGCTGGAGGCCACGCCGAGCAAGCGCCTCGACGCCTTCGCGGTGTATCGGGCGATGTGGCTGGCCGCCAGCGAAGACAGCTTTGCAGGGACTGGGGTGCGCGATGCATCGGGACGGTCAGGGGATTTTGCCGGCCATCAGTTGGAAGCACGGCTGCGTTACTGGCTCATCCCGGCGCGATTGCGCTTCGAATTTGACGGACTGCTGTTGGCCAAGGGGCGCTTCCTTCGCGAAGCGCCCAACGCGCCATCGGATCGCTGGACCAAATATGGTTCGTTCAATCTAACCGCCAGTTTCTGATAGGCACGTCGGACGACCCCGATCATGCGCTTCACCCCAATCACCTTGGGAACGCTACCCTGTCCATTGCCGCCGCTCAACGTCGCAAGAGGGATCAATCATTGCAGGAACAGGATCGCCGCGGCCAGAGACATGCCAAGCGACATCAAGGTCGCCAGCAGCAACAGCAGCGGCGAGCGCGGCCCTATCACGAGCAGTTGCGCCAGAGGCGAACGAATGGCCGTGGCGGTTACAGCGGCGGCCAGCAAGCCTGACGCCATGGTCTCGGCGGCTCCGCTTATGACATTAGGTATCGCCCAGAGCGAATTCACGCCCGCCATCAGGAAAAAGCCGATGACGAACCAAGGCAGGCTCTGCACCTTGCGCCCGCCTGCGCCACGGGGAAGGAACATCGCCACGCAGGCCAAAATGGGGGCCAACAGAGCGACACGGGTCAGTTTGACGATGGCAGCGATCTGGCCAGCCTCTTGGGAATAGGAGTAGCCCGCGCCAAGCGACTGCGCCACATCGTGGATCGAGGCTCCCATGACGAAGCCAGCCTGCAGATTTGAAAGGTGCAGGATGTGCGCGAGGACGGGATAGAGGATCATCGCGGTCGCGCTGAGGGCTGAAATCCCGACCAGCGCGATCGTCAATTGCAACTGGCTTATGCGCTTCTCGCCCAGAGTTGCGGCAAGCGCCATTGCGGCGCTCGCACCGCATATCGCCACAGCCCCGCCCGCAAGCGCGCCGAAGGCGGTGTCGAAGCCAAGCCTGCGAGCGATCAGGATCGTGATGGCGATCGTGATCCCGACGATCGCCAGGATAAGCGCCAGCGCCAGCGGGCCAAGGGCCAGGATCTGGGCAAATGTGACCCGCAATCCGACCAGGACGATCCCCGAGCGGAGCAGGGAACGCGACGCATATTCAAGGCCAGCCGACAGGCGATTGTCCGAGGACAGGAAATTGAGAGCAAGGCCGACGAGCAGTGCCATCAACGTCAGCGGCGCGCCATAGTGATCGGTCAGGAAACCGGCCGCCAGCGTCCCCAGCCCCACCACCATCAGCCCAGGCAGACAGGCTTGCCAGCCTCTCTCCTCGCCCGGCAGCAGGTCTCCGTAAAGATCCGCCGCCATGGGCAGGCGGATGCTCGGCGATGGCCCTACAGGTCGCTGCCCGTCTGCCAGCCCCATCATTTTTCAGCGACGGCCTGGTGACCACAGGATAGGTCTTTCGCCACGCGCTTACGATTGTTGACCATATCATCGTGCAGCCCTTGAATCGCGCGGCTACCGGTCTTGACAAACAGGCAGGGCAGGAGCGCGTGAACGAGACATGCGGTGCCCGCAAGCATCATCCTGCCGCCAAAGCCACCCGCCGTTTGCAGATGCTGGAAATAGGTTTCTCCCACGCTCCTGGGATGGTCGCGAAAATATCGATCAATCATTTAGAGACTCCCTTCCAAACGAGGATAGCCTGCTCTGCCTCGCAATTTTCTCCTTTTATTCTCCAATTTAAGCGTAATAGGAGAATGATATTGTAGAAAGGCGAGAATTTGGAGAATGTGATTCTAGATCATACAGACCGCCGCATTCTTTCCCTTCTTCAGGATGATGCAACGCTCTCCGTGTCGGATATCGCCGAGAAGGTCGGCTTGTCCGCCACGCCCTGCTGGAAGCGGATAAAGCGACTTGAAAAGGACGGCATCATTGAACGACGGGTCGCCATCCTCAATCGCGACCGTCTGGGCCTCGGCGTCACGGTGATCGTCGCGATCCGCACCGCCAAGCATAGCGATGAATGGCTTCAGATTTTCGCAGACGGCGTAGCGAAAATCCCCGAAGTCGTGGAATTCTATCGCATGAGCGGAGAGATCGACTATCTCCTCAAGGTCGTCGCCCGCGACATCGCAGACTATGACCGCATCTATCGCAAACTCACCAAAGTGGCGGAACTCCACGATGTGAGTTCCTCCTTCGCGATGCAGGAGATCAAGTCGACAACCGCGCTGCCGCTCTTTGGTTAGAACCGTCTTGGGTGCGGCGGCCTGCGGCCGCCGCCTGTTCGATCAACCGCTGTGGGGCAGGCCAAATTTATCCGACAAATAGCTGCGGATCGCCTTTTCATCCGAAAAGAAGGCACGGCCATTACGGCGCGTTGGATGAAGGCCGCTGTCCTCGCCGACATCGTCGGCCAATATCAACACCGGGATCGACTGGTTTTCCTCTCCCAATGCATCCACCAGCGGCTGCCGGGGACGCGGAAATGCGATATAATGCACATCCACTTTCTCGCGTAGCTCGGGAAAGAAGCCCAGCAGGCCCTCGACGCTCACGGAATCACCGCAATAAAAGGGGCCCAGGCCCGCATTGATGAAGCCGGGCTGCATCAGATAAAGTTGGTCCTTCACATATATCTCCAAAAGAGGGACGTTCAAAAGCAGTGGCGCTTCACAGGGACTTGGCGATCCGCCGATAGCCGATAACGACGCCTGTGAGGCTGAACAGAAAACCCAGCAGCAGCGGAATCATCACGACTATGTAGCGCAGCAGGGGATGGGTCGTGAGGCCAGGAAAATTGAAGGTATGAAGCGCATAATAGATCCATGCATAGGCGGCGCGACTGTTATCCATGACCGTGACGATCCGGCCATCGACGCTATCCACATAGATCGAGACCGGCTTGTCCCCATCCCTGTCATAGCGACGCACGGAAAGGGGCATGCCTTCGGCCAGCGCGTAGGTATCGGTCGGCGCGACCTTTATGGCTGGCCCCAGCGGGCGCCCCGGCCAGGCCGTAGCGACGGCCCGGTCCATCAGGCGATCGCGCGTATTGGCATCGACTAACGCGCCATCTGCCCCATGGAGCGTGGTAGCGCCTTTTCCGTCGATTGCAGCCAGCAGGATTGCCCCGCCCACCGTCGACAGGCGGATTTCCCGCGCATCGGGCAAATGGGCGAAGGCTGATAGCTGGACCTGTGCAGCGCCCTCGCCGAGCGTCTGTCCTGCATAGGCTGCAGCTTGCGCCTCGCTGGCATGGCCGCGCGAGAAGAGCCGCCCATGGTCCATCGACAGCCAGCCGCTCAGAATCCATGTAAGGACGAACAGACTGGCGAACAATCCGAGCAGATGATGCCAGCGCAACCATTTCAGCCGGTAGAAAGTCAGGCCCGGCCGTCCGGCACGACGCACCGCCAGCGTCCGGATGACGCCCAATATGGTGCCAGCGACTGCCACCAGCATAGCGATCAACGACAGCCACCAAACGCTCTGGTCCCAAGCCGTAAAGCTGGACCGTAACGGCGTGAAATAGGCCCAGTGCAGCACTGCCCCGACCCAGTTCCAGCCGCGATCCCACCGCGTGGTGCGCTGCACCGGCGCACCCGTTCGCGCCGAGACATAAAGTTGCGTTCCAGCTTCATCGCCGAGATCGACCCGGAAAAGTGGCCTTGCGGCATCAAAGCTGTTGTGAACGACCCACTGGTCATACTCGAACGGTCCGGCGATGGCGGATTGCGGACGGCCGGACAAGGCGGCGATCTGGTCGCGCCTCAGATCGGGGAGACGCGCGCCATTTCGCGCATCGACCGCCATTGTGCCGGTCGCACCATCCACCAGATAGGCAGGCACGCCAGCGCGCTGCACGACCCGCAAACCTGTGACAGTCTTCGCGCCCGCGATCGCCGCGCCTGGTGGCACGGCGATCGCGGCGCTGTCGATAGGCGCGGACAATGCCAACTGACTGCCCCGATCCAGCGAAGGAAACGGCTTGAACAGCAGGACCGCGCCACTTGCAAACCAGAGGGCAAAGACAAGACAGGTCGCAACGCCAAGCCAGCGGTGAAACCAGACCAGCGCATCGACCGTCTTTGCCTTGATGCCTTTGGTCCTAGAAGCGGCCAAGGACGCTTACCTCCACGCGGCGTGGCTCACCCATCATGACCTGGGCGGGGTAATAGATGTCGGCCCATTGCACGAAGGTCTTGTTCCACACATTGTTGACGCGGCCGGTCAGCGAGATGTTGGGAGACACCGCGTAGGTGGCGTAAACAATGCCGGTGGCGTAGGGCTTGAGAATGAGGCTGTTAGCGGTATTGCCAAAGCGCTTGCCGACATATTTGACGCCGCCGCCCACTTCGAGCGGCAATCCGGCCACCCCGCGCACGGTCGTCCAGACATTGCCGACCCATTTGGGTACGTTCGCAGGCGTGTTGCCCGATGCCGCTATGCCGTAATTGGGATCGACGAAGCTGCCATAGGCGGCATCGACATAGGCGCCGCTTGCGATCAGGGTCCAGTCCGGCGTGACCTTCATTTCGCCCGATATTTCGACGCCACGCGATTTCTGGCTGCCGACATTGCTGACGGTATCGAGCGCGACCTGGGTTAGGATATTCTTGCGCTTGATGTCATAGGCGGCCAGCGTAAGCGACCCGCGTCCGTTCATCAGATCCGCTTTCAGCCCTCCCTCGAACTGGCGCGAACTGCTCAGGCCGAAATTCTCTCCGGCGTTCACCAGGAAAATGTTGTTGCCGACCGGATCCTTGCCCGTGCTGTAGGACGCATAAGCGGTGACGCTGGGAGCGATATCGTAGACCAGTCCCGCCCGCCAGTTGAACAGCTTGTAGGTGCGATTGAAGCTGGTCCCTGCATTGAAACTGCCATCCACATTGAAATTCTCGCGCGTCAGATAGAGCCGCTCGGCGCGAACGCCGGTCACGAGTTTCAATTGCGGGGTGAGGTTCAATACATCCTCGCCAAATAAAGCTGCCTGATCCCAGCGGGTGGGGCTGACCCGCCTGACGATCGGTCCAAACAGGCCGGGATTGGGATTGAGCGGATCGACGCTGTCGCCATCTGGAAAGCCCCGGCTGCGGATGAAGTCGAGATGGCTGTAGTCAGCGCCCAGCACGAGACGGTTTTCCATGCCGCCCAGCTGATGCTTGAAGGTGGCAGTGAACTGATCGCCCATCAGGTCCTGATTATGGAACACGAAAAAACGGTCACGATCGATCTGCTGGGTGGTCCGGTTGAAGACATAGTTTTCGGCGTTGATCCATTGCCGCTCGGCATGGAAATAATAGCTGGTGTTGCTGATGGTCAGCGCGTCGGACGGCGACCAGTTGATCACCAGCTTGGGCCACGTCTGCCAGCTATGCGCCTTGTTGTCGGAGACATTATAATTTTTGAAGCGTAGCGCCCGGTCGATCACGTCGCCATTGGCGGTGGTCAGGATGCCCTTGATCGGGTCCGCGGCAAAGGCGGCAGGCACCAGCGGCGTGCCATAATAGGTCGACAGGTCGTCTTTGAGATAATCGACGCTGAATTCGATCGAGAGATTATCCTGGGGCTTGAACAGCAGCGCGCCGGTCGCATTGAAGGAATTGGAGCCCGCCCGGTCCACATAGCCGTCCGTCCTATGGTAGCTGACGTCGAACCGAGCAGCCAGATCGTCGCTCAGGATCTTGTTACCGCCAATGCCGACGCTGACGGTGTCGAAGGTGGCGTAGGAACCCAGAAACTGAACGCTATCCGCCTTGAAGTCCGGACTTTTGTTGACGATGTTGACGGCGCCGCCGACAGCGCCCTGACCGTACAAGACCGACGCCGGCCCCTTTAACACGTCGATACTCGCAATGTTGAACGTGTTGCCAGGGCGATTGATCATGTTTGCTGGCCCCAGATACAGGCCATTGTGGAGCAGCGTAATCTGCTCTCCGGTAAAACCACGCATCGAGAAAAGCGAAGGGTCGCCCGGCGAGCCGCCCGACGTTATACCGGGAAGGCTTACGGTCGCTTCCTCAACCGTGCGGAAACCCCGGGTCAGAATTTCGTCTGCACCGATCTGATCGATGGTCGCGGGGGTATCGCGGATAGACAGTCCCAGGCGGCTGCCCGTCGGTGTGGCGACGTCGAGCTGGCGAAGCTTCCAACCTGTGACAGTGATGGTGTCGGCATCGACCGAAGCGTCCTGCGGCGCCTGGGCGGCCGGATTTGCCGACATGGTCTGCGCCGCCGCGCCGACGCTCCCCAGCAGCAGGATGGTGGCAAGAGACGAGCATAACTTTAACGTCGATTGCGTCGTGCGCATGATTCAACCCCCTTTTTTATAGACCGATAGTCCCTGCCTGCTGCATTTTCTATTTGTATAGTCAATTGAAGTTGACGCAGCATCAGGGGGGCGTCAAGAGCCATGGGACATTTATTTCATATTCCGGTGGACGTCGCTGGCCAGCTATGATGGAATTATAGGGAAACCATGGACACAGAAGGATTTCCTGCCGCGTGACCGCTATTGCCGTTATGGAGAGTGCCAAGACAGGCACCGTCGGCGCTAGCCTGGGAAACCTGCCTATCCCGCCGCTCGATGGGGATGGTCCGCTCTGGTTGCAGATTCGCCGTTCGATTGCGCTTGCCATTCTCAGCGGCGACTGGCCTGCGGGGACGCGCGTGCCCGGCGAGCTTCTTCTTACCCAGCATTACAAGACCGCCCGCATGACCGTGAACAAGGCGATCCAGAGCCTGGCTGGCGAAGGACTGGTCGAGCGACGGACGAAAGTGGGCACGGTCGTCACCGCGCGCGCGCGCGAGCGTCCGGTATTCGAGATATGGGATGCCGCAGACGCCGTGCGTCGCGCCGGTGGCCGATACAGCTATCGTCTGATCGACTGCGCGATGGTGGCCCCGGATTCGCCCATTCGCAAGGATATGGCGCTGGCGCCACTGGCACCCATGATCCGTATGCTCTGCCTCCATCTCGCGGACGACAAGCCATTCCAGCTTGAGGAACGGCTTATCAATGTCGAAGCGGCGCCCAAGATCACCTGCCAACCGCTGGAGAATATCAGTCCGGGCCAGTGGTTGCTGGTGCATGTGCCCTGGACCGAAGCGAAGCACAGCATCTGCGCCCGTGGCGCTGGTCCCATGGTCGCCGAGCATCTTGCCGTGCAGGAGGGCGAGGCCTGCCTGGTGGTCGAGAGGCGCACCTGGAATGGCGACGTGCCGGTGACGCTGGGCCGTTTCTGGTATCCGGGCGACGATCACAGCCTCGAAGGCAAGTTCAAACCGTCCTGGTAAGCGTTACCCCGTGTAAGCGCTGCATCGCCGTCCGATAACGTGCAGCGATCCTGTCGCGCGCGATGTGGCGTCCGCCTGTCACCACGCGTCGGCCCGCACGCCACACCGAATCGATGCAGCGATTGCCGCGCGCGAACAGCCATCGATCAATGGCTTCGTCTCCCACTGGCGGCAGATCGTCGCGTGCCAGTACGACCAAATCGGCGGAGGCACCGATGCGCAGGCCGGTCGCTTCGACGCCCAGTGCCTGACTGCCGCCGACATAAGCCGCATCGAACAGCGACCGCCCGGTGGACAACCCCGGAGTCGTCAGAACATTGCGTCGTTGCCGCATCAGTCGCTGGCCATATTCGAGCAGCCGCAATTCCTCTGCCGCGTCGATCAGGACATTGGAATCCGATCCGATCCCGACCCGCCCCGCCGCCGACAGAAATTCATCGGCGGGGAAAATGCCATCGCCCAGATTGGCTTCGGTGACCGGGCAAAGGCCTACGACGCTGCCAGATCGGGCTATCGCCGCCAATTCCGCCGTATCGGCATGGGTCGCGTGCACGAGGCACCAGCGCGGATCGACCGGCATATGATCGAGCAACCAGGCGACAGGTCTCTGTCCCGCCCAGGCGAGACAGGCTTCAACCTCGCCTGTCTGTTCGGCGATGTGGATATGGACAGGCCCTGATGGCGCCATCGCCAGCAATGCCTGCAACTGGTCGGGCGTCACGGCGCGCAGGCTATGCGGCGCTATACCCAGCACGGCTCCATCGAGACCCCGTACCAGTTCGCGACACCGATCCAGCAGATGGGCATAGCCATCGATATCGTGCCCGAAGCGCCGCTGGCGAGGATCCAGCGGCGCACCCCCGAAACCCGAATGGGCATAGAGTACCGGCAGAAGCGTCAGGGCTATACCCGTATCCGCGCTGGCCGATGCCATAGCGGCTGCCATCTCCGCCGGGTCGGCATAGGGTTCGCCCGACGGCTGATGATGGAGATAGTGAAATTCGCCGACACGGGTAAAGCCGCTCTCCAGCATCTCGACAAAAGCCATGGCGGCGATCGCTTCCATGGCGGCGGGATCGATCGCACCGACCAACTGGTACATGCGATCGCGCCAACTCCAGAAATCATCCTGTTCACCGCCGCCCGCCTGCTCCGCGCGCCCGGCCATCGCCCCCTGAAAGGCATGGCTATGGAGATTGGGCAAACCTGGCAGCGCCACGGCATGGCGCTGGTCCCGAGCGACAGGGCGAACATCGGCCGCAATAGCGCTGATCCTGCCGCCGGCCAGACTGATCCGCACGTCGCTGGCCCAGCCGTCGGCAAGCAGCGCCTTTTCAAACCACAGATCGTCCATGCAAATTTCCTCCGCAACGCCGCTGGACAATAAATGGCATCCGTGTATTTGTATAGACAAATAGCAGCAGGCCAGCGCGGAGCGGCATATATGCGGTGCGATACAGTCTGGAGGAATGCGCGCCTCGCTACCATGGCGCAGGATAGCGATGGCATAGGCGCGGTCAATGATGGCCTGATCGCCGCCGCTCAGGGCCGCATTATCTATGCGGGCGAGGCGCGGCATGCTTCCGCCTTCGATGCTGCGCAGACCGTCGATTGCGAGGAGCGGTGGATCACGCCAGGGCTGATCGACTGTCATACCCATATCATCCATGGCGGCGACCGTGCGCAGGAATTCGCGATGCGGTTGGCTGGCGCCTCGTACGAAGAGATAGCGCGCGCGGGCGGCGGCATCTTGTCCACCATGCGCGCCACGCGGTCCGCCTCCCTCGATGCGCTGGTCGCCAGCGCCCTTCCGCGTGTCGATACGCTCATGGCGGAAGGGGTGACCACGCTGGAAATCAAGTCGGGCTACGGCCTGACCCTGGATGACGAATGCCGCATGCTCTACGCAGCCCGCGCGCTGAGCCATGCACGCACCCTACGGATTGTGACCAGCTTTCTTGGCGCACATGCGCTGCCACCCGAATATGCTGGCGATGCCGACGGCTATATCGATGCGGTGTGCGGGACGATGATCCCTGCCCTGGCCCAGGAGCATCTCGCCGATGCGGTCGATGTCTTTTGCGAAGGCATCGGTTTCACGCCAGCCCAGACCGAGCGTGTTTTTGCCGCCGCCAGACACCATGGCCTGCCCGTCAAGATTCATGCCGAGCAATTGTCGGCCCTGCACGGCTCGGCGCTCGCCGCGCGTCACGGCGCGCTATCCGCCGACCATCTTGAACATGCCGATACGCACGATGTGGTCGCGATGGCGGCGTCCGGCACCGTCGCGGTGGTGCTGCCCGGCGCCTATTATTTCATGCGCGAAACGCAATTGCCCCCCATCGCCCTGCTCCGCCAGCATGGCGTCCCGATCGCGCTGGCGACCGACTGCAATCCGGGCACGTCACCACTGACGTCTCTGCTGCTGGTCCTCAACATGGGCGCGACCCTGTTCCGGCTGACGGTCGAGGAATGCCTGCTGGGTGTCACCCGCAACGCCGCTGCCGCGCTGGGCCTGTCGCAAAGCATCGGGACGCTGGAAGCGGGCAAGGCCTGCGACCTTGCCATCTGGGACATCAACGACCCTGCCGAGCTGGTTTACAGGATCGGCTTCAACCCCCTTCACATGCGCATCAAGGACGGTCGATGATCCTAACCCCCGGCACCATTTCCTACGACCAGTGGCTGGCCATCTATCATGGCGCGCCCTTTACGCTCGATCCGGCCTGTCGCCCCGGTATCGCCCAAAGCGCGGCAGCCGTGGCGCGGATCGTCGCGCGCGGGGCGCCGGTCTATGGAATCAATACCGGCTTTGGAAAGCTGGCCAGCGTCCGTATCGCGCCGGACGATCTGGCGACGCTCCAGCGCAATATCGTGCTGAGCCATGCCGCAGGTGTCGGCGATCCGATGCCGGTGCCGGTCGCGCGGCTGATGATGGCGCTCAAGCTGGCCAGCCTGGCGCAGGGCGCATCGGGTGTTCGCCCGGAGACTGTGGCACTGCTCGAAGCGCTGCTGGACAAAGGGCTGACGCCGCTCATTCCTGCGCAAGGGTCGGTCGGTGCGTCGGGCGATCTGGCTCCACTGGCGCATATGACGGCAGCGATGATCGGCGTCGGGCACATCATCCGCGACGGCGAGACCCTGCCGGCCGCGAAGGTGCTAGGCGATGCGGGCATTGCCCCGCTGGAACTGGGGCCGAAGGAAGGCCTCGCGCTGCTGAACGGCACGCAATTCTCCTGCGCCTACGCGCTCGCCGGGCTATTCGAGGCAGAGCGGCTCTATCGCACTGCGCTCGTCACGGGCATCTTCTCGACGGAAGCCGCCAAGGGATCGGACGCGCCATTCGACGCCCGCATCCACGCCCTGCGGGGCCATCATGGACAGATGGAAACCGCCTCTGCGCTGCGTGCGCTGATGGACGAGTCGCCGATCCGCGCCTCTCACCGCGAAAACGACATTCGCGTACAGGACCCCTATTGCCTGCGCTGCCAGCCGCAGGTGATGGGCGCGATCCTGGATCTCCTACGGCAGGCGGGCACGACGCTCGTCACCGAAGCCAATGGCGTATCGGACAATCCCCTGATCTTTTCGGAAACCGACGAAGCCCTGTCAGGCGGCAATTTCCATGCCGAGCCGGTCGCCTTCGCCGCCGACATGATCGCCATCGCGCTCTGCGAAATCGGCAGCCTTGCCGAACGCCGGGTCGCCATGCTGGTCGATCCGGTCTTGTCGGGTCTTCCTGCCTTTCTGACGCCAAAACCTGGTCTCAATTCGGGCTTCATGATCCCGCAAGTCACCGCAGCGGCCCTGGTGTCGGAAAACAAGCAACGCGCCTATCCCGCCAGCGTCGATTCGATCCCGACCTCCGCCAATCAGGAAGATCATGTGTCGATGGCTGCGCATGGCGCGCGGCGCCTGGGCGGCATGGCCGCCAATGTGGATGCGGTACTAGGCATCGAACTGCTCGCGGCAGCGCAAGGCTGCGACTTTCATGCGCCGCTCGCGTCCAGCCCGGCGGTGGAGGCCGTGCGGGCGCGGCTGCGCCAGGACGTGCCGACATTGGACGAGGATCGCCATATGGCGCCGGACATGATGGCCGCCATCGCGCTGATCCAGACCGGCGCGATCGTCGATCTGGTCGGGCCATTGCCGGGGATAGTGGCATGAGCGATTGCTGGCTGGAGGTCAGACGAACCGATACCCCGCTGATTCTGGCCTTTCCGCATGGCGGAACAGTCCTCCCGAACGTCTTGATCGAGCGGTTCGTTTCGCCCTGGGCCGCGCGGCGCGACGCGGACTGGCATATCGCCGATCTCTATGCCGGGCTGGTCGATGCCACGACAATCGCGACCGGGCTGTCGCGCAGCGTCATAGACTGCAATCGCGATCCTTCAGGCGCGTCGCTCTATCCGGGGCAGGCCACGACCGAACTCTGCCCAACGACCGACTTCGACGGCAACCTGCTCTATCGCGGCACGCATCCCGACGCGGCCGAGATCGCCCGGCGCCGCACAGACTATTTCGACCGCTATCATGCCACGCTTGCCGCCGAGATCGCGCGGCTGCGCGCGATACATGACCGGGTCGTCGTCTATGACTGCCATTCGATCCGCAGCGTCGCCCCGCGGCTGTTCGACGGGCCGCTCCCCCTGTTCAATATCGGCAGCAATGGTGGCGCGACCTGCGCGCCCGCCCTCGTCGATGCGGTCGCCGCCGCCTGCGCCGCATCGGGCCGCAGCCATGTCGTCGATGGCCGCTTTCGCGGCGGCTGGACGACGCGCCATTATGGCAAGCCCGAACTGGGCGTCCACGCCATACAGATGGAGATCGCGATGCGCGGCTATCTGGACGAACCGGCCGATCCGGCCCCCGGCAACTGGCCACCCCCCTATGACCCGGCACGGGCCGAGCCGCTGCGTCTCGCCCTTGCCTGCATCCTCAACGCCGTCCTCGATTTCGCGAAAGGCTCCGCATGACCCGTCTCGACAATAGCCGCATCATCCATGCTCCCACCGGGCCAGAAATGAGCGCCAAAAGCTGGCAGACGGAAGCGGCGTTGCGCATGCTGATGAACAATCTGGACCCTGGCGTGGCGGAAAACCCCCAGGAACTGGTGGTTTATGGCGGCATCGGTCGCGCGGCGCGCGACTGGGCCAGCTATGACAGCATCGTCGCCACGCTGCGTCGGCTGGAGGACGACCAGACGCTGCTGGTCCAGTCGGGCAAGCCGGTCGGCGTGTTCCGCACGCACCAAGATGCGCCGCGCGTTCTGATCGCCAATTCCAATCTCGTTCCCAAATGGGCGACATGGGAGCATTTCCACGAACTCGATCGCGCCGGCCTCATGATGTACGGCCAGATGACCGCCGGGTCGTGGATCTATATCGGCACGCAGGGCATCGTTCAGGGCACATACGAAACCTTCGTGGAGGTTGGTCGCCAGCATTATGGCGGCGATCTGTCCGGCAAATGGATATTGACCGCGGGCCTTGGCGGCATGGGCGGCGCGCAGCCGCTGGCCGCAACGATGGCGGGCGCATCCTGCCTGGCCGTCGAATGCCAGCCAAGCCGGATCGAAATGCGGCTCAAGACCGGCTATCTCGACCGGGCGACCGACAGTCTGGACGAGGCGTTGGAGATCGTCACCAACGCGACGGCGCCCGTTTCGGTCGGACTGCTCGGCAATGCCGCCGACATCTATCCCGAACTGTTCCGTCGCGGGGCGCGCCCGCACGCCGTCACCGACCAGACCTCCGCCCATGACCCAATCAACGGCTATCTTCCGCAGGGCTGGACGCTCGACCGCTGGACGCGCGCTCGCGAGGGCGATCCGCAATCCGTCGCCAGCGCCGCGAAAGCATCGATGGCTACACATGTCCGCGCGATGCTGGACTTCTGGAACGCGGGCGTTCCGGTACTCGATTATGGCAATAATATCCGGCAGGTGGCCAAGGATGAAGGCGTGGAGGATGCGTTCGCCTTCCCCGGCTTCGTTCCCGCCTATATCCGCCCGCTCTTCTGTCGGGGCGTCGGCCCGTTTCGTTGGGTGGCGCTGTCGGGCGATCCAGAGGACATCTACAAGACCGATGCCAAGGTGAAGGCACTGATGCCTGACGACGCGCATCTCCACCGCTGGCTCGACATGGCCCGCGAACGCATCCATTTTCAGGGATTGCCCGCCCGGATCTGCTGGGTGGGCCTGGGCGATCGCCACCGGCTGGGCATGGCATTCAACGACATGGTCGCTTCGGGCGAATTGAAGGGACCGATCGTCATCGGTCGCGATCATCTGGACAGTGGGTCGGTGGCCAGCCCCAATCGGGAAACCGAAGCGATGCTGGACGGATCGGACGCGGTATCCGACTGGCCGCTCCTCAACGCGCTGCTCAACACCGCATCGGGTGCAACCTGGGTCTCGTTGCATCATGGCGGCGGGGTCGGCATGGGCTATTCCCAACATTCGGGCATGGTCATCGTCGCCGACGGGACGCAGGACGCCGCCCGTCGTCTGGAACGGGTGTTGTGGAACGACCCGGCCACCGGCGTCATGCGCCATGCCGACGCAGGCTATGCCATCGCGCGCGATTGCGCGATCGACAAGGGGCTGGATTTGCCCGCCATCACCGGCGACCTGTGATCCTTTTCCGCGCCGCCGACTGTCCGGTCCAGACCTGGCGGAACGGCGGCGGCGAGACCCGTGAAATCACGATTGAGCCGGTAGGCGCGGGCATGGACGAGTGCCTCTGGCGGATCAGCCTGGCCACGATCGCGGCGTCCGGTCCTTTTTCCCGCTTTGCAGGAATGGACCGGACATTGGTTGCCCTAGGCGGAGGACCGCTGACGCTCCGTGTCGGACAGGTGCCCGTAGCGCCCATGCCCCATGTCCCGATCCGCTTCGCCGGCGAAACCGCCGTGGAGGCTGCGATCCTCGGATCGCCGACGATAGTCTTGAACATCATGGCACGTCGTGGAGCCGCCACGGCGAGCATGCACGCGTTCGACGGGCATCGCCATGAGGGCCGGGCGGGCCGCCATTATCTGGTCGCGACCGGATCATGCACCATCGCGGGCATGGCCATGGCTTGCGGCGACTTGCTATACTGGCCTGGATCCGTCGCGCAGATGTCCTGCGGCGGCGCACCACCCCTCCTGCTCTGCCTCGATGGGCCAGCGGCATAACCTCCATTCCGGTTGCGCCAAACCACAATCTACCCTAGGGGGGTAGGGTATGGGACATATCAATAGTGACGCCTCGGACCTTGTAGCCCGCGTTCGCAAGATTGCCGGGCAGGTCGCCTCGATCGAAACCGCGCTATCGGCCGATGCGCCCTGCGCGACCATCCTGCATCGGATCGCAGCGGCGCGCGGCGCGATGAACAGCCTGCTCGATGAGGTCATCGTCGCGCATCTCGACGCGCATGTCGCCGCGCCCGACCTGTCGGACGAGCAACGCGCCCGGGCAGCCGAAGAATTGAAGGCGGTTATCCGCCGATACACCAAGTAGGACCGACCATTGGCACCGACACCCGATATCGATCGCCTGAGCCACGACCACGTCTTTCTCGGTTCCGCGCACGATGACAATGCGCGCAGGACGCTCTGGGTCGTTGCGCTTACCGCCATCATGATGGTCGGCGAAATCATTGCGGGCTATGCGACAGGGTCGATGGCGCTGCTGGCGGACGGCTTCCACATGGCGACGCATGCCGGTGCGCTCAGTGTCGCTGCCATCGCCTATGCCTATGCCAGACGCCATAGCGGCAATCGTCGATTCAGCTTCGGAACGGGCAAGGTCGGCGATCTTGCAGGCTTCGCGTCGGCCCTGCTGCTCGGCATCGTTGCACTGGGCATCGGCACCGAATCCGTCTTGCGCCTTTTTCAGCCCATTACCGTCGCCTTTGGCGAAGCGAGCTTGATTGCCGTCATTGGCCTCGGCGTGAATATCGTCAGCGCCCTCCTGCTATCGGGCAGCCATACCCACGATCATGGTCATGGACATTCCCACGCACATGATCATCATGGCCATCACGACCACGGACGAGGCGTCGATAGCAAGGATAATAATCTTCGCTCCGCCTACATCCATGTGCTGGCAGATGCTTTGACCTCCGTGCTGGCCATCGCGGCATTATTGGCCGGCCGCTACCTGGGATGGATCTGGCTCGATCCCGTCATGGGCATTGTCGGGGCCATCGTCATCGCGCGCTGGTCTTGGTCGCTGATGCGGGATACCGCTTGCGTCCTGCTCGATACGACCGACGATCATGTCGCAGACGAAGTGCGCGAACTGGTCGAGGCGACCGGCGACGCGCATATTACCGACCTCCATGTCTGGCGCGTCGGTCCCGAAGCCCATGCCGGGATCGTCAGCGTAACCGGCGGTCCAGGCATCGACCGTGGCGTGATCCTGCAACGTCTGCAGCCCGTACACGAATTGGCTCACCTGACGATCGAGATTCGGTAAACTGATGAAGTCTCCCTGCGTCGATCTATGCGCGTTCGATGGTCGTACCGGCTGGTGCCGGGCATGCGGACGAACCAAAGTAGAGTGCCGGAGCTGGAAAAAGGCTCAGCCGCATGAACAGAAAAAAATCATGTCCGAGCTCCCGCGCAGGCTGGCCAAGTTGCAGAATCAGGCAGATCGCAAATTAGTGAAGCCGTGATCAGCAGCCGCGCTCGACGCTAGGGTCCAGACCTAATAACCGGCTTTCCATGATCGCCAGGTCGTGTTTCACCGCGTGAAATCATGGCGAGCGAACAAGCCGGTGTGACGGTCAGAATGCCAAAGCCAATGACTACTTCATTGCCATTAGGTCCACGCATCGGCTTTTCCGCTGAGGATCAGCGTGCAATAGGCACCCCCTTCGTGGGGTGATCGGCGTGCAAA
>ERZ1292644.32-Hain-H14-01um-R2-32-length-81752-cov-6_pt1 | contig 81752 bp, 76 predicted proteins | sample MGYA00564402_ERZ1292644 | MGnify/ENA primary metagenome ERZ1292644 (study PRJEB36523, sample SAMEA6512644) | groundwater metagenome | collected 2019-01-09 | study: AquaDiva: Metagenomics assemblies of 32 groundwater samples
CTCAACGCTAGTTGAGTTCGGGCATAGTCACCGGGAAGGTTCGAGTTAAGCAACCGGGACAGGGAACCACAAAGACCCCTTACTTGACTTGATTATATAGTTTCGATATAATAGATCACGCGTTGACTTTCGTTGACCAGAAAAACCCAGGGAAAAATTGGCCGCCCCGTCCCTTCCAAAAGACCCCTTACGCACAAGATATAGTGTCGATATAGTTATAACAGTAATCTTCTTTTTTGTCTATTTAAATAGACTACAATATATTCATAACTACTTAATCAACTCACCAACTAAAGTAGTAATAGATGATGGAGTCATTATTATTATTACTACCGATACTATTGGTGTCGTCGATGATAATACCATTCGGTTGTTTTGCCTCCTTTCAAGATATACCAGATAATTTCGTTATCAGTACAGACCCTTATCTCATACAGAGAACTTTAACCGTTTATGATACGGTAGAATGCAAAATAATTGCCAGAGTAGAAAGGAGATTATCTTCTTTCAACCAGGATGTAGATGTATATCAGAATGAAAAAGTTATTTCATCGACGAATTATCACTCAAGATTTAACAGTTGGATGGATGTTTTCAAAGGGAGTAATCAAGTGGAAGGGACACACATCTTTCGTGTTACAACAAAATTTGGAGATGACTTTTCAACATCGCTATTAAGGACAAGCTATATGGAGATATTCGCAACTAACAACACTAAGCACTCCAAAGGGGAGAGTAGTACATTAGTAGCTTATATCAAAGGCAGCGAGATATTCGAAAACAAATTTGATATCTTTTCTGCTTCGAATCATCACCTATTGTATAGTGTGAGAACTAATGCATGGAATTTCAAAACGAATAAGTGTAGAAGCAAGAATTTATTCGCAGAATCGTTCTATACGGTAGAATCTAACAGTCTAGGTGCTTCAGTAATTCGAAGAGATCTATTCTTAGGTAAAAAGAAATTTCATACTTTTGAATTAAACCTAAATTGCTTTTACAAGGAATGATATCTACTCTTATACTGGAATTGGAAGCCTTACAAAAATTACGTCATAGTATAAACAACAGTAATAACTAATCGAAGTAAATAAAGTGTATTTACTTTTTTTGTTTGGTTTCTTCGTGTTCATCATTATCAATTCTTTGCTTTCTTTTCTTGCTGTATATCGCATCCATTAATTCTTTCGAGATTTGTCCTATACCACCTCCATTAGCCCATCGAATGGCTTCGAAGTCATTACAAGAAGGATCGACTCTTGGATCTTTCAATAACTCTCTAACGACTTGTAAATGTCCATTTTTAGAAGCCCATGTAAGGGCATAACCATTATTATCAGAAGGATCCACTCTTGGATCTTTCAACAATTCTCGAACAACTAGTAAATGTCCATTTTTAGAAGCATATCGAATGGGACTATTGTTTACATTAGAAGGGTCTACTCTTGGATCTTTCATCAATTCTTGAACAACTTGTAAGTGTCCTTTACGACTGGCTTTGTAAATAGTTACACTGCAATGTACAGAAGGATCGACTCTTGGGTCTTTCGATAGTGCTCGAACAGCTAGTAAGCGTCCACATTTGCTAGACCATCGAATGGCATAATTATTCTCGACAGAGGGATCGAATACCTTCTTTCCTATAGCAAACCATCTTTTGCATACGAGAAGTACATGTAACCAATTGTCTCTTTCGATGAAGGATAAAATGAATTCAAAAACATCATTTACGAGATCGTTGATTACTAGTTGCTGCTGCTGCATGTTCGAAGATTTGTAAATTAATTAGACAGTATCTTTTAATTATTCGAATAATAAAATGTACTCTTTATAATGTCCTATAATTAGAACACGATTCAATTAATCTGTATTGGTATAACCAGTCAATTTACACAGTCTCTTGTTTAACTCGATACATTTTTCGTCGTCATCTTTCGATTGAAAGATCATGTCGATCGTTTGCTGTATTTCAATTTGCTGTTGGCTTTTTCTTTTGTGTTTTCTCTCTTCTTTTTCCACTACTTGCTGTTGTTTTACAAAAGTGAATAATATTTCTTCCACTTTTATCGATTTGTCTTTGATATCGATATGATTCATTCTGAATTCTGAAGCTTCTGCATACGAATAGAATGGACCCCATTGCATCTTCACTGCACTGTAATTTTGAATATATGATCCATGTTTGTTGTCGACTACATATTCCGAGTTCTCTCCATACTTGACTATCATATAACACGAATTGTTGTTGTTGTTGTTGTTGTTGTTGGATTTAAGTTCAATGGGTACCTTTGATTTCAATACATGAATATTTTTATGATCGACTTTCATCGTCTTTGTGGGTATATTATTATTATCAGAAGGATCTTGGTCGATCTCCTCCACCTGGCTCACAAAGATAGAATCGCCTTTTTGGCTTTTTGGGCTTATCTTTGCATGATTTGGAATGTCTCTCTTCAAATTCGTCAAAGTTGCATTTGTGGGGGAGGGGACAGTAATAGGCATATTCTTCGTCGCATCTTTCGCATATGATTCGAGTAATGTAGTCTGTGCGTACATAGGAGAATTGGTCTTCTTCCATTGTCCGCTAATAGGTTCACATGGAGTGATAGGGGTTGTTTGGTTGTATTCTAAGTTTGGGAGATCATTCATTCATTCTGTTTTTGATAGTGTTTGTTTGTATCAACAAGTAAAGTCACAACAGAACTACCATTATTAATGGTGTTCATCGAAATTTTTATAGTAATAATAATAACCCGAGTCAGGTAAGGGTCTTTGTCAGGTCTACTTGGGACACGGCCTAAGTAAGGGGTCTTTGGACCGGGTTGCTCGGGTTGCTTAAGTCGAACCTTCCCGGTGACCATGCCCAAACTCAACTAGCGTTGAGGTAACTTCTATGTCCTGGTCGTGGTGTAGGCCTAGTTTGGACGAGTCACTACCCGGTTTCGGGGTTTTTAGGGGACTTAGAAAAAATAATGAAAAAAATGATTTATTCATCCCATGGATTATCATCCTCTATATAACGAGATCTCATGTTTCGTTGATTATTGTACTCTACAAACTTATTGAATTGTTGAGCGAGTAAAGGTGTACGTGAATTGGTGGTATTATTCGTCGAAACACGTCGATTACCATTCCTAGGTGGCGATCCATCATTATTTCTACTACTATTACTACTACCACTACCTCTTAAAATGTTTCTCATCTTTCTTACAAACGTGATAGTTGCTGCTGTACAGCAAAGTATTATCACCAAAATCCAACATACGAAGAATAGTATGGTATATGATTGACTGATTTCTCGAAAAGAAGTCTGACCACCAGGTGAACTTTCCTCTTCGACTACAACTGCTTCCGTTGTTGATGTAGTAGGAGAAGTAGTCGAAGTTGTAGTGGTAGTAGTCCCAGTTGTAGCTGTAGTTGCAGTAGTCCCTGTTGTAGCCGTTGTTCCTGTGGTAGTAGCAGTGGTGGCAGTAGTAGCCGTGGTTGCAGTCGTTGCTGTAGTTGCCGTTGTGGCTGTGGTTGCAGTAGTTCCAGTTGTTGCCGTAGTTCCAGTAGTTGCGGTTGTTGCTGTAGTTCCTGTGGTAGTAGCGGTGGTGGCAGTGGTAGCCGTAGTTCCAGTTGTGGCACATGTCGAATTATCACCGAAACATAGTCCACATACATCCATATCCGTGTTGAATCCAAAGCATACTCCACAATCATCTATACCGGTATCGTTACCGAAGCACTGTCCACATGTATCTATATCCAAATTATCGCCGAAGCATATTCCACATAAATCCAGATCATTATCTCGTCCAAAGCATACACTACAGACATCCTCGTCACTTCCATCTCCATTACACACACCACAGATATCCAGGATAGAGGTTGAATCGAAACAGTATACCTCTGCATAATCTCTTCTTACGGATGTAAACAAGAAACAATCGGATGTATAATCGATGAATGAACCAAATCCATCAGAAGTTCTGGGTAAAGAACCGAATATAGTTTGATGAAGATTCCAATCATCCAATCCAACCACCGTAGTATCATCGAGTAAATACAGACTCACTTTACCGAATTCCTGTGAACTACCTAGAGAACTTATAGCTAACATTGTACTGTTACTGGTTGGATAATTATCGATCGTTGTATTGCTAGTGAGATGAACGTTTATTCCAAAATTCTGATCCTGATCACCTGTTATGGTTTGATTATGTCTAACCCATTCATATCGATTCGTATCCGGTGTACCAGGTGGAAACACCGTTTCTCGAAGGGTCAGCTTGTAAAGGTAAACTTTACCTATGCTTGTTCCTACTGCTAACCATCCTCCATACAGTGATAAACTCGTACCAAAGTTCACCCTTGTATTATCTTCGAAGCTAGCAGCATAATCTATATCAGCTTGATCTGGAAACAACTGCTGTCTCAACACGGGATAACCCAAACTCGAAGAAGTTAAGTTACTGTAGATCAGTACGGTACCGGTGTCCGTGGATGTAGCATTTTGATTGTATTTGTAAGCAGATATTGCTGCCCAATCTGTCCATAGTCCTAATTTCCTTCCCATAGAGATATTTGCCTGAAGGATATCTACCAAGCACACCACGGTAGGTGTATCGACACATACCGTATCATTCCCCACGAGTTCGCACGATGTAACATTTATGTAGGTAGAAGTACCATCGAGTAATTTGTACATCATATCCCACGTATCCGTTGTAGTATTCCTTGTGTAATACATAGCTATTCCATGACTCATGTGTCCATCGAATGTAGCATTGAATGCAGACACCAGGAGCTGATTGTTATTCCAAAGTATCAGTTCGCTACCGAATAGATCTCTGGTAGATGCACCAGGTAACGGTGATTCCAATACATTGATAGACAGTGTTGAATAATCTGAAATGTCGATTCTATAGATGGAAACATTCAATCTATAGTCTCCACCAACCGGAATGATGTATTCATCCCCCATGTCTGCAATGACGAGAGATTCGGCAGTAGAAGCAATTACATCGTATAATGTATTGGTTAGAAGCCATGGACTGACACTATCGACTCTTTGATAGAATTCGATAGAATTGTTCAATGGATTGGTCAAAATAAAGGTATATTCATCATCTCCAACTATAGCACCTCTTCTTGCATAACCACTATTATCTCCATCTTCGTCGAGATATGTTGCATTGAATCTCTGGACAGATTTATAGCAACCATCTACAGTACAAAGAGACGAAGGAATGAATATTGATAAGAGTAGAACTACTACGGTAGCAACAAAGAAGAAACCCTTCATTTTCTTTAGATGGAAATGAATTGGACTATATAAATAATACCCAGAGACGAAAACTTAATAATCACATCGAATTCTCGACATTAAAAATATATCGATTCTATTTTTAGGAATTTATTCTGTTATTTAAAGAGAAAAAGGACACAACTTAGTAGTTCTGTTAGAATCGAATCAAAGAAACAACAGAAATGTCATTCGAAGGGCTAGCTCTTCATTACTACCACAAGAAAAATGGTAGTAATAACAACAACAATAATAATACCACTTCTCTCATTATTCAACCTTCCATTAAACCAAAATTTTACGAAGAAGATGATAGTAGCAGTAACAACAACAATACACACAGAACTCATCCAGGAAAGATAGTAAGAAGAAGCAAAAACTCTCTCAGAAAAAGGAGGATTATCACAGATAGCGATAGTGACGAAGAAAGTGGATATGAACAAGAGGGAGAAGGAGGAAAGGAGAAACTGTACCCAAAGCATGAGCTTTATGACTATGATGACCAAGAACAAGATGAAAACTACAACATTCATAACAATCGAACTGAATTCGATACAAACAGAAGCAATAATAATAATAACAACAACAATTGCTTGCCCCTTGTACAAACAGGAATTGAATCGTACAAGGAGAACAAAAGAAACAGAGAAATAGGATTTTATCTAGATCAAATCGAATTCCTTCAGAAAGAAGTAACTAGATTGGCATCTATGGAAATAAGAGATTTGGAAGATGAAGATAAATTTACATGCTATTTGAACGACCTCGATAGGTATAACATAGCCATGGAGGATGTATTAAACAACATCAACAATAACACGATTTTACAGTGAACACCACTACCAATCTTCTAGTTTATTTGACTAAAAAAATGCATCTGTAACAAACGCTCTATTACTCTTTTGTTGTTGTGTCGACATAGAATCTGTGGATACTCTGAGTTGTTTCGAATTTGTGACTTTACCGTAGTCTCCTACTCTCTTTTCGAAAAAATTTGTCTTTCCCTGTAGACTTATCATAACCATCCAATCGAATGGATTCTGTGCATGATACACCTTGGGGCAATTCAATGCGACCAGCAATCTATCAGCCACGAATTCTATGTACTGGCTCATCAGCTTACTGTTCATTCCTATGAGATCGACTGGCAGGGATTCCGTTACAAATTCCTTTTCACAGTCGACAGAATCACATATGATTTTTCTTACAATAGAAGGACTTGGCTTATTCACCAGCATATTGAAAAGTAAACAAGCAAAGTCGCAGTGCAGGCCTTCGTCTCTACTTATCAATTCGTTCGAGAAGGTTAATCCTGGCATCAAACCTCTTTTTTTCAACCAGAATATGGAACAGAAGCTACCAGAGAAGAATATACCCTCTACAGCTGCAAAAGCGACCAATCTCTCTCCGAATGAATTATCGTCGTTGATCCATCTCAGTGCCCATTCTGCTTTCTTCTTTATGCACGGTATTGTTTCGATTGCATGGAATAGCTTATCTTTCTCTATACTGTTCTTGATATATGTATCGATAAGTAAAGAGTATGCCTCTGCATGAATATTTTCGATAGCAATTTGAAATCCATAGAAACATCTAGTAATAACAAGTTGTTGTTATTACATACAATTGAAGTTTTTAGTAAAGGAGTACCTAGCCTCTGGTATTTGAACTTCGGACATGAACCTAGTTGCCAAGTTCTCGTTCACTATTCCATCGCTCGATGAAAAGAATGCAAGTACATGACTCACGAAGAATCTCTCGTCTTCGTTGAGTTTCTTGTTCCAATCATTCACGTCCTGTGACAGATCGATTTCTTCTGTTGTCCAAAAGCATGCTACTGCCTTTTTATACATCTCCCATATTTCGATACTATTGATAGGGAATAAAACGAATCTATCTTTGTTTGGCACGAGAAGTGGTTCGATAGTTTTCTCGACTGCTGCAATGGAGGTGGCGGTACTAGTACTAGCATCTTTCGTTAGCTTTTCGACGATTCCAGATTTTCTCATCAAGGGAGATGTAGATACCGGTGGTGAAGATGCGCCTGTGGTTTCTTCTTCTTCGTCGTCTTCGCTGCTGTTGTTACTGATGTTTAATTGAAGTACCCTATTTGCACTGCGTGCCGGAACGTGGTGATTAAAAACTTTTGAAATATCCCATGTTTCGAAAGATGCGATGGTAGTATCGATTAGAACAGGTGAATTCTCCATATTCTCGGTGCTTGCTGCTTCTGTCGAATGAAGGCGGTGGTGGTGGTAATTAAAAAAATATATATGTTACACTTGAATTCACTACTACTACTGTCATCGACACTTGACCTACCATAAATATGATTATGATAATAATAATAAATTATTTTCGTTTTGTTTGTTTAGATATCGCCGATATCTAAAAAGCTATTTTTAGAAGCACGTTATTTGAAAGAAATAATAACAGTAATTACTTCTATATCTTCTCGTTATTATTCACAATCGACAAACAAACGCACACACACACACAAGAATGCCGAGGAAACGAAATATTCGAACCGTAAAATCACGGTTACAAAAAAAGCAAAAGAAGGTAGCAACAGCAGAAGTAAACACCCCAGAAGAAGTAATCAATGACTGCATAACCATCGATAAATCGTATCTGGAGTGTTCTGTGTGTCTATCCGTTTACGAAACTCCTATCACGATACCATGTGGACATACATTCTGCCATAAATGTATACTAGCATCGGTGATTTACACCATCGATAAAGGAGAGTGCCCTGAGTGCAGATATTCGATAGATTACGCTGGAATATTGAATTTCAAGAAGAACATAGTCATAGCTAAGTTATCTGAAAAATTCAATCCACTACCAAAACCAACAACTTGTAAGAAAGTGATTAAACCACCAACCATCGTTACTACTTCGATACCACTTACTATGAATGCTGCTGATATGCACTCGATTAAGCATAATAACAACAATCATACTATGAATATCGAAGTAAAGGTTTGGCAAAATAGTAGCAATGCCACAATGCCATCGACGAGTGGGGTAACTATCACGAATAACAACAATTCGATAATAACCGAAGATGACAATGATTACTCGGATTCCAGTTCTGAATATGAATCTTGGACACCAAATAATTTCGTATATTCACCACCAAAACAACCTCGCTCTTTAATTACACCATCGGAAATAACAGGAAGAATACCTATCGCAAAAGGAGATATGATGTGCGGTGAATGTTGTGTTAATTTATTCGAATGTAACTATGATGTTAATAAGTTAGTGTGTGGAGAGTTAAGGTGTGTAGGGTATGATCCTGAAGAAGCAATTAGGAGAAGAAACCATTAAATATCATAGATTATTATTATCGACTTTATTGTATTCTTCGATGATCGAATAAAAAAATTCTTTAAAAATGCAGCAGCAGCAGCCCAAGTCCAAAACGATGATGATATACGAGATAAATTACCTCGAACAACCAAGCGACAATAAAACCCACAATCAATTGCGTCACAGAAAGAAATCTCCAGCGTCCGCAGCAATCATGAAAAGGAAGGTAAATAGAAGAGGAGGGGAACAACAGCAGCAGTCGGTGTTACTCGATAATAAAGTGGGGACTCTGGAAAAATGTGCGGATTTACTTTTTCGTTTAATGGAGGCTACCGCAGAAAACGAAGAATTCAGAAAGGACTATTGGTGCTTAATAGCAAGACATAAACAGATAAAGAGACTATTGAAAGAGATTGGAATGAGGATCGTACCACCAAAACTAAACGCGAAATATTTACTCGAGTCCTTAGATGATACTATGATATCCTTTTTATTTATAATGACTTTATCTTACAATCTGTACTACATTCCTTATGTGATTCAAAGTGTAATTCGAATTTTTGTATCACAATAATAATAATAATAAATCTACTCCCATGTAAGAGGTACTATGCTATTCTTATTGATAGCACGTTTGAGGTTTTTCAGGTCTTGATGGCCATATTGAGTCATATCGATTTCTCCTCCATTCTTGATCGTGATGGCCCACTCTTTAGGGTATCTAAAATTTTCTAATTCAGTTTCTGTAAGAACACTGGATTCGCCAATAGGGAGTCTTATCCACAGGAATACGGAACATTTATCTCGATGTTCTACAGCCCTTTTGACTTTTGGTGCTTTCTCGTATTTCGCGCTTTCTCCGATTATGTAATCATGTCTAGCTTGAGTTTCGTCCATCAGTACTTCGTCGTCGTCAGAGTATTCGGTATTTTTGTTTGATTCTTCTAACAAGAATTTATCGAATGCGTCCATGAATTGTTCTTTTTGAGACATTGAGGTAATGGCAGTGGTGCTTTAAAATAAGTGTTTACAATGAAAGACCCCCGTGTTCTATTTTTAGAGTTTTTATTTGAATAAAATTTTTATAATAATACAGAATTAGTATTAACTCAAACAAAAAAGAATCATACTACAATCAACAACAACATCTTTTTTTGATCGATCAAAGCAAGCAAGTATGGAGACTATTACCACTATTACTACTACAACAACCACCCCCACTTCTATCCTCAAAAGACCAGTTCGAGTGAACAGTTCGACCGAAGTAAAACCTGCACAGGCAATAGAATATCCAACCATGGAGCAAAGAGTAGCCAATTTCCTCTATTACTACGAAAAAATGTTTGTATCTTCAAGAAGAAACAATGGAAAGGTCGAATACAATCGAGAAGACTTCCCTAATGTACCCGCCAAGTATTCTGGGTCTAAGAATATCGTGGCCGATAATTACATCAAAACTAAGGGTGCAAGCGATTCTTACAAGAATGTTATGAGCCCAGAGGATTACGAATTGATAGTGAAGGATATCGAATGTTATGCCTTCTCTCAAGAAAAGAAGGCATCATATGAACCCCGTCAGAAAAAGAGTAGCGACTCCGATTCGACAACCGATGGATGGACGGAAGTGAAGAGTACCAAGTCGAAACCCAAGAAAAGTACATACAAAGCAAAAAGTAACGGTATAGGCAAAAATCACGATTCGGTACTTTCTGGTCTGTTTCTTGCCAAGATAATGTCCAATTATGGACTTCGATTGGTGACAACGAGCGAAGTAAACGTGGGACATCCAGATTTAAGGGTGAAGAGTGTTGGACAAGGTTCTGGAGAACAGATGTACGGTGGAATGATAGGTTCCATCGATCTTCTCTGCTTGGACAGAGATAACAACCTGGTGATCGTCGATCTAAAAACCGTGAATAACGTTTACACGAATGTACCTATCGAAGTATTGATGATGAAAGAGGATCATGCCATTCAAATGGAGCTTTATGCTTACATGTTCGAATACATGTCTCTCAGGATGATGAAAACCATGGAAGGTCATGTAGGAAATAGTCTGAGTATTGCATACAACGTGATTGCAGGATACGATACTGCCAACGGTACATTCGGACTTTGGAAGGTGAAAAGAAATCCAGATAAATGGATCCTTTCGAAAGGAATCGAATCGAGAAGAAATGGAATAGTATTATTGATCGATGATCACCAGTACGACAACTATGATTGTTATCCAATGGTAACAGTTACTAAACAAACAGAAGTGGTATTAAGACAACTTCAAGAGATAGACAAAGAGGAAGATGATATAGCTAGTTTAATGAGTATTTGTAAAATCAAACAAGGTGAATAATAAAAAGTGATATTCCTTTCTTTATTTTTGTTTGTATCGATTTGATTCAAGAGTCATTCCACTCTATCCAATCCAATCCAATAGAAACTTCATTTTTGATATTTTCTACGAGTTTATCATGTTCTTTTATCGAATTTATCATCGCTTTTAAATCGCTTTCATGTTGTTGTTGTTGTTTGATTAACTCTCTTTGTATTAAATCTTCTTCTGATAACTTACAAGGGCAATTGGTTCTTAAATCCCAACAACTATAATCATCATAATATTCGTAATCTTCATCGCATGCTTGATATTGCATGGAGTCTAATTTTTGTGGGGGTGGTTCAGAGAACCATTGGAGTGTTCGGCATAAAAGCATCAAAATAATCAATGTCACGCACCATGATGAGATACAGTCATCACAGCAACCTCTTTCTCTTTCAGGACCATCGAGGGGATCTTCTTCTCTTTCAAGACTCATTTTTTTTTTGATAGTACTACTCGAGCTTTCTTTCTAAATAATATTATTTCTTGTTTAAAAAAAGAATTAAGATCTCGAGACATGAGTTGTTTATCGAATTAATAAATAAATGTACAATTAAACAGGGGAGTAATTAAGCGTATCTTCTGCTTCTTCTTCGATGTTTGTTGTGTTTAAAGGTTTTTTCAATTCGACATCCGTCTCCAAGTTAATCCTCGAGTAATCCCTCTTGTTTCTTCTTTCAACTACAGCAGATTCTCTCATTGGTCCCAGTACCACGTAAAGCACAACTACCATCAATTCGGCCAGCGCAAACACAAAAGCCAATAGCCTACTCTTCGATTGATAGAACCAAACGAATACTCCGTAGATTAGGGCTACCAACACTATTCCAATTAACATATAAACGATACTACAAGAGAAGCAGCAGCTCTTCGAGTGGTTCTTTTGTTGTTGTTGTTGTTGTTGTTGTTGTTCCATTTAAAAATGCCTGACGAAGAGTTATTCTTTAAACAATTCTGCTCTTGTTTTAGAGAGTCGATAAAGAAATCGTTAAAAGAAGAAGATAATATAGTTATGTTAGGTGATGACAACAAGTGTAAAAGAGCGACGATACTGAAGCCATATAAAGGACTATTGATTACAACATCGTCATCATTTATCGGAAATACTATCGATTTTGTGTTTCGATATAATTTTACGTTAAATGACTCTGCATTTTTGAAAAGTAGCCACCACCACCAGCAACTTAGTGTTGAAATAGACGAAATAAGAAGATCATTGAAGGATATGATCCAGGAATATAATACAATCGATCCAACCATAAAAGAGTTGAGCGTGTTTCATACTTATGGACCATGGATAGGAGTGGAGATCACAGTGTAATACAAAAGTGTTGTTTATTACATAAATAATATTTACTACTACTGGTACTGGTACTGTTGCTCTTAAGCTACAACATCGTTAAGGATGACCTTAGTTGCAGATCCTCCCAAAACTCCAGATGCTAGATCGAACCAATAATTTGTGTAACCATCCAGTTTAAAAGAAACTGATGGTCCAGTGAAGGTACCGACTATTCGACAGGAGATAAATCCTTCTGGTTTTGCAGTAAGTGATGTAGCAGATGATACCGTCATACCAGCATCAAAGTTGCACATTCTCATAGAACCATATTTTCCTACGGTGACTAGAGCATCGAAGTCTGTTGCTGAGCATACTTGAAATTGTGTCGTGGAAGTTCCGGTTACTGCAGATCTGAAATGAGAGTTGTAGGTATACAAATTCGTTGTTGCAGTGGTACTGGCCATCGAAACCGTTCCCCATACTTCAGCATTGATATGGAGTTCTGTCAATGTTACGTTGGTGACAATATCGATTCCACCAGAAATTCTCCATTTTCCGGTAAAACTGTCTCCTGGTAACATAGCAGTACCTTCTGAATTAACGCTGGTAATTACCAATGCATTTGGTACGTCGGTATATTCGGATGTAGCATTCCAAACGATGTTTCTTGCAGTGTTGGCACCAGAGTCGTAAGACCATAGAGTTCCGGTTATGTTTCCGAGAGTTACTTGACCGTCTGCGAGTAAAACGATTCTTCTCTTTGAACCATCGATCAATAAACTTTCATCGTAATTTCCTGATATCACCCTAATGGTGTAAACGTGTCTACTTCCGATTGCTGATGTTGCGATTGGTACTGTATCGATTGCTGATTGAATGGTTGTGTAAGGATATCGAATGGATCCATCTGGATCAACACCTCCGTTATCTGCACCACCGTCAACATAAATGGTGTGGGTAAAAGGTCTCACTGTAACATCTACTGGATCGAAACAAGTATCGCAAAGTCCTGGTTTCAATACTCTGATTCTTTGATCTGTGTTGATTGCTGCCATCACTAATCCTGATATTGCTATCATCATTCCCAGCGAAGAAACTACCCATAATGGATTGAAAGAAGCACTGCCTGGCCAGAAGGTATCAAGACCTCCTTCGGCGATGAATTCAGATTTTCCATAGAATTCATCATTTTTCTTGGGACGTCTACTACCATTCGAGTGAGACATTTTCTATTGTTATTGTTATTATTACTTTTGGTGTAGTAGTGGTGATGATGATGACCTATCGACTCCACTATCAAAGAAAACCACTAACTATTTCTGGTGATGGTTACTTGAAATGTGCTGTCACCTTACACATATATAACATTTGAGTATAGATGAGCATGTTTCTTTGATGGTATTGCTACTACTCGACGATGATTCATTAATCGTTGAATATACATTGATTACATCGTCGTTGTAGTAACTTTATTCTTTTTGTCCCAGACCCCTTACGTATTCCTTATGAAATATTTATTGGTGTGTTAATCGATTTTTTGTAATTGACACACCAATAAATATTTCAATCGATTGGTTGTTTTGTATTGCTACTACTACTACTACCAAATGTAATATACGAAGGCATTTTTTGATGTAAATGAATGATCGAATCTAAAAATAGAACATCGTTATAATAATTTTAATATAAATTTAATTAATTAAAAGAGAGAATTATCGACAAAGTTATCGTTTATCGATTCTTCTGGAAATCTGAACAATCAATTCGACTCGACAAAACTACCAATAATGTCTATCAAGAAAGGTCAATACTGGATATACGTTGGAAATGACAACGACTGGAAGGATAAGAAGAGCCAGGAAAAAACCCCTACCGAGATGCTTGTAAGTCCAGGACAGGGACACACCACCTCGTTCAAGATCAAAGAAATAAAGTCGATCGAGCACATGGGTAAAACTGATATCGATGATGATACCGTAGAGTTCAATCATTACGAGATGAAGCTTGCTGAGCGTGGAAAATCAAAATACAATTTCGAAGTCCCTACTCAATTCGAAGAAAGAGTGAGAGAGTGGTGGATATCGCATCAAGAAAAAAAGGCTGATACTCCAAAAAAGAAGAAGAAAGAAACCACTGCTACTCCCGATGATGGCGGTAAAAAGGAGAAAGCTGTGGTAACACCAAAGAAGAAGAAGCACCAGGACGATGCCGAAGAAATGGATACTGCTTCGACAAAAAAGAAGCAGAAGAAAGATGTTGACACCACTACTACCGAAAATAACGACAACAATGGTGTTAAAAAGATCAAACAAAAGAAACAAAAACTATCGGAAGAGTAGTGTAATTTATTAAGCTGCTGCTGCGGCTGTAACCAACGACGAAGAAGAATTATTTACTTGTTGATTTTGTAATAAATTTGCCATTATAATTCTCCTTCGTTGGAGTGTGTGAAATATCGAATGATTTTGGTGTTGATAAATTTGGTTTCCATATAATGCCTGATACATATTATTCCAGAATTCAGTAGTCTGTTCTGTTCCAACAAGTAATGATTTAAGTTCTTTCAAAGGAATATTACAGTCTTTACTGATGACATCTAGGTCATTATCGCTGATACTATTGTCTCCGATTGATGTCACTACCATTCCTATTCCAGACGAATTCACGTTATCTATCGCTTCTTCTATTCGACTATACTTGAATGCTAATCTCACTGCAAATACGGCCTGTACGAAGGATAGAATAATTGCAATACACCAAGTTGATAAAGCTATAGGTTCTGTTGCAAGTGCAGCTATCATCGAACTTATCCCGGATAATATCATACAGTGTGCTATCTGAATGCAATGAACGAATATTCCTATCTTCCTGTAGTAATTAATGCACCAAAGAAAGTATTCAACGACCCATATAATACCATATATCAGGGTAACATCGTTTTGGAAACCCGGAACAGAATCATGTGCGATTGTGTGCTGTAATATCGCGAATATAATGTGAATGGAAAGTCTCGGTGTCACTATTCTATTACAGATAGTTAATTTCAAGACTCTAACAAATCCCATAAGAGAATACACTTTACAGAATACTATAACAACTATCAATAAACACAGTGAAAGTGTTGCTATCACCGTGATAGCAATAACGGATGCTGTCGAAAGATCCATTTTTGTGTTACAAATGAATTTTTCGAAGCACATTGGTTATATAGAAAACTAATTTTAAGAGAATTGAACTTCAGGACACATCGATTATACAATTGCTATATATATCTTATAAAAGGGTGTTTTATTTGAAAGAAATCGAAGGAGAAAGAATGGCATCGATGTTAGGACTCGGTCAGAATCAAAAGGGAGGTGGTGGATTAAACAATGGAAGTGTTGGATCCAGACAAGTATCTCTTGGATACATCCCCGATGATATAGTTAAATCCATTTATCATTATTTCTATCATGTGGACAATTGGATAGGTATATGCAGAGAATTAGAGTATTCTATGACATTTCAAGGTGGTATAACAGTGAGAACGAAATTGGGAAAAGATCTCGATAGTATGACAGGAAGCGGCAATTCAAAGCACGATAAAGGATTGACAATCGAATTAACTCCATTGCTGGAAAAAGTTATCGATTATAAAAAAATGTTTGGATGTGTTCCAGTAAAAGTATTGAACGATCCATTATCCTATCGAGGTAAAAGAGCTGTTATACCTGAATTTGGATCTGGTACATTCGAAAAAGTGTACGATAAAGATACTATGCAAGTGAGGGTAGCTTTCAGAGAATCGTCAGTTTCGACTCCCATTCACGGTGGCGCAGGTGGTATAGGAGGACTCGTTAATAATGGTGGTGGTGGTGGTGGTATCAACAATGATGGATCAGATCATAGTAAACACAACAATATTCATACATTCGTTTGGAAGAATCACGAACCAAGTATAGAAGGTGGTCTTAAATCGAAAATTTACAAACTTTACAAGAGACACTTGGAATGTGAGGAGATGATGACTAATTTACTCGAATCAGATTATAATATAGCTCATCCTACTTTGATAACTCAAACTGCACACGATAAAAGAACTTTGGATCAATTTACCGAAGAAGATGTATTCGCAGATGCAGAGAGAGGTGCTGATACACAGGAAGAACAGATGAAATATAGAAGAGATTTTCAGAGATCAGAAAGGATGAAGCAACAGTATTACGATGGGATTGGAATGAAACTCGATGAAAGAGCTAAAAAGAAGGTTATGGATATGGATACAAATCAAATAACTTCTATAGTAAGAAAGACAACATGGCAGAGTAATCGATTTCAAATTCCAGAGGGAGAACAATTGGTTCAACAGGTTCAACCAAAATCTAGAAGTGATGTCGATGATTTCATAAAACATCACGAAGAAGTCGTCTGTTTAACTATGGGGATACCTTTATCATATCTCACTCAGAGTAAATCGATAAAAGCTGGTATAGATCAAGAATTGGATATGTTACAGAAGATGGTAAATGGAAATAGAAAAGCTCTAACAGAATTCTACGATTTCCTTTACAATGTAATGTACAAAGAGGAAGAGAATACCATCATTCGAGAATTGATGCTCATGGTAGATCACCACGAATCGTCTGCTATGATGGAACTCGAATCACAATTCAAACAGAGGGATGATGCGAGCAGTGGTTCAGGTGGTGGTGCTAGTAGTGGTCTAACCCACAGTAATGACGATAGTAAAGAACCTCCATTTACGATGGTAAAAGATAAAAAGAAAGATGGTGGTAGTGTTGGTGGTGGTGGTGGTACCTCTGAATCGGTTGCCAAGAAACGAAAGAAGAGTAGTAGTTCTGTCGAAAAAGCTATAAATGCAGTTGCAGAATCTCAGGGTGAAATCGATTCTATGATGGAAATGAAGGAATATCACGAAAAAACTGATACTTTAAAGAGATTCTACGAAGGAAAGAGAGCTTATTTAACCAAGATGATAACAAAGAATACTCGAGCCAAATTATTATTCTTGGAGAATCCATTCGTTTCGATGAAGCCCATAGAGGATATTACATTATGCGCCGATAGAAAGGCTATAACAGAGGAAGAAGAGATAAACCTAATGAGATCGAAGTTAGGTATTCCTAAGTTGGAATCTGATGATCCTAGAATGAAGAAATTGTTGGACGACAAGGAAAAAGAGAAGAAAGAAGAAAAGGAAATGATGATGATGAAAAAATCACCAGCAAAACCTGTTGCTGCTGCTTCTTCTTCGTCATCGAAAGACAAACCAAAAAAGAAAGAAAAAGAAAAGAAGAAACAAAAGAAGTAGTTACTTTACTATTCGAATTTCTTTCGATAATCTCAATCCCTTCTTGAGTCCCACCAAACAATCGGTGCTATAGAAATCATCTGGTGTATACTCGTTGGAAGGTACATTCGTTTTGATTATGAATCCAAGCATCTTGTATGTGTGTGCTACCAATTCCGAACAGAAATATGTATCGAAATTATCTGAATTGGATCCGAGTGGACCATCGTATGCTGATTTAAACAGCTCAGATACATCATCTTCGTAATCCTTCTTCACGCACTCAGTGAAATGAGATGTGAGATTGGGGACTTTGATAATTCGATTCACCAATAAAGAAGAAGAAGATGATCGATTTTCTTGGTGATTATTACTATCTGAGTTAATTAAATTACGTCCTGTATCGTCACATTCGCATTCATTGTCACATTCACAGTTACTATTATCGTCATCCTCTTCATCTTCTTCTTCTTTGCCTATGGATGGACCTATAGATTCTTCGATTGAATATTTCTGTTTTATCTTTCTGATCTTATTTTCTATGGGTATTTCTCTGAGCATTAATCTTATATACAAATATCCATTGTATCTCGATATTACATTCTTTAGACAGTTCAATTGAGGTCCTTTTTTGGGTTTACCAGTTATGCAATCCACCATACCACCGGTACTTTCGTTCATCGAATGCCAAAGATATAACCCATCCTCTGATTCTACCTTGAGAGGTCCTCTGTATGCATTATTGTTGTCTTTACTTTCCCTTTCTCTGGCTTTCTTCGATGTATCCAATCGAATCACCATTCCTACATGACTCCAGGGACTACAGGTGAAACATTTAACCATGCAAGAGAATCGACCTTTCCCGCTACATAGAAGAATATCACCGGTTTTCAATCGATCTCGTATATTATCGTAACGTTCTTTTTCGACGTTTAGCGGAACAGAAGCGGTGCAACCCATTGTCGCGGCGATGACGACGACCGTTGACCGGATCTGTTATTTTAACGGTGTAAGAGAATAGCTATTTTTAGCTATTTCAGAGAAAATTCTACGTTTTTTTTACCGTTGCTATTATTCACTATTATATACTCCCTCGAACAGAAACAATAACCACGTACACCACAGTCCCATTATCATCGAAATCCATCGTTCTGCGTATTTATATACAACACTGTTTATCTGGTATTTATTTTAATAAACGTTCGATATGGCTTCTAGTGTACAGCAGCAACAACAACAACAAAAGAAAAATACGACTCGTGGTGACCCTAGAATAAAGAGATTGTTGGTCCAGCGTGAAGACGAAGAAAGAGAAATGGCGATGAAAAAATCACCAGCAAAACCAGCAGCATCATCATTTATGGACGAAGATATTTCAGATGACGACAAAGTAAAATCGTCTAAGAGAGAAAAAACGAAAGAAGAGTTAAAAGGTGATAGTAACAACAACAACAACAACAACAAAAAGAAGGAAGAAGATATCGATAGTGACAGTAGTGACAGCAGCGAAGAAGAATCAGAGAGTGATGACGATTCTGAGAGCGAAGAAAGTAGTAACAGTGATGAAAGCGAAGAAGAAGAAGAGAAGAAAAGTAGCGGTAAGAAGAAACAAAACGGTGAAGGAGTGGTAGAAGAAGACAGTAGCAGTAATAATAGCAACAGCAACAACGATGATAGTACGATCAACTATCAGAGTGGTAACAGCAGGGAAGGAGGAATACCAACTAAGCAATCACTTAGGGTATACACATACAAGTTTTCTTACTATATTGGATCAAGACGTAGCGTATTCAAATTTCGAAAATTTCTGTTAGAAGAAGGTGGCTATTACTGGAGTGTCTCGGATATATGTAAAGCAGCTGGAATTAAGAATCACAATTACTTCTACAGAAAAACATCCGTTGGAGCGACTGGTCATTACAATATCTTACCAAAGGTATCTGTGACTACGAATCTAGGTGCTTTGTATATCAACGCTGCACCAGCGAGTGCTATCATAACATTGTTGAGGGGTAGAGAAAATGTTTTAAAGAGGAAGGAGATCATCCAATATTTGACACTACAAGACGGAGAGAAAGAAGGCGAACTTTACCAAGAATCAAAAGTATTGGTAGAAGGAGCAAAAAAGAACAAGGAGTCCATGATAAAGAGGAAAATAGAGAAGGATGGCAATAACCATGAAAAACAAGCACTTCCTAAAAAGGCTAAGAAGAATAGTAACAACTGCAACGACAGCAGCAGAAACAACGACAACAATGCTTTTGGCAGTGACAACGATACCAACAAAAGAATCGATACAAAACCGATTTCTCCTCTTTCTAAGGAAGCAGTTACTTTATTGTTCAATAATGCGATCAAAGTTTCATGGAATACTCGTTCTGTCGAAGAGAAAAAAAAATTCATCAAATGTATTCTCGGATTGATGGAACCAAAATAAATTATTTTCATTTTCCATTTTTCGATTTTTTCTCTAAGTCCCCTAAAAACCCTGAAACCGGGTAGTGACTCGTCCAAACCAGGCCTACACCACGACCAGGACATAGAAGTTACCTCAACGCTAGTTGAGTTCGGGCATGGTCACCGGGAAGGTTCGAGTTAAGCAACCCAGTCAACCCGGTCCAAAGACCCCTTACTTTCAATAATATTTTTTCGATATCGTAACTGAACACTTTGAATAAGTATCATTGCTACTGCTACTTACTGTATCGTCGATTGTTTGTTTGTTTGTTGTTTATAAAATGAATACCATCAAAACAGAATCATATGAGTATCTATACACCAATTGTAGCTTTTTTGTACAGTAGAATCGAAGTATTACAGTATAACGACACTCAAAAAAAAAGAAACTACCACTGAATGGAAGATATAGATAGCAGCGTAGATTCTAGAGTACTGATTTTAGAGGACGAAGAGAGTGATAGTCCTCGTCTTTTCGAAGTTTTACCAGTTAGACCATCAGGAAGAAGGTCTTCTTCGATGACATCAACACCTAAGAAGAGAAGTGTTTCTCAGAGACAACCACAACCACAGCAACAACAAGGTCCTAGAGTATCATCGTCGTCTTCTTCAAGAGGAAACAGTGGAAGGACTTCAACAATGAATAATAACAGCAGCGATGTTCTTCTATCGTACGAGACTAACGACACTCTCAACCAAGACTACTTGAAAGATGGAGAACAACTAACCGACTCTGCTAAAGAGAAGTTTAAAAAGATGCAGGATAAACTAGGACCATATTGTAAATCGATCGTAGTATCACCTAATTGGAGTAATAACAAAGCATCAGAAGTTCCATCTGGATATTCTTTAACCGTGAAAAATTCAGCACCAATCAATGCTGATCTATTTCCAGTCAAATTTTTCCATGGTACCATAGCCCTAAGATTAGATGAATCGACAAAATTCAAGGATGGTACACCGGTCACCGAATCCTACATATTGGGGAATAAGGATAAGATTTCGATTCAAATGAACTCCTTCATATCAGAAACGACTCCACACCCACTGAAACTATCTTACATGCCACAAAAGAGCGATGTTCGTATCAACGGAAGCAATGGTAGTGGTAGATCATCAGACATTCTTCGAGACATTCTACCAGAAGGCGAAACAAAGGGATGGGAACCATGTTTGGGTACTTATTCTGGAAGTTATGCAGGAATATTCACGAGTGTTGTAAGAGACGTAGATCGATACAAGAAAACATTCTGGTTGGTGATTCAATCGGGTATAAGAGATGCATCGAACGATTTATTCTCTTTGATAGAGAATTGTCAACCAAATTTCGATATTAATCGATCCGTTGGTGCAGACCCTAAGAAAAATCAAACATGGGGTTCATTCTTCAGAAGCGATAAAGTAATGTATACTTTCTTAGCTTCGGAGAGAAGTAGACGCCTTTTATTAGCAAGATTATCGGAATCACTTAATCTCGATCTGAATTTCTCTCAAGATATGAGCCACAATCTATCTGGAGGTGGAAAGGCTGATTATTTACAACCATCTATCGAAACAATAACAAATTCAATTAGCTATGGTATCGATAAGGAAAGACTCGTCACTTTCAGCAATGCCACGATAAATCCAGTCAACACGAATGGGATCATATTAAACGAGAATCCTCTGTTGGGTCCAGTTATTCTGAAAGGACCAAGTGTGGAAGGAAGAGAATTTGGTGGTGGATGGATAGCAGCAGGTAACGAATTTGGTGCTTTCCCAGTATCTACAGGAAGAACGAAGAATTTGAGCACCTTACACTACAAGAATAACAGCAGCAACAGCATCGACAGTAATAATAACAGTGTACTGTTGGACACAGAAGAGTTTCTATGGGAAGGAAAATCGACGAAAAATCACAACAATCCACGTTTAAATACATCCTTATACAGAAAGAGAGATACGGATTTCAAGGCTGTGGAAAAGAAATTGGGATATGACCATTCTTGGGGACAGGTCGAATTGAAGCCATTGATGGTGAAAATAGTCAAACCATAATTGATGTTTGTGTTTTTATTTAATCTGTGTAGTTTAATAAAACCTATGATATTATAACCTCTTTGTTGTGTGTGTGTATATCATTGGTAGTCGTAGTAATGACCAAACCTAAATCCAAGAGAGGGACATTGTCGTCTTTGAAAAAACCTGACCCCAACGAAGACGACGATGACGAAGATAATAATGGGGGTAGAAACAAACAATACGATGAAGAGTCTCATATGGACATCTATGTTTATTACGAGGATAACGATGATGAATCGAAAGAACAGGATGAAGAAGAAAGACGTAACGCAGAAGCTATGAAAGTTGTAGATAAACAAAATGAACCCATGAGCATATCTCAATTGATAGAGAAGATTCTCTCTGTACTCATATTCTTATTCTCTGGGTTGATTATATCTTTAATATCGATCGATAATCAAGTTAGAGTTGAATGGACTGTAATATCATCAGAAATTTATATCATATGGTTGATAATAAGCGAATCTATAAAAGCGGTGATGAGAGTGGTACCAACGCTTAAGAAGAATTCTTCGTGGTATTCAGTACTTGTTTCTGGAATAAACAGTGTATCGATAGTAGGATTCTATCTCGTGGCTCAATTTTTAGTCGATATATTCAAGGACTCTTGGAGAAATAGTAATTTAGATGTAATGGAAACTATAACAGCATTAATTGTACTTTGGATTTCTTTCTGTGGAGTATTGATAACTCTCGGAATTTTAAATGTATAAATACGACCGTATTCGAACCGTTCAACCAACAAACGAACGAATAAAATAGAAACATCAAAATAATGATCTCATTTCAATCTGGTATTTTTTTTATGTAAGATTAGATCTCGTTCTCATCTAAGATTGTACCAGATTAACTTAGATCATCGAAAAAGAAAATGCCGAACGTTATCTCGAGAAAGGAGATAGTTATAGATCGTAATACAATCTCGACCGAATCTGCTAATAGTATTGGGTCATTACTCTACTTGGACAATAATACTACCGCTTCGATCGGTGCTTATTTTGGACAAGTCAAAGATAAACTGATAAATGATATGAGAAACATTTCAGACGAAACGAAGACGATAATAATACTAATCCTTATGTTAATCATGATTTATAATTTAAACGGTGTATTTCGAAAGAGAAATGCAGCAGTTGTCAACGACAACCACCACAAAAAAGTACACGGAGAATAAAAATACATCATCATCGATTAGTTACCCATGTTATTCATGTTTACATTTGTCATTCTCTTTCTGATCACACCACCTCTCTCTGCAAGGAAGGAGAAACTGGCATTTTGTAGAGTTGAACCAGCGAAGGAGATTATGTTCATCGTGGCGAATACCAATGCCAAGGTGAAGAAGAGTTTGTACCAGATGAATGGACCTAGATCGGTTGTGGTAGGTGTTCCAAGAGCTTTTTCGTAGGCATAATAAAGGGAGATATGTACCAATAAGATGGCATACTTGTAAAAGGCCCATACAAAGTGCCAGAAATGATTCTTTGGTGTCTTTGCACCCTGAGAACTTTTGGAAATCAAAGGAATCGATCCATTGAAGAAGGCTCCAAGGCAAATCAAGAAGTAGAGTCCAATTGCAATGCAAATAGCAATCAAAGATCCCATTGGTGGAATAACATAGGATACATCGGTAATACCCAACACCCAGAAGACGCTAAGTCCGATTTCGGATGCTGTCATGAAGAGACCAGCTGGGAATAACCATGATTTTTCCATTTTTGATAATGTTTTTTTTTTGGGTTGCTCTGTTCGAAAGTGTTAGTCAGTTATCTTGTTTCTGTTGACTGCTGATTAATAAGGTGTATCATACTTACTTATCTATTTGGAATTAGTAAACTGGATGGTTTCACTGTCACTAACCGCTGGTGATGTTTATGAGTAGTATTTACTGGTATACTACTGCTAATGGTTGTTAACATCGATGACATTGATATGGATATGTACATTTCTAATACAAAATGGAAAAATGAGAAAGAGTTAAGAGGAGATAGTGTTCTTTATTGATAGTACTGAAGAAAACAATGTCTTTTATGCTTCGATGAATGGTCTTCTTGTACAAATTCCATCGCTAATTCGAGTTCTCAGATATTTGAATGATTCGTTCAAATCTATCGTAGTTGTAGGAGTAACAGATGACGAAATTGTATATCTAGTCTTATTAAGAGCTGCATTGAGAGTTTTCTTTATATTTTTCATCAATTCGTGTTCACTGATACCATTCTTGTTATCAAGTATTTCCATTACAGTGTCCAGAGTTACCGAAGAAGCGATGTATGATTTCGCCTGTGCTTCTATCCCTCTCTTCTCGGCTGCACATTTTAATTTCTCTTTATTGACTGATTCTCTCTCTTGCTTAATAAATGCAGCTTTCAATTTTTTAATTTCATCACTAGATGGAGTTACTGCCGTTGTTGTTTTTGGTGGCGTTATTATTGGTTTTGGTGTTGGTGTTGGTGTTGTTACTATTGGTCTTGGTGTTGGTGTTGGAAGTGGTGGTAGATCCGAGGATGGTAGTTGAGGTGTTGAGGGAGTTGGTGTCGAACTAGCCTTTATAATATCGATCGGTTTAAACGAGAAATTATGAATGATATCTTTTATTATACTCGATGAATCGTCTATTGTATCAGTAATCCTTTTCTGATAAATGGACTTTCTATTTTCATCGTGACCACTTGTCCATTCCTCCAAACCTTTCGCTAGGTAGTCTCTTCTATCATTCAATTGATTTGGGTCTGTACTATACAATGACAAGAATCTCTTGAAAAGATCCAATGTTTCGCTACTTTCATCGAAATTATCCTTCGAATTAGCTAGCATAACTTTTCCTGTATTCAATATTTTTTTCATTTCACCTTTCAAAGTAAATCCAGTATCCTTCTTTAGATTATCCATCGTAAATGTTAATAGAGGAAATGCTATGATTCCTTCATTTTCGGCCAATGAAAGTGCATCTCCTACGTCTATGAATTTTGCCAAAAGATTTAGATTATCCAACGGATCCAAGTCTTTATTATGATATAAAGAGAGGTGTAGATCGATGATATTGTAATGAAGCTCGTATTTCTCATTTTCTTCGTCTTCTTTTTTACTAGTAGTAGAAGTCATTTTAATTGACTGTTGTTTATGCTATAATTATATGTATTGTTTCACACTTTATTCGAAACGGTTAATGATATATATAATAAAGGGTTCGTTCGTATGGTTTTATTTTATAGAGATTAAAACAAACAAACAAACAAACATGTAACTATTCCCAATCATCATAATCTGGAGGTGTGGTGGTGCTGTTGCCCCTATTCTCTTGCAGTGACATTTCGTTTATGAGAGAATCTACATGTGCGTATGCATCGATATCACTCGAAAGACTGTCGATATCTGATGAGTCATATTGAGTAGTAGAAGAATTAGTCGTGTGTTGGGTATTGTTATTGTTGTTGTTGTTGTTGTTTTTCAAGAAGCTATCTATGCTGTGGTCATCTTCTTCCTCATCGTCATCGTCATCATCACTTTCTTCTTCCTTTCCGTCGATTCTGTTTGCTGTATCCTTTCTATCATCGAACCATTCGTGTTTATTCTGTTTGACCATATCAAGGAAATTCTCCTTTTTTTTCTGTGCAAGCGATAATAAAGATGTGATATTACTATCTATTGGTTGCTGTTGTTGTTGTTGAATTGCCGATAAAGATTTGATATTCGATTTAATTCCATGTTCCTGATGCTTTTTGATAGCCGAATTCAATGTTTTCAATCTTTCTGTAGTTGCTTTTATAGGGACAATAGGAATCGATTCTTGACTTTTGTTATTTGGAAATACGATTCCATCCACTACGGTTAACAACACTCCCTTATAAGCAAGTATGTCCTGATTAATAGATCTCTTGTTAATATCCTGCTTCACTTCGTCATGAAGTTTTATATTTCTATTTCTCGTTAGAAAGTCGATGGTATACAGGAAAGAAGAGAAAGGTTTCTTTGTATCTACCGTAACGCGTTTCGTTTTGATATTCGAAATACTTGGTAGAGATTCCTTGTGTTTGACCAGAATATCCAATAGTTTTTCGGTATTCTCTTGTATTCTATGTTGCTTAAAATCATCGAGTGAATCTTTCAGAACTGGGTCGAATGTGATCACTTCTACGTAACACGTCTTTATGGCGCAAAAGTTTAGGACGTTTATACTGTAAACCCCTAACTGAGATACGCTTCTTTCATTTCTATAGGTGAATGGAACCACTATTCTATCGAAATCTTTCAAATGTAATATAAATTTGAATTTACTTGCTACATCGGAAAGAGTTTCATCGAAAGAACTTTCTTCTTCCGAATCACCTTCGTGAGAGAATCCCAGTATGAAAGCTTTTGGGTATTGAACTAAAGGACCCCATATCCAGTATCTTGAAATGATCTGTGCAATGTATGCATTTGCCAGTTTCTTCTTCTCTGCCAAGGAAGATGCAGTCGATATTGAGTGATCTGAATCATTATCTACATTTTCCAGATGTTCTGCGTTTACTTTACATTTGTAGGCGAATGTTATGGGAAGTGGTTGAGGAGTCGATCTGATATCTGAGGTAACGAATCCTCTATTCGACTCTAAATTACCAAGAGTGTATTCCAATGGTATTTTTGTATTCTTTATCAATACATTTCTACTATTGTATGCATCGATGTGATACTTTTCGTTTGATTCGTTAACACTAAAATCGAATGATAACTTTTTATGTTCATCGATCGATTTCACCGGAATGAGAACTGCCCTTTTTGGTGTTGTTGTTGCCATTGCTCCTTTCTTAACTCGCTCGCTCGCTCGCTCGATGTATCTCTTTCGTAGTATTTCAAAAGTCTATTGTTGGTATATTATATGTAACGTATCACTTCAATTCACCAAAGAAGTTTATTGAAAAAGTAATTCCTGTGTAGTCGAATATATAAAACAATGATTCGTTAAAGTAGTACTACTACTTCGACAAACAAACCAACCAATAAAATGGCACAGGATTTCGGTTTATTTCTCGTGCTATCTAATTTAGCACTCATTCCAGCTGTTATATACTGCTTGGCGAAAAAGAAATGGGTTCTTTGTATTATATTCTCTCGATTGTTGCTAGTATCTACATTCTATCATATATGCCAAGCAGGATACTATTGCTTCTCTGTTACATTAGAAGCTCTTAGAACATCCGATCATTTCTTCGTCTATATGAGTTTAACTTGGTTGGTACTATACCTTCTTGGATTACCGATAGTTCTCAAATTGATCGTATCGATAGTGGTGGAAATGATTGCATTGCCAGCTCTAGTTGCTTATATCGATTCTTGGTGGGTTTTGGGTACAATATTGATCATGCTAGCAGCCGTGATATTGATAACTATGGCAATACGATTTGCAAAGAGTCCTGCTAGATTGAAGAAGTTGATGAGAATCGATATATTGGATACTATAATGGCTGTAACTCTTATTTCATTGGGATTCGTATTTCACATATTAGCAGGAGAACCGGGTTCATATCGATATGGATGGGCTCATGCTTTATGGCATGTATTTGCAATGTTGGGAATGTTTTTCGTATTGGAAATGAAAGATGGAAAGGATCTAATCAACAAAATATTAACTCCATCATCGAATAAAAGTGGTGGTGAAGCTCCTACAACCTCTGCTTCTTCTCCTGATCAAGAAATTTACATTATGGTGGAGGATGATGATGATAATATCGAAGCTGCAACATCAGAACAAAGTGACGAGGAAGGGGAGAGTATTCGACTTAACAATAACAGTAGCAGCAGAAATAAAAAAGGTGGTAGTAGGTCTACTAGTAAAAAACATTGGATACCTCCACAACCACCATCAAAAAAGCGTGTTGCTGCTGCTGCTTCTTCTTCTCAAGACGACAGTAGTAGCGGTGGATCATCGTGATAATATGTTAAATACAATAAACGATATCGAAAAAATATAATCTATAGTAAGGGTCTTTGGACCGGGTTGCTCGGGTTGCTTAAGTCGAACCTTCCCGGTGACTATGCCCGAACTCAACTAACGTTGAGGTAACTTCTATGTCCTGGTCGTGGTGTAGGCCTAGTTTGGACGCGTCACTACCCGGTTTCAGGGTTTTTAGGTGACTTAGAAAAAAAACACATTTTTTACAGAAGTGAATCATTTTGAGTCGTGATCGAAAAAAACGACATCATACCATTTGCGTTAATTTTGTTAAAATTTTTGGTGTTTTTTTCTTTGATTTTCTATCATTGTTGGTTGTAGAAGCAGCAAGTAGTAGTAGTAGAAGAGTACTATCACCATAATCGATCGAAATCATGGGTATCGACGGTCAATGGAAACATCGATTCAGAGAGAAGTGGCCAGAGTGTTTTCTGCAATGCATACCATTAGATAAGATTGTACATGTTATCATCGAAGATTATAGTCTAAGGATATACAAATTCGTATACAAATGCAAGGATCCAAGAGATGTAGCCATAAATTCTTGTAAATGGTTGATGAACAACTATACGCCTGGAATAGAGACGATAATAGTTTTATTCGATGAACATTCACCCCCTGCAAAGAAACCTAAGCAAGAATCGAGAGATAAAAGTAAGAACCCTTTAACATTGGAAGAGATAAAGACATTAAAAATCAATATATCCGATATAAATGGATATATGGACCAGAATGAAAGGATTTTGAGAACGCCATCTCTCAAACATAAACTCCATTACCTTTGTAGTAAACACTTGCTCAGTTTGGATTTTAGTGCGTTATTTTCGAACAATCATTCACCTTATATGCAACAACAGCAACAACGAAACAAGAAATTTTGTCTGTGGATAGATGGCGCTAGAATTAACGAACATAAGAATTTCATCGATGAACCAAAGTGCTGTGTTATCAGTCATCCAGATAAATCGATCATGTGCATAGATAGTTTTGGTATAGGAGAATCAGACTTGAAGGTGGTCAATCATATATCGAGGAATAGAGGTAAAACGATAGTTGTATCGAGCTACGATGGTGATATGATACCTATACTACTACTCAATATGAGGGATTGGATAAGCAGAGATACCGGTATGTTGGATGTTCAGGTATACCTGGATCTGTGCGTCGATATGAATCCAAGACCAGAAAGGTGTAATACGGTGAATGGAACAGCAACAACAAAGAAGAAAGAAGACATAAAATTCGATATAATAGATATCAACAAACTCTGGATAAGCATGATAATGGGTTCCGAATTTCCTATATTGAAATCGATGCCATATCCCATAGAAACAATATGCATGCTCATCATACTATGCGAGACAGACTTCGTCGAGGGGCTTCAGGATGTAGGGATCACCACGATATGGACTGCATTTCACGAAAAGGGATATAGCATACTGAAGGGGGACGAGATAATAGCATATAGAGGAGGTAGTAATAATGGAAAACCGGCTACTCAGGTATATTCGTCCACTGTGGTAGCATCATCTAAGAGGGAGATGCTGGATTTCCTCGATGATATAGAGAATATGAGAGTTAGTAATCACCCCAGTGAAAACAACAACAACAACAGCAACAAGAAGAGTACAACATCGTCGATAAGAGATGGATTTCAGGCTAAAAAAAGAGCAGATACTCAGAAGAAGCAGATAGTGGTATTGCCTTCACCGCCACCACAACAACAATCGAAACTAAGCGATACCATAATCATATTTCCACGAGATAACCCAATCAAGTTAGATAGAAAGGTATTCGGCGATAGTAACATACGCCATGAGATCGAATTGGAGGAGAGAAGATGGTGGTTGTTCCTTCTTCATGTGATACACTATAGATTATTCAAATGTGCTCCTGATCTATCGGAGGTCAGTAAAGTGATCACAAAAATAAATCAGAAGATAACAGACGATAACAAGAAGAGATATGATACAGCAGAATCGAAGAAAGACCCCCAAGATATCAATAACAACAACAACAACAAGCCCGTTAGAGCCCCTAAAACATGCGAAGTGATAAACGAGATGAAACTACATTCTCTTGTGAGAAGGATGCACTGGAATATGGATTATTGGATCAATGGTGGTAAACCCATAATCGATAATGTCTTAGATTGTTTGAAGATAAATCCTATGACGGGATTATCGATACATGGTTGGTTGGAAGAGAAGGTACCAGAAGACAATATGATCGAATGTGAAGACGACCAACAATTTCCATATCACAACAAAAATATCACAAACAAGAAGAGACAAATGAACGATCAAAACGATGGAAGTAACAAGAAATTCAAAACAGTCGTGAGAGTAGCGCATGTAGTACATACTTCGAATCATAGGGGGTGGAATTCGTCGATGTACAGTATGCAACAACAACAACAACAGCAGCATCAAACACCACCTCACTACCAACAACAACAACAGCAACAACAGCAGTTTTACAATAATAGAGGTGTCCCACTATTCAAAAACTGATATATTTGTAATTTTTGTATACTACTTCCGTGATACTGGAATATAATGTACCATTAGGATCGATGAATGCTGTATGTATGTCATTTAGTATCGATTTAATAGATTCTTCATCGTCATCTTCCTCGTTACGTGCTTTCATTTCGATGGTGATATCTTTTAACCTGTCCAGTAGTTTGTTTAAGCTGTTCAAGTCGTGGTCGATGATGAACTTTGGTTTATTATTCTTTAAGTTCTGAATTTGAATCGTGATTCTTTCGGTAAAATGTTCTATGTGATCCATAAATCTATTCTTAGAGTCTTCATCTTCGCTGCTGCTGCTGCTGCTTCTATAGGAGGATGAAAGAATCTTGTATAGTATTATGTATTGATAATAAATCAATTGAGCTGCAATCTTGAATCGATTCAACAAGCATTCCAGAAGTTTATCGTATGTAAAACAGGAATACTCTGCCGTACTTCCACCTCCTATATCCTTTTTACACGATAGAAACAGATTCTTCTTGATGAACATCTGAATGCATTGATCCACTCGATAATCCACATCGTTCAATGCTACACATATTTTATCGTCGCTGAATGGATGAATGGTTACTATCCAATCGGTTTTGTAAGGAGATTTTGATTTGAGCACATTCTTGTAACATCTCAACTTCAAACAGGCTTTTAAATCGAAAATTTTATTCATCATATTTTCCATACTACCACTACTGTTATTCAAGTTATCATTCAGCCATTTGCTGAACATGTTTCTGATCATGGTCTCTGTCATTCGATTCAATAAATTGTCGTAGAATATAACCACCCTTTCCTCGTCCGTGCATTGTATTATTCGTGTGCATATTGACCTACTTTTTGTGTTGAATAATTCGATTGTTGTTGTTGTCATTGTTTGGGTTTTGGAATGACGTCTATGTACTGCGTTTTCCTGGTAAATCCAAGAGTCTTTGGAGTGTCTAATGGTCCAATAGATTTTCCTTCGTGGATGAATACAAACTCTGAATTCCAAATACGAATACCGTCCATCAACGAGAATAAATTAACATTTTCGTTGTGTATTCTGAGCTTCAACTCTTGGTAGTTGTTGTATGCGAATACAACTTTGATTGTAAATGATGGCATGCCTATTTCTAAAAAAAATAGTAAAAATTTTTATTTAAAAATGCGCTAATGAATGAAAGGAATTACAGAAATATTCACCCCGTTATTACACTCGATCACAAACAAACAAACAAACGGACACGCCACTCCTTATATACAATAAAAATTTCATGGCTTCTTTTGGAAACGTTCGCGGTGGCATTCACATTGGTTCGGTCGAAAGTGATAGTAACGGGAAAACTATTGTCACCCTTATTGACCCCAAAACGGGTGACAACTCTTTATCGATGCCAGGATTGAATGCGAAGAGTTTCGAAGGACCTCTTCATATAGACTCTGTTACTCAAGTAAACACTGTCTCCACTCCTTCCAATAAAACAATTACGCCACCTGATATTCGTTGGGTAGAAGAGATACTGAAACGGGAATTATTCAAGAAATATCCTAATGTGATGGATAGAACGCACCCACATGAAGGACGAATAAATTCTTCTATCTTAATAGTGTTTCAAGATCCAAACGACGAAATTGACATGGAAGATATAACAAGAGAAGCTTGCAAAATAATAGAAAAGATTGCTGGTGTAGAATACAAAACTTGTCCATTAAAAGGTGTATATTTCATTGGATTGAAGTTAACACTGGATATGCTCATGATGATTTATGTACCAATTGACAACAACAACGAAGATTTATCGTGATTTTATTATACTTGTTCGTCTCACCTTAAACAAAAGGATTGATTTTAAGACCACTAAACTTGATTTGTTCAATAAACTTGTTAAATTCTACACAAGAAGTCATCGATGTAGCGGGCAATGGTTCAGTATCATCACTATTGTTATTATTCGATTCATTTCTGATGCTTTTGTTGCTCATTTCACGAACAAATGAATTTATGCCAACTAATTCTAGGTGATTTTCATCGAAATGAATTCCTCCTATAAATTTCGTTTTAAGTGTACTTATCATAGGAACAATAACGAAATTATAGGCTTTTTTTTCGATAGACTGCATATCATCCACTATCAATATTGTATCTGCTGTATGAGATCCTCTGAGAGTAGGATTATTGAGATTCAATACATTGAACGTTGATCCGTTTGATAATTCGATACATTCATCGCTCATTATTTTCGCTATTGAAGGAAGAGGAGCATCATCATTATCGTCACACTTGGAAGTATATTCATCGAATAGCTTTACGAATTGTTTTATAATTTGGCATGAAGATCGTTTTGATAAAGTTACAAAATTCAAATATTCACTCTTCGAAACTAACACTTGAAGTGCTATTTTTAGTAGAAATGTAGTGAGACCATCTCTTCTTGGAGCAATGATAATATGAGACACGGTCGAGTTATTGTCGGCTTCATCATCATCAGAACTGCTTGCGGTGGTGGCAGTGTTGGTAATTAATCTGGGCATCAAAAGTTGGTGAAACTCGTAATACTTTGGTAATAGATCATTAAATAGTGTAGGGAATGACGAAAGACCTTCTTGAGTTGCCATTATGTTGTTCACTTGTTATTTCATAAGTAATGAACCAAACAAAAGTAAAATTATTAAAGTAAATTTATTAGTTATTCATCTTTTCTGTATAATTCGAAAAATTGCCTCTTTTCCTTTACGAGATATGGTAGATTGATCCAAATTAGTTCTAAATTTCCATTGTTACAAACTGGTCTGATGTGATTGGATAGGTCAATGAAAGTCTTTTGTGAAATAAATACATTTTGGTGTTTTAGTATAGCCTCTACAACCTTCGCGAATCCTGGATCGATTAATACTTGATTGACCAAATGACAAAGCATCGAATATATCCTTTCATGTTCCATTAAAATGAATAATTTCAGTACATTTTCGTTGTTAAGTACAAAATTGAGGATAGGTATATCATCTTTGCTACAAGAACAGAGTAAATCAAATAGAAGCGTGTTCAATCTTCGATAATGTCTATAGTGTTTTGACATGGCATCATAAGCCTTGTAACGCATTACACCCGGGTATGAGAAACATGGTTTCTGTCCGATTGGTGGAAGGGATACACAATTGTCCAATACAAATTGAATGACCTCTTTCTTTTTGCCTGTGGTTACCCTTTCTAAGAACATATGAATTCTGTGCTTGTTATCAAAGTCGAAGGCACCACAATTTTCTTTGAGCATATTCTTGATATTAACCATTTCCGTTTTTCTTACAATAGAGGAGAATTTCTTATCCACCAATACGATGGAACACCATTCTCTCGCCACAGTTTTGAGATCACCCGTTACATATTGTAATATGATTTTAGTAATATCGTGTCCAATTAGTTCAAAGTAGTTTGGTTGTTTCTTTTTGAGTTTCTTGTTGTTGTTATTATTATTATTATTATTGGAAGTACTGCTACTCCTAAGCTTTCTCTTGTAATTATTTTCCATTTCGATGAATGATGTCGACTAACTGATACACTTCCGTGAGTATATTATACTCTAAAAATGGAACTGATTCAAAGAATGAATGAGGGTCTTTGATTCTATTTTTAGATAAAGAATTTAATTAAAAAATATAATCACGCAATATTGCGTAATCTCGTCATTAACACGAACGAACACGCACACGTATCGAAATGAATTCCCTCTATAACTGTAAAATCTGTTCTAAATCCACCAAAACGAAGTGCTCCCGTTGCAAGTTTTGTTATTACTGCAGCGAAGAGTGCCAGAAGAGCGATTGGAAAGATCACAAGAAAATATGTATCGATTCGAATACACCGGTAACTTTATCGTATATCGTCAGTAAGATGTGGAAAATATTACTAGATGGAGTTAGACTACCCGTTTGGTATAAACAAAAGTACAGTGGATACGAGATCATAGATGGAAGAAAATATTGGATGTTGGAGATGTGTGATACATTGATCGAAGGTAATATCAAAGATTACTTCAGAAAGGAATGCGGTATGAAGTCGGATGATGAATTCTATCAATTCTTTTGTGCCGGAAAATGTGGCGCGTTCTCTTTGGCACTGGGTTTGGTGATCAGAGACCTATTAAATCGTGGTACCAAGATCGTTAAGGGCGACGACAATGCACGAATGATCAAAGTAGAAGCGTGCAAGTTGGCGGTGATGGAGGATTTCAAGTTCGAACAGTGCGTAAATTGCTACGAGAAAAACAGAGACACGGTTCCTATAGAAAAATGGGATTGCGATTACACAGGATCTGAATTCCATACCGCAATACTGCTTACGACGGATACAGGTGCCAGGCTCGTACTGGATACAACAGCATATCAATACGGAGTGTGTTCGATGAATTTAGACGAATACCCTATGCACCTTCAATACATTACCAGCAGTTATAATGAAAGTTGTGTTCATTACGCCAACCTACATTCGATTATCTCGGTTGAAGAGTGTTGGAAAGAACAGACAAAAAAGATCAATGCCAATACGGATAGAATTGCTATGGCTAGCATTTTATTGGGGGAATTAAGAAAGGAATTGAATATCCAAGAACCGAAGAGAGTCGATGTTAAGGTTCAAGTTAGGGGTTAGCGTGCATTTGTAATACAATTGTTAAATGACATGGTTTTGATAGAAGACCATTTCGTAAATCATCGTCGAATAACATTTCGTATGGGAAATGATATTCATTTTTCATCTCTGGAACTTTCATGTCATAGCGGAGTATGCGACGGAATACTCTTGTAGATATTTTATCGTTGACAGTGTCTACCTTGTTCGAACTCCACAGAGGCGATGTTCTGCCATCATAGTATTTCTTACTCGTATGTTGAAGGTCTGCCATTAGATCATTCGAAATTTCATGCAAAGGAATGCGCCAACCACCAAATTTAGGGTCTTCTATCGTACTATAAGTAAAGAGTAGGAGGTGACAGTACTCTGTTTCGATAAGGTGGCGACGTGGATGAACGAATTTACGTTGGTTGCTGTTTTTGTTATTGTTGTTATCGTCATTGTCGTTACTCCCCCAGTCCTCATCTTCACCTTTCCTTCTCTTCCCTTCGATACTACTGAGTGTCTTGTGTAATTCGTCGAAGAGGTGTTGTTGTTTCCTTTTTGCTGTTGTTGTTGTTGTGAATTTCTCATCATGGATAGAATGGAAATAGATTGAGCTACATTACTTCTGTCTGTAGAACTCATTTTCATCAGTTTATCTGTATCGAATATTTTCTTGGTCTTTGTGGTTGGGTATGCTAGCTCTGACATTCCATTTGCATTGATACGATTATGTACCTCCATAAGGTCTCGATACATGAAATTGATTTCATTTACTTTGATTCCATTTACTCTATGATCTACCATATATTTGACGAGATTGGATATCGCATGATTCGCCACTTCGGTGTATTTTTGTGAAAGTAGAAGTGTTGCTGAGACTCTACTGTTATTGTTATTGTTATTGTTGTTGTTGTTATTCCTTTCCTTGTCATAGTTGTAGTAATAACGACGATAATAGTACTCGTGATCTCCTGCAGGATCGTGGTATTCTGAAGCAGGATCGTATTCTTCTTCGTCTTGTGTTCTTCCTTGGTTTTCTTCATCACTTTTATGATGGGTCGTCAAAATCCAAATATCTTTTTCATCTTGATCATCTTCATCTTCTGTAAACACGAAATTGTTCTCGGACATTTCTTCCAGTCCTTCCTCGTCCTCTTCCTCGCCGAATCGATCCATCCCTCTATAGTAACTATCTTCGAATCCTATGAAATGAAGGTCCAGAACCTGAGTTTCCTTTGAATCGAAGTGAAGCAGAACATCCTTTCTATGTATCTCGGTATGAATAAACTTTAACGAGTGCATCCAATCCACCTTCTTTGCGAGGAGGGTGGCTATTTGGGGGTAGAATGTCGTTTTGAAAGTATCGATAAGATCTCTCTCTATGAATCCTTCGTAGAAATCGTGCAAGCTGATAGAGAATCCCTTCATAACAACAAAGAAACAAGGCATCCCTTTGCTGATGTTGGTGACAGTCTCACGAGAAGTCATATCATAGAATATTTTGCTGTTGCATTTGAACGCTGTCACTACGGGAAGTCCTATTCCACTCTCACCGAGAAAGCTGTACATTCTCAGGTTCCATAGATAAGACGATTCCTTCTGTTCATCTGTTGGTTTAGCAGGTAGCTTAGAGAGATTGTACACTTTAGCTATATGATTGGGGTCCCCATCGACTGTACATTGGCAATAAATTGCAGAGAAAGTAGAGACATGTGGAGTTTGTCCTATTCTCATGTGACGACCTATCTTGATATTCGAAGGAAAACAAGGGTCGTTATAATCGACGTCTTTACCTACATCATAAACTGATGTAGGCACCACAACATCTTCATCTTCTGACTCATCCATATTATCATCGTCGTCTTCATCCGAATCTTCTTCTTCTTCTCCTTTACCTGGTTTCCTCTTTTCTTCTCTATCTCGATGGCCAGGTTTCATAGGTACAGGTGGGAGAACAAGATGGTCATCTCGCTTTTTTTCTTCGTCTGGTTTTTTTGGCCCGAGGAAAGTCTTTTTCGTACTATTCCGTGTGACGATACTGGACGATGCCATGATAAACCTATTATTATGGTGCTGCTGCTATTGGTAATAGTACCATTTGTATCTTAAATAGATTTTCTTAATTGTAGACTACATTTTACTCTCAATATCGTTCATTGTATTATTACGTGTTTCTTATGATATTTCCATGATATATCACGAATCACGTGACTCTCCTCCACGTTGAACTTCAATCGACCTTCCGTGTTCCAGAAACGGAACAGAATGGGAATTTCTTCGACCAGACAGAAATTGACTTTCATTGACCAGACAGAAACAGAAATTCCGAGTCAACAAAAGTCTGTCTCGATGTTTCCCAGTATTGGGAATTGGTTTCATGACTAAGAAATTCTTCGAATCACTCTAAAAATAGAACTAACGACATACAATGACTCTTCTCCTTTGTTTATTTTCCAAATTCGAAAGAAAAAACAACAACAACAACTCACCACAAGCATGGAAAAGTGTAAATTTTGCCCTGCTATGGTATCTACATCAGAAGAAACCCAATTAAACAACGAATATGACTATACTTACTCTCAAGAGAATAGTGCAGAAGAAGGTTACTCGGTCCTATGTTCTCGGTGTATCGAAAAAGTAGCTAAATGCAAAAAATGTAGTTCTATAATGGATTATGAAGGATTCATCACCTTCTTCGATCCATCTCGTACTGCCGTATGTTATGGATGCAACAGACGATTCTGCGATCACTGTTTGGTACAAACTCGATGCTGCAAGACTATCATGTGCGATTCGTGTATCATCAATGGAAGTAGCGAGTGTATATTCTGTAGGGATGATATAGGTGCTGCTATCGCTGATATTGCTTCGAATACGGATCCCATGTGTCCTTGTTGCTTAGATTCTCCTTGCCCGACTCACTCTGTGAGGGAGTGTCACAGAGGACCCCGTGATGGTGAAATCGAAATAAAAGGTTATTATGAAAGCGAGAGTGATAATGAAAGCGACAGCGACTGCAGCGTTTCAAGCAAAGAGGATGAAGAATGCGATAACACCGAGAAACCAGACGAAATAATGATAGATATCGAAGACTAAAGAGAAAAATGTTTTTATGTAGTACACATACAATAAATTTCAATCAATCAATCTGAATGTGTCGAATTTGTTGTTTCAAATTCCATTTCACCTTCACTATCTAGATCGAATTCCATTTCTTGCATTCCCTTCATGTAATAAAGAGGATAAAGTACCCCCAATTGATGGTGTGTACACAAACACCCACTAGTAAAAATATTTTCGATATAAAAAACACTTTCGTCTTTTTCGTAAGGATGAAAAAGAGCACTTAACTTGACTCGGAAAGTAAACGTATCGGTGTTGAAGGGAACATAATAATCACTTATATCTATCTGTGCTATTTCAACATTGGAGTGTTTTTTAGCACAGATAGCTACTGCGTCACTGGAAAGTTTGATTGCAAACTTTGATTTCAATATTTTATCGATGTCGGCGATTTTCCAGGTTAGCTTTCCAAGCCAGAAAAAATCCTTTTTTTCCTTGTCATAAAGAAATAAATTATCTGGACACGGAAATCCATTGATAAAGCTTTCGTAACTTGGATCAGAATATTTCTTGCAGATTAATCCATAAGAATCACTTGCTAACTTTGGAGTTTCAATATTAAGAATTTCGACATCGGTATGCCGAGTCTTCAATTTCGAAAAGTATTCCCATGTTGTCGAAAAGTTTTTGGTGACCCGTTTAAATTCCAAAGATGCTTTTATCAATCTGAATGGATTTTTCTGATCCGCTAGAGTCAGTAGAGATATTTGAACTGGTAATTTGCTTTTTTTCATCCAATTCGAATTAAATTTGAGATTGGCTAGAGAATTCCATTTCTTGCACACTTCTCTACATTTAAGCTTCATGGATTTTTCGTATGCATAATGTTTCCCAGAGAAATGAAATCTGGATGCATACTCGAATGCAGATATACTGGCAGATGCATACTCGAATATGATATAAAGTAAATCATCGATAATAAGATAGTCGTTGATGTTACGTCCATTCGGCGGAATAGGAGGCTTGTATGTGATTATTTCATTCTCCTCTTTTTTCGATAGCGTTTGCTCTTCATCGAGAAAATGAGTCGTTGTTGTTGGTAATAACGAATGAACATATAGAGAGCATATTTTAATGGTTTTATTTACAAAGTTCTCCATACCGATCGAAAAGGTAGTCAAAGGAGGGCTGACTAAACTCCCCAATATATTCACATAATAATCGAAAATCACGATAGTCCTATTTAAGAAACTGTGCTGATCCGTGATTATTCTCTGATATGTATTGATGGTTCTATTTAAGCAACTGTGCTTATCCGTGACTATTCTATCTAATGTATTGATTGTGGCGATGAATCTACCATCAATAAATCTTGTAATTATTTTTCGAATAGCCCCGTATTGCAGAAAAAACATGAAGGCAAAGGAGAGAATACACTCTATTATTCTTACTATCGGAGAGTCATCGACGAATAACGAGATAATAGCACTAAAACAGCCATATACATGAGTGTTGACAATAATCACCATCATATTCACAAAGATATCTGCATTGAAGTAGGACACAAAGAATAGTGAACTACATAACAAATAAAGTGGACATATCATCATTTTTGATTCGACTTTAGTTAATCAGGAATATCATTAGCAATATTATATTCATTTTAAATTTATATAAAATATATCAGTAATTGACCACGTAAGACCACGTAGTTGATTGAATATATGGTTTTTTATTTCGAAATAAACACTTTTTCTAAATTTGGAAAAGTTTCTCTTTTGATTTAGAAAAGCGTTGTTTTTTGTGAAGAATGCGAGGATTCTAAATCCTTCGTTTATTCCACAAATAATCGATAAAAACCAAATGCGTTAAACTTGCTCGTTTGCAAAGCAAAGAATTCAAACAGGCAGAAAGATGTCCAAACTATCATCGAATCCAATCACTGCTAGATTAGTCAATTCGACATGCAATTTTGAAGTAAGTTGCGAAGCCACAGGAAAATGGCTTTCTATAGCATACTCGTCTCGTGGTTATTCGAATGAAGACAAGAAAAAAGAAATGATAGAAAACTTGAAAAAAGTCGAATATCAATTCCATAAATCAGAAGAAGAATACGGTATTTTATGGGTTACACCCCCTTCAGGTTTCTGGCTTAGCGATGGACGCTTGGTTTCTCCTTGTTACGAAGAGGGAGAGAGAGTGAAAGCTTATTATGGGAGCGAAGAAGAGATAGTAGCCATGAACCGTGGACTTTTATATACTAATAAATAACTTGTTGTTTATTCATTCACTGTAATCTATTTTAATTAAACGACTCTCTTTGATTATATCAAAACTTATAAAACCTTTCAAATTACGTGGTGGAAATTCATCAGGGTCGCTGCTATTAACCCATTCTAATTCGATACTTCCAGTAATGAAATTAATAGAAGCTGATAAACAAGCGTTTCCATCATTTTCTAAATTGGGTAGGTCGAATGCCATTTTAATTTCTTCAAATATGGCTTCAGTGACAGAACACGCTATTCCTACTTGAGAAGCAGAAAATAAAGTCTTGATACCACATGATGCTGGTGTCTAAAGAATTAGTTAGTTGGTTGACTGGCTGGCTGGCTGGTTACAACAGCAACAATACCTTGCTAGAGAGTGTTTGAGTAACACCCTTTTCGTCAATATAAGAGAACTTAAGCTTGTACTTGTAAGTAAAGGCATACTCGTCAACTTCTTTGTCTGAGTCTGATTCAGAATCACTGCTGCTTTCAGAATCACTGTTTTCGTCCTCTTCTTCGAGTTTTGGTCTTTTGAATTGGTTGTTACCCGTTTCAATTTTCAGTTGCTCACGTACAACCTCTTCGTCGAAATCACTTTCTTCAAAAAAGAAGGTAACATCACCCGTACCCAAATTAAAGCAAACGCTGGTTGCTGTAACGTCTTTGGTTACCAACGAATCAAGGTTATCGAGTAAGCTAAAAGAAGTGATATAGAATAAAGGATCGAATTCTGAGTTGGTTTCACGAGTTGGTGCTACTTCACTGGTTTGGTCATATGAATGAAATTCGTAGTCACTTTCATGACTCTTTTCTATATTACGAAATAAAGCACTTAGACCATAACTGGTTTTTACTGCTGGCGAGGATGAGTTGTTATTGTTGTTTTTAAGCAAATAGCTTGGTGTATTCAAAGGTAGATTTCGTTTTAAAGACATTTTCTGTTAATGTAGTAGTGGTGAGTTGTGTTGAGCTGAGTTGTGTTGAATTGTGTTGAATGAGTTGAATTGAATTGTGTTTCTTTTTGGCGTTTGTTTCACATAATAAGTTCTATAAATAGAACACAATATATATTCGATGTCAAAATTGTTGTTTTCCTTGAATGGTCTATAAATAGAAGAGTCTATAAATAGACATCTGTCGCTCGCATGTTTTCTCGGACTCGTTTTCATTATTCACCACAACGAAACACAGCAACAACACTACCAAAAATGTCGAAGAGAAAGCATAATATGACCACTAGGGGTACTAGCAACAACAACAACTCTGCTGATTTCAACAAGAAGATTAAATCATCGCCTTTGCCACCGTTTACATGGGACTTTGATAAAATTGGAACTAATACAACTCAAAGCATATTCGAATATGCACTTGGAAGTATTGACAAGAACAATTTCAAAAATTACTTAAGAACTGGAACTGCCATTACACTCGTTAATAAGAAGTTCTTAAGTATTGGAAGAATGGCATTCGACATTCCATCGTGTATAATAAATCCATTATATTGGGACATTGGTTACAATGAAGTTGGGATTGAATGCCAAAAGAAAGTATCACTGGGTTTCATACTGGACAATGCTTTACCTCGAAATGAAATCATTTATACGGAAATGTTCCTACTTTACTGCATTATTCTTTGCAGCAAAAGAAACAATATAACGATGTTAGATTTCATACTATCAAACAAAACTGTAATCGAAATCATGAATGATACAGTAGATTTATTACATTTGATACTATTATGGTGTAATGAAGAAACCTTCGAATTTGCAAGGAAACATCAAGCAAGAGTTATCTCGAAAGAATCAGAGAGATTAGCATGCATGAAGAATCAATTACAAACATCATGATTCATTGTACTTTTGTAATTTCTTCGGTGAATATACTATCGTATCATACTTGTGTAATTTTCTTCTCCACCTTCTTACTTGACCGTCCCAAGAACGTTTAGAACAAATCTGATATACTTCTGGCATTATTGGATCTCCTTTCTGTATCTCACCATCGTTGATAATTTCCAGTGTAAGCATATAATTCTTGTATTCTGGAGTATTCATTCCAAAGTCTAGTTGTTTCTGTCGACTGGCAATCCTTTTAGCATCGGTCTCTCTTCGTTCCTTTTGAGTGGCGGCGGTGTTGGTGGAAGAAGATTTCTGTCGCCATTCCTTGAATACTGTTTTAACGAATTCATCTACGGAGGTATTCTGAGCCATTTCTGTTCAAGTAATAAAGCAATATTTTCCAAAAATAGGTATTGGTTTTTTCCTAAATAATAGTTATTTTAAATGGAAAAATAATTTCGAACATAAACTATAAGGCGAACGTAAGCATGGCCAGCACTCAAAACTTCAGATCTTTGAGGGGCGCAATTGAGCAACGAAGGCCAATCAATAAACTGGATTTGTGTGGCATGATTTTTGCATCCATCTTTTTTTTATTTATGATCTTTTTCACGACCTTGCAAACAGACACTACAACCACTACCACCACAAGTACCGCAATATCCACCGCTAAACAAGACTTGTTTCTCGAAGATCACCGAGACGAAATAATCGAAATACTTTCAGCCTTAAAGCGGTTGACAAATCCCATTAATTTTCCTCCAGACCCTTATTGGGACAAACTTGAAAAAACCGACTGGAACGAATTATCTGAACGTGTTGACCAATTATATGTTAAACACCTGATAGATAAGAATAACAAAATTAAAATCAAAAAATATGAGTAGTAGTAGTACCCTCCGAGAATCCATTCAAAAAATAGAATACAGAAGTTTATTCGACTCTACTTCATATAAAGATTTTTGGGAAACAAAAGAAGAAAAAGAAATAACCGAACGTCGAATTCAGATGGCGCTTTCTCTTTCGCCTCGTAGCACGAGAGAATTCGATCCTCCGCCAAATATAAACTTAATGCAATCAACCCCAACGATTGGTGAATACTGTGAAATGAATTTTTCAAAGAAGTGAATATTTTTTTTTAATAGTTCCAATCGTAATAAACGATCTTGTATTTAATTGGATCTATATTATAAGTAGGTTTTGGTGATAGTTAGTAAGGACCTTCGTAGATCGATCTATCTATCAAAATGAGTAGTGGAACAGGACATGTTCACTCGCCTCTATTGTTCCCTCGAAAAAAGAGAAATGCTAGTTATTATCTCAAAGTTGGAATAGATGACTACGATGAAGAACTAGATGATAATGGCAATTATGAGACTGAAAATAATACTGGTACTACTACCACCAAAAGGAATAATATAATACTGGAAGCAGCAGAAGCAACAACAAGAAAAAGAAAAAACAACAGAAACAACAACAACAATAGCAGCAGCAACAACAACATTGTTACCTTTATCGCTGTATCTGCTCTCGTTTCGTTGGTCATTTCGATTTCTGTTTCTCTGAGTATAATATTTTTCTACAACCAATCTTATTTGGTGAAAAGTGATGAGGCAATTACGACAATTCAAATCGAGGGAGTAGCTTGTTGGGATATAAATGAAAATGGAAATTGTGATTTAGGTTCAGAGGATATCAATTCGAGTGGAACCTGTACCGCAGCAGACTGTTTACCCAGCACCGACAACTATGTTACCACAAATACTGATCAAACGATCTCGTCGGTCAAGACATTTGGTAGTGCACCTATTGCACCAAGTTACACTGCCACGGCTACAACCAATCAACTGTTATTGGGTACAACTCGAACTATAACTCTAAATGCCCCAACTCCAGCTACTTCATCTCGAATTGTCACACTTCCAGATCCTGGAGCTGATTGTAATTTAATACTGTCTGAAAGTGCTCAAACAATCAATGGAATAAAAACACTGGGTAGTGCTCCTATTGCACCCAGTTATACTGCTACAGCTACAACCAATCAATTATTATTGGGTACAACTCGAACAGCTACGATAAATGTCCCTACTCCAGCCACCCTCTCCAGGGTATACACGGTACCCGATCCTGCTGCAGATGCGAGCTTCGTGATGACCGAAAGTCCTCAAACTATCAACGGAGTAAAAACATTTGGAAGTGCACCTATTGCTCCCAGTTACACTGCAATAGCCACAACAAATCAATTACTATTGGGAACGACTCGAACTATAACTATAAATGCTCCCACACCAGCTGGTTCCTCTCGAGTTGTCACACTTCCAGACCCTGGAGCTGATTGTAATTTAATATTGTCAGAAAGCGCTCAAACAATCAACGGAGTAAAAACATTGGGGAGTGCACCCATTGCTCCCAGTTACACTGCAACAGCTACAACCAATCAATTATTATTGGGAACAACTCGAACAGCTACCATAAATGCCCCTACTCCAGCTGGTTCCTCTCGAGTGTATACAGTACCTGATCCTTCTGCAGATGCAAGCTTCGTTATGACAGAAAGTGATCAAACAATCAATGGTTTGAAGACATTAGGTACTGGTTTGAAGTTTCCTGGATTAGCAGGAGGTACTCCAACAACTTTGAACAATTATGAAGAGGCTACAGGCACTTTGAACTTTTCTGGTGCAGCTACTTTTTCTTGCACATTTAATGTTGTTTCGATCGGTAAATTTGTGATTTTTATGATCGGAACTGGATCTGCTACTGCTTCTGGTGGTGCATCAGCTTTGACGTCTACAGCTGAAATTCCTACCAGATATAGACCAACTACAAACTTTTATTCGATCACAAGAGTTACTAGTAATAGCGTGGAATTGAGTGGGCTTATAGAACTACAGTCTAATGGAAATGTGGTTGCTTATTCGAGTGCAGGTGGTGCTAACTTTGCTGCTACAGGAACGGATAGAATATGGAGATGTTTTATTTCGTATACATTACAATAATAACAATAATAATAATAAACAAAATTAATCAAAGTGGTAATCATCTGGGTTGTTGTTTACCTATTTTTTCATCACCATCGAAATGGCAGAAGAATCCTCTTCCACCGCCACCGTTCCAGTGAAAAAGGTAATATTCGATATCGATCGAGCAATTGCTGGTAGCGATGATTTCTGGGGGTCTGGTACATGGTTTTTTCTGGGGCACGCTTGTTACGATATTTTGAATTACAAACATGAATGGAACATAGAAGGAAAGGATATTGGAAGAATTCGATGGGTTAAGAGGTTATGGGATGACTATGGAAATGGGAAATCGAGACTCGAATCTGGTATCATCGAAGGAGAGGATGATATTAGACGAATAGGGGAAGCATGGAATAAGGAATTCGAAGCAGAACAAGAGATTAAAAATGAGAAGATTCGAGTAGAAAGAGAAGAGGCACAGAGAAAAGCATCGATAGAAAAAAAGAGACTAGAAACAGAAGCAGCATTCAATACATTCAAAACAAAATTCGAAGGAATATTCAAGGAAGCCAAGGAAGAATTTAAGAGGGCAGGAAAACAAGAGGATTGGTTAAATTTATTACACAGATTAAGAAATGACGATAATGAAATCGAACAAATGGACGATGATGCTGATATTGTTGTTATCTCCTGAAGAATGTACTGTACTATACTATACTATACTTGAACATAATGAACTTCCAATGTTACATACATATTGTATTTTTCGCTTCTTCTAGCATCCTTTCCAGCGTCGCTAGATACTCTATCGAAGATTTCTACAGGATCCAACCATTTAGAGGTTGCTTTTTCTTTGATATCGCTTATTCCGGTACTGATCGATGTTGAATTGTTGTTTGTGTAAAAAGCTCTTGTCAAATTGAGGGATATGTCCTTCAAATTACTTCTCTTTCTCTCTGAATTGACAAATTTCTCCTTGACGATCTTTGAACATTCTCTGTAAGTCTCTGTACCTACTATATGTTTATCATCGTCGAATTTCTTGAAAGGTTGATTATCCTTTGTTCTTTTCTTGTATTCTGCAATGGTTTTAAGAACTGGATTACTCTTGCTGATCAAAAGGGATACTTCGTCTAATTGAATGACACCAGTGTTTAAATTGCTCGAATTGAATCCTGGATATTGTTTCAATATATCCACACCACCATCATTATCGGAGTTGTTGGCAATGCTATCGGTAAGTTCGATGTATTGATTGTTAAGTTGCACTTTTGGATGAGCAACGAATTGGCATTGTGAACCATTATCTGCAATCTCGTTTTGAACGAATTTCAAAGCTGGACCAGAAATTGATATTGCAATACTGCATGGAAATTCGTTGTTAACATCGGTAAGAAAAATCTTCTCCAATTTAAACTTTTTCACAGTATCATTGGTGGTCCCATTTCCGGATGAACTACCATTTATCGATGGAGAACCCAGACTATTCATCTTAACATTGATAGCTGAATTCTTTTCCTCTTTTGCCAATTGAGCCAATGAACTACCCAATCTGTAAGTGATCTTTTTCTTTTTAATGACATTGTTGGTAGTTTGATCGATCTCTGTTGTGGTTGTTGACGACACTCTCTTTGGTTTGTTTTGTTGAGCATCGATACTGCTGGAGATTGATTTTCTTCCACCCCTTTGTTGTTGTTGTTGATGAGGAGAGGTGTGTTGTTGTTGTTTCTTTCCACTGCCTTGGTGATGGGCATGATTTGGTTTTTGGGTGTGGTTGGCTCCATGGGTATGACTACGATCGTGTCCCCCTTCATCGTCAGAGGAAGAGTCTTCTCCTTCTCCGTGATGACCCTCTACATAATTTCCTCCATCAGAATCTTCTGCTTCTCCACCTGATTCTTCGATGTATTCACCATTTTCGTCAATGTTACCTTCTTGTTCATAAGATTCATCTACGAAGTCATCTTCATCATCTTCGTAATCAGCTTGAATGTTATGTTCATCATCCAGATACTGTTCAGAGCAGATATCGACCATTTTTTATTGATGATGTATTTACTGCCTGCTTATAATATCAATCACCCACTAGTCTGTTGTTGCTGTGACGATATACGATCGATGATTATTATATACTAGTTTATTGAAAATAAAAACTTCATACAGTCCTTGTTGTTTGTTTGTTACCAGAATTGTGGTAACATCCTTGAATTTCCATTCACCGTGAATCCTCCTCCACCACCACCACCACCACCATGCTGGTTTATAATCGAATTAGATCTTGGAGTTACTCTCACTACAGAATATACTCGACCACCATTTCCATTTAAAGAACTAGTTACATAATAATGATTCTTGAATTTTTGTATAATATCCAAATGGTCCTTAGCATTATACATTCTAGAACTCTGTGGGAAATACTGATTGTTCGATCTAAGCATACTCTTCGATACATGAACTGCCACCAATTCGGCGAATAGATTGTATATTTCCGGTAATCTCTGTAATTGTTCGATGGGAACGGAACTGTAATTGAGTCTACCCCCACTACCCCCATAACCTGGAAATGCATTACCTCCACTCGATTTTAATGCCCCATCCACGCGAAGGCATAGATCGCTGTAGGCCTTCTCGATAGCAGCCACTACCGGTGGTACTATCTTAACTACCCCACTATGCTGCGGAGAATCTACCCACCCCCTCCTCTGTCTGTAAGGGTATTCGATGTCATTCGGATTTACTTTACCGGAAGTAATATCTCTTTGTCTTGCTTTCAAATTCTCTAATTGTTTGATATACTTCTCTAGTTCGATTTCTAATTTTATCTTTTCATGTTCCAAGTATACTCTTATCGAATACAACATTGATAGTAATTGATTACCATCGCTAGATTCTACAGACTTTTCTATTTCTTGTTTCGATAGAACCAATAATCTCTGTACCTTTTTCATATTATCGTTGTACTGAGTAGCCGAAGTAGACTTCTTTATAAAATTCTTTATGAATTTGTTCATTTCTTCTATCAAGAGGTTCATTTCTTCGGCTCTTGGTGGTGGTGGTGGTGGTTGATTATTATTGTTACCACCACCAGCACTCAAGAATAGCACCAAATGTTGCTTGACATTTTCGATGATAGTATTCAATCTAATTCTAAAGTTTTCTGTGTCTGAATCCAAAAGGAATCTCACTCCATCTCTTGCATTACCTCTATTCTTATTATTCTGATCGGATGGTTTTGTTGCTCTATCTTGAGTATCACTTATCGAATCCAATACTTCGATGATACCAGATGCATAACTCTGAGAAATCGGTTGCATCAATTGTGGTTGTCCATCATCATCTTCAAGTATCTGATTATCGACGACTACTAATCCACAAAGACGACCTAATTGTTCGGATCTTTCATTTCTTAATTTAGGTACCAAACGATTTAGTATGATAGATGGTGATAGATCCGAGTTTCCACCAAGTGGTACTTTGTATTGGCTTATCTTAGCAAGTTTTATCACTTCTACCCATTTTTCGTATTCTTCCTGTGTATAAGATTTATCTGTTTTATCTTTATGGTGTTCTTCGATGTCATTCTCTATCTCCTTGTATACTTCGTCCAATTGATCTGAATCCATATCATCTGATTTATACTCCAATTTATGTTCTATGATTATTTCCATGAATTCTGTATAATGATCGTCTCTAAATCTCTTGGTAGCTTGAAGTGTATAATAGATTGCATCTACGATATCCTTTGGTTTGTGTATCGTCCTCAGCGCTTCCCTACAGTGATGTGCTTCTTTAAAGAATAAGTACGCTTCCATGTAGTTCCTGTACATTTCTCTAAGATCCGAAAAATAACCATCTATTATGGAAATGTTATTCGATACACGAGATATATCCCCTTTGTGATTATCTATATCGGTTTGTAACGATTTAATCTCATTCCTGATGTGCAATCTATTCATCTTCGAATCCTGAAGTAATGAATCTTGTTGTCTTCTCATGAATGCATCTCTTCTCATCATACCAGACACATCGTCCATTTGATACAATTTCTCCACATTATGAACGTTTAAGTGACCTGCTACTGCTGTTATGAATATATAATCTGGATTACTTTCGAGTATTTTCCTTCTGGCATCTTCATCCTCCATGTATTCGGAATTGTAGTAAGGATGATTCTTGTAATCGGAAAGACTCCATGTTTTACCATCTTCTCTATTAGGGTGGTGATCCTTCGAATAGGAACCACCGGGTCTAAGTTCTGGGATTTCGAATGATGATTCACCTTGTTTCAATCCGATCATGGTATTGATAGCACCATTACTATTTCCGCTATCTTCTTCCTCGTCGCTGCTACTACTACCACTGGTATTGTTGTTTTCGAAAGTCTTTTCCTCTTCGTCGCTGCTATCATCTAAAGATAGAATCCTCTTTTTTGCATTGATCAACGATTCCTGTCTTTCGTATTCATCTTCTTCCTCTTTGTTTCTTTCATTATCGTCCCTTCCTTCTTCCACTTCTCTTCTATTCAACCCTACTCTATCCCATTCATCTCTCTTCAATTTCTTACTTTGTGCAAGATCAAAGTTTGACAATCTCTTTGTAGCATAAAATCTATTATCATCGATCCCCTCCCTTCGATTGTTACTATTATTCGACGATTTCATTGTTCATTTGTGATTTTTTTTATTGAGTGATTACATAATAAAAAATTATATGGATAGATTTATATCGTTGAGAAGTTGTTCAACTGCTGCGTTTATATAGTCATGTACCCATTTAGGTGGTAATCCAGTTTCGTAGATTGGAATGCTTCCTGCTTGTTTGCTGCATTGTACTATAATTCCGATACATAAGATCACAACCTTTCCGAGATTCTTCTGCGATACTCCTATCTTCTTTACCGTGGCCAATGCTAATTCTCTCGACTTCAAATTCACGCTATCCAATCTGAACTCTGCCTTTTCTGCATCCATTATAAAATCGCTCATTCTAGAAGCTATATTCTTAGCAGTTTTGCTACTTAGAGCACCTCCAGTTACTTCTTCTTTGCTAGATTTCGATGGTTTTGTTGTGGTGGCGGTGGTCTTCTTTTTAGGTGAGAATAACCCTTCGATCAATGCAATGGGTAATTTATCAGGGTGATTATCTGGTATTACCATCGATGATATCATGGGTGATGAGATCGATTTTTGTAGGTAATCTGTGACATATTGTAAGGTAACCGCTTTCATGTTGCTCTGTTTTCCTATGGTTCTGATAATCATGGCACATAATATTACCAATACTTGAACCCTCGAACCATCACTTCTGTTATCCTTCTTTGGTAAGGATTTGAGTATGTCGGATGTTATGGAATATCCTGCACTCACAAAGTCTCTATCATCATCTGACTCCAATTGAATAGAGAAATCGTTCAATAGACTCGGGATATCTCCACCTTTCAATCGAGTTAATATACTGGTTGCAAGTTTCTGGATCTCCTTCATAACAGCTGCATCTGCTAAGGATTCGATGAATGTATTCTTATCCAAAGAAGTTTGAACTATTGATGGTGGTGCTGTTGATCCATTCGATGATATTTCATTCTTATTATTGTTATTGTTGTTGTTACTGTCTTCATTTCTGAGTCTTGCATAATGGAGCTCCCTTAGCATCGATATTACGGACAAAGAAGTGAACAATGAATTCCTCTCTTTTGGACCCATGGTGTCTATCTTATGTTGATCGAATATGCTATCCTTTTCTAACTGAATCTTTGTAGGGTTTGTGGTGGCTAATGTATTTTTTTCCATCTGAGATTGTAGGGATATGATCTGTCTGTATGCTTTCTCTGCTCCAGAACTCGAAGTCAATGATCGTCGATATGTCTTTCTATCTTTAGAGAATTCACCGATGCTAATCAAAGCATAAGCACTTGTCTTTGTGTATTTGTTGATGGTGCTGTTGTTAGAGGGGATTCTGGTTTTAGAATCAGTTGTTGTTGCTGTTGTTCCATTGGCAAGGGTATTGATGGTAGTTGGAACAACGGCAGCAACGATTGTAGCATTATCTTCGTCGCATGAAGATGTTCCTCCATCATCGTGACACGCACTCGAAAAGAATTCATCATCATCAGATCCAACCTCTTCACGAAGTGTACTCAACCAAGATTTATGAGACCCCTTCTCGTTTGATGTTGCTGTCGTTGTTACTGCTATCGATGGCGGTGCGGATGTTATCGACAATTCGGCCATTTCGTTGACATTTGGGTAAATGCTTGCAACAGACTGGATTTCTGAATCGAATATGCTTCCAAGTATAGAGGCACTTCTTATTCCCTTCTTATGAATACCAGTTATGAAAGCAGAATGAACTCCACCACCATCGTTATTGGATAACTTTGCCATTTCGATGAAGTTATCGAAAAGTGTTTTCCAATTGGTTCTGATAGCTTCGACAGATTGAATGTAGGCTTCCCAGAACATAGGTACTCCTACCGAACAAGATTCATTCAATTTTGATTCGAGATCCTTCAATCTACCATATTGTCTTTTATCTTCTCTTCCATTGTAACCTTCTACCATACTCAATAACGATAATGTATCGCCAGTATACATATTTTCCCAACTATCTGCAGAGCTCTTTGAGATTCCATACTGAGAAACCATCTTAGTATTCCATAATTTGATATTTTCGATGATAGCAGAAGTGTTTTTGGAAAGAGTTCTTGCACTGAGTTTGGTAATATCCTGTGTTTTGAATTGAATCAAAAGATCGACGTATTTGGAAAGCAATTCGGTAAATGTAGGAAGAACTTCATTTCTGGGTGTTGGTTTCGTTCTTCCATGAATCAAACAATCCACCGTTTCGTCGACTGTTGGTTGTGAGGAAGTATCTATGTTTCTTTCCATCGACGGAGAATCTACTGTTGTTGATGATGATGATGTAGTGCAACAAGCAGCTTTGGCATCGATGCTACTGTTGGTGATAGAGAACCACTCATCGCTCAAGAATGTTTGAAATGTGCTGAAATCTTCGATGTAGAGAGAACTACTGACGTATGATTGTGCTGCAATATCGAATTCATCTTCTGAAATGACATTTCCTTTCGTATCAAGAAACTCCGTAGAGCTGTAGATACTCTCCATTTTGAAATTCTTTCGATGTGCGTAATATTTGTTGCTTACTGATACTTCAAAACAACGATGACAATTAGCCTAACCGGTTTATTAATATTAAACAAAATCAAACAAACTTATTTCGACAAAGACTACCTCATACTACTACACTAAAACAATATTTAATACTTTCGTCAATTGACATATGTCGTTGCTGTTCTATTTTTGGATCTTTTCATTGTTTATTCATTATTATCACTGTCGACATCATCGATAAGAATTTCATCATCAGAATCGCTGAAAGGTGACATATCGAGTGACTGCTCGTATCCCACACTAACGAGAGTTCTCTGTATCAATTCTTTGACAAATTCATACTCTTGTTTATAACGAGTTTCTAAATGTGAACTGGGAAAGAATTTTCTACAATAAACGATTTCTTTGATTACATCTGATACATCGTACGATGTGTGTCGGGTCTTTGGTGACAACTCTTCCAAACAGAGACTGTTGGTGTCTATCAAGCGGTCTATGATATTGCGCACCAACTTCTGACTTGCTTTATCGTTTCCATCTTTTTCTATTATTTCTTCGATTAACATGAACCCTACTCTCATTACGGAATAGGAGCAATAAAGAATATCTTCCATGTGAGCTCTATTCGATAATCTGTATAGATTTGCAATCTCTCTTTTGTTTCCTCGAGGTGGTAATAAGTGCCATACTTTACAATCATTTATGCATTCGATTACACTCTCTTTGGTCAATTTATCGCACGAACACAAAGCTGTTGCGAAGTTTTGAATGTCGCATGGCGGTATGATAGATTCATCGGTAGTTCCATCTATTGGTTTTTGTCTTGGTGGTGGAGGAAGTATATTCAATCCATTGATAATTTCTTTGAGAAAGTGTCCCTTCGATATTGGTTTTGTCGGTGTATTCTCTTTCACCCAAGCACTAAGAGATATTCCTTCCATTTTCAGCGAGCCACAGCTTGTGATTTTATTTTTTATTTTCTCTCTAAATAATATTATTTTAAGATTAACTTGTGCGAATAAATACCTTCGACCGTCAACCATGGAGAATCCTATCAAACCAGAAGATTTAAAATGTTCGATATGTAAAGAATTCTTAGATAAACCTGTAGTCACACCGTGCGGTCATATATACTGTTTCGTGTGTTTGGAGCATTGGAGAGCATCCAGTAATACGTGCCCACTTTGCAAAGCGAAAATTCCGAGTGATGTAGAGCTTTCTTGCTGTGTGATACTAGAAATAGCAACGAAATACTACAGTAGTTCTATCAAACCACCACCGAAAGTTGAAAATGTATCGTCGCCAATAAACAACCGCAACAACAGTAATAATAAAAAAAGAAAGCCAGAAACAAAATCATCTGTTGTAATCGTAGAAGAAGATAACGACGACAATGAAGCACTCTTAACAAGACCAAAAAGAAGAAGAAATAAAACAGGAATAGCGGAAATAACACCAACAGTACCTTATTCGAATAAAAAAGAGGAAGAAGTAATTACCATCACTAACAAGGGACAACTTTGCGATGAATGTATAAAGAAATATGCATTCGGTTATACAAATCAAGACGAAATGAATTGCACAACAAGATCATGTTACATGTACTATGGGATTTATTTCAAAAGTGGCAATAGTCTATTTAAGGAATAGATCACTACATTACATTCTGTGTGATACATGACTACAGCCTTTACACCCCTTTTTGTCCATGAAAAAAATCATTTCGATAAGAAACGTTATTGGAGAGTATTCATCAAGTTCGTCCATTTCCTCTTCTTCTTCTTTGTACATATTCCTTGCCTTTGATTTGATCCATTTGATTTTATTCGAACAAACTATCCCCTTCAGATCAGTTTTTACGTTGAATAGAAGCCTCTTTAAGTTAAGATTTCTTTCTATTCTATTTTGCCCTTTGATGCTATTCACGAAGAATGGTTCGATTCTTTTTGAAATATCGATCAAAAGGCAATCCCTTTGCGTTTGGGTGGGTAGGTTTCTTCTATTCCTCGATTTAAGCGCAGTGACAAATTCTTCTTTTATGGGAATGAATACGCTTTCGCTGTGGTGAGGTATAGCATTTTTTAGAAACAGTAGAGATTCGCACGTTTCTCTCAGTACAGAAGGTTTGGTAATGGCAACGGATTCGACGGCGGCAGTAGACATTTTGTGTGGTTTAGTGTTGAGTGTGATTCTAAGTTTGATTCGAGGTTCTGTTAGCTGTGTTACTGTATAATGAAGAGAAGCGCACCCATTCCAAAAATAGAATAATTCACTGAATTTCTAAAAATAGAATATTATATATTTAATATATCGTTTAAAATTATTATCGATTTTATGAATTAATTCACACAGTATCTATTACCACAGCTTCACTCTTCATCACCCTTCACTACCACCATTACCATGGAGCAACAATTAGCCTCCTCTCAAAGGAATAAAACAACACAAACACCACCGCAAAGTTCTAAGTATGGAGAAGTTGTACCAAAGAGCGTTTCGTATAACACCAAATTCTCCGATGTCAACCTAATATTCAAAACTGTGGTGATATCTGCTCACAAAGTTTATTTGTGTAACAACTCCAAATTCTTCGACATGATGTTCTTAGATCAAATTAAATGGAAGGAATCTAACTCGAAGAATGTGACTATTAAGTGCGATGGACAGTATGCAACCGAAGAGTCTTTTATAATTGCCATCGAGTGCATGTATACAAGGAATATTAGGAGTATTATTAGACACTCGACAGGGTCTGATCTCAAGAAATGGATGGAGGAAATGTTTGGTTTATACGAAGTGGCACAGCAATTAATGTTCGATGTTCTATTGGAGTTAGTCAAAGAACAAATAGCAAATGAAAGAATCGACGAAATGTTCGTAAAGAAAGTACAATTTGCGTACCAAAGAGGAGACCCCGAATTACTCAGATCTGTTGTGTCGCATGGATCACAGCTCATTCGCCTAAGTGACCTAGTAAAAATATCCATCGATGCATTGTATGAAGCAAAAGAAGCAGTAAAAAGTATCAGTAGCAGCAGCAACGACGAAAACGACAGCGATTTACTCGTCCAAACACAATGGACACACGAGCCATACACAAAAGATGAGTCAATTAACTTAATCTCTGGTTTTGTGATCGGTACAAAGGATATCGTGGAGTTCGTACTGAATACAGTTCCTCAGATTCACCTGAATAACCCATTACTAAAAGAGCTTCATCGTGATGAAAGACACGGAACAGGCCTAACCGATTACGGCTGGAAATTATCTAAGGACGGAGAGATGCCGAAATATCCACTCTTTTTGGAAGGGGAGTGCGAAGAAGATATTCAATATAATCATAAACAACAGAAACAGAATAAGAAAATAGAATATATTCGAAATTTCGAATTAGTCGATAAAGAAGATGATGCCAACATCGATAAGCTTGGATTCTATTATGGATTACCGATAAAAGTAATGAAATCAAAAAAAGAAACATCGATTTACCTATCGATAAAACTAGACGAAAGTCAGATGGCTACAACAACAGTAAACCATTACGTTACATCCAAAGTAGATAGTCACAGTAAATTCGAATTAGTTATGAATTGTAAGAACTATTTTCAACATAACAAAAATGGTACGCTGAGGCACCATATTTGTTTTTCAGTTTCGATAAAGGGGAAAGAATTTGGAAACAAATCAGTAGTAACATCATCATCGACAACAATAAACAAAAACGAAGAATTTCTTCTTAAAAACGGCAGGGAAAGTATCACTGTTTCTTCCAGCGAAATAGCTATTACAAGTTTTACTCATAAAGGGAATGTAATGGATAGCGAGAAATCCTTCTACATGTTGTATCAAACAGACGTAGCTCGCATAGAAAACTCGCAACAAAGAAAGTGCAGCGATCCAGTTGACTTCAAAGTTGCCAAAACATTCAAGCATTTTTGTAGCGAATTTACCGGAAACGAAGGTATAAGTGGATATATTCACAAAGGCGTGATAGAGGTAGTCACCGACACATACACACCTTTATTATTAAGTGCAAGATTGGATCTAATTCGAAAAATGGAAGAACCACAAACACTTTCAAAAAAGCAAAGACAACACTGATATTCACTTGTTTGTTAACTATTTAACTAATACATGATACTTTAATTACTACGCGAAAAGATGGCTTAAGCACACTTTATTTAAATCGTCTGTTCGAGTAGTAAAGAAACCAAGTTCAATGACATTTACACAAGAAGTGTTATCTAACAGGAATAATAAATTTTATTCGTTAAACACAACGTAGAACAAATTTTTTTTCACTTTCCCTTCCTTATAGGCGGAGATATACTAAATTGGCCATAAGTAACAGTAAGGTCTGAATTGTTCCATTTCGATTTTATTTCAGGATCACCAGATGTTACGAGCATCATTATTTCATCGAATGTATGCTTATCCTTTATTACAATCTCTCCCCCTAAAGGTATATAACTTTCTAGGAGTACTCGTGCATTCAACAATGAACTCTCTTCGTTGTTGTTGCTAGTAGTAGTATTTGGAAGTACTGCCCCACCACAATCTTTCAACCTTTCTAAATTAACGTTTTCATCGTGACATCCTTCTTCGAAATCGAGTTTTGCTAATTCTATCGGTTTTGTCGAATAGCCAAGTAAGTAGGTAGCTCCTCCAAAAGGTTTAAATCCTTTGTTAGATTTTGATTTACTTGGATCTTCTGCGAATAAGTAAATTCGATGACTTTGCTTTCTTAATTCTATTTCTATATCACAAAAAGTGATTGATCCTTTGTAATCAATTATTAACTGCGCTATGTGGCCAAGGGCTACCATTTCATCATTCGAATTTCTCGATGGATTAGATAGTATTTTCGACCATTTCTTGGTCTTTGTAAAATGGCGCTTGTTTTTGGTAGAAGTGGTAGTAGCCATTACTTTTGAGAATTTGTGGTTTGTTGTTTGGTTTCTTGCTTGGTATAAAATGAACAAAAAAAAAGGAAAAAACAATTAAATATAATATCGAATTCTATTTTTAGAATCATTCAACGAAAATCGATCGATGTTAAGACTATATCTTTGACAGCGAATAAACAATATTCTTTTTTATTTTATAGAATTATGGTTGATAGGCCATTCCATTCCATTCCTTTGCTTTGTAAACCAGCAAAAAAATGTCAGGGATAGTACTCGTATTCGATGACTTAATGAACGAGTTAATTGCAATTATTCTTTCTTTTATTAAAAGAAAGGGAAGTAATTGGCTACATGTTCTTCTTGTCTGCAAAAGATGGTATGCTCTTGGAAAGAAAGTATTCGACCCTTCTGTAGATCACAATTTAGCCATTCGAATGGCTAGTAAATATGGAGATTTAAACCTCGCTAAAGAATTATTGAAAGACCCAAGAGTCGACCCTTCTGCTATTGATAATTGGGCCATTGGATGGGCTTGCGAAAATGGACATTTGCAAGTCGTCCAAGAATTATTGAAAGACCCAAGAGTGAATCCTTCTTCTGGAGATAATCATGCCGTTAAATGGGCCAGTGAAAAAGGGCATTTTCAAGTCGTTAGAGAATTGTTGAAAGATCCAAGAGTCGATCCTTCTCATAATGATAATTGGGCTATTAGAAAGGCTAGTCACCATGGACATTCTCAAGTTGTTCAAGAACTATTGAAAGATCCAAGAGTGGATCCTTCAGTTTATGAGAATATAATCATTCGACAGGCTAGTGAATGTGGTCATTTACAGATCGTTCAAGAAGTAATGAAACACTCGAAAGTAGATCCTTCTAGTTATGACAATTGGGCCATTCGAATGGCTTCCGTAAACGGGCATTCCCAAGTAGTTCAAGAATTACTGAAGGATTCAAGGGTAATAGCACTCAATCAACAACGTTTTAAATGCAGAAAACGAAAATATAGCGACAGTCATAGTGTAAATTATTATAGTTCTTAAAGATATGATTACTTGTTTGTTTGTTTGTTTAAACTTTTCTCAGTCACAATAACAACAGTAACAATGAAATGGCCATTGAAATAAAGAGAATAACCTTTCGAATGCTGATAGTATTTCTGCTGCCACTACTGTTATTGCCATCGTACGGTTCGAATGGAGGTTGATCTATCGTACATCCTTCTCCCATACATGCGCCCAATGCAAAGTTCTTTCCGGGTAAAGTAGAGCTACCACCGAATATGATATAATATCTACCTGCTACCATCTTTTTGTTGTTGCTTTCTCCAGTTCCATCGCTTCTTATTTCTATTATAGACCAAGAACTATCATCTTTCATATCTACCATATAATCGTATTTAGAAGAAGATGGGCATTCATCTGTATTGATTTTCATGTAACTGGCCGAATTAGACGATGATTGTTCTGTTATAGCACCATGTATTCTGAGAACTGCTCCACCACTTTGAGATACGATATCCTCTGTGATTTCGATGTAATAGTATAATCTAGGTACGGTACCAAATGATGAGTTTGGTATCACTCCATATATCGTGGTTCCATTGGGGAACAGTATCGATTGTTCGGCTGTGATCAAGACGGTATATTCTACCGATTTATCGTAATCGAATGGACAGACCTTTAATTCCTGAACTTGTCTAGAATCAATACCTTCTGGACATACATAAGAAACAGATGGAGATTTATCGGGTCCATCAGAAGTTTCGACGAATGCATTGGAAGTTTGGAAGGTACTATTTATGGTGGTGATTTCTATGGCAACCGCATATGGTGTGTCTGGACCGGTGAGTTCTACCCTAAGCAATGGTTTGTATGGATAGTAGGAATCGACAGAGAAATAGTGATAATAACATGTTCCCTTTATCGAATTGGTTAAAGAGGTACCAAGTACTAATGTACTATTTGGTTGGTTCGAATGTACAGTATCAATGGTAATAGACAATAAAGAGAGTATCAACACTACGAGAGTGTGTGATGTATTCATCGTTGGCAATGGAAGTAGCGATGAGTGTTTGGTGTGACTGGTATAATATACAGTTTGTTGTTAAAAATTATTCGATAAAAGAAAGGTCCTCTTTATTATTTAGAAAAATAACTTTACAGCATTCTCTACTTCTGCACTACATACAGGACATTTCTTCGTTTTATCTTTGATGTTCCATGAACATTTCACACAGAATTGTGCATGAAGACACGGAGATAAGAATACGCTCCATCGACTTTCTTCGCATATAATACAATACGATGAATCTCTTTCGCTGTTGTTATTATTGACTGATTCCGTTTTCTTATTTTCAAGTTCGATTTCCTTTTCGTCCAATTCCATCATTTCTTTTGTGACTTCACGATTTCTATTTACAGAAAGATCGACGCGTCGATCTGCTACTATTTCTGCAGCAGCAGCAACACGCTTTGATTTTTTATTTGCTACGACATTCATACGATCTATCACACATTGAGCCTTCTTTCTTTTATCTACATTACTTGGATTAGCGCTTAATTCGGTTATTAAGTCATTGACACCATCGAGTCCCTTTCTTACAAGTGCTTTCCTGTGTTCTTTCGACGTGTTGAGCGCTTCTTTGTTGAAAATATCGTCCCTTAGTCTAAGGAGACCAGCAATTAATTCCTCCGAGTTACCATTTTCGTCGCTATCACTCGAATCATCGGGTATCATTATCGAAGTAGTACTGTTTGGCCCTGAAGACCCAAAGAATGAAGTATAATTGTTATTGCTACTACCAATGGGATTGTAATTTCTTCTGGTAGTATCGACATTGATAGGATTATTGAACACACTGTTGTTTGTTGTGACTCCAACCGAAGCTCCAGAGTTGAAGTGAAACCCTGGAATATCTGGAATCGAAACTTGAAGGTGAGGCCTTTTTGGAAGTGGTTTCTTTGCTGTGGTGGTTGTATCGACTACCATATAATTGTTATTACCACCACCAAAAACCCTTGAAAAATCTTTTTGAGGATTCGAAGTAACAATCATCCTTTGATTCGAACCGTTTTGCACTCCATCACAATTTGTCGTGATGAATTTTAATCTACTGCCTGTACCCTTTTCCATGGTTGTAATAGTAAAACAGCAGTATGAAACGACTTTGAGGTTTTTTCTGAGTACACTCTAGTCGTTATTATTTCGAATATCCTTTCAAATAATAAGCCAAAAATAGAATATATATCGATTAAATATTGCGAAATAGTGTACTCACGGTAACAGAAACAACCATTCACTCTTTCTTCTCTATCAAGCAAGCACAACAAACACCATCGCTTCGATGAATAATACAGAGGGAATAGACCTGATACTAGGTCCAATGAAAGCTGGAAAGAGTACCGAACTACTCAGACGTATCAATAGATACCTTATCTCTGGAACTAGTGTAGCTCTCATTAAGTTTCGTAAGGATACGAGATATTCGGAAGATCATGTAGTAACTCACGACGATGTGGTATCCTTAATCGAAGCAATACCGGTAGAAAATTTAATGGATTCATGGGAAAGAATAGACGATGAAGTTAGGGTGATTGGAATCGATGAAGGCCAATTCTTTCCCGATCTCAAAGACTTCTGTAGAGAGGCCATAAAAAGAAGGAAGAAGGTTATCATCGCTGCTTTGAACGGTAAATCGGATCTCACTCCGTGGTCATCTGTGAGCGATATAATTCCATTCTCGAACATATCGAATGTAACGGCAGTATGCGATTGGCGTGGATGTGGAAGGGATGCTCATTACAGTATGCTATTGGACGAATTGACGAATAAACCAGATAAGAATGGTGTGAAGATAGGTGGATGCGATATGTATTCTGCAAGGTGCTCTCATCATCACAACCATTTATTGCTACCACTCAGTGGGTCGAATGAAAGGGATTAAATTATCTGAATAATTTACACTTTAAAATAAATTTGCTTTAAAGTTCAGCAAAACTAAACATGCAAACCAAAGATTATGTTTTTATTGTCATTAGTCTCTCTTTCATTTTTGTTGTTTATCGATTACTACTTTCGATTTTTTCAACACCACAACCACTACCAAGTAAAACCCAATCACCACAACCACCATAATGGCATCCTCACAAACAACGAATCCTTATGAAGTAAACCCTAAAGTTACCCACGACCCAATATGTTCTAGCGACAAAATATCCCTTTTCCACAAAACAAAATCGAAGCAACACTGCTTTTGCATGAAGTCAGAACCTAACCCACCATACTGTTGCAAGTGCATAAAATACGATGGGAACTATTTACGACAACAATTCTTTAGTCAGTTAAAGAAGAAGGATGAGAAGGAATTTATTCCCAATTAGTTATGGTTCACAAGATTTAACTATCCAATTTTGGAAATCGAACCAAAACCTTGGCTTTAATTCAATGGTTACTTCAACATTTGAATCCTCTGATTCTTTGATAGCTTTGTCATCCTGAGCATCACCCAAATAATAATAAGCATCAATAAATTCTGATACTTCGACATTACTCGTATTGTTGGTGGTGGTGTAATACATCCAATATTTAGGTGGTCCATAGAGATGTTCGTCATGTTCCGGATCGGTGGTGTGGGCAACCAGGTCCTCTAAAACCTCGTGGTCACAGTCTGCTCCACAGTGAGAGAAATAAGGCCATGCAGAATCAACCGTAAAGGGTTCTCGACCTTCCATTAAATTGTCGGTATAAGCTTGTGGATCTTTCACAAAGTCTTCGTAATCAGCTCTATTGTTCCACTGGTTACCTATCGATTCGAACCATTCTTCTTCTCTCCTTTCTTTTTCTCTACGGAGTCTTTTCTCTCGTTCCGAAATTTTTTGTTTGTGTACTCCTTGATTTTTCTTTGTAGAAATTTTGATGCTTTCTCTTTTTACAGCACTGGGGCATGTTCTTTTATTGTGATCTCCACTGCAACACACGGAACATGACTTCTTACCCTTCTGTTTGATAATTCGAAAGTTGTCATCCTTGGGTGTTTCATTGCAGCTGATTGAGGTGGTAGTAATAGTCGTCATTTTAGTGATAGCGGTGGTGGGGGTTTAACGAGATGTGAAATGACAATTATTATGCCAAAGGTAAGGTTAATATAGTGGTGCGTATGAATTTAATTCGAAGAATGGTCTAAATATAGATTGTGATATCGATTTTATATTTTGTTTATTTATTTGTTTGTTTATTGTAAAAGTTGTATCAAACAAAAAACACCAACAACAACAACAGCAGCAACTACAAGAAAGGAAAATGGAGGAAATCATCGATAAAATTCAACAGTATGCGAAAAATGGAAGACCATTCGTCGTTTCAGAAGAATGGGAAAGAGAAAATAATATTGCATACCAATTCCTTTCCTCTTTAGAGAGCTGTGGATTCCAAGTAACACTTCGAATGAATATAACCGGGTTAAACGCTGGTGTCGAATTTATCGATATAACTTATCAAGGAGAAAAAGGAACCAGCGAAAAAGAAGTAAGGGCGTCCATATATAAGGAACTCAATCGTATTTTCGTCTATGAAGGTGGCGAAGAATTATATGTCAATGGAAATGATGGTCAAAAGATTTCTTTTAATTTGAATGTACATTCAAATAAGAGTAAATCATCCGATTACAAGCTGCTCGCTATATTTGCCAGATCATTAATCAAAGAAGAGGAGGATGAAGTGTGCGTATCTGTTGTGACAAGAAAGATAACTACCTACCACCAAACAAAGACGGGAAAGAGGCAAAAGGATCGCGATGAATACAACCCATCTTATTGGTACGAATATCAAATAATACCGATACTGAAAAACGATGAAGCGATGAAAAATTTCATGATAGAAAGTAAAAAGTCTGAAGAAGAGCAAGATAATGTATTATCCAAGATTGTTCAATTCAAGAAACAGAAGTCATCCGCCGTTGCTATTGCTCAAATAAGCAGCGCAATCAACAGTCCGAAAATTAATACCACCGACGATATGACCACTCTATTAGGATGATTACTGAAAATTAAATTCGTAGGAACAGATAAAATTATCCAAAACACCATTAATAATGCGTAGGCTAGTCCATTGTTTCGAGTGATCCATAATTTAACCCTGTTAGTTTGTCCGGTCCTCTTGAATCTCTTCACATCTCTACCATCGTGGTTCATCAGGTCGTTCCATTCATTAATCGGTCTACACCAACGAGTTTTCGGCGCTGTGAGATCCAGATTCCTATAACATATTCCTATTCGTTCGGTAGCTTCGATCACCACGTAATCTTCGACTACATAAGATGATCCATTATGGTGTCGCCATATCGAAAACATGGGTACAGCTGTACTTGCTAATTTCTTCTCTTTTTCTATAGCATCGTTGTCATGTCCTCCGTTGGCGTGAGTAATTGATTCGTTTGAAATGGTAGTCGCCATGTTTGTGTATAGTATAGTATAAGAGTGGTGGTTGTAATGTATTCGACAAAACAAAAATGATGATAATGTATTTTGAAATTAAAATAAAATAGTTAAAACTTTAATATGTTGTCTGTCTGTCACTAATGCCTGACTCTCTTCGAAGATTTTTGTTGAAATTCAGTTAAAATAGAAGACTTTCTTTTTTCTAGTTCTCTCCATTTAGTTATTAGTTTGTCTTGCCTTCTTCTTATTTCTTTGATTCTGTTCATGGAATCATCGATGCTTCTTAACTTCGTTGCTAGTTCCTCTGCTTTATTTTCAGAAAGAACGAAACCCATAAGATCTTCCCTCCATTCAAAATGTCGAGATCTTCCTCCCATATTATAAATATCAATTTTCTCGTCAAAAATACTCCTTAATAAATCCCATTCTATTTTCCCTTCTGCTGTCCAACTGCCATTAATATGATAAACTCCCGTGTCGAATAGATTCGTATGATGAGGGCAAATTCTTCCTAGCTTCTTTTGATAGCCACGAGGACCATAAAATCGAGAATACATTTCATATTTTATAGAAAATGAGGCGTTTTTACTTCTACATATTTCGCACGATTGGATAGAATAAGTTGCCCCTTCTTCTTCTATCTTCGATGTAGCCATATTCCAATAAACAAACAAACAATGAATTCCATTGGCTTTTATCACGGTCGTGTCGTAGATTTTAGCACTAGCATATGTATCGCTCGTCTTAAATAGAAATTCCCAGCTGCCATCGGTGGTATTTCTGATAGAAATTTCTATATCATCGCAATCGATCTCCTTTAATAATTTCTGGATGTTTTGGAGATACGTTTTATAAGAAAAATTATTTACTGTATAGGTGCTGATTCGAGTTTCATCTTTTCTCTCTGTGTCGCCCTTTTTATTATTATTAACGAGTCCTAAGAAGTTCTCTATTTCGCTCTCTACTTCCTTTTCGTCTCTATCTTCATAAAGACGAAGACTACGAATCGAATATATTATTTCAAGTTCAGCGGATAATGCCGATGCATCGAGAATGTATTTCATGTAACTATCCCTTAAAGAGACAGCTTCTAAATCATTCAAAAGTCTTGGTTGTATAGAATTAGAGGTTTCCATGTTGTAGGATTAGTGGTTGATTGTTGTTGGTGTGCGTGACAACGAAATATGAAACTGGAAAAAAAAAGATACTCGCGTGCCTTTCTCTGAATCTCTATTTTTAGCACAAAATATATTGTCGATATACTTTCTTCTTCCCAAACCGAGTTAAGCAACCGGGAAACATTGTATTTCTCGTTTGATCGAAATAACTAAATAATAATTATTGAAATATTTGTCGAAATAACATCAAACGTGGTAAATAAAACATCGGTAACACAGAAACACCACCATCGCCATCGCCATTAACAAAATCATCGAAGAAGAAAATATGGCAAGAGTTAAGCAAACAGCCCACAAATCAACTGGAGGCAAGGTACCATCAAAGAGTACACCAACAACAGAAAAAAAAGAAAAGAAGGTTTCAACAAAAGAATTGAGCAAGATGGCACAAAAACTTGGAGGAGGTGGTATCAAGAAACCCCATCGATATCGACCTGGAACTGTAGCTCTGAGGGAGATTCGAAAGTACCAGAAAAGCACTGATTTATTGATCAAAAAGGCACCATTCCAACGTTTGGTTCGAGAGATAGCACAGGAATTCAAACTCGACATTCGTTTTCAATTATCTGCCATTGCTGCACTCCAAGAAGCATCTGAGGCATATCTGATCGGATTATTCGAAGATACCAATCTCTGTGCTATTCATGCAAAGAGAGTTACCATCATGCCAAAGGATCTTCAACTCGCCAGAAGAATTAGGGGTGAACGTTGTTAAATGAAAATCCATTCACTCACCAAATTTGTATGAGTACAAGGAAATAAAAAATTTCATCACATTCTCTGTGATGAGTGCTCATTTAACTGAATATTTCTATGATCTTATCGACTTCGTTCTGGTGCTGTTTGTCTCCTTCGAATATTTGCATTATTACAGACGGTACTATCTTCTTGAATATAATCGTAATCATATTCATTAAACTCGATGGGTTCATCGAATTCAATAGTAATATAGGAGAGTATTCAAACTGTTGTTGATGTTGTTGAGAATAAGCAAATAAAGTTGGGAGAGTCACCTTCGTCGTCCGAGTATACGGTAGTATAATGAGAAGTACGACGAAACATATAATCAATCGAAGGGAATAACTGAAAAATCCCTCCAGTATAGAGAAGAAGTAATACACTAATTTGCATAGTATCGATACTATGTAATATGTGCATATCAAAAGAACTATAAGGAATGCTACATCAGGGAGGTTGAGTGGATCTATCTGATTTTGAATCAGTAGTACCACTTCCGAAATGGCATCTCCAATACTCATTTTCCCCTACAATTCGATGCACCCCTATCGCTTTTATAGGTAACAGAGTCAATAAAAATAGTGATACGTTCGAATGGATGGTATAATGCACAACTATTTAAGTACTTTGTGCCTCTGTTTCTATCGAAAGAAGTAGTGGTATACACCAAAAGTCATTCAAAAGGAATGCTATTTTGATTTGCTACATTATAAAGGTAGCACCCTACACAACATTCAGCGATTACCTTAATAACTACTACTACCGCCAAATACCATCGATAGAAGATGACCGATCAATTCGTTAATCTCACCACTCCCAGCCTTTCTAACAAAACTGGTGCTAAATCCGATATCTTTCCATTAGGGAGAGTAGTTACAAATGCATTGGTAGATCTTCACGATTTTCAGAAGAGAACAGCGAATACAAAATTGGGTGTCAATCTTTATCCAGGATACACAGATGAATACGATTTCACCGTAGATCAACACGAAATATGCCTCTCCGTTAAAAAGAAACACATATCGAGAAGAAGCGATGTCAATATGGGAGGAAGCATGGTAGAAGCCTTTTCTACATTGAATGGATGGGCTAAAAAAGAGAATAGTTATCTCGAATTGTTCGATATGTTGGTATTCGTCGGTATATCTTCAAACAGAGCTCTATATGATCCCAAGAGCAAGAATTCTGAAGTCGATTTTGCATTGGTTCAAGGTGGATCTACTACAACAAAAAACACTGGAACAAAATTGATTCGAAATGGTGATTATGTTATGTGGACATTACCAGATCCAGCCGATTGTACTGCTCAATCAAGAATCAACATCCCAATAGAACCTTACAATGCAGAAACGATGAAAATGTCGAAGAAACTGATACATGAAACCTTGATGAATACTGAAACAAACAACAGATACAATTCGACAGAAAAGGATTTGAGAAAACCATTGGTCGATGGAGCTAATGCACTCTATACAGGATTGAGCAGAGCCCTATTGGTTGGAGTTCACGCTTTGATGAATGCCGGTATCATTCAAGTCGTCGATAATGACTTTGCAAGCATATTGACGGATGACAATTACGAAGCAAGAAAACAAAATTCATCGGCATTTGCAGAAGCATCAGAGGAAGATAAAATCTTTTTCTTCAAAAACTTGGCTAGAGCCATAGGTGCTTATACGGATGATACTAAATTCGATGTAATGGTAGCTCCTGTCATCGACAAACACGATACATCGAATCAAGAAGAAAACATGGACCTCAGTCATTTGGTAATCAACACATTCTTCCCTTCAGAAGATAAAAAATTCGAAATATTCAATGTCAGTAATGCAGTAATGGGTCATGCTGGTGACGAAGCAGACTTAGTTAGAATGCAATTAAGTTTTGTAGAGAATGTAATAGATGGAATCACAAGAACCAATGAATTCTACACAAACAGAATCATAGGAAAAGCAGTAACAGTAGCATCTCCAGGTCAACACTTCGATATACTTTTATCAAAGTACATGATCTAAAGATTTGGTCGGTGGATGGGTGGGAGTGAGGTTGGGATAGACAACCAACCGGTGGTGTATTTTTTTTAATCGCTAAAAAAGAAAAAATAATTATTTAAATATTTATAGTAGTTCATTTTTTAGTTTTGTCCGTTGTCAGCAACAGCAAGCAAGTAGTGATCACTTTTTTTTTACTCGAAAATGTCGACTCTCATCGCAGTAAAAAAGGAAAAATTTATGCAACAGCAACAACCTCCACCATTGATCGACCATCATCACCATAATAACAATGGCCTCTTTAACTTGGAAAAAGAGATCGATCAATTAAAACAGAAAAAGAAAAGGAGGAAGTACATCGAAAACATGATCCCAGTTAATTGGGAATTAGGAAGCAATAAAAACTTCTATACAGAAACAAAGAAGACAGATGTCTCAGACTCCGATACAAGCGATAAAGACCAGAGTAAAGGAGAAAGAGGTGGTAGTAATAATCACAGAAAGAAAAAGAAATCATCTGATGCACACAAAAAGAAGTCGAATGGTAACTGTAAGAGAAAATCTAAGAAGAGAATAAAACTAGAAGAAGGAGGGAATCAATCAACATCACAAGATATCAACAGTAGCAGTGGTACACCACTCGAATCAATAATTCCAACAGCAGATACTCTGGAATCATCGATGTTAATGGAAGATGATATTGGACAGAATGTAAAGAATTCATTCTATTTCATCGAAAAGGTAAACGAGGAACTTGATGCAAAGAATCAAAAGTATGATGCTTCTGTTGCTGCTGCAGCTGCAGCAGTGGCAGTAGAAACTACTTCGAATAATAACAACAGTAGCGAAAACTTGGTGTCCGTGATAACCAAGATAGAAGCAAAGACAAGAAAGCGTTCCAATAAGATGGAATCTACATTCGAACAATGCACAAATTCAGATATAAGACCACTGGAAGACTGGATATCCAATTACTATTATACACCGAATAAGACTCAGCAGATGATAAGTGACGATATATCAAATTCGATAACGAATGAAATCAATTCAAAAATATCATCAGAATCTTCTTCTTCTTCCTCACCTGGTTATCTTCCTTCTTTAGTAGAAATAACAGAATCGAGAAACAGAATCAAAAAAGAGAAACAGAGCACTTCAACAGATAATAGCGCTATTATCGACAATAACAATAACAACGATAAGAAATCAACAACCCAATACAAGAAACCAGTTTCGGCTCAAAAGAGAATAGACGAAAGAAGGAAGTTACTACAGCAACAACAACAACAACAGACAAATGGAGATGCACCTATTATCACCGGCACACCATCTGCTCCATCGATAGAAATACCAACGGCAGTATCATCCAAAAAGAAATTATTCTACGAAAATGATGATACCGATCAACCATTCGAATTGACTCCAACCGAATACTCTATAATGCTTAAATTAGAATCAGAAGATTTGAAGAATGATAAGAACTATAGAGATATAGGAAGGAATTACATAAACAAGGTGAATCTTGACCCACCAGACTTACCAGAATGTACACCAAGTTACTGTCGAAAGATGATGAGAGAACCACTAGGAGAACAGTACGGAGAGAGAAACTGTGCAAACGAAAGTAAATGTATGGCTATGGTTATGTCGGTATTATATCCAGATTCGTTGGATGGTTTCGTCCCAGAGGATGCATTCATTATGATGGAATTCATGTTTCCAGAACAACTAGATAAATACAAGGCAGACAACCATCTACCAGCTATAAGGCAGGATTGTATCCTATGTAATCGACACAAGACCACGTTAAGACATTACATGTATCAGAAGAGAAACGAGGAACCAAGGGAGTTGATACAAGATCATCAGAATGTTGTAGCAATACCGCCTCCACCACCTACTTTATCGGCGATGAATAATGGTGCAGGGAGTATAGGAAACAACGACACACCCCTGAATAAAGATGCTTACAACATCGATAAATGCATCTACCCAGAAACATCACCTAAACAAGTATTTACCGGGATAACTCGACCTATAGTGAAATTCTCTCCAAACAACTACGTTTACGATACAACAAAGATTCTAGTTTTTAATCCTTGTACTGGGGAGAAAGCAACAACAGAATTAAAATGCATGAAGGAAATCAATATGGATTTTCGATAAGCCTCAGGACCGAAAATAACAACGGAAGTGATGAGAGTGGTGGTAGTGGTAGCAGTGATAACAATAGCGACGAAGGACCTTTACCTTATCAAAAAAGGTTCGTTTTAGGAGTAAACAAATTAAGACCATTGTATAGAAAGATTCAAAGTACAACAAACACGACAACTAAAGAAGACCACCCTAGAGATACCATCCCCGTTTCGATTCTGAGGCAGTTCATTAAAAAAAGATTCCCACTTAAATGGGAGAAAACATACAAATATGTTCTATGTGATTTTAAGGAATCCATAGAATACACGAAAAAGGAAGTTCTTCCTTACAAGAACATAACTAAATGGATGTACACCAACATCGAAAATCTATCGAACGAAGAATCTGTGATGATGGAGGAAGGAGAACCAACAGCATCACGAAAAGAACAATACACTTATGGATTTAGTCCGAGTGTAGTCGAAGATATTCTATCCCAGCAACAACAACAACACGAAGTAGACGATTTCACCATATTCAAATCGTTGATTGCTAGAATAGATGCAGGACATAAATTCATGTCTTGGTGTATTCGAGAGAACAATAGAAGATTGAAATTCTGCTGTCAGCTATTCATAGACAGTCACCTGGATCTATCCGTTTACATAACGAAGCATTGTACCTATAGAGATAGCGAATTAACGGATCCATTCAATAACATGGAATACATAATTCGTTCTGCATTAGATACATACTATCCATTCGAAGATAGATTCGCTTATTTTGGAGATCTACCCGATATGACAACATGTATAGATATGGGTAATCTTTGGTACGATGTAAGACCCAAATCGAAGAGCTTGATATCTGCATTGATTCATATCATAGCATGCAAACCATTGAATCATAAATGTCAATGGAGAAACTTCATAGAGATACTTTGGGATTATGTTTCGAAATATCCGGTTATATCTGATCTCTATAGATTATTGATCGAAGTTTCATTGATGGGGAATTATCCTTATTCCGAAGTTAGACCTTCCTATGCTCATCGAATGGATATAAGAAAAGCATTTGGATATGGCAGCAGCGTCGATGAATACTATTCACCTTCCCACACCGTATCGTTCAGCAGTAAACAGTTGATAACGGATAACGAACTCTTTCTATGGATGACGGAGAACGAACACATAATTTGTCAGATCACCACGGAGTACTACATGTATAATGTGGTGATGCAGCATGCTCTGGACAGCGTTCTCGAATATTACGACCATTGGAAGCACGTGAAACAGTTGATAAGAAAGGGAACTGATATTATCAGAAGGGAAATAACAAACTTCGATGTGATAGCATCACCTATAACCACATTTACCAGTTGTTTCGAATCAACAAAGAGAGAACTTCAACTCATTCACCAGAAAACATTAGTTTACATAAGTAAACTCAAGAAGACTGGATTCATCGATATCATGATCACAGAGCTAAACAAATACAACGAAAGGAATGTGATAAACAAGAATTCTACTTCTCCGCAAACAAGCGAAATGTACATGCTAGAAAACGAGAGATACAGGGAAGGAGGTGGTGGAATCGATATAATGAAATTCTTAAATCTTGCATGCGAGAAAGTAGCATCTCTGAGAACCAACAAGATAGAAACAAAGTGGTTGAAATGTTTGGGAATGACGGCCAAAGGATACGATTACATAAGGGATCTGTACTATCGATACGAATGCGAGGATATAGCAGATAATTCCATATCGAAGGATATAGATAGAATATTCAAGAACAGTGCTAGAGATTTTCACTTAATCAGAGTGTATGTGAAGAATATACAGAAATTGAGATCGGTGAGATCCTACGTACTATCGTCCGATTATGGAATCAATCAGCTTAAAGCATTGAGAGCCAAACGATGCCTCATGTGGTGGCAACCTACACCCGACGATATAGATCTATTCTATTACTGCTCATCGTGTAAGAAGTGGTCTGCACCCGTCGTGGATAGTAAAGATGAGAAGAAGAGACTCAATTATCATGCTATGGGAAGGGAAAAGGCGCTATACGATCCTTTCACCAAACAACTATACTGTGGTAAACAGACTACTTCTATATCCGTAAAGAAGTATATGGACAATGGAACCTATTTTTCGATGAAAGATATATCGGATACTAGAGTAGCCAAGACGATAAGAAACCACAAGGAAAATCTGAGCTGTAACGGTGTTCCTCTTATAGGAGTTCATATGCTTAATGCATGTCAGAAATTGGACGATAAGAAATGGGCTCTTTGCGAGATATGTGGATGGATAACACTATACGAAGGAGCTAAGTTTGGACCGAATGGATTCACATGTGGAATGCATGAAAGTTCGGTTAAGAAGAAACCTATCATGTTTAAAGGTAAAAACAATAACAAGACCGCAACAAATTCGCAGCAACAAACGGAACCACAAAAATCGCAACAAAAGGGAGAAGGAGGGGAGAAAGAAGAAGAGGACGAAGAAGATGACGATGACGAATTAGAGGAGGAATGTGATATCGACGAAGAAGAAGATCTAGACGAAGTTAGATTGAAAAATGGTCTATATGAATCTTCAAACGAATTGGATTATTGTATATACTGTGGATTATTGTGCATACACGATAAAACTCGAACTGATTCAATAATGGGAACTTACTTTCACGGACAACAGCAAAAACAAACAGATTCTTCCTCTTCTTCTAGCACACCTTCTGACATAAACAACAATAACAACAACAACGATGATACTGCTATAATAACATCGAACGTAGCTCCACCTCCTTCATCAGCTGCAGCTGTAGCAGCCACTAAAAAGAGAAAGCAGAACATGAATAATGTAGGAGTCTTCGTAAAGATAGTGGACGATGATATACTCAAATTACCATCATCGTCATCGTCGTCTGATGAAAAAAAGGGTAAAAAAGGAAGAGATAAGAAGAATAAGAATGAAGGAATAAAAAACAAGAAAGCTTTCAAGACTGTTTGCCTCTGTCATTCTGATTACGAAAAAGTGAAAGATTTCTTCTCTGTAAAGAGTATTACTCTCAAATCAACATTATTCAAGGAATTAGCAAACATTCGATCCAAAGTTATTGGTTCTCCTGGTAGCAGTAATTCTAATTATTCGAGTAGAAGACGAATAAACACAACAGCTAGCATAAATAGAGGTAGAATGAGAAGATAGATAGTTTTAAAAAGGTGGGTAATTGCATGATGTATGCGTCACTACTCGACTCATTTTGTTGGGTTTTGAGGCACGATAGTTAATTACCCACCTCACTTATTAACAATTTGTGTAGACCGCAAGAGTACTATGGCTAATAACCCTAATACCAGCCCTTTCAGCATGCTGTATGCCGAAGTACTACCATCACCACTCGTAATACCCAACCAAAATTCACTAATAAAGAGATCGCAATATATGAACCAATCGATGTATATTATGTGAGCATTGACTACGATGGGAAGTCGGTCTGCTGGTCCACGTGTTATAAACAAAAAAAGTCCTTCTTCTTCTCCTGTAGATGTAAAAAAGAAGAAGAAATTAAAGGACATTTCTCATAGTATAGAGATCGATATAGAGGCTTTTAAGAGACACCACGAAAATATCAGTAATAACACAGTACAACCACAATCAAAACCAAAGAAACAAAAAGTACTAAAACCTCCCAAACAAGTATTTATCGACGATGGAGTAGAAGTTGAAGATATAGAAACAAAAAAGCCACTAAAGAAAAAGAAGAAACCGGATCCTCCACCACTACCACCTAAAGGATGTTGCTCAGCTTGTATGCCATGCTGCAATAACGGTGATTACGATAGCGAAGAGACACAACAACAGAGAAAGAAAAAGAATAAAGGAGGGAAATGCTTTTCCTGTTTATGCAATGGATTTTGGAGATGCATATGCTCGCCATGTATAGCATTCAAGGACGCTGTATGTTGTGCAATATGCCTCCTCTTTCTCATCGCCATAGCAATAGCGATATTGGTAATAGTGGTCGAAGTAAACGAGAGCGAGGAAAGTAGTCAACAACAAATAGGGAATATGATCATGGAAGCAAAGAAAAAGGAAGAAGAGGAAGTCAATTATTTTATGATGAAATATGTAAAATGGATGTTTCAAAATTTATTCTGATGGTAACAACGACAATAGAGATGATATATTATCGATGATAACAATGGATTCCGATAATTTTGTGTTGTGTTTATTCTCGCCACCACCACCATCGTAAACATTTCCTCCGTAGTAAATACTTCGATTCTCTTCTTGGTCGTGATTGATATTCAAGTAATCGATCATAAATTTATGTAAAGGTTGCTCGAATTCCCTTCTAGTGTGTTGCATGTTATGTAGAATTGGCTTATTTCGATAAACTTTACCCGATCCCATATTATATTCCTTTCTTATCTTCTTGAGAAGAGGTGTTTCCATTTCTTTCGCTGTTTTTATCGACATGTATCCCTTCAACACGGCTGATGCAAGGTACATGAAAGTCAATACATTGCTCATAGTACTGCATTGAACCCTAAGAGATCCTCTTATCTTGTCGATCAGAATATTGTCCGATAAGTTCGTAGCGTCAGAACATTTACTTCCATTATTATTGCACACATCCACCCAATCCAATCTCACTTCGCATGTTACCACATCGAAGTGGTGTATATCATCTCCACATGCATGAGGAAAGAATCCATCGTTGATCTCTATCTTATCAAAATTTTTTAATAGAGGAGATTTATCGATAGTATCTCTGGATATAACAGCAAGTCCACCCTTTTTTTTGAGTGCAAATATATCCAAGCTTCCATCTGGAGCATCGAATAGATACCATATTCTGAGATACTCTCTTTCTGCCATATAATTCGACCAACGAGTTCCAAATAAGGCATCATGAGATAACTTATCATCGTAATCGATCATCTTCTTAACCAAGTTTATGGTGGATAATCTGTATTCATTTGCTCCTTTCTTGTCAGTAGTCGATTCATTGTTGTTATTCATCGCATTCAGGAGTAGCAGTTTCGAAATTTATCATATAACAAAAGATTCTATATAGGATAAGTTACCCACCTTTCTATATAGTTTAAGACAATCCAATTCAATCCATGGAATACCGTTATTGCTCCTTAGTGATAGTATCTCTTCTTCTCCTTGTTGGATATATCGATTGCTTCCATTTTCCTGCTCATCGAAATGGAGGTGGAAATAACTTAATAATAAACTCCGTGCTGAGAACCGGAATTAACGAAGATGGTATGGTGGTACTGAATGTATCGCTACCATTTCGCCCCAACAGACAGGAAAGATACCTGATCGATGTATCAGAATGGAATAGTCATGACCTATGTTACGATGGATTTAGATCGAAGGGTTCATGCGAAACAACATCCAACGATAACAGCGATAGTGTTGAATCAAGTTATCGTAATAGCTGGTCATTGCTACCGAGAGAGTGCAGTCATGTCAAGGAACAAACGAATCAAACCGTATATCCTAGATTATCACCAAATTCGTTCTGGAGTGGAATCGAATGCGAAATCATCTCCAAGGGATACAAGAATCAGTATCAAGTAGAACACATTACCTACACATCCATTCATAGCCCCCACACGGTGGACGAATGTACCTTTAGAAATAGCAGTACATGTAGCACTAACAATAACAACAACTCTCCATCCCCAGTATTTTATCAATACAGCCATCGTCGTAATAGAGACTCTTATTCACGTTTAATGGAAAGGAGGTTCAACCTGTACATTAATAAGATATCACCATCGAACCACCTTCTACTGGAAACGAAATTGGATCTCCATTACGACATCAACCCAGCACAAGCGATCTCGGTTGGTAGTAATTACATATTCTGTGGTCCCTTGTTTCATACCACAGCAACCTACGGAAGGATAGAGGATTACTTTACAAGCGAAGATCTATTCGAAAGTATACTACATGAGAAGTTTCAGAAACAACCCATATCAGAACACAAGGATCTCATACTATCCAAATATAGAATATCGATGCTCATGTTCTTACAATCCGTAGATAAGGTAGATGGATCCAGGACCTATCGTGGTACATGGTACCTGCTATGTCCATCGTTAAAGATCACGAATATCTATCAATCTCTGATGAAAGGAACCATGACCATGACATTTTCGAGAGGTAACGATGATCACCTTTCATCATTCACCATTAAATCAGCAACTATGAGCATCGACGACACTGAGAAAATGTATCAATTCAATGGAAACATTAACCCTTCACCATCCAACGATGAATCTCCTAAGATAAGCATTACAAGCGCTAGTCCAATGAAGATGATATACAGCAATAAAGTGGGTCCATGTGAACCTTTACCAAAGGTTATATTCGAACAACAGAGATATCACCCACAATCTCATGGAGGCATCAGTTCTACCATACTCGATAATTGTGCAAGTTATCAGATAAAGATGGAGACCAAAACAGAGGAATATAAGACAGAAACAACCACGGTACCCATAGTATACACTTCGGATGAGATAACCGGAACTGTAGTATCCGTATCATCTGGTAACGATAATGTGGTAGCTTATCTGGAAAACGTGAAGATATTACAGAGATCGAATAATCAACAGCAAGAATCAGCAGCAACCGAAACGAAGAAGGGTAATTATTCGATATGGTTAGAAATAAGATGGAATACTCGATGTTATTATGGTTCTGGTAACAAGTACGAGGCATCGCAAGTTTGTTACATATCAGATATCGAATGGAAAACACCAAAGGAAGCCTCTGCCTCCTTTTTCGATGATATTAGTGGTGATATAACCATAAAAACAGAGGAAGATAGTAAAATAGAATGCAGACACCCTATCACAGCGATACCATATTTCGACATCAATGCTAGAAGTTACTATTGTATTCAAAGATGGAAGAGTTCTTCGACGGAGAGATTTGTCACAACAGATATTCTTTCAGAGGGAGCCACCCTCTTAGCTTCTTCTACGGTCAACGGTGTTTACAGGGTGAAATATATCACGAGCGATACAAGGAGCCATACAGGAATAAGTACCTTTTCGTTCTTCGTACGCGATGCAACCCTATCTCAAACAAAGAATAATAATGGGAGTAATCCAACACCAGTAGATAGTAACAAAACATATGCAACGAAAAACACGACGAATCCATCATCGTCACCTCAACAACAACAACAACAACCAGAAAAGCAGAATATAGTCGAAGAGGAGAATGTAGACCCAAACACTAGTAACACTGGGTCGAAGAAAGCATCCATAGTACCTGGTGGTGATGACGATTCGATCGACAATAATGCAACCAAGGAACTAGGCGTCTTAAAGTACAACGGATTACCAGCTATTGCATTGATACTCCTTTCCCTCACACTCATATTCGGAACAGTATTCTTTGCTGTAAAAAGAAAGTACCAACACAAGAGAGTCAATTCTTTCGATTTTACCAATTGAAATTTGCACGACAACAGGCAATTATCGTAAAGAAAAAAAACATGCCCCAAAGAATTTCTCCAAAATCATAACTTGTTTTCTTCAATACATCTTTCCTTCTTTCGCTACCAAACAATTCTTCGATAATAGGTGTTGCTTTTTCCATATCCCTCTCAATTTCTTCCTTGAATTTTTGTACAGCTTTTCTGTACTTGTCTGTATTGTGAATTGGGTCATTTGGAGGGTAAAAGTGTTTATAGCTCTCTATACTATTATGGTTGCTTCTGATATTATCGTATAACTTGACCAAATCGGTCATTCTATCGACTTCTTTGTCAGAAAACTTGTTGCTGTTTTTGTTATTGATCGAATGCATCGATGATGGTTCAATTGTTGACACTGTTTTTGGAGGGTCAAAAGAGCGGTAATTATTCAACAGAATCGAAGTCACATTCAATATTTCGTCGTGTATCGCTGTTTTAGGACATATAAACAGGCTTCCAGCAGCCGAACCAAGGAATGATACTACGAAGACAATTATAATGAACAAACACACGCTAACACTCCACTTTTCTTGTTCTTTTAGTCTACTTTCCACCTTTTCTAGGAATTTCTTTTGAATTTCGAGACTGGTTTCTAATGGATCTTCTTTTTCTACCTTGTCCCTCTTACAAGTAATGCACCTTACTTCTTTACCATTCTTTTTCGAAACGATCGTGTCTCCAGAGCAATTACATTTTAGTACTGCTTCTTCTTTCTTTTCATCGACACTGGCTTCTTTCACTTCTGCTATTACTTTGAGGTGTTCCACAAAAGAGTCGTCTTTGGGGTCATATGGCCTTGAAATTTTGGGGTTAACTCGAAGAGGTTGTAGTTGTTGTTGCTGCTGCTGTTCTTCGAGGGAGGTCATTTGGATTGCGCTAGCGTTCTCTTTTTCGAATTTGATACCCGTCTCTCCTGCATAGCAACGAGCACATGAACCACATTCGAAAATTGTTCCCATTCCAAAGATTTCTTTACATTTGAAACACCTTTTGAGGTTTACTTCTTGTAATCGTTCATCCGAGAATTCCTTTCCAATTTTCTCGAGATGGCAACCAGGACATAGGTTTCCGTACATGTAGTGTGGATTCATTTTTCTGGAGCATGAAGCGCACGTACGAGTCCCTTCAATCTTTCTCTCGTGGCAATCTGGACACAGACCCTTAACCATCGACCTATAGTAACAGGCCTTGCGGCATTCATCGCAATGCGAAGGAAATTTAGAATCGGCTATTCCATCGTGACACTTTGAGCACATGTCATTGACCATCGATCTAGAGTAACATGTCTTGTGGCATTCAACACAATTCGATTTAGCCGTGGCCTTGTTTTCTATTACTTTTCTCTCGAAGCAATTTGGACATATACCGTCAATCGTATACTCGTAGTAAGAGGACGCGTGGCATTCAACACAGGTTGTAGGGGAAGTGTGCACGATTTTGTTTCCTACTTCTTTTTCTTTCTCTTGTCTCGATTTGATCGACTCTTTTGATCGACAACATATACATAAACCATCGATAAGAGATTCCTTTGTATAATTTATGGAGCACCCAGTACACTCCTTAGTATGTTCTTTCTCTTTTCTTATTTTTTCCATCTCTGTTTGAATGTCTCGCCTCTCTTGTATCATTTTTTTTGTATCGTTCGAATAACAAGAGATACACCACAAACCACCGATAAGAGAATCTGTCTTAAAATCTCCGGAGCATGCAACACACTTCTTGGTGGTCTGCTCTTTTTCTTTGTCGATCTCTGTTGTTCGTGAAGCAAAGCTACAGGTTCTGCATTCATTGTCTTCCATTATATCTTCCAAGGGGACTTCTTTGGAGCATCTAATACAGGCCCTCATTTTTGCTTTTTTTCGAATGGTTGTTGTGAGTGGTGATGTTGGAAGTAGTTTATACTTGAAGTTTTATTTACTTATTATATTTTTAATTAATTAAAAATTTAAGAAGAAGTTCAAGATCAATCGATGGCAAATGATATAAATTCATTTTATTGTACTTTTAAAGAAAGGTTGATCGTTTAACTCCTTCAAAGACTCTTTTAAAACAATACCACATATCCTTCATTTCCTCTGTTCCTTCATCAGAAATAAATTTACATTTGCCATTTACTCGTGTTTTTGTTTCTGAGAATTCGGCTACCAATTCTGCTTTTGTGCACCTCCTTGTTTTATTGCTGATTACGCTCTCTATGGATGTATTTTGCATGGAGATAGTACCTGACATCATCATAACTAATTCATTCACGTAGTACACGCTTTCTGCTGTGTCGTTATCTACTCTCATGTTGACCTCTGCATCGATGTACTCTTCTTTAAAACGATTCGTTGTTACATTTCCCCTTTTACCTGATTCTATTTCTACGAAAGTGTAGGAAGTGTGTCGATTTAAGATCCCAAATGAAAAAAGTTCATCGAGTTTTTTAGTAAAGACAGACATGGTATTAGTGTGAGTGTGCGCACGAGAGAAGTTTATATTCGAAGATTTACTTTATTATATTTTAATTTCAAAAAAATACATCACTTTCACTTTTTTTTGAGCAGTCAAGTACTTTTATCTGTAAAACAACTACTCGCACTTCGATGAAATATCCACTAACTAAACTGAAATCACACCCAGATCAATGGGAGCATTGGAAGGACTCAGATTATATAAAATCCAGCAGCAGGATATTCGAAAACGAATCACTGTCTATCCGCGAACATGTATGCAAATGGATTTACACAAAATGCTATTACATCGACAAACTTCCATCTGATTCAACCAAGCTATGGCTCATTAAATCCATCGGTAAAAACTACGTTCGTGGTGCCATGATAACACCTTTCATAGTTTATTATGAAATATACACTTACAATGAGAGTCATATGGATGCTGCTTCTTTTTTGGTGGGATTTGGGATACCGTTGGCTCTTGTATGGCCTCTAACGTGGATCACATCATTTAGGGCTATAACAAGGAACAACACGAGGAGGCGGGATGAAAGGACACAGAGAAGCAAATATTGATTATTCGATAATAATCCTCATTTAATTGAGGTATAAAAAAATGTAAATTTAATTGATGCATAATAAATATTTAAAGAATATATTCATCGATAATACTAAATTACACTTCACTCCTCCCACCCCATTACCACCACCACCTCTCTCAAAATACGAAAATGATTCAATCATTGTTTTGGAACCCAAAGCTTGATAATTCTCCGAATGGAAAGGTGGTCATAAACGAAAGTACTGTCTATGATAAGATCGAAAGGAAAAAGGCAGAAAGAACGAGAAATGAAAATTATCTATCTAGCATCTATCAAAAAATTATCGAAAAAGACAAAGAAGAGAGAATGAGAAATGAAAATTTTCTCTATAACATAGTCGAAAGAACAAACGGTATAACAGGAAATACCAAAGGCGAAGACTTTTTAGAAAGAGCAGAGAGAATGAGAAATGAAAACAATACACTCTCTAACATGGTCGAAAGGGAAAGAGCAGAGAGAACGAGACATGAAAATACTCGCTCTGGCGTAGTCTTAAGCAATATAAATGAAAATTTAAACAGGATAACAGGAATTGTAAGAGATAGAACCAAAGACGAAGACTTTTTAGAGAGAGCGAGAAATACGATAGCCATCAACAGCCTTTATGACGACATAGAAGATGAAGATTTTACAATAACAACAACAAAACCAAAAGAAGATTCGATAGAGGATCAATTGAAAAAGATGAACGTAATCCCATCACCAGAAGATTCTCCACAAGAAGTTTTATGTATGGTATGCATGGAGAACAAGAGAAATGTTCTCTTTCTCGATTGCAGTCATATGGTTTGCTGTCCCAAGTGTACGATAGATATGATATCGAAAAATGGATTCAAATGCCCTGCATGTAGATCAGTTCCATCAAAAGTAATTCAAGTGTTTATTCCTTAAATAAAAACTTTCAAACACTAAGTAGCAGCAGTTGTTTTCGTCGTTAATCGTCGTAAGTTCGTTCCTACACGCCATACCGTTTTTGGTGGTGCCGTGTTCATTCTTCCTGGGAGCATGCCGTGTTCCCACAGAAATCGAAAACCTGATATTGACTATCCAAACCCAGTTATACACCACGAACAGGACATAGAAGTTACCTCAACGCTAGTTGAGTTCGGGCATAGTCACCGGGAAGGTTCGAGTTAAGCAACCCGAGTCAACCCGGTCCAAAGACCCCTTACTTAGGCCGGGTCCCAAGTAGTTCTGACAAAGACCTACTAGTCAAGTCGTCCCTGAGCGAAGGGGAATGCAAGTGAGTTTTTTCGATTTTTTCTCTAAGTCACCTAAAAACCCTGAAACCGGGTAGTGGCTCGTCCAAACTAGGCCTACACCACGACCAGGACATAGAAGTTACCTCAACGCTAGTTGAGTTCGGGCATAGTCACCGGGAAGGTTCGAGTTAAGCAACCCGAGCAACCCGGTCCAAAGACCCCTT
>ERZ1292644.34-Hain-H14-01um-R2-34-length-81182-cov-6_pt1 | contig 81182 bp, 81 predicted proteins | sample MGYA00564402_ERZ1292644 | MGnify/ENA primary metagenome ERZ1292644 (study PRJEB36523, sample SAMEA6512644) | groundwater metagenome | collected 2019-01-09 | study: AquaDiva: Metagenomics assemblies of 32 groundwater samples
GAAATCCGGCCATCTCGTTTGTCGTCACCCGGCTACCGAATTTGTCGTTGCACAGCCTGGACCGGATCGACGGCATCGTGACGGCCATCATGGCGTGCGGGCTGGCGGACAGAGACGAAGGGCCGCAGGTTTATCGAGGCAGCGGCCCTATGTGGGTTTAGAAACGGACCGCTATCACGACTTAGCTAAGCGTATGAGTTCTTGACGTTGCAGCATAGCTAAGATGCAATATGGTAGCACTACGCAAGCTGCCGCCATCGCCGCGCCTGCTGCCTCTTGTGGTGCCCCAGATGCTTCTGCGAAAACCCCGATCATCAAAATGGTGCCGAGTACGAAACCGATATACGTCAAAACTTCAAAAGCCTTTATCATGCACATTTCCCCATTAAGAATTCACTGATGATTTGCCGGATTGCCGCCGGACGCGAAGGCATTCTTTCCTGCTCCGCTATCCATGTGTCCAGCGCGGCAAGCTGATCGGGTTGGAGGCGGACGTTTATCGAAAAACCAGGCCCCGTGGTGGCTGGCCGCCCGCGCTTATTTGTGGTGCCTCGAATTGACATGGTTAATTAGCGGTGCCATGAAAGTCGAGCCGACGCAAGGTTGCACCCTCGCGCCGGCTCTAACCGCAACCGTTCTCGGAGAACGACCATGGCTATCCACGCCCCTATCACGGGCGCACCGTCGCGCGCACCCGTAATTCGTCACCCCGCCTCCCTACCTTCGATGCCTGCCGTCCAGCGCATACTGTTACGCTATGCGCGCCACGATCGCGAAACGCTTGAGGCTTTCCTGTCCGTCGCGATCGACTTGCTCGACCTCGTGGACGGCGACCCGGAAGCGGAAACCGGCAACGACCTGGAGGATGACTTCACGCTGTCGCCCATGGCAGCGGCTTACGGCGGCGATGGCCCCGGATGCGCGATCAGCGATCAGGACGCGGGTGCCTATGTCGAATGGCACACCATGCGCGGAAGCCAAAAGCGCGGGTCGAATATCCTTGCCGGGCAAGAGGACGATGAGGATGACGATGCGGCAGAACAGGATGACCACGAAGGCCTGTGCGACGAGGACGGCGTGAATACCGCCTTCGACCATGTGCGCTTCACCTACGGGGCCAGCGGGCCGGGCTGTATGCTTAGCGACCCCGGTGGCGAGGTTCTGGCGCATTGACCCCTGCCCCCGCATTAACGGGCGGGAGAAATCGAAGGGTTGACGCGCTCGCATTACCCATGCTAATGCGGGCGCATCAACCGTAGGAGCTTCCCGTGTTCAACTATGATTACAGCACGCCGCGCTATCCGATCCGTGAAGCCGCGCAAGCTGCTGGATTCGAGCTTAACACCCTCCGCTCGCTTTATCAGCGCGGTCACTTTTCCATAATTGGTGGTGAGGAAGCAAAAGCTCGTGGCCTGGGGCATATGCTCAACCTGCGCGACATCATGCATGTTGCCGTTGCCAAGCAGTTGATGGAAGCGGGGGTGCATCCGAAAGATGCCTTTCAGGCCGCAATCCACTTCGCGCATGTTGGCAGCGGTGGAAGCGGTTGGGTAGGCGAACCGATGACCGGCCCCACTCGATTGCCTGCCGGACTTTTCGATGACGGCTTCACCGTCCTGATTTATTTCGCGGCAAGCCAAGGCGTTAAGATCATTCAAACGAATGGCGCTTTGGATTTTGGCACGCTTTTCATTAGCCCCAATGGCGATCGTGAGCCTGCCATCGTCATTTGCCTCAACTTTGTGGAACATGCCGTTTTCTGCGCTCTTGGCGTCACGGCGAAGGCCGACTGATGCTTCGGAAGCTCCCCAAGTCCTGCGGCCGACGCGGTGCGGCCAAAAGCGAAAAGCCCGATGCCTGGGGAGCGGCATCTGTTGATGCTTTCATGGGGCACAATCGGGCGTCACCGCACCAATCCTATTCGCTGTCCTACTTCCCCCAAGTCGGTCTAAGCGAGTCGTTATCGGCCTTCCGACCGGGCCGCGCCGCGTCTGGTATCAAAGCCGCGTTTGGCAGGTCGGACCAGTTAGCCATCGTCGCGAGACAGACGGCAATCACCGTGCGGGGGGCTTCGGCCTCCCGCCAGCATGAAAGTGTAAAGCCATGAAAACGAGTGACTTGATCGAACAGCGGGCGGCGATCGTCGCTCGCATGAACGCTGCCCATACGGCGGACGACAATAGCGGCTTCGAGGCTGCGGAGAACGAATTGCGCGCGCTCGAAAGCAAACTGGAACGCCAGCGCAAGATCGACGCAGCCGATCGCGCCGAGCCGGGCAAACCCCTCACGGGCACGACCGACGAACATCTGGACCGCGAGCTGCGCAACTTCTCGCTGACCCGGATCATTGCCCATAAGGCGGGCCTGGGCGTCGATGCGGGCCGCGAAATCGAATTGCAGGCCGAGCTTGCCAAGCGCGCAGGCAAACCGGCGCAGGGCTTCTATGTCCCGACTGAGATTTTCGAGACGCGCGCCGTGCAGACGACCAGCAACAGCGGTGCGATCCTGCCGACCGACTTTCGCCCTGACCTGTTCGTCAACGCCCTGACCGCTTCGGCTGTCATCACGACGCTGGGTGCAACCGTCCTGACCGGCCTGACCGGCAATGTGGAAATCCCCCGCGAAACCGGATCGCCTGCTGTCGGCTGGGTCGCTGAAAATTCGGCGCTGGGCACCGGCAACGCCACGTTCGATAGCCTGACCCTCTCCCCGCATCATGTCGGCGCTATCAGTGAGATCAGCCGCAACATGGTGATGCAGGCCAGCCCGAACGTGGAACAGCTCCTGCGCAACATGCTGGCGCGCAACATCGCCCTGGAAATCGACCGGGCCGCAATCAATGGCAGCGGGACCGGCGCAGAACCGCGCGGCATCCTCAATGACCCTGACGTGCCGACGCTGGCGTTCGATACCGACTTGTTCACGACGACCGCCAACATGATCGGCGCGGCGGACCTTGCCAACGTATCGACCGCGCGCGGCTTCCTTGCCACCAATGGCGTGAAGTCGGACGCGATGAAAACCCGCGATGCGGACGGCAACCCGATCGCGGTGGGCGTCACCTTCCACGGCGAGCCGGTGCAGTTCAGCAATCAGGCACCGTCCAACCTTGGCGTGGCCGATGACGAACACACCCTGATCTATGGCGACTGGCGGGACTTCCTTGTCGGCGTCTGGAGCCAGCTCGACATTCTGGTGAACCCCTATGCCGAGGGCGCTTATAGCAAGGGCAACTTGCTCATTCGCGCGATGGCCACGGTTGACTTTGGCATCCGTCGCCCCGCGTCCTTCATCGCCGCAACCGGCATCACGGTAGGAGCCTGAGCCATGGCCGACCCCTACAACAGCTTTAAGGACGCTGTAATCAACCCGGCGCGCAATCATGCCGCTGTCGTCACGCACAACACCAACGCCCTAACATCGGTGCCCAAGGCGCTGTTCATCGGCACAGGCGGCAACATCGCCTTGCGCGCGATGGACGCCAGCGCGGACGTGCTGTTCAAGAATGTGCCGAGCGGGTCTATCCTGCCAGTGCGGGCGAAATATGTGCGGACGACGAACACGACCGCCGCCGATATTGTGGCGCTCTACTGATGGTCGGGGCGGCATCCCTTGAACGGCGCGCGGTGACGGAGCTGCGCGCCGCTGGGCGTCGGCTGGAAGGCTATGCCGCCCTGTTCGGCAGCGAGGCGCGTATCGGCTCTTTCGTGGAGACGATCGCGCCTGGCGCTTTCCGTTCTGCCTTGGCTGGCGACGTGCTGGCGCTGCTCGACCATAACGAGGGGCAAGTGCTGGGCCGCACACGTTCCGGCACCCTGCGGTTGACTGAGGATAGCCGGGGGCTGGCCTTTTCGCTCGACCTGCCCGACACGGCGGCAGGGCGCGACGTGCTGGCGCTGGCGCAGCGCGACGACTTGGGCGGCATGTCCTTCGGCTTCAAGGTGCCGCGCGGTGGCGATGACTGGCAGGGCGAAAAGCGGACGCTGCGGACGATCGACCTGAAAGAGATCAGCGTGGTTTCGTCCTGGCCTGCCTATCCCGACACAGAGATTGCGCTGCGGAGCCGTGGCCATGATGGCCACACCTTGCGCCGTCGCCGCGCCCTCATACTGGCGGAGGTGGCCCGTGCCATTGGCTGACCGCATCCTTTCCCGCTTCGGCTTTGAACGTCGCAATGATGCCGTAGACCCATCATGGGCCGCTCTTGCGCCCGGCGTCGGCTATATGGCTGGCGTGTCGGCGCGCTGTGCTGAAAACCTTAGCACGGTGCTGGCCTGCACCAATGCCATCGCCACGGCGCTCGCCTATGTCCCGGCGCTGGTTTACCGGATCGACGGCGACGGCAACCGGGTCGAGGCGGTATCGCATCCCCTGCGCAAGATCGTGCGCGGTGGCGTCAACCCCGGCATGATCTGGCCCGACTGGCTGGAACACTGGATCGCATCGGCCCTGCTTACCGGCAACGGCCTGAGCGAGATTGTGCGCGGCGGTAACGGGCAGCTTGCGGGCTTTCGCTTTATCCCTTGGGGCACGGTGACGGTGGCGGAGCTGTCGAGCGGACGCCTGGCCTATGACGTGGGCGATGGCAGGGGGCGTATGCGCCGCTTGCTGGAGGGCGAAGTGCTGCACCTACGCGACCGCACCGATGACGGCCTTATCGGGCGCTCGCGCCTGTCGCGGGCTTCGGAAACGGTCGCGGGCGTGCAGGCGGCGAACAGCCATGCCAACGCCTTCCTGGGCAATGCGGCAACCCCTAGCGGCGTTATCGAAAGCGCGGCGGCTTTGACGCCAGTGCAGCGCACCGATCTGCGCACGGCCTTTGCCTCTCGCCATCAAGGCGCAGCGAACGCAGGCAGCACGCTCATTCTGGACGGCGGGCTGACATGGAAGGCGGCGCAAATCTCGCCAGAGGATGCCGAGTTGCTGGAAACCCGGAAATTCGGCGTGGAAGAAATCTGTCGGCTGTTTCAGGTGCCGCCGCCGATCGTGCAGGACTATTCGCACAACACCTTCACGAACAGTGAGACGGCGGGTCGCTGGTTTGCGACCTTCTGCCTTGCCCCCTGGGCGCGCAAGATCGAGGCGGAATTTGCCCGCTCAGTGTTTCCGACCAACAGCCCCTATGAGTTGGAGCTGGATCTGTCCGGCTTCCTTCGCGGCGATCCTGAAACCCGCTGGGCAGCGCACAAGATCGCGCTGGACGCTGGCGTTCTCGACCCCGACGAAGTGCGCCAGATTGAAGGCTGGAACAAGCGCGGCGCTGGCGTCCGTAGTCCGGCCCCCGCGAATCAGGGAGAACAGGCCGATGGCTGATATTGTTACCCTGTCGGAAGCCAAGGACTTCTGCCGCGTCCTTCACGATGATGAGGACACGACCTTTGATATCCTGATCGCGGCGGCGACCGATGCCGTGGCCGAATATGCCGACGCATGGGACGGCATAGGCGAAGCGCCGGCACGCTTGAAGCTGGCGGTGCTGACGCGCGTAGCGGAATCGTTCGATAATCGCGAACAGGTGCCGCAGGCCAAAGGCGAGCGCATCCTTATCCAGCCGTTGCGGGTGCTGGACCTATGAAGGCGGGACCGCTCGACCGCACCGTGACAATCCAGCGCGTGACGCTGGTGGATGATGGCTATGGTTCCGTCGAGACATGGGCGGATTGGGCGACCATGCCCGCTCAGGTGGTGCAGCAAGGCGGGCGCGAGTTCTTTGCAGCGGCAGCGGTGCAGGCCGAACAGCGGGTGCTATTCCGGCTGCGCTGGCTCGACGGCGTGACGGTGCTGGACCGGGTTTCCTATTCCGGCCGGGCGCACAACATCATCGACGTGAAAGAGCTTGGGCGGCGCGAAGGCACCGAGTTGATGACGGTGGCGGGCGCATGACGCAACGCTTGCTCACGGCGGAACAGGTAGCAGATACTTTCGGCATCCCATCGGCGCGCACGGTTCGCACGATGCGAGCCGATGGCCTGCCCGCTGTCCGCCTGGGCAAGTGCTACCTGTTCGATAGCCGCGACGTGGAAGCCTTTATTGAAAGCCGGAAGGAAACGAAATGCCGCGCCCAAACAGGGGACCATATCTCAACTACGTCAAGGAACGTGGGCGCTGGTATATCCAATGGAGCGAAGCCGGGCGCACACGCCAGCTCAGCACAGGCACAGGCGATAGCGGACAGGCTCAAAGCCAGCTCGCGGCCTTCATCCAAGAGCGCGAACGATCGCAGCGACCAAGAGGGCCAAGTGATCCGGGGAGCTTTCCGATAGCCGACGCGCTCAGCCTTTACGGCGCAGAACATGCGCCACAAGCCGCAGACCCCGTGCGTATCGGTTATGCCATCGCTGCGCTTTTGCCGTTCTGGGGTGGGCGCATGGTGGGCGACATCACGCGGGAGACGTGCCGCGCATACGGACGCGATCGGGCAAAGGCACCGGGCACCATCCGGCGCGAGTTGGCGACGCTGCGGGCCGCGATCAATTATGCCAAGGACGAAGGGCGCGTGACCTATGCGCCGACCGTTCACCTGCCGCCCAAACCGGAGGGCAAGGACCGCTGGCTGCGGCGCGGCGAAGCGGCTGCGCTGCTTAATGCCGCCCGCACCGGCCATGCCAGCACGCGGCCCTATCTCCCGCTGTTTATCCTGATCGCGATCTATACCGGGGCACGCAAAGGGGCGATCCTGTCGCTGCGCTGGCCGCAAGTCGATCTGGAAGCGCAGCGGATCAATTTCAACGAAGCGGGCCGCACCCGGACCAGCAAGGGCCGCGCGCACCTGCCTATCCCCAAGCGGCTATTGACGTTCCTACGCCTGGCGCGGCGGCGCGGCACCGACCTGGGCTATGTGCTGCACCGTGACGGCGCAAAGCTCGACAACATGAAGCGGGCGTTCAACAGCGCGTGCGATGATGCAGGCTTGGGCGACGTGACCCCGCACACCTTGCGCCATACCTGCGGCACCTGGCTCGCTCAGGCTGGCGTGCCTCTCGACAAGATCGGCGGGTGGCTGGGGCACAGCGATTCCCGCACGACACAGCTCTACGCCCATCATCACCCGGACTTCATGGAAGAAGCCCGCAACGCAGCAGATAGGAGGAAGGCATGAACGTCCGAGTTATGTCCGTGCTACGTCCGTCAATTCACGTCCTGTTCCCGGCAACAAAGCCGGAACACGCGGGCAAAAACGGCGGAAAAGCTATAGGTCCGGGTTTTCGGGAGGCAGGGGCCGGAGGTTCGAATCCTCTTTCCCCGACCACATTTCTTCACAGCATCCGGATATGATCCACCCCGCCAGGGGAAAAGGCCGTGCGCGGCCCGATTTGTTGCGTCCACGCAACGTGCGGCCTGCCCTGCCATGGCCAGCATCTTTCGACAGATGTCATATGTCGAAAGCGGGCAAGGCAAAGTTGTGCAATCGTAAAAGATGTTTGACCCAGCCCTGCCCTGCCGCGATGATCCCACCCATCGGTACGGCCAACCGGCCGCATCCCAAGCACAATCCGACCCGCTTGACGCGGGCATTTGCAGGTGGAGACGAACCTTGCACAGAAGAGATTTCCTGGCCTTTGGCACCATGGGCATAGGCGGCCTGATCCTGCCTTCGATGTTCGGCAAGGTGATTGCCGCGGAGGAACTGAACAGCGCCGTCGACGTCACCGTGAAGAAGGCACTGGCCGACGCGGCGTTGAATGCCGCCAAGAGCGCTGGCGCAACCTATTGCGATGTGCGCGTTGGCCGCTACCTGCGCCAGTTCGTCATCACCCGCGAACGCAATGTCGAAAATGTCGTCAACACCGAATCGACCGGCGTTGGCATCCGCGTGATCGCAAACGGCGCCTGGGGCTTTGCCGCCACCAACGATATGACAAGGGAAGCCGTGGCCAGGGCAGCGGCCGAGGCCGTCGCCATTGCAAAGGCCAATGCGCCCACCCAGTCCGCCCCGGTCCAGCTTGCCCCGGTCAAGGGCGCGGGTGAAGTCAACTGGCGCACGCCGATCGTCAAGAACAGCATGACCGTGCCGATCAAGGACAAGGTCGACCTGTTGATGGGCGTGAACGCCGCCGCCATGGACGCAGGCGCGGACTTCATCCGCTCCATCCTGTTCCTGGTCAATGAGCAGAAATATTTCGCCAGCACCGACGGCAGCTATATCGACCAGGATGTGCACCGCATCTGGGCGCCGATGGAGGTCACCGCCGTCGACAAGGCGACGGGCAAGTTCCGCGTCCGTGAAGGCCTGTCGGCGCCGATGGGGCTGGGCTTTGAATATCTGGACGGCGCAGCGTCCGGCAAGACCGTGCTGCCCAATGGCGTCACCGTCTATGGCAACAGCTATGACATGAAGGAGGATGCGATCGCCGCCGCCAAGCAGGCGCGCGCAAAGATCAAGGCGCCCTCGGTCAAGCCCGGCAAATATGATCTGGTGCTCGACCCCTCGCACACCTGGCTCACCATCCACGAATCGGTCGGCCATCCGCTCGAACTCGACCGGGTGCTGGGATATGAAGCCAATTATGCGGGCACCAGCTTTGCCACGATGGACAAGATGCAGAGCCATTTCCAATATGGCAGCGACAAGGTGAATATCGTCGCGGACAAGACCCAGCCCGGCAGTCTGGGCGCGGTCGCCTATGACGATGAAGGCGTCAAGACCAAGAAGTGGGACCTGATCCGCGACGGCAAGCTGGTCGGCTATCAGGCGATCCGCGATCAGGCGCATATCGAGGGCAAGAGCGAAAGCGACGGCTGCTGCTATGCCGACAGCTGGTCCAACGTCCAGTTCCAGCGCATGGCGAACGTCAGTTTGGAACCCGGCAAGGCCAAGCAGAGCGTCGCCGACATGATCGCCAATGTCGAAGATGGCGTCTACATCATCGGCGACGGCAGCTTCTCGATCGACCAGCAGCGCTATAATGCGCAATTTGGCGGTCAGCTCTTCTACGAGATAAAGAACGGCAAGATCACCCAGCAGATCGAGGATGTCGCCTACCAGATCCGCACGCCGGAATTCTGGAACGCCTGTGCGGGCGTATGCGACGCCAGCGACTATCGCCTGGGCGGCTCCTTCTTCGACGGCAAGGGCCAGCCTGCGCAGGTTTCGGCCGTATCGCACGGCTCCAGCACCGCGCGTTTCAACGGCATCAACGTCATCAACACCGCCCGTTCGCTCGGTTGATCGGTCAGGGAGAGAAAAATATGAGCATCCTTTCCGAAGCACAGGCCAAGGCGATCCTGACCAAGGTCGTGGGCTTTTCCAAGGCGGACGAATGCACCGCGCAGCTGACCGGTTCGACCCGCGGCAATGTGCGCTTTGCCCGCAACGATGTGTCGACCGCCGGCATTACCGACAATATCGATCTGTCTGTGCAGGTCGCCTTTGGCAAACGGGTCGGCATCGCGACCATCAACCAGTTTGACGACGCCGCGCTGGAGCGCGTGGTGCGCCGGGCGGAGGAACTGGCGAAGCTGGCCCCGGAAAACCCGGAATTCATGCCCGCCGTCGACAGGCAGACCTACACGCCGACACCGACATTCAGCCCCGCGACCGCCGGGATTACCGCCGCCTATCGCGCCAAGGTGGCGAGCGATTCGATCGCGCCGTGCCGCGCCGAAAAGCTGATCGCGGCAGGCTATCTTGAGGATCAGGCCGGGTTCGTCGCCTTCCTCAACAGCAAGGGCAATTACGGGTATCAGACCGGCACGAGCGCCGATTATACCTGCACCGTCCGCACCGAGGATGGGCGCGGCTCCGGTTGGGTCGGGCATAATGTGCAGGACGTCGCCAACTTCAACGCAAGCGAGGATATTCGCGTCGCGATGCGCAAAGCCAGTGCGTCAGCGGACGCCAAGGCGCTGGAACCGGGCAAATATACCGTCATCCTGGAACCGGCGGCTGCCGCTGGCCTCATTCAGTTCATGTTCTTTTTCTTCGACGCCCGCTCCGCCGACGAAGGCCGCAGCTTCCTCTCGAAAAAGGGTGGCGGCAACAAGCTGGGCGAACAGGTATTCGGGCCGCAGGTCAACTTCTTCGCCGACCCGGCCTATCCGGGCGCTGCCGTCTATCCCTGGGATGAGGAAGGCCTGCCGCGCACGAAAATGCCGATCGTCGAGAATGGCAAGCTCGTGAACATGGAATATTCGCGCTACTGGTCGCAAAAGCAGGGCAAGCCCGCCATGGCGCAGCCCGGCAACCTGATCATGACCGGCGGCACCAAATCGACTGCGGATCTGGTGCGCACGACCGAGCGGGGCATATTGGTGTCGCGCACCTGGTACATCCGCATGGTCGATCCGCAGACGGTGCTGCTGACGGGCCTGACCCGCGACGGCACCTTCTATATCGAAAATGGCCAGATCAAATATCCGATCAAGAATTTCCGCTTCAACGAATCCCCGGTCATCATGCTCAACAATGTCGAAGAGCTGGGCAAACCCGTCCGCGTGAAGGGCGACGAAGCGGACACGCCGATCATCGTGCCGCCGATGAAGCTGCGCGATTTCACCTTCACGTCGCTGTCGGACGCGGTGTGAGGCCCGTTGGCGCGATATGACGCGGAGCGAGTTCCTTCGGTTGATGGCGGGCGGTCTGGCCAGTGCAATGCTGGCCCGACCGCGCGCGGCCGCGGGGGGCTATGATTTCTGGTTCACGCGACTGCGATATGATTCGGGCGACTGGGATGTCGACCAGCGGATGCCGTCCAACCTGATCACGTCGCTGATCGACTATACGACATTGCGGGTGGACCCGAAGGAGCATGTCATCGCCCTGTCCGACCCCAGGATGCTGACCGCGCCCTTCTGTTATCTGGCCGGGCACAAGCTGGTGGAGTTTTCGGCGGCAGAACGGCGCAATTTCGAGCGTTATGTCCGCAATGGCGGGTTCGTGTTGGTCGATGATTGCAACCACGATATTGACGGCCTGTTCGCCCGGTCGTTCGAAGCGCAGATGGCCAAGATTTTCGGCAGCAAGGCGCTCAAGCAGCTGCCCAATACCCACCCGCTCTATCGGTCCTTCTTCAAATTTGACGGCCCGCCCAATACCGGCTTCGAACTGAATGGCTGGGGCGACGATCTGGTTCATGACTATCTGAAAGGGATAGAGATAGAGGGGCGGCTGGGCGTGCTCTACAGCAACAAGGATTATGGCTGCGAATGGGACTATGACTGGCGCAACAAGCGGTTCCTGGCCCAGGACAACACCCGGTTCGGCGTCAATATCGTGATGTATGCGCTGTCGGTGTGATCGATAATTTTTACGCCTCCAATTAAACCCCGTTCGGGCTGTGCCTGTCGAAGCCTTGTTCTTCCCTTCAAGAAGGACGCCCCTCCGACAGGCGCGGGTTGAACGGTAAGCATGAAATTGCCCAGTAAGGGACCGTCTATGACCAGCATCACCGAAGCCGATATTCAGGGCCAGCTTGCCCGCCTGACCGAGTTGCGCGCCGCAATTGGCCAGGCGATCGTTGGGCAGAGTGAAGTCGTCGAACAATTGCTGATCGGGCTGCTTGCGGGCGGTCATTGCCTGCTGGAGGGCGTGCCGGGACTGGGCAAGACATTGCTGGTCCGCTCGCTGGGCGAAGCGCTGAAGCTGGACTTCCGCCGCGTCCAGTTCACCCCCGACCTGATGCCCAGCGACATATTGGGCACCGAACTGCTGGAGGAGGATCATGGCACCGGCCATCGCAGCTTCCGCTTCCAGAAGGGGCCGGTGTTCACCAACCTGCTTCTGGCCGACGAACTCAACCGCACCCCGCCCAAGACGCAGGCCGCGCTGCTGGAAGCGATGCAGGAAAAGACCGTTAGCTATGCCGGTGTGACGCACCGGCTGCCTGCGCCCTTCTTCGTGCTGGCGACGCAGAACCCGCTGGAACAGGCGGGCACCTATCCCCTGCCCGAAGCGCAGCTGGACCGCTTCCTGCTGCACATCCGCGTCGATTATCCGACCGAGCAGGAAGAACAGGATATTCTGGCCCAGACCACAGGCGCGAAGGCGAACGCCGTTCCCGCCGTGATGCATGGCGATGAAGTGCTGGCCCTCCAGGCCTGGGTGCGTCAGGTGCATTTCAGCGACGATCTGCTCCGCTGGGTCACCCGCATGGTGCGGGCCAGCCGCCCCGGCGATGGCGCGCCCAGCGATATCCGCAAATATGTAAAATGGGGCGCGGGACCGCGCGCTGGCCAGTCGCTGATCCTGACGGCCAAGGCGCGCGCATTGCTCCATGGGCGGCTTGCCGCCACGCGGGAGGATATTATTGCGCTCGCCGCGCCGGTGATGCGCCACCGCCTGCTCCTGTCCTTCGCGGCGGAGGCAGAGGGGCGTAGCGCAGACGATGTCGTGGCCGCCTTGCTGCGCGCCGTACCGCTTAGCTGAACCGCGCATGGTCGATCTCATCCCCCCTGACGTACGGAACAGGCTGAAAAGCCTGCGCCTCGTCACGCGCCGGGCGGTGGGATCGCATGGCATCGGCCTGCACCAGAGCCACAGCCGGGGCGCGGGCCTCGAATTCGCTCAATATCGCGCCTATGAGCGCGGCGACGAATTGCGCCAGATCGACTGGAAACTCTACGCCCGGTCCGACAAATTCTTCGTGCGCGAAGCGGAGCGGGAAAGCCCGGTCGCCGTGTGGATATTGATGGATGCCAGCGCTTCGATGACGCAGGCCGATGCCGCGCGCCCGGACTATAGCCGCTTCGACGCCGCAAAAGGACTGGCGGCCTGCATTGCCGATCTGGCGATGCGGCAGGGCGATCGTTTTGGCTGGATGGCGCTGAGCGATCAGGGTCTGGCGCTGTTACCGCCAGCCAGCGGCGCGCGGCAGCGGGACCGGCTGCTTCTGGAACTGATTGGAGTGAACGCGGTCGGCGGCTTTGCGGCGGAGGACCAGCTTGGCCCGGTGTGGGAGCGGATCGGCGCGCGCGATCTGGTCATTCTACTCAGCGATTGTTTCGATCCCGGCGCGGTCGAACTGGCGGAAAAGCTGGCGGCGGCGGGTCGCGAGACATTGCTGATCGAAATGCTGACGGTGGCCGAGCGCGATTTTCCCTTCGATGGCGGCTATCGGTTCCGCGACCCCGAAACGGGCGAGGAATTGCTAGCGGACGGTCCCGCCCTGCGCAGCGAATTTCTTGCCCGTTTCGGGGCGGCGCGCGATGCGCTGCATGATCGGCTGGACGCGGTGGGAATCCGTTACGCCACCCACATGCTCGACCAGCCGATCGACGTGCCGCTGCGCCGCCTGTTCGGCGCGCATGAAGCGGCGGAATATCAATGACGCCAGCCCTGTTGCTGCCCGGCGCGCTGGCCGCGCTGCTGGCGCTCATCGTCCCGCTGGTCATCCATATCGCCCGGCGCAGCGAGCAGGTGCCGACCGACTTCGCCGCCTTGCGCTGGTTGCGGCAAAAGCCCCGGCCCCGATCGCGGCTGCGGTTCGACGAATGGCCGCTGCTGCTGCTGCGCCTCCTCCTGCTGGCGCTGGTCGCGCTGTGGCTTGCCCAGCCCGTGCTGTTCGGGGCCGGAGACCGCAAGCCCGTCGCGGCTTTGGTCCCCGGTGTCGATCCCGCTCGTGCGCCCACTGGCGATGTCCGATCGGTCTGGCTGGCCCCCGGCTTTCCGTCGATCGACCAGCCGTCGCCATCCGGGCCATTCCCCGTCGCCAGCCTGATCCGTCAGCTTGACGCGGAAATGCCTGCCGATGTTCCGCTGACCATCATCACGCCGCAGGTCATCGAAGGGGCGGATGCCGACCGTCTCCGCCTATCGCGCAAGCCGGAATGGCGGATCGTGCCGGGCGCCATGCCTGCCCCGCGTACCCAGCCTGCCCCAATAGAGCCGTTGGCGATCCGATATGATGCGCAGCACCGCGGCGGCATCCGCTATCTGCGCGCCGCCGCGCTGGCATGGCAACCCGCTGGTCGGGATGGCGCGATCGACACAGGCGCGATCGATGCGCCACTGCCGGACCAGCGCCATGTTCTGATCTGGCTGGGCGGCGGGACAGTGCCGGACGGGCTGATCCGCTGGATCAAGCAGGGCGGCACCGCGCTGGTCGCGTCGGACATGCTGGTTCCGGCCGACAAGCCGCGCGTGCCGCTTTGGCGTGACGCACTTGGCGCACCGTTGGTAGAGGCTATGTCTTTGGACCAGGGGCGGCTGCTGCGCTTCACCCGTCCATTGACCCCCTCCACGATGCCGGCCCTGCTGGACGCCGATTTCCCCACCCGTCTGCTTGCCGTGCTGACCCCGGCCCCGCCACCGCCAGCGCGGGTTGCCGCCGCTGACTATGCGCCGCTGACTGGCGGACGCGCCTATGATCAGCCGCCGCAAGACATGCGCCCGTGGCTGGCGATGCTGATTGCGGCGCTGCTGATCGCCGAACGCTGGCTGGCGACCCGCCGCAGCCGGGGGATCAGTCCATGAGCGCGAACGATCTGCTCGCTCGCTGGACGGCTCCCGCAAAATATCGGGTGATGGCCGACAGTCTCGCCCTCGCTGTGCCGCTGGTCCTGGGACTTGCGGCCATTGGCTGGCGCTTGTCGGGCATCATCGCCGCTGTTGCGGCCGCCATGATCGCAGCGGCAATCGCCCTGTTTGCCGCGCGCTATCGTGCCCGGCGCTATCATCAGGGCTGGCTGGTCCATGCGCTGGATCGCGAGCGGCCGGACATGGAGGACAGCGCCAACCTGTTGTTCGCCGACCCTGCTCTACTTGGCCCGCTTGAGCGGCTCCAGCAGGCGCGGCTGCTCGACAGGATCGACCGCGACAGTCCCGACAGCCTGCGTCCCGACTGGTCCCGCCGCCTGATCCTGCTCGCGGGGATCATGGGCTTGATCGCGATCGGACTTACGCTGTTCTGGCCGCGCCCCGGTCATGGGCCGCCGACGCTGGCCCCCAGCACGGAAGCGCTACCCGCAACGCCCGGCATACCGCGACTGACCGCACAGAATCTGCGGATCATCCCGCCTGCCTATACCGGCCTGCCGCCGCGCGATTCCGCATCGCTGGACGCGCGCGCGCCGGTTGGATCGCGGATCGAATGGACGCTGCGTTTTGATCCACAAGCGACTGTCCCGGCGATCCTGCCGGTCGGCGGCGCGCACATCGCCCTGCGCCGCGACGGCCCAAACTGGATCGCCAGCCGCCTGCTCGACGCCTCCTTCCTCTATCGCGTCGATCCCGCATCGGGCCGTGGCCCGACGCCGCCTCTCCACCGGGTCGACGCCATTGCCGACAGTCCGCCGCAGGTGCGCGCGATCAGCCCGGCCGCCAGCCTGACGATGGTACAGGCCGGTCAGCGCAACTGGACCCCGGTCTTTGCCGCCACGGACGATTATGGCGTCGCAGCCACCGCACGGCTCCGCGTCACGCTGGCGATCGGTGAGGGCGAGAATGTGACCTTCAGCGAGCGCGAAATAGCGGTTTCGGGTAGCGGACCACCACGCGATCGACGTTTCAGCCCCCGACTGGATTTCGGCGCTCTTGGGTTTAGCGCGGGCGGCGACATGGTGGTGCAACTCATCGTGCGCGACATGCGGCAACCCGCCGCGCAGGAAGTGCGCGGCCCCAGCCTGATCCTGCGCTGGCCATCGTCCAGACAGCCCGAAAACAGCGGGCTGGAAGGCATGGTCAACATCACCCTGCCAGCCTATTTCCGCAGTCAGCGACAGATCATCATCGATGCTGAAGCGCTCCTCAAGCAGAAGCGCCGCCTTGCCGCCGATCGCTATCTTGCCCGTTCCGCCAGCATCGGCAGCGACCAACGGATATTGCGCGGCCGCTACAGCCAGTTTTTGGGCGGCGAAGAGGAAGGCGAACCGGAACCGCCCCCCAATTATGGCGAACAGCATAGCGACGATGATGGCCATGACCACGATCAAGGGCACGACCATGATCATGATCATGACCACGATCACGACGACGGGCACGAACAGGGCCATGATCATGGACATGATCATGGCGGCGCACCGCGGCGACCCGCGCCGGGCTTTGGCGCGCCGGAGGATGTGCTGGCGGACTTTGGCCACGCGCATGACGATTCGCCCGCGTCCAGCCTCGATCCCGAAACCCGCGCCATCCTGAAGAAAGCGGTCGATGAAATGTGGCAGTCCGAGGTGCAGTTGAGGCAAGGCCATCCCGATCTGGCGCTGCCCTTTGCCTATCGCGCGCTGCGTTTCATCAAGGAGGTGCAGCAGGCGACCCGCATCTTCCTGTCGCGGGTCGGGCCGGAGCTCCCGCCGATCGACCCCAGTCGCCGCATGACCGGCAAGCGGGAGGGGCTGGCCAGCCGCGTTCTGGCGATCAGCCCGGTCGAAGGACGGGACGGCCCCGCTGCGGCGGCCTGGCGCGCGCTAGGCGATGGGCCGGGCGCGATCCGGGGGCCGATCGCGCTGGATGCGCTCGACCGCTGGGCGCGGGGGCAATCCGCCCATTTGCCCGATCCGCTGGCGCTTTCAGGGGCGATCGACGCCGTCCACCGCGATCCCGCCTGTCTGCCCTGCCGCGCCAAGTTGCGCGCCCTGCTCTGGACCGCCATGGAACGACCGCCCGCCCAGCCTGCCCGGCGCCGTCCCGCCGATGCTGGCGGCGCGCGCTATCTTGGCGCGATAGGAGGCGGCAAGCCATGACCGCCGCATGGGTGACCGCCATCCTGTTGGGCACGGCCATTATTGTGGCGAGCGTGCGTCTGATCCTGTGGCATCGTAGCGCAAGCGCGCCGTCGCCCAGGCGACTGATCGCGCTGCTGCTGCTCCAGCCTGTGTGCGGGATATTGTTGTTTTTGACACTATTTCCCCCTGCGACGACCATGAGTAGCGACGCGCTGCGGATCGCGACACGCGGTACGTCTCGTCTGGCGGCTGGTCCTATGGTCCTGCTGCCCGAAGCGCCCGACATTGGCGCTGGCGAACATGTGCCCGATCTTGCGACCGCCTTGCGGCGGCATCCCGGCACCAGCGAGATTATCGTGCTGGGCGACGGCCTGCCGCCGCGCGACATGGAAGCGGCAAGGCGAGTCGCTGTCCGTTTTGAGCCGCGCCCTCTGCGTCAGGGTATCAGCCATGTTGCGCCGCCCCCGCTCGTCGCACCGGGGAGCAGCTTCAGCCTGGGTGGGCAGTTGAGCGCCCTGCCCCGCGCCACCGTCGAATTGCTCGACCCGGCCGGGCAAGTGACGGACAGCGTTCAGGCCGACGCCGATGGGCGCTTTGCGCTGACCGGCACCGCGCGCGCCGCCGGGGCCGTGCTGTTCACCCTGCGCGTGCGCGATGGCCGCCGCACCGTCGAACAGGCCAGCGTCCCGCTACTGGTCGCTGACAGCCCGGTACCGCGCCTGCTGATCCTGTCGGCCGCGCCCAATGCCGAAGTCAAATATCTGCGCCGCTGGGCTGCCGATGCTGGCTTTGCCGTGACAACGCAAATGAGCGCGGGGGGCGGCATTGCGCTGGGCGACGCGCCGATCGCGATGGACGGCGCAACGCTCCGCAAGTTCGACGCAGCGATCGTCGATGACCGCAGCTGGGCAGCACGGCGCGGCGTGCTGATGGACGCGGCGCGCAACGGGCTGGGCCTGATCCTGCACCCCAGCGGGCCGATCGATGCGACGACCCGCGGACAATGGCAGGCATTGGGCTTTGGCCTGACGGGCAAGGGTGGCTTGGCTCCCCTCGCCCTGCCCAAGCCCCTTGCCCCCACCATCGCGCGGACCCGGCAGGGTATCGGCAGCGACGACAGGCCAGCGGACCTGGCCCTGCCCGACGAAATGCTGCCGGAGATCAGCCGTCTTGGCCTGACGCCGGAGGGCGAGAGCGCCGTGCCTTTGCTGCGCGATGCGGGTGGCGTGACGCTGGCGGCCTGGCGGGCGGTGGGTAGCGGGCGAGTTGCGCTGTTCACTGGTATCGACAGCTATGCGCTGACGCTGACGGGCCATCGGGCGCTGCATGGCGACTGGTGGAGCGCGATGCTGGCGACCGTTGCACGTCCCGCCCCCGGCATGACGCCCATCACGACACCGGGATGGGCGGGCGAGCGGATGATCCTGTGCGGCCTGACCGCCCCTGCTGAGGTCGAAGGCCCGGATGGACGGATGGCGAATCTGTTGCCGGCAGCGGGATGCGGCGCCTTCTGGCCGGAGAAGGCTGGCTGGCACCAGCTGCGCCGGGCGGGGGATGGCCAGGCCACGCCCTTCTACGTCCAGCCTGCCAATGCCCTGCCGGTGATGCGGGCCGCGCGGGATCGGGACGCCATGTTGATGCTGCGCCCGCCAGCATCGGGCGACAAGGCCGCTACGGGCAAGTCAGTCCCCGGATCGCCCTGGCCGTTCGCGATCGGCTGGTTGCTGGCAAGCGCGCTGCTGTGGTGGCTGGAGCGGGCGCGGGTCGGCCGCGCCGCTGCGCCTCAATCGGCGAGGTAGAAATCCCGCAGCGCCCGCGCGTCGTGCAGGGCGTTGTGCGGCACCCGGCTGTTGGCCGCGGCGCTAAAGCCCGCGGCATTGATCAGTTCCAGCCGCAGACCGAAATCGACCCCCGCCATCAGGCCCGGCCCCTTCACCAGCAAAGCGCAGAAATGGGCCAGATCCTCCGGCCAGTCGGCGATGATCAGCGGATCATCATCCCCTTCCAGATAGGCGGCGACATGATCGGCCGCGTCGGCCCGGTTGAGTTCCAGATATATGCCCGGCGGCACATGGCGCAGATAGGGAACGACATGCTGCGCCACCCATGGCTCGACATCGTCCGGCAGCGGCAGCGCGACGTAAAATTCCTGGTCGCCATGTTCGGGAACCAGCGCGACGCTGATCAGCCCACCGCCAAAACCGTTAAATTCAGTGTCGAGAAAATAGCGCATGAAAAAAGGAACTGCCTGCCGTTCGATAGGTCTGGCCATCGCAAGACGGCATCTGCGAATGCCTGTAGCATTTGCGCGGGGCTTGCCAAGCTGCCATGCGCGTCAGCGACATATCATTCAGGAAAGACACCAGCATGATCCCGCGCGAATATCTTGGCTCCGCCGCCATTCCGGGCGGGGAGGAATTGAAGCTCTACCGCCGGGGCGGCGATTTCATGATCGTGCTGGATCGCAACGAATTGATGAGCAGCCGGATGAGCGGGTCGGAAAAGGCGCTGGCGGTCATGACGATCGAGCGGCTGGCGGGCCGCAAGGCGCCTCATCTGCTGATCGGCGGATATGGCATGGGCTTTACCCTGCGCGCAGCGCTGGCGATCCTGCCCGCAGACGCGCGGATCACGCTGGTCGAACTGGTGCCGGAAATCATCGCATGGGCGCGTGGCCCGATGGTCGACCTGGCTGCCGGATGCCTGGATGATCCGCGCGTCGAACTCGTCATGGCCGACGTGGCGAGCGCGATCGCGGACGGCAGGAGCCGCTATGACGCGATCCTGCTGGATGTGGATAATGGGCCTGACGGGCTGACCATGGCGGCGAATGACCGGCTCTATTCCGCTCAGGGACTTACGATTGCGCGCGATGCGCTGCGTCCCGGCGGCATTCTGGCCGTCTGGTCGGCGGGGTCGGACGATGCCTTCACCCGCCGCCTGCGCAATGCCAAATTTGCCGTCGACGAAGTGGCTGTGAAGGCGCGCGACAATGGCAAAGGCCCGCGCCATGTCATCTGGTTTGCGGCGAAGCGCTGACCCTTAGATCCCGTTCGGGATGACCGGCCACCCGCCCTGTTCGAGCGCCGCGCTGAGCGCCGTGAGGCACTGGTTGAGCGCGCTGGCGTCGGTCGAGCGCACGACAAAGTTCGCGCCCGTGCGCCCTTCGCGGAAAAAGGGATAGCTGCCGATCTGGCATCCCTCATGCGCCTGCTCCGCCGCGCCCAGCAGGTCGGCAATCTCGCTCTCTGCAACCCAGCAGCCGATCGTAGCGGACAGCAGCGGCAGCCCGCCCTCCAGCGTGCCGGTCAGGCTGTCCAGCATCCCGGCGGTGATGTGCGGCACGCCCGCCATGATGAAGATATTGCCATGGCGGATACCCGGCGCGCCTGACATGCGGTTTTCGATCAGGCTGGCCCCGGCCGGAACCCGCGCCATGCGCAGCCGCGCTTCAGTCAGGCCACCGCGCGTTTCATAATAGCCCGCCAGCATCGCCCGCGCCTGAGGATGCACTTCCACCGGCACGCCCAGCGCCGCCGCGATCGCATCGACGGTTATATCGTCATGGGTCGGGCCGATGCCGCCGGTGGTGAACAGATAATCGTTGCGCGCGCGCAGGATGTTGACTGATTCGACGATCGCGTCGCTATCGTCAGCCACCACCCGCACTTCGCGCAGGCGGATGCCCTGAACATTGAGCCAAGTCGCGATCTGGCTGATATTCTTGTCCTGCGTGCGGCCAGACAGGATTTCGTCGCCGATCACGATCAGCGCTGCGGTCCAGATGCGGGTAGGATCGGCCATGGCGCGTCCATAGCCTGCGCATGGCGCCCTGCCTAGTGGATTGATTTTGACATCGTAAAGCCCACTGGAACTCGAATATTTCTGATGGTCCGCTGCGTATCGGGCATGCGCGTGTGACATCCCCTCACGCTCAAACGAATATCGGGATCGGACCACTGGCCGCCCCTCTCGCATTATGGCGCGGGTGCCCCTATAGTCATGTCATGACCGAATATATGACGATGACGGCCGATGCGCCGATTTCCCGTTCGGCCGCGATCAAATTATATGACGCGGCGGGTTTTGAAGGCATGCGCCGCGCCGGACGGCTGGCGGCCGAGATACTCGATGCGTTGGTGCCCCATGTCGTACCGGGCGTGACGACCGGCGAACTGGACGACATCGTGCGCCGGATGACGCTGGACGGTGGCGGCGTGCCAGCGACGCTTGGCTATCGCGGCTATACCCATAGTTGCTGCACATCGATCAACAATGTCATCTGCCACGGCATCCCCGGCGATTATCGGCTGAAGGATGGCGATATCGTCAATATCGACGTTACCCCGCTGGTCGATGGGTGGCATGGCGACACAAGCCGCATGTTCATCGCGGGTGACGCGCCGATCAAGGCGCGGCGGCTGGTCGAAGTGACCTATGAATGTCTGATGCTGGGCATCGAACAGGCAAAGCCCGGCAACCATCTGGGCGACATCGGCCATGTGATCCAGCGGCACGCCGAAAAGCACCGCTATGGCGTGGTCCGTGATTTTTGTGGCCATGGCCTGGGCCGGGTGTTTCATGACAGCCCGGAGGTCGTGCATATCGGCCGCCCCGGTACGGGCCCGGAACTCAAGCCCGGCATGTTCTTCACGATCGAGCCGATGATCAATATCGGCAAGCCCGGCGTCAGGATGATGGAAGATGGCTGGACGGCGGTGACGCGCGACCGCACCCTGTCCGCCCAGTTCGAACATAGTATCGGCATTACCGAAACCGGATGCGAGATTTTCACCAAGAGCCCCGCCGGAAAGGACGCGCCGCCCTATAGCTGAGCGCGCGCCAACGACTGCTTAAAAAACGGGCAGCCTGGCAAGAAAATGCCCTGAATCCGGGCAATATGGACAAAGATTGCTGCATCGCCGAAAGCATGTTCTAGCGATTCGCCATTTGGCACGGTAATTGGATATCAAGAGGGACGGCGCCTGGCCTTTTGGGGGGCATGACGAACGTCACTTGAGGAGAGAGGAATGCGGGTCGCACCCGCATTCTGTCGTGCGTTATGGGTTGGGAATACTAGTGATGAAAAAAGTCGAAGCCATCATCAAGCCGTTCAAACTGGACGAAGTGAAGGAAGCACTCCACGAAGTGGGCGTGTCGGGCATTACCGTGACCGAAGCCAAGGGCTTTGGCCGCCAGAAAGGCCATACCGAACTTTATCGCGGCGCTGAATATGTCGTCGATTTCCTGCCCAAGGTGAAGCTGGAAGTCGTCGTCGACGATGCGCTGGCCGACCGGGTGGTGGAGGCGATTTGCGCCGCAGCGCAGACCGGACGCATCGGCGACGGCAAGATTTTCATTTCCAACGTCGAGGGCGCCGTGCGGATCCGCACCGGCGAGCGGGACAGCGACGCGATCTGATTTCACGCAAATTCTGGTCATCCCGGCATCGGGGCGACGGAACAACGGGCATCCATCTACCCCTTCGGGGGGGTAATAAACGAGAAGGGCAAGCGCACATGGCCAATACGCCAAAAGACATTCTCAAGATGATCGAGGAAAAGGAGATCGAGTGGGTCGATGTCCGTTTTACCGATCCCAAGGGCACCTGGCACCACCTGACGATGTGCGCGAACGTCATTGGCGAAGATGAGCTGACTGACGGCCTGATGTTCGACGGCTCCTCGATCGAGGGCTGGAAGGAAATCAACGAATCGGACATGATCCTGAAGCCCGATCTGGACGCGGTATTCTTCGATCCGTTCAGCGCGACGCCGATGATGATCCTGGTGTGCGACATTGTCGAACCCGAAGATGGTTCGCTCTATTCGCGCGATCCGCGTTCGACCGCCAAGCGCGCCGAAATGTTCCTGCAGTCGACGGGCCTTGGTGACACCGTCTATATCGGCCCGGAACCTGAATTCTTCATGTTCGACAGCGTCGAATTCGACAACACCTACAATTCCAGCTTCTACAAGCTGGACGATGTCGAACTGCCCACCAACAGCGGCACGAAATATGACGGCGGCAATATGGGTCACCGTCCCCGCGCCAAGGGTGGCTATTTCCCGGTCGGCCCGGTCGACGTGACCACCGACATCCGCGCCGAAATGGTGACCACGCTGATGGAAATGGGCCTGCCCATGGACAAGCATCACCATGAAGTCGCCGGCAGCCAGCACGAACTGGGCCTGACCTTCGGCAAGCTGGTCGAAACCTGCGACCGCATCCAGATCTACAAATATGTCGTGAAGATGGTTGCCCAAGCCTATGGCAAGACCGCAACCTTCATGCCCAAGCCGATCAAGGCCGACAATGGTTCGGGTATGCACACGCATATTTCGATCTGGAACAAGGGGCAGAACACCTTTGCCGGCGACGGCTATGCCGGCCTGTCCGACACCTGCCTGTTCTTCATCGGCGGCGTGATCAAGCATGCCAAGGCGCTCAACGCCTTCACCAACCCGACCACCAACAGCTACAAGCGCCTGGTGCCCGGCTTTGAAGCTCCCGTGCTGCTCGCCTATTCGGCGCGCAACCGTTCCGCTTCGTGCCGTATCCCCTATGGTGCGGGCACCAAGGCGAAGCGCGTCGAATTCCGCTTCCCCGATCCGCTTGCCAACTCCTACCTCGCCACCGCCGCGTTGCTGATGGCCGGTATCGACGGGATCGAAAACAAGATTCACCCCGGCGAAGCCATGGACAAGAATCTGTACGATCTGCCGCCGGTGGAACTGGCCAAGGTGCCGACCGTGTGCGGTTCGCTGCGCGAAGCGCTCGAAAGCCTGGAAAAGGATCAGGACTTCCTGCTGAAGGGCGGCGTGTTCACCAAGGACCAGATCGACGCCTATATGGAACTGAAATGGCCTGAAGTATATCGCTGGGAAATGGCGCCTTCGCCGGTCGAATTCGACATGTATTACAGCGGCTGATCTTTTTTTAGCGTTGCGAAAAAGGACAAGGCCCGGTCGCTTCCAAAGCGGCCGGGCCTTTCCCGTTCCGGTCATGATCCGGCAAAATTCATTTACCGGCGCGAAATGTTAAGGGCTGGCGGCCTATTGCCTGTCGGAGACAAGGCAAAGGCATAGGGCAGTCATGCGGAACGAGCGGATCGGGATGGCGCAGGGAGCGGGCGGCGACATGCTGTTCGCCGCGCCATGGTCTGCGCTCGAACATTTTTTGCTGCTTGCGATCTGCCTTGCAACCTTGTTCTTCACGCTGGTCACCCCGCCCTTTCAGGCGCCGGACGAAAATCAGCATTATATGAAGGCGCTGCTTCTGTCCGAAGGCGGCGTGTTGACAACGCAGCAGGGCGAGGCGATCGGCGCGGCGCTGCCCCGCGCGGCCATAGACCTGCACGCCGTCTATTTTCCGACCGACGTGCCAATCACTTTACGCAAGTTCGAGACGGCAAAGCTGGCGAATAGCTGGAATGCGGATGCGTCGCGGCCCGGCACCGTCTTCGCCGAATTCCCCAATGTCGCAAGCTATGCGCCGACGCTGTACGCACCGGGCGCTGCGGGCCTGCTGATCGGCGACGCGCTCGGCCTACCGCAACTGGGCCGCTTCTATGCCGGGCGGATCGTCAATGCGCTGGTCGCGCTGGCGCTGCTGATCGCCGCGCTACGGCTGCTGCCCTTTGGCCGGATGGCGATGCTGGGCACGGCGTTGCTGCCCACCTTTGCCTATCAGATCGGATCTATGTCGCCCGATGCCGTGATCAATGGCATGGGCTTCCTGGGACTCGCGCTGGCGCTGCGTGTCGGCTTCATGGACCGTGGATCGGCCGGACTGGTTCTGGCGGCGCCGTTGCTGGCTCTCGCCAAGGGCGTCTATCTGCCGTTGATGGCGGCGGGTTTACGCTGGCCCCAATATCGGCGCGACATGCGGATGTGGCTGGTCCTGGGCGCGATGGCGCTGGGCGCGGCCGCCTTCATCGGCTGGATGAAATATTCTGGCGGCAGTCAGGCGCTCTATCATATCATGTCGCGCAAGACGGGTGAGAGCGTGCTGACCGCGCCACTGGCCGACCAGTTGGCGGTGATCCTGAAGGATCCCGTCGCTTATGTCCGCATCCTTTCGTCCAGCGTGATCGAGCGCGCGCCGGTCTATGCGCTCCAGATCGTCGGGCGCTTCGGCTGGAACGCCATCCTGCTGCCGCTGATCGCCTACCCGTTGGCGGCAGTCATGCTGACGGCGGCGATATTCAGTGGCGCGGAGGCCCGCTTTGGCGGGGCGCAGCGCCTTTGGTGGCTGGCGGTCGCCGGCGGCGTCGCGGTGCTGATCGAAACCGCCATGTACCTGACCGGCACGCCGCCGGGCGCGGACTTCATTCAGGGAACGCAGGGGCGCTATTTCCTGCCGATCCTGCCGCTGGCGCTGCTGGCGCTCTCCCCCGACCGGGCCGTGCGCGGCGCGCGCACTCTGTTTGCCGCCTCGGCCTGCCTGCTGCTGCTCATTGCGGCGGCCAGCGCCTATGACAGTTTCTGGGTCCATGGTTTCGTCACCAGCGACGGGATGCCGCCGCATGACGGCGTGACGCGGGCGTTGTTGCTACCCTCGCCGCGCTGGTAGCCAGACGCGGCACAGCGCGAGCCAGCCCAGCCCCTCGATCCATCCGGCTGTGACGTCGCTTGGCCAATGCACGCCGAGCCAGACCCGACTGATCCCGATCAGCGCGATCATCATGCCCGCCGCCCCATAGCCGCCGCGCCGCCGCGCCAGCATGGCCAGCGCGCCGAACATCATCATGTTGCCCGCCGCATGGCCGCTGGGAAAACTATAGCTATGGACGATGTCGAGATGGGGCAGCAGGTCGGGGCGCGGTGCGGCGAAAATCTGTTTGAGAATCAGGTTGAGCGCCGTCCCGCCCGCCATCATCAGCGCAAGCCACAGCGCATCGCCGCGGCGACGCAGCCAGAGCAGCGCAGGCAGGACCAGCGCCAATATCGCAAGCCTGCCGATCGTATCGCCGATCGCAGTCGCCAACCGCATGAGCGGCGTCAGATGTCGGCCAATATCGCCGTCCCGCGCCGTTCCCGCCCAGCCCATCAGCCCGACATTCAGCCAGTCGAGCCATCCCGCCTGCTGCATCGACGCAACGCCCAGGACGCAAAAAAGCGCGAGAGCCAAAGCCCCCGCGCCTTTTCCCGCAGTCCAGCGATCAGATATGGAGCGCACGGCCATAGGCCGCCAATACGCTTTCATGCATCGATTCCGAAATGGTCGGATGCGGGAATACCGTGTGCATCAGTTCCGCCTCGGTCGTTTCCAGCGTCTTGCCGATCGTATAGCCCTGGATCATCTCCGTGACTTCCGCGCCGATCATGTGCGCGCCCAGCAACTCGCCAGTCTTGGCGTCGAACACGGTCTTGGTGAAGCCTTCCGCTTCGCCAAGCGCGATTGCCTTGCCATTGCCGATGAACGGGAACATGCCGACCTTGACCTCGTAACCCGCTTCCTTGGCCTTTGCTTCGGTCAGGCCGACGCTGGCGATCTGCGGATGGCAATAGGTGCAGCCGGGGATGTTGCGCACATCCATCGCATGGGGATGGACATCCTTGTTGCCCAGCGCCTGCGCGATGGCTTCGGCCACGATCACGCCCTCATGGCTCGCCTTGTGCGCAAGCCATGGCGGGGCGGTCACATCGCCGATCGCCCAGAAGCCCTCGACATTGGTGCGGCCATAGGCATCGGTCTTGATATGATAGCGCTGGTCGGGTTCGACGCCGACATCTTCCAGACCCAGATTTTCGACATTGGGGACGATGCCGATGGCGACGATGACATGGCTATATTCAGTCTCTATCGCCTTGCCAGCCTTGTCCTTGATCGTCGCGGTCACGCCCTTGTCGCTGGTCGCGATCTTCTCGATCTTCGCGCCGGTCAGCACGGTCATGCCCTGCTTCTTGACTGCCTTTTCAAGGAAGGCGGAAACGTCGGCATCCTCGACAGGGACGATCCGGTCCATCATCTCCACGACGGTCACGTCAGCGCCCATGTCGTTATAGAAGCTGGCAAATTCTATGCCGATCGCGCCGGAACCGATGACCAGCAGCTTGGTCGGCATTTCCGGTGGCGTCATGGCGTGGCGATAGGTCCACACGCGCTTGCCGTCGGCCTTTAGCTGCGGCAGGTCGCGGGCGCGGGCGCCCGTCGCGATGATGATATGCTTGGCGGTCAGTTCTTCGGACTTGCCGTCCTTGGTGACGGTCAGCTTGCCCTTTCCGGTCAGCTTGCCATCGCCCATATGCACGGCGATCTTGTTCTTCTTCATCAGGTGCGTCACGCCCTGATTAAGCTGCTTGGCGACACCGCGTGAGCGCTTCACCACCGCTTCGATGTCGGCGCTGATCTTTTCCGCCGCCAGGCCATAATCCTTGGCGTGCTGCATATAATGGAAAATCTCGGCCGACCGCAGCAGCGCCTTGGTGGGAATGCAGCCCCAGTTGAGGCAGATGCCGCCCAGATTTTCACGCTCGACAATGGCGGTTTTCAGGCCAAGCTGCGCGGCGCGGATCGCGGCGACATAGCCGCCGGGGCCGGAGCCAAGGACGATGAGATCGTAGGTATCAGCCATGGGTCACACTCGCTTCTGGTATATTAGGCTTCCGCAATCGGCGGAACGGAACGGGGCTGGCGATCCTCGCCAATCGCCACGAAGGTGAAGGTCGCGCGGGTAACGCGATAACTGCGATCGTCGTGGCGCGTACGCCGCCATGCTTCGACGTCGATCTTCATCGACGTGCGCCCGACCGACTTGAGGGACGCGAACACCGAAACTTCATCGCCCACGACGACCGGGCGCAGGAAGGTCATGCCTTCCACCGCGATGGTGACGGCACGGCCATGACTGTGGCGCGCCGCGACCGATCCCGCGGCCGAATCCATCAGGCTCATCAGCCAGCCGCCAAATATGTCCCCATAGGGATTGGTGTCGGCGGGCATGGCGATGACGCGCACCGCCGGACTGGCTTCCGGCGGCTGTTCGTCCATACGCCCCATCAGGCCAGCATGCCGATCGGATTCTCGATCAGTTCCTTGAACGCCTTCATCAGGCGCGCACCGTCGGCGCCGTCAATGGCACGATGGTCGAAACTGCCGGTGGCCGACATGACCGTCGCGATCTGGAGGCTGTCGTCGACAACATAGGGCCGCTTATCGCCTGCGCCGATCGCCATGATCATGCCCTGGGGCGGGTTGATGACGGCTTCAAACTGCTTGATGCCGAACATGCCCATGTTGGAAAGCGATGCAGTGCCGCCCTGATATTCGTTGGGCGACAATTTGCCTGCCTTGGCGCGATCGGCCAGATCCTTCATCTCGGTCGAGATCGCGGCAACGCCCTTGCCATCCGCGCCGGTCACGATCGGGGTGATGAGGCCGCCGGGGATCGACACGGCAACGCTGATGTCGGCGCGCTTGAATTGCAGCATCTGGTCGCCCGCAAACTGCACGTTGCATTCGGGAACTTCCATCAACGCGACGCCCAGCGCCTTGATCAGCAGGTCGTTGACGGACAGCTTGACCTTGCGGCTGGCCAGGCCCGCATTGAGCTCGCCACGCAGCTTGAGCAGCTTGTCGAGCTGAATGTCGACCGTCAGATAAATGTGCGGAACCTGCTGCTTGGATTCGGTCAGGCGGCGCGCGATCGTCTTGCGCATGCCGCTGAGTTTGACCACTTCGTGCGGGATGCCGAAATCCTGCGCGCCGCTGGCAGCGGCGGGCGCCGGGGCTGCCGCCTCTGCCTTGGCGGCGGGAGCCGACGCGGGCGCGGCGGCCGGTGCGGCGACGCCTTCCTTTGCGCCGTCCAGATCGCTCTTGACGATACGGCCATTGGGGCCAGTCCCCGACACCGCAGCCAGATCAATCCCCTTGCTCTGCGCCAGGCGGCGCGCCAGCGGGCTGGCCTTGCCGCGCTTGTCGCTGGAGGCTGGCGCAGCGGGCACGGCGTCAGCCTTCGGCGCGGCAGCGGCGGGTGCCGCCGCCTCTGCCTTGGCGGGGACAGGATCGGCCTTGGGCGCGGGCTCGCCGCCGCCGGCAGCCGCCGCCTCCACATCCTCGCCCTCTTCAGCGATAATGGCGATGACGGTGCCAACCTTGACGCCTTCGGAACCTTCGGAAACGAGGATCTTGGCGATGACGCCTTCATCCACCGCTTCAAATTCCATCGTCGCCTTGTCGGTTTCGATTTCCGCCAGCAGATCGCCGGACGATACCGTATCCCCTTCCTTTACCAGCCATTTGGCCAGAGTCCCTTCCTCCATGGTTGGGGACAAAGCGGGCATCTGGATCGTCTTGCTCATGCGTTCGGGGCCTCTTCTTATCTCTACGGCGCGCGCCAATGGCTGCCCGTTTTCACCCATTCGCCGGATCGGTCAAGCGAGCGCTTGCGGAAGGGACAAATATGGCCCACATTTCACCGCACTGGTTCGTTGGACCGAAAATGACCCCCTGCCGGGGCCATCAAAGCGACATGGGGGGCGATGGAAGTGCGGACATATCTGGTTGTCGTGGACGAATCGCCCGAAGCGGAAACCGCCCTGCGTTTTGCCGCGCGACGCGCTGCGCAAACGGGCGGCGCGGTCCGTATCCTTGCTCTCATTCCGCCGGCCGAGTTCGTTCAGTGGGGCGGCGTGCAGGCGACGATGGAGGATGAGGCGCTGCAACGCGCCGAAGCGCTGGTGACGAGCGCGGCAGGCACGCTGACCGACGAGTCCGGCATCCGCCCCAGCATTACCGTGCGGCAGGGGGATGCGGTGGCCGTCGTACGCAAAACGCTGGACGAGATGGAGGATGTCGCCGCCCTGGTGCTGGGCGCGGCAGCCAGCGGCCCGCCCGGCACGCTCGTATCGCATTTTGCCGGGGCCGACGCGGGACGCATGCCCTGCCCCATCATGATCATTCCGGGCGGGCTCGACGCCGAAGCGATCGACCGGCTGAGCTGATCCTGCCGATCAATCCTCCCCGGCAAGGCGGTGACGAGCGCGCTCCACCGCTTCATGGTCCCGCGTGCCCGTAAGGATGACGGCTACCGCTTATGCTTGCCCCGCTTCGAGCCGATATGCCGGATATTGACCGGCCGCCCGCGATGAGTGCGGCTGCCCGGACGGGTACGATCGCGCTTGACCGGGCCGCCCCGTGAAGGCGGCGTATCGGGCAGTTCGAAGCGGAGCGAACCGTTGATCGGGTCGGCCTCCGCCAGTCGCAGTTCCAGCCGCTGGCCTACCGTATAACGATCGCCGCTTTCCACGCCTTCCAGCGCCTTGCCTGCCTCGTCATAGAAAAAGCGTTCGCTGCCCATGGTCGATACAGGCACCAGCCCGTCGCCGCCCAATTCCTCGACCGTCGCGAAAAATCCGAAATTCTGGACGCCGGTGATCCGCGCCTTCACCGTTTCACCAACATGAGCCGCCAGGAAAGCCGCGACGTAGCGATCGACCGTGTCGCGCTCCGCCTCCATCGCGCGGCGCTCGAACTGGCTGATCATCTCGCCGACACGCCCCATATTCTCATAATCCTCGACACTTAGCGCGGTTTTGGCGGGGATGCTGCCGCCCTTGGGCGCGGGCAGTTCCAGGCCATAGGCGCCCACCAGGGCGCGATGGACCAGCAAATCGGCGTAGCGGCGAATGGGCGAGGTAAAATGCCCGTAGGAACCGAGCGCCAGGCCGAAATGGCCCATATTGACCGGGCTGTAATAGGCCTGCGTCTGGCTGCGCAGGATCTGCTCCATGATGAGCGGCTTCTCCTCCGCCTCCCCGACCCGCTTGATCAGCTGGTTGAAGGTGGCGGGGCGGATCACCTGTCCAAGTGCGAATTCGATGTCGAAGGTCGCCAGATAATCCTTGAGCGCGACCAGCTTGTCGCGGCTGGGCGGCTCGTGGACGCGGTACATGACCGGCGCTTTCTTCTGCTCCAGCGCCTTGGCCGCGGCGACGTTGGCCGCGATCATATAATCTTCGATCAGCATATGGGCGTCTAGCCGTTCGCGGACAGCGACGCTGACGATCTTGCCCCATTCGTCCAGCACGACGCGCCGTTCGGGCAGGTCGAGCGCCAACGGCTCGCGCTTCTCGCGCGCCTTGTGCAGCAGCGCCCAGCAGGCCCATAGCGGCCTGAGCGCGATGTCGAGCATCGGATGATCGGCCTTGCCGTCGATCGCAGCCTGCGCGTCCTCATAGGCGAGCACGGCGGCGACGCGGATGATCGCGCGGGAGAAGCGCCATGACGTCACCTTGCCAGCGGCGTTGATGACCAGATGGCAGGCCATGGCGGCGCGATCCTGCCCCGCGCGCAGCGAACACATGTCCGACGAAAGCTGGTGCGGCAGCATCGGTACGACCAGATCGGGGAAATACACGCTGTTGCCGCGCTTGCGCGCTTCCTTGTCGAGCGCGCTGCCAGGCCGGACATAATAGCTGACATCGGCGATGGCGACGATCGCGCGGAAGCCACCGGGATTGGCTTCATCCTCGTCCGGGGTGGCCCAGACCGCATCGTCATGGTCCCTCGCATCGGACGGATCGATGGCGACGATCGGCAAATGCCGCAGATCCTCTCGCTTTTCCGCGTGAAGCGGAAGAGCGGAGGCCGTGACGGCTTCCTCCTCCACCGCGTCGGGAAAGACATGGGGGATGCCATGTTTGTGAATGGCGATCATGCTGAAGCTGCGCGGGGCGAACGGGTCGCCCAGAATGTCGGTAACGCGCGCACTGATCCGGGGCGGACGGCCGGTTGGTTCGGCCAGCACCAGATCACCGCGCTTGGCAGTGCCTACATCGCTGATCTGCATATCCTTGCGGATGCGCTTGTCGACCGGGCGCAGCCACAGCTTGCCGTCGGCCATTTCCTCGACCACGCCCAGCAGCATCTCTGTCGCCTTGGGCAGCTTCTTCATCGGATGGGCGATCCAGCCCTTCCCGGCTTCCTCGGTGCGGGCAAGGATGCGGTCGCCAATGGTCAGCGCACCGCGCTTGCCCCGCTCCGCCACGCGCAGGCGGGGGGCGGGCTGGCCTTCGGCTTCCCACCGTTCGGGCGTCGCGATCAGGGTGGTGTCGTCGACATCGATGATGCGCAGCACAGTAACCTTGGGCACGCCGCCCAACTTGTGGAACGCGCGCGCCGGGCCGACGTCGATCAAGCCTTCATCGGCCATATCCTTCAGCAAGGCTTTGAGGGCGATCTTTTCCTGGCCCTTAAGGCCGAAAGCCTTGGCGATCTCGCGCTTGCCCGCTGGCTGGTCGGACGTGGTGATGAAATCCATCACTTCATTGCGGGTGGGGAAACCGGCGGGACGCACCTTGTCGCGAGCCGGGCGCTTGGGGGACGAAACCTTCTTATCATTTGATGTCATGGGATAGCTATAGGGTGGCCGCTGGCCCTGCGCCAGTGGCATGGCGGACCTGCCGCAATGGTTCGTTCAAGACGCCATGCACATCCTCATCACCCTTGCTGCTGCCGCCGCCGCGCCTCACCCCGCCCCCATCGACCGATCGAGCGCCGAACATTATGTCTGGGGCGAGGTGAATGACGGATGGCATCTGGTCAAGCGCGACGACATGTCGGTGATTACCGAACGGATTGCGCCCGGATCGAGCGAGATGCGCCATTATCACGTCCGCGCGCGCCAGTTCTTCTATGTCCTGTCAGGCGAACTGACGATGGAGGTGGACGGCGTCACCCATCTGCTGCGTACCGGCCAGGGCATCGAAATTCCGCCCGGCATACCGCATCAGGCGCAGAACCGCAGCGCAGCGCCGGTGGACATCCTCGTCAATTCGACCCCCAAAAGCCATGGCGACCGGGTGGAAGCGCCGCTTCCCTAATGTTGACTTCAGATTTGGATCACTAGGCCGCCAGCTTGCGCGCCCGCTCGCGCCAGGCTTCGGCAAGGACGGGGGTGTTGGCAAGGGTGAGGACCGCCGACGGGTCTTTCTTGTGACCACCGCCGATCAACAGTTCAAAGACGCGGGCAATGCTCCAATCCGGCAGCGGGCGCTCGATCAGGGTCATCACGCCGCCAGCCTGCGCCTCCCCCTGCGCGATAACGCGGAAATAGAGGCCGCAACGGGCCGTTTTCACAATGGTCGCCATGACGTCGCGCGCGGCGAATCGGTGATCGAGCTTCCAGCAGGGCTGGCGACCATGACTGACCTCAACGATGGCGCTGCCCAGCGTGAAGCGGTCGCCCAGGCAAATCTGATGCTCTGTCATCCCGCGCGATGCGATATTTTCGCCAAAGGCGCCAGGCGCGTCGAGCAATGGCTGACCGGGCTTGCGGTCGCGCCACCAGGCATAATGATCCTGCGGATAGAGATGGATAGCCTTGTCCCAGCCGCCATGATGGATCGGGTCGGCAACCTGATTACCGACGAAGCCGTCCCATGTAATCTGCACCGGGCCTGCGACCGGCGTTTTGGCAATCGCGCTATAGTCGCCGTCGCGAAAGGGAACGGGCGTGCCGACGAGCAGCGCGTCGATGGTCATGAAGGGCGTGTCCATGCCCTTTCATGCCATGGCCGTACCGCTCATGCGAGATGCCGGCTGCAACATATTGGCGTCAGGCGGTCTGGATTTCCGAACTGAGCTTGAGCACCTGCGCGCCATTGTCGGCATGGATCAGATAGGCGGGGTTCGCAGGCGACCCGTTGCGACGGACGGGCACGCCTTCGATATGGCGCTCCACCGGACGGTCGAATCGCTCCGTTATATGTCCCCGGCCGACGCCCTGCCCCCAATTCCATCTGACTCGCGCACCTTTACGGAATGTCTGCGACATAGGAGCATCCTCTTACCCATGGGCGCAACCGCGTCAGCCGGTGTCCCAAACCTAACGAAGGGCATAATTCCCAAGGGGTTACCCGGTTCCCTTGGGTTTTCACTTTTCTTCGGCTAAGGGGGCGCGATGGATGCTAGCGGCCTTCGCATTGCCCTGTTCAGCGGCAATTATAATTATGTGCGCGATGGGGCCAATCAGGCGCTCAATCGCTTCGTGGGCTATCTGCTGCGGCAGGGTGCGGCCGTGCGGGTCTATTCGCCCACCACCGATACGCCCGCCTTTGCCCCCGCTGGCGATCTGATCAGCACGCCGTCCGTGCCGGTGCCGGGACGCAAGGAATATCGGATTCCCTACGCCATGTCCTCCAGGGTGCGCCGCGATCTCAAGGCGTTCGCCCCCAATCTGGTCCATTTGTCCAGCCCCGACCCACTGGGCCACCGCGCGCTCAGCTGGGCGCGGCAGCATGGTTTGCCGACGGTCGCATCGGTGCATACAAGGTTCGAAACCTACCCACGCTATTATGGCCTGGCCTTTCTGGAGCCGGTCATCGAAGGGATATTGCGCCGCTTCTATCGTCGCTGCGACGCGATCGTCGCGCCATCCGAATCGATGGCGCAACTGCTGCGCGAACAGCGGATGAGCTATGATGTCGGCATATGGACGCGCGGCATCGACCGGGAGATTTTCAATCCGGGTCGGCGCGATCTGGGCTGGCGACGTTCGATCGGCATATATGACGACGTGCCCGCCATTGGCTTCATCGGCCGTCTGGTGATGGAAAAGGGGCTGGACGTGTTTTCCGACACGATCGATCAGCTTGCGGCGCGGCAGGTGGCGCACAAGGTGCTGGTGGTCGGGGAAGGCCCGGCGCGCGAATGGTTCCAGAACCGCCTGCCCGATGCCATCTTCACCGGCTTTCAGCAAGGCGCTGACCTCGGCCGCGCGGTGGCCAGCATGGATATGCTGTTCAATCCGTCGGTGACCGAAACCTTCGGCAATGTCACGCTGGAGGCGATGGCGTGCGGCGTGCCGACCGTGGCGGCGCGGGCGACGGGCAGCGAAAGCCTGCTGAGCGACCGGGTGACAGGACGGTTGATCCGTCCCGGCGCAATCGGCGCCTTTGCCGACGCCTTGCAGGATTATTGCCTGAATGGCGAGGCGCGCGGGCAGGCAGGCGCGGCGGCGCAGACACGGGCAGAGCGTAACGGGTGGGATCAGGTCAATCAGGCGCTGGTCGACACTTATTTGCGCATCATCCGCCAGCGCGAGCAGGGCATGATGCCGCGATCCAGCCCGGTTCCCTGAACGGGCTTTCGTCCCTATATCAACCGGCATGGCCGATCTTTTCGCTTCCGATGACATGCTGACCGGCGCTGAACCTGTCAGCGATGCCGCGCCGCTTGCCGACCGCTTGCGACCGCGCACCCTGGCGGAGGTGGTGGGACAGGAGCATCTGACCGGGCCTGATGGCGCGATCGGTCGGATGGTGGCGGCTGGGCGTTTATCCTCCATCATCCTTTGGGGACCGCCGGGCACTGGCAAGACCACGACGGCGCGGCTGCTCGCCGATGCGGTGGGCATGCGGTTCGAACCCATTTCCGCGGTGTTTTCGGGCGTGGCCGACCTCAAGAAGGTTTTTGCCGCCGCCAAAGAACATGGCCGTCGCGGCGACAAGACCCTCTTGTTCGTGGACGAAATCCACCGCTTCAACCGGGCGCAGCAGGACGGATTCCTGCCCTTCGTCGAAAATGGGACGGTGACCTTGGTGGGCGCGACAACCGAAAATCCAAGCTTCGAGTTGAACGCAGCCCTTCTGTCGCGGGCGCAGGTGTTGATCCTGCGGCGGCTGGATGCCGCGGCGCTGGAACAATTGCTGGACCGGGCAGAAGCCGTGATGGGGCATCCCCTGCCGCTGGACGCCGATGCGCGCGAGGCTTTGGTCGCCAGCGCCGATGGCGACGGTCGCTTTTTGCTCAACCAGGTCGAAACGCTTTATGCGATCGACATAGCAGAGCCGCTCGATCCGGCAGGACTGTCCGCCCTGCTCCACCGCCGGGTCGCTGTATATGACAAGGATCGGGAGGGGCATTACAACCTCATCTCCGCCCTGCATAAGTCGCTGCGCGGATCGGACCCGCAGGCCGCGCTCTATTATATGGCGCGGATGCTGGTTGCGGGGGAGCAGCCGCTCTACGTCCTGCGCCGACTGGTGCGCTTTGCCGCGGAGGATATTGGCCTTGCCGACCCGCAGGCGCTGGTCCAATGCCTGGCAGCCAAGGAAGCCTATGATTTTCTGGGTAGTCCTGAAGGCGAAGTGGCCATCGTCCAGGCCTGCCTCTATTGCGCGACCGCGCCCAAATCCAACGCCGCCTATATGGCGATGAAGGCGTCGTTCAAATCAGCGCGCGATACCGGATCGCTGATGCCGCCGCAGAATATATTGAACGCGCCAACCAAGCTGATGAAGGATGTCGGCTATGGCAAGGGCTATCAATATGATCATGACGCGGCGGACGGATTTTCCGGGGCGAATTACTGGCCGGACGACATGACCCCGCAACGCTTCTATGCGCCGACGGACCGGGGCTATGAGGCACGGATTGCCGAGCGGATCGCCTATTGGGAGCGGTTGCGGGCGGAGCGCGGCGCGGGGTGACGCCTGACTTTACGCGCTTTGCCGCGATCGACTGGTCCGGGGCCAAGGGCGCGCGGCACAAGGGGATTGCGGTCGCGCTGTGCGACACGGGGCAGGAAGCACCCCGACTGGTGTCCGCGCCCGGCGGCGTCTGGTCGCGAACCGATGTCGCGGACTGGCTGATCTCGACAGCTGGTGAGACCCCTACCCTGTTCGGGTTCGATTTCAGCTTTGCGCCGCCCTTCGTTGCGCGCGGCGGCTATCTGCCGGGCGACACTGTGCCCGACAATGGGCCGGACTTCTGGGCCTATGTCGATCGGCTCTGCCCGGACGAGGATCTGGGCGCGGCGAGCCTGCTGGAGGTCGCGCACCGGCGGCATTTCTATTTCGGCAAAGCAGACGGGGTGAAGGCCGACTATATGCATAATCGCGCGTGCGAGGCGCTGTATCTGGCTGGCGGCGGCGGCAAACCCTCGACCGTCTATGACGCGATCGGCGCGGCGCAGGTGGCCAAAGCAAGCTTTGCCGGCATGCGATTGCTGCACCGGGTGCGGGGCACGGTGCCCATATGGCCGTTCGATCCCTTGCCCGTGCGCGGATCGCTGGTCGTGGAAATCTATACCAGCCTTGCCGCGTCGGCCGCCGGGCGAGCCAAGGGTCGAGCCAAGATGCGCGATCTGCCAGCGCTGAACGACGCGCTGGAGACGATCGGGTCGAAACGGCATGAGGGCGCGATGCCGGACGACCATGGCGCAGACGCCATATTGACCGCGGCGTGGATGCGGGCGGTGGCGGGACAGGCTGGGCTATGGACGCCAGCCGCGCTCGATCCAAAAATTGCTGCAACGGAGGGCTGGACGTTCGGCGTCATCTGATAGTAAGGGCGTGTCGCCTGACTAGGGCGCCGGATTAGCACAGTGGTAGTGCAGCGGTTTTGTAAACCGAAGGTCGCGGGTTCAAATCCTGCATCCGGCACCAGTCAGGCCCTGCCCCCTTGCGTTGAAAGCGAAGCCCCAAACGCAAAATGGGGGCCGACATTGCTGTCGGTCCCCACTGCCGTCGGGTCATGCGATCCGCTTCTCTGGCGAGAGGCGATCATCGGCCCGGCGTTGTCCTGGCACTGGCCCGAAAGCCTGTTTGCCAAGGACTGCTCCAGCTTGGGCCAAGGGCAGCCAGGCTGGCTCTGGTCCGCAATATCCGAAGCCCGACGTTCACTTTCGCGCGTACCCGGCTACGGTCTTTTGGACCGATCCGTCGGTTGATGTCGCCCTCGCGAAAGACATCTTCCAGCGGACCTTCGGTACAGCGTTAAATTCCTGTTTTACCAAGGATTCTCGGAAACGGATCGCTCCGTTCCCAACTGTGCCGATACAAGGAAGGTCTCACCAAAACCGAGTCGTGCAAAGCGGAATCAGCAACCGCCCGTAGCCAAAGCGTCATAAAGCTGTGGATAACTTTTCGCTCTCTTCGAATTGAAGGCCACCAGCCCTACCCAGCGTCGGACGACCATGCCAAATGATGGCTGAACCGCCCGTTCGTCCCTGCGCCGCGTCCGTTCGCCTCAAAATTTAGCGATGGATAAACAGTGGCTTATCTCGTTGTGCGCTGTTCATGCAACCTGCGTCAAGGTGCAGGGGTTCAAGCGTCAAATCCACGCATTCGGAGGAGAAACTTATGCGTAAAGCCCTACTCGCCCTGGCCGCTGTCTCGCTGGCCGTCCCCATGTCCATGGCCGTCCCGACCGACGGTGCGCAGGCACGCAAACATTATCGGTACAAGGAATGGCGCGGACGCGATGGCCGGACCTATTGCCGCAAATCGGACGGCACGACTGGCCTGATCATTGGCGCTGCTGGCGGCGCGTTGCTGGGCCGGGCGATCGACACGCGCGGTGAGCGCACGACTGGCACCATATTGGGCGCGGTGGGCGGTGGCCTGCTGGGTAAGGAAGTCGACAGCAAGCGTCGCTGCCGTTAACTCCAGCCTGTAAAAAAAGGGCCGCCTCCCGTCGGAAGCGGCCCTTTTATTTGCTTAGAGCTTGTAAAGCTTAGTTCGACGCGGCGCCGCGGGCTTCGTCAACCGAAAAGCTGACCTGCTGGCCACCCGAAATGCCCGAAACCTTGCCATCCTTGACCGAGAGGTTGAAGGCAACTGCGTCGGGGAAACGACGGCCGGAAATGACGCGGCCCGACTTGGTTTCCTTGACGTCATAGACGTAGGTATAACCTTCATGGGAAAAGCGCTGCTTGGCGGCGTCTTCAGCCTGAGCGGGGGCAGCGAGAGCAACAAAAGCGCCGAGGGCGCTGGCGGCAACAAATTTGGACAGCATTCGCATGGGTAAACTCCTTGTGAATGCCGATCAAACACCTCTTGAATGTTCTTTTCTGTTGGGACGTTTTTATGTCGCAGCGCAGCAAAGCGGCAATCGCAAAAAGCGCCCCTGCAATTGCGTGTAACGCAACCGGAACGTTTTTTGAGTATCAAGCCTTTGATAAGGCGACGATATGATCAAATTCGGCCTTTGACACAGGCGAGACGGACAGGCGCGATTGCCGCAACATGACCATGCCGGCCAGCGCGGGATCGGCCTTCATCGTCTTGAGCGTGACGGGCTTGGCCAGCTTTTCGCGGGCGTGAACATGGACCGCGATCCATTTGCCGCTATCGTCGGTGCTGTCGGGGGCCGCTTCCTCGACAATCTCCATGATGCCCACGGCCTCTACCCCGATATTACTGTGGTAGAACAGCGCCAGATCGCCCCGGCGCATCGCCTTCATATTGAGTTGGGCCGCGTGGTTGCGCACGCCGTCCCATTCCGCTTTCCCCTTGGCGACCAGGTCGTCATAGGAAAAAACATCGGGTTCCGATTTCATCAGCCAATAGTTCATTTTGCCTCCTTGCATCACCGCTCCGCCGCGATCAAGGATGGGAATATCGCTTAACCATCCTTATGTTGCGCGCCCCGTCCCCATAGTTTCAGACCCCTAATTTCGGAGAGAATAAAGTGTCGCAATCGGTGCTGGATCAGGTGCCCGTCCTGTCTATGGCGGAATTGAGCAAGGCGGATTTCGCGCAAGGGTTCGGCGATTCCTTCCAGCGATTCGGCTTCGCGATGGTGCGCGATCATGGCATGGACCCGGCGCTGATCGACGCGGGATGGACGCTGGCGCGCGACTTTTTCGCCCTGCCCGAAGCAACCAAGCGCGCCTATGACGCCAAATATAATGGCGGTCAGCGCGGCTATACTGCGTTCGGTACAGAAATCGCCAAGGGCGCGAGCGAGAATGACCTGAAGGAATTCTGGCATGTCGGGCGCGATCTTCCCCCTGGCGATCCACTGGCGGAAACGATGCCGCCCAATGTCTGGCCCGATGAACTGCCCGCCTTCCACCCCGTCTTTACCAAACTCTATGCCGAATTCGACCGGGTGGGGGCAGAATTGCTGTCGGCCATCGCGCTCTATCTGGGGCTGGAGGAACGCTGGTTCGACGGGCCGATCGACCGCGGCAATTCGATCCTGCGGCTGCTCCATTATCCACCCGTCTCGCCCGAAGCGCCCGGCATCCGCGCGGGCGCGCATGAGGACATCAACCTGATCACCCTGCTACTGGGGGCGGAGGAAGGCGGGCTGGAGCTCAAGGACCGCAACGGCAACTGGCTGCCGGTGGTGCCCCCGCCCGGCGCGCTGGCGATCAATGTCGGCGACATGCTCCAGCGACTGACCAACCATATGCTGCCATCAACCAGCCATCGCGTGGTCAATCCGCCGCCGGAGCGGCGCGGCCATTCGCGCTATTCGATGCCCTTCTTCCTGCACCTGCGCCCCGACGTGATGATCGACGCGCTGCCGCAATGCGTGAGCGAGGCCAATCCGCGCCGCGATCCGCCGATCAGCGCACATGACTATCTGACCGAACGGCTGATCGAGATCGGCCTGATCAAGAAGGGGTAAATAGCGTGCTCCCGCGAAGGCGGGAGCCCAGTTGTGGCGTTTCGACTGGGCTCCCGCCTGCGCGGGAGCACGTCGCGTCTATTTCCGGCTGCGCCCCAAGGTGATGCCGATTTCCTCACCCCGTTCGGACAGGGCCAGCTTGACGATCTTCACTTCCACATGGGTCACATTGTCGCCCTGAAGGAAGATGGTGTCGATTATATGGTCGGCCACCGCTTCGATCAGGGTAAAATGCACACCGTCCGGCAAGGCGGTCGAGGCGGCATGCTTGAGGTCCATATAGTTTTTGGACTGCGTCAGCGGGGTCGCCGGATCATAATGATCGGCGATCGCCAGCCGCGCGCGGATGGAGATACGCAGCGGCTGGGGGAGATGCGTCTCCTCCGAATAAATGCCGGTCAGTACGTCGACATGAAGGTTATTGACCTCCAGCGTCAGAAAATCGTCAAATCCAGTCTGCATGGCCTGCCATATCCGGCCCTTCCCTGCTGTCAGACGGGGCCAGTTTAGTCTTTCATTTTGCGATGCGGGCGGTAAAGCCCGCCGCTCCCGGCGCGGTCCATGCGCCATTGATCGCGGATCGGCAAGACGTGTCTATGATTGTCCCTCTCGAAAGCCAGCGGCCAGACGCGATCGAGCGTCTGCTCGACGATGCGTTCGGCGTCGATCGGCATGCACGGACGGCCTATCTGATTCGCGGGACGGTTGCCTGGATTCCCGCTCTTTCCTTCGCGGTGGTGGATGGAGAAGGCGCGCTGATCGGATCGCTGCAAAGCTGGCCGGTCGTGCTGACGCAGGATGACGGCACGCAATGCCCCTATATCATGGTCGGGCCGGTAGCGGTCGCGCCCGCGCATCAGGGCGGCGGCCATGGCCGGGCGATGATGGACGCTGTCGTGGCGGCAGCAAAGGCGCAGGGCACAGCGCCGCTGATGATGATTGGCGACCCGGAATATTATGGCCGCTTCTGGGGCTTTAGTGCCGAGGACACCAGCGGATGGCGTGCGCCCGGCCCGGTCGAGCAACGGCGTCTGCTGGCGCTGTCGGTCGATGGCCGCGCTGTGGGCGGCGCGGGAATGCTTGGTCCCGATATTAGCGTCATCGCCTGATTCCCCTTTGCCATCGGGGCGCTGCGATCCTATCTGCATAGCCTATGCCGATGGACCCGTCACCCGACCTTGCCGACCTGTCGCTCAGCGACATTGCGCGCCTGCTTGCCGAAAAAAAACTCCCGCCGGTGGAGAAATGGAATCCCGACCATTGCGGCGACAGCGACATGCGGATCGCGCGCGACGGAACCTGGTTTCATCAGGGTTCGCCAATCGGGCGCGAGGCAATGGTCCGCCTGTTTTCCACCATATTGCGGCGAGAAGCGGACGGCAGCTATGTGCTGGTCACCCCGGTTGAAAAGCTGAGCATCGAAGTCGAGGATGCCCCCTTTGTCGCGGTGGAACTCAAGAGCGAAGGCGAAGGACGCGAACGGGCGCTGGCGTTCCGGCTGAACACCGGCGATCTGGTCGCGGCGGGGCCGGACAATGCGCTGCTGGTACGCGAGACGGCGGACGGGCCACACCCCTATCTTCATGTCCGCGCGGGGCTGGAGGCGCTGGTCGTGCGCAGCGTCTATTATGAACTGATGAACATGGCACTGGATGAGGGCGCCGAGCGGATCGGCCTGTGGAGCAACGGCGCTTTCTTTCCGCTGGACGGCGGGGCATGACCCTGGCCGAGCGGCTGCGCGCCGCGTTGGCCGAAGGTCATGGCCGCGATGGCACCATCCTGTCATCCGACATGCGCGATCCCCGCATCGACGGACACATCGCGCTCGCCCCCGCCGCCGTACTGGTCGCCATCACCGACCGGCCCGAACCGGGGTTGATCCTGACCCAGCGGTCGGAACGACTGCGCCAGCATGCGGGACAGGTCGCCTTTCCCGGCGGCCGCGTCGATCCTAGCGATGCCGATGAGATTGCCGGGGCGCTGCGCGAGGCGGAGGAGGAAATCGGCCTGCCGCCGCATCTGGCGCAGGTCATCGGCACGTCCGACCGCTATCATACCTTTACCGGGTTCGACGTCATCCCGGTGCTGGCGGTCATTCCGCCCGACCTGCCCTTGCGGCCGCAGGAAAGCGAAGTGGCCGACTGGTTCGAACTGCCCCTCGCCTATGCGCTGGACCCGGCGAACCGGACCCGGCATGCCGTCGAATTTGAAGGGGCGGTGCGGCATTATTATGAGATATTGTGGCAGGAACGGCGGATATGGGGCGTGACCGCCGCCATCCTGGCAAACCTGTCGCACCGGCTGGGTGCATTATGAGCGTGGTGCTGCCCGATGCGCCATGGCGGCATCGTCCCGGTCTCGATAATTTGCTGACGGCGCTGGATGCTGCGGGGGGCAAGGCCCGCTACGTCGGCGGCGCGGTGCGCGACGGCTTGCTGGGGCTTGCGGTCAATGATCTGGATATTGCCACCACGCTTGCCCCCCAGGACGTGCTCGACCGGCTGAAGGCGGCAGAGATAAAGGCAGTACCGACCGGTATCGACCATGGCACGATCACCGCCGTCATCGCCGGCTGGCCGGTGGAGATTACCACGCTGCGCCGCGACGTCAGCACCGACGGGCGGCGCGCGACCGTCGCCTATACCGATGACTGGCGCGAGGATGCGGCGCGGCGGGACTTCACAATCAACGCCCTTTATGCCGATCCGCTGAGCGGGGAGATCGCCGACTATTTTGGCGGGGTTGCCGATCTGGAAGCGCGGCGATTGCGTTTCATAGGCGATGCCGACGCACGCATTGCCGAAGATCATCTGCGCATCCTGCGCTATTTCCGCTTTCTGGCGCGCTATGGCGACGATGAGCTGGACAATATGGCCTATGCCGCCTGCGTCGCGGCGGCCAACAGCCTGATGGCGCTGTCGCGTGAGCGGATTGCCGATGAATTGCTCAAATTGCTGGGGGTCGCCGCGCCGATCCATGCGTTGCGGCTGATGGTCGATGGCGGGATATTGACGCCGGTTTTGCCTGAAGTCGACCGCGCCGGGATCGACCGACTGGAGCGGTTGATAGCGCGGGAGGCCGCGGCTGGCCTTGCACCATCGGCGCTGCGGCGGCTCGCAGCTTTGCTGCCGCCCGATGCGGCGCGGGCCGATCTGGTCGGCGCGCGGCTCAAACTGTCGAACAAGGCGCGTAAACGACTGACGACGGCGCTGGAGGCTGGCTTGGGCGATGTGCCGATTCGGGCGCTGGCATGGCATATCGGGGTCGAAGGTGCGATCGACAGGTTGCTGCTGGATGCCGATGCGGATCTGTCGCCTCTCTCGGATCTGGACGACTGGACGCCGCCCAAACTGCCGATCGGCGGTGGCGCATTGATCGCGCGCGGACTGCCCCCCGGCCCCGATGTCGCCAGGGCATTGAATGTCGTGCAGGATATGTGGGTCGCGGAAGGTTTCCCGGACAGCGCGCGGGTTGCCGCTATTGCCGATCAGACCGTTTCGAAATTCCAGCGCGCGCGCCAATAGTCGAAGGCGTCCTGTTCGGCCATCGGCTTGGCGAAATAATAGCCCTGCCCTTGCCAGCATCCCAATTGCTGAAGCGCATGGGCAAGCTCCTGCGTCTCGATCCCTTCGGCCGTGACCTTGAGATTGAGCGACTCCGCCAGCGAGAGGATCGTGCGGACGATGACCGTCTTGTCGCGATCCTCCAGCATGTTCGACACGAAACTGCGGTCGATCTTCAATATGTCGATCGGCAGGCTGTGCAGGCTGGCCAAGTTGGAAAAGCCGGTGCCGAAATCGTCCATCGCGATCGGCATCTGCAAATCCTTGAGCGCGAACAGCAATTTGCGCGCCTTGTCGGGATCGGCGATGATTGCGCTTTCAGTGACTTCGGCGGTCAGGCGATGCCCGGCAATGCCGGAATAGCGCAGCGCTTCCTCAAACATCGACGCAACATCGTCCCGCGCCATCTGGATCGGCGAGAGGTTGACGTTGACGCCGACCGGCATGGGCTGGCCGAACCTTGCGTCCCAGCGCGACAATGCCTGCGCCGCTTCATAGGCGGCCCATCGGCCCAGCGGGGTGATAAGGCCGCTTTCTTCGGCCACGGCGATGAATTCGACCGGGGACACATGCCCCAATTCCGCATCGTCCCAGCGGGCGAGCGCCTCGAACCCCGTAATCTCCCCGGTATGGAGATGGATCAGCGGCTGATAGGCCAGCGACAGGCCACCCTGCGCCAGTGCGTCGCGCAGACGGCTCTCGATCGAAAAGCGGCGCTGCGCTTCCTTGAGAACACCGTTGCGATATATTTCCACCTTGCCGCTGCATTTGGCGATCTTGACCGCTGCCTGCGCCTTGCGAACGATGTCATCGGGGTCATCGCTCAGGCTGGTAGAAAGGGCACAGCCGATCGCGCAGTCCACCCGGATTTGCAGATCGCTCAACCGGATCGGCGAACTCAACGCTTCCTTGATCCGCTGGACGATGTGAAGAGCATCCGACAGGCCATTGTTCAGACGAGCGAATATCGCAAAATCATTGCCGCCGATCCGGGCCAGCACATCGCCCTGCCGCAGGCTGGATTTCAGTCGCTTGGCGACCGTGATCAGCAGTTCGTCGCCAGCCATCGGGCCAAGCGATTCGTTGACCCGGCTGAACCGGCTAAGGTCGATCGCGATGATGCCGAATTGGGCATTGTCAGGCCAGACCGAATTGGCAATCCGGTCGTCAATCTCTTCGCCAAAGCCGGTGCGATTGGGCAGCGCGGTCAACCCGTCGGACAGAAGTTCGCGGCGCAGATTCTTCTCGACCGTCCGTTCGCTGGTGCGGTCGGTCGCGGTGAACAGGTAAAGTTCGGGATGGTCCGCATCGGCGGGCAAGCGGCCGATGGTGCACATGAAATATTCCGGCCCCAATTTGCCGTCGCGGCGAATTTCAAAACTGTCTGCGACGTGATTCGTCTGAATGAATTTCAGGATGCGATCGCGCCACACGGTCGCGGCCTGGCTGATGGCCCCGTCCTTTTCCTGATGCTGGCGAAACGCCTGCAAGAAGCGGTCATTGGCTTCGACCACCGACAACAGATTGTCATCATGAGATAAAATCGCTGCCGCCTGCGACATGGCGGCCAACCATTGGCTCGGCGCTATGACGAAGGATGGATATGCCTCCGCGTCCCCCGCAACAGGGTCGTTGCTGGTCCTTCCGACTGGCCAGTTGCGCACAGAAATGGATTCCATGCCTTGGCCATATCGGGAAGCGGTAAATTTTCAGGAAACGATGCGCCGATCATTGTAAAAAATGGTCATTAAAAGCGATTGTCGCGCGGAAAGCCGGTGGGCGGCATGCGGCCAGCCGCACCGCGCGCCACTTTCCACGGCGTCATGTCCGATTCGGTCCGCATCCGCCCGGTTTCGCCCCCCATCGCCCAGCTAAGTCCGTCGACCAGGCGGAAAGTGATGGCGTCCGACAGACCACCATCGCGATAGCGCTGCATCTGCACGCCCTGTCCACGCGCCATGCGGGGCATTTCGTCGAGCGAGAAAACGAGCAATTTGCGGTTTTCGCCAATCACGGCCACGCTGTCCGACCCCGGCGCGACCGGGCGGATGACAGCCAGCTTAGCGCCGGTGCGGACATTGACGACCTGACGCCCTTTGCGGGTTTCCGCCATGATCTCCGCCACCGCCGCAATGAAACCACGCCCGTCGGAAGACGCCAGCAACAATTCCGTGCCAGCCCGTGCGGGCATGAAGGCGACGATGGCGCCTTCATTGTCCATATCGACCAGCGACCGCACCGGATCGCCAAAGCCGCGCCCGCCCGGCAGCTTGTCCGACCCCAGCGTATAGACGCGCCCGGTGGACGTCGCGAGCAGCAGCTTGTCGGTCGTGTAGGCGTGGAACGCGAATTGCGGACCGTCGCCCTCCTTGAACTTGAGCGTATCGGCCGCAGCCAGATCGCGATGGCCGCTCATCGCCCTGATCCAGCCGCGTTCGGACAGAATGACGGTGATCGGTTCGCGCTCGATCATCGCCTCCAGCGGGATGTCCCGTGCGGGTCCGGCTTCCTCCACCAATGTACGGCGGTGGCCAAGGGCCGTGTCGGGGCCGTAGCGCTTGCGCAGCGCGGCAATGTCGCGCTTCAGCTTGGTCCGCTGGCGCTGCGGGCTTTCGACCAGCTTTTGCAGATCTTCCTGCTCCGCCACCAGATCGGCATGTTCGCGGCGCAATTCCATCTCTTCCAGCTTGCGCAGAGACCGCAGGCGCATGTTGAGAATGGCTTCGGCCTGCCGGTCGGTCAGGGCAAATTCGTCCATCATCACGAGCTTTGGCTCATCCTCCGTACGGATGATCTCGATCACCCGATCAAGGTTGAGATAGGCGATGATATAGCCATCAAGCAGTTCGAGCCGATCGGCGATCTTGGCAAGGCGATGCTGCGCGCGTCGGACCAGCACGTCGATCTGGTGCTTGAGCCATTCGATCAGCACCGCACGCAACCCCAGAACGCGCGGCGTATGGGTGGCGTCCAGCACGTTCAGGTTGAGCGGAAAGCGGTTTTCCAGATCGGTCAGCCGATAGAGACTGTCCTTGAGCACCTGCGGATCGACATTGCGGTTCCTGGGCGTGATGACGATACGGATCGTCTCATCGCTTTCATCGCGCACATCTTCCAGGATCGGCAGCTTCTTGTCGTTGATCAGGGCCGCGATCTGCTCGATCAGCTTGCCCTTCTGCACCTGATAGGGAATTTCGCTGACGATCAACTGCCAGGTGCCGCCGCTCAATTTCTCTATGCCGGTCGGTTCCCAGACGCCCTGATCATCCTTGCCGGTCGAAAAGCGCGCACGGGTGCGGAACGCGCCGCGCCCCGTGGCATAGGCTTCCGCAATGATTGCGGGACTATCCACCAGCACGCCGCCAGTGGGGAAGTCCGGCCCCTTCACCACTGCCATCAACGCCGCATGATCCGTATCGGGATTGTCGATCAGCAAGCTGGCGGCATCGAGTATTTCGGTCACATTATGCGGCGGTATGCTGGTCGCCATGCCCACTGCAATGCCGCTGGCGCCATTGGCAAGCAGGTTGGGGAAAAGGCCGGGGAATACCTCCGGCTCTTCATCCTCGCCATTATAGGTCGGGCGAAAATCGACCGTGCCTTCGTCCAGCCCCGCCATCAGGTCGGCGGCAGGCTGGGTCAGGCGCGCTTCGGTATAGCGCATCGCGGCGGCATTATCGCCGTCGATATTGCCAAAATTGCCCTGCCCGTCGACCAATGGCGTGCGCAGGACGAAATCCTGCGCCAGCCGCACCATGGCGTCATACACGCTGCTGTCGCCATGGGGGTGATATTTGCCGATGACGTCGCCCACGACGCGGGCGCATTTCTTGTAGCTTGTGCCGTTGCGGGCAGGGTTGGCGACCAGCACGTCGGCCGACGCGCCGGACGGCTCCATCCTGAGCAGCCGCATCGCCCAGAGCAGGCGGCGATGCACCGGCTTCAACCCGTCGCGCAAATCCGGCAAGGACCGCGCGGTAATGGTGGACAGGGCATAGACGAGATAACGCTGCGACAGCGCCGCGTCGAACGGATGGTCCTTGATATTGTCGAAAGGATCGCGAAAATCGGTCATCGAAGATGGCTTAGCAGGCGGATGAGAGGAACGGAACGGGAATTGCGCTGGATCAGAAGCCCGTCAAAAGGATATCGAGCGCGCGCATAATCCTATCCTGATGGTGATGCAGCATCGAGACCGGTTGCTTGAGCAATCGCGAATGCACAGCGCCAGCTAGATGGGTAGCCATCATCAGCCGCTTACCCTCTATATCGAAACAGGGGTGCAGAGCCGGCAGGCCAGCGGGCATATCATCGGGCGGCAATAGCGGGACGACCAGACGAGTTCCTACATTATCGACATGATCGCTCTGGCAATCGAGAACCAGTCCCCCATTCGGCAATAGATATACACCAAAGCGTGCCATCAGAATTGTCGATATTTCTCAAGCGGCAATTCGTTATTCTCGGCCCAGACGTTCCAGGCGGCTATCGCTTCCTTATTCTCCTCTTGCCAGCGACGGCCGCGTTCGGCGGCGATTTGCTTGGCCAGCGCGTCTTCACAGGTGCGGGACAAGTTGATTCCCAACGCCCGCGCCTCTGCGACAAGCGCCATATCCAGCGACAGGTTGGTCGCCTTGCGCGTCCCGATCCGTTCATGCCTGGTCACAACCAACTCCTTCATGAAACATGCGCATGAACATACGCATCATCCGTCACGGGGCAAGTAGCGTCCCTGCGGGTCATCGGCGATGGCGGCGGCGAATTCGGCGCTGATCCAGTCGCGAAACGCCTTCACCTTGGGCGTATTGCGGGCATGGGGCGGATAGACGATCCAGTAGCTCGCGATCTCGCGGACATAGGATGGCATGGCTTCGACCAGCAGGCCCGCCTCCACCTCCGCCTTCCACAGGAACAGGTTGAGGATCGCGATCCCCTGCCCCCCGATCGCGGCACGGCCTTCCATCACCTGGCTGTCGAGCGCGATGCCCGGCGGCCCGCCTGCCGGATCGGCCTCCACCCCCATGGCCGCGAACCATTCATGCCACCACATATCGTCGGGCGACAGGCGCGGCAGGGCATGAAGCGCCTGCGCATCGGCAACCGGACCATGGCGCGCCAGCCAGGCCGGGCTGCACATCGGCGCCAGGCGGTTGTGCGTCAACAGCCGTGCCTCCAGCCCCGGCCAATTGCCCTTCCCCCCGCGAATCGCCAGATCCACGCCGGTGCGGGCAAGATCGACCACCGCATCCTCGGCCTGGATGCGCACCGCCAGCCCCGGATGACACATCTGGAACGCGCCGATCCGGGGGGCGAGCCAGAGATGGGCGAAACTATTGGTGCAACTGATGGTGAGGACCATCGAATGATCCTGCGCCAGAGCGGCAAAGCCCTGCCGCATCTGGTCGAAAGCGCGGATGATGACCGGCGCGATTTCCCGTCCCTTGTCGGTAAGAAGCACCCGGCGGCCAGCGCGCTGGAACAGGCTCAGCCCCAGCCGGTCCTCCAGCAACTTGACCTGATAACTGACCGCCGCCTGGGTCATGCCCAGTTCCTGCGCGGCGGCGGTGAAATTTTCGAGCCGGGCAGCGGCTTCGAACACCCGAACGGCGGAGAGCGGAGGCAAGGCGGACATGACTTTCCATAAGGGTAGCTTATTATCACTGTCCATGCTTTTGTTGGATGTCGTTACGGAACAGGCGCATTGCTCGCTTCGCACACATGTACCATTTCAATCGAAAGGATCGCGACCATGCGCGACCAGTATGACGCCCGGTTGTGGACGGACCATCATCGCGAAGCCAGCGCCGGGATCGACCGGCTGATTGCACGGATCATGCAGGCATTTCGCGTGCTGCATTCAATCCATTGGTCGGCCCCCTGGTCCGATGACAGCCGGTGCGGCGCGTAAAAACGACAAGGGGCTACACAACAGGGGTTGCGAATTGGCGGTAAAGCGCCACTTTGCGCCCGTGTCAGATCATCCTCTCCCCCCGCCCCCGCCCGCCTTGTTGACCGACGCGGCGCTGTTCCTGGATTTTGACGGGACGCTCACGCCCATTACCGACACCCCCGACGGGGTGATTGTGGATGATGGACTGGTGCAGTTGCTCCTGGCACTGCGGGAAAGGCTGGACGGGCGGCTGGCGATCGTGAGCGGGCGGTCGATCGAAACGCTGCGCGCGCTGGGCTTTGCCGACTTCCTGCTGGCGGGCACCCATGGGCTGGAATTTGCCCGTCCCGGCGGCGCCATCGCCGCGCCAGCGCGCCTCGCGGCAATCGATGATGCCGAAGCCGCCTTCAACGCCTTTGCCGCCGACAAGCCCGGCGTGCTGGTCGAACGCAAATCGATCAGCGTCGGGTTGCACTATCGCGGCGCCCCTGTCTGGCAGGATGCAGCGCATGCGCTGGCGCGCCAATGGGCCGATCAGGACGGTCTGGCGCTTCAGCAGGGCAAGATGCTTTATGAATTGCGGCCCGGTGGCGCGGACAAGGGCAGCGCAGTCCATGCGCTGATGGCGCAAGGGCCAATGGCGGGCGGTGTGCCGGTCTTTATCGGCGACGACGTGACCGACGAGGAAGGTTTTGCCGCCGCCGCCGAACTGGGCGGATTTGGCATATTGGTCGGACCCTCGCGAAAAACGCGAGCTGCATATAATTTGGAACAGGTTGCCGCCGTCAGGCATTATCTGCGAGAGGGGGTTGCACGGCTCGCATGATCCGTGCCCCCTCAATTTGCCAAAAAGCATGAGGGGCAGTGCGATAAACAGCAATACTCACCCAATATTGGGCGGCAACGCCCGCAATTTGGACCTCTGGCCGATTGGCAATTGCCAGGCATCGGCGCTGATCGATCGGGCCGGTCGCATGGTGTGGGCCTGCGTTCCCAGGGTCGATGGCGATCCGGTCTTTTCCGCGCTGCTCGACGATGCTGATTGGGATGATGACGCCGCGATCGGTTTCTGGGCGATCGAACTGGAAAATTGCGTTGCGGTGGAACAATATTATCTGCGCAACACCCCCGTCCTGGTCACGCGCCAGAGCGACACGCAGGGCAACGTCATCGAAATTTTCGATTTCTGCCCCCGCCACAAGCATAAGGGCCGCATGTATCGCCCGGTCGCCTTCGCCCGGATCGCGCGTCCGGTGGCGGGATCGCCGCGCATAAGAGTGCGCCTGCGCCCGACGACGGCCTGGAATGCGGAAACGGTGCCGATCAATTACGGCTCCAATCATATCCGCATGGTCCTGTCCTATATGGCGATGCGGGTGTCGACCGACGCGCCGATCGGCCTGATCGCACAGGAGAGCTGGTTCCGGCTGGAGCAGGACGCCCATTTCTTCATGGGGCCTGACGAAGGATTTTCGGACGCCTTGCGCCCGGCGCTCCAGCGGATGCTGGACGACACGGTGGAGGAATGGCGCCTGTGGGTGCGCGGCCTCGCCATCCCGGCGGAATGGCAGGAAGCGGTCATCCGGTCTGCGATCACGCTCAAACTGTGCCAGCATGAAGAAACCGGCGCGATCGTCGCGGCGCTTACGACCAGCATCCCCGAACATGCCGATTCGGGTCGCAACTGGGACTATCGCTACTGCTGGGTGCGCGACGCCTATTATACCGTCGAAGCACTCAACCGGCTGGGCGCGCTGGATGTGCTGGAAACCTATCTGGTCTATCTCCGCAACATCGTCGATGGCGCAAAGGGCGGGCATATCCAGCCGCTTTACGACGTGCGCGGCAACGCCACGCTGACCGAGTGGGAGGCGGACGAACTGCCCGGCTATCGCGGCATGGGCCCGGTGCGGGTCGGCAATGCCGCCTACAGCCAGATCCAGCATGACGCCTATGGCCAGATCGTCCTGTCGTCGGTGCAGGGTTTTATCGACTGGCGGCTGCTGCGCATGGCGGGCCATGCCGATTTCGAGGCGCTGGAGGCCGTGGGCGAGCGAGCCTGGAGCGTCTATGACAAGCCGGATGCGGGTTTGTGGGAACTGCGCAATCGCACCCATGTCCACAGCTATAGTGCGGTGATGTGCTGGGCGGCGTGCGACCGGCTGGCCCATGCTGCGCTGGCGCTGGACCTGCCGTTGCGCGCGGCGCACTGGCAGAACCGCGCCGACACGATGAAGGCGCGCATCATCGATGCGGCATGGCGAGAGGACAGCCAGGCCATATCGGCGAATTTCGAGGATGATTCGCGCGACGCATCGCTGCTGCAACTGCTCGACCTGCGTTTCCTGAGCGCGGATGATCCCATGTTCACCGGCACATTGGCCGCTCTGGAGGCGGATTTGCGGCGTGGCAACGACATGCTGCGCTACAGCGCGCCCGATGATTTCGGCGAGCCGGTGACTGCCTTCAACGTCTGCACCTTCTGGCTGATCGAAGCGCTGCATCGCACCGGTCGTACGGAAGAAGCCCGCACCCTTTTCGAAGAGATGCTGAGCCGACGCACCGCCGCAGGATTATTGTCCGAGGATATTGATCCTGTGACCGGGGAATTGTGGGGCAATTATCCCCAAACCTATTCGCTCGTCGGCATCATCAACTGCGCCGTCTTGTTGAGCAAACCCTGGAGCGTGATGCGATGAGTCGCCTGATTGTCATTTCCAACCGCGTGTCCCGACCCAACAAGTCGGGCAATCAGGGCGGACTTGCGGTCGCGCTGGCGCAGGCATTGCGGGAAAGCCGGGGGACATGGATCGGCTGGTCGGGCGAAATTACCGATAATTTCACTGGCCATATCGGCTTTTACGAGGATGACGGGGTCAAGACTGCGACGATCGACCTGGAAGAACAGGATGTCGACGAATATTATAACGGGTACGCCAACAAGACGCTGTGGCCGCTCTTCCACTTCCGCATTGATCTGGCCGAATATGCCCGCGATTTCGAGGGTGGCTATAACCGGGTCAACCAGCGCTTTGCCGATACCACCGCGCCGCTGATCGAGCCGGAGGACGTCATCTGGGTTCATGATTATCACATGATCCCGCTGGGCCAGATGCTGCGTGACCGCGGCCACCGCAACAAGATGGGCTTTTTCCTGCACATCCCCTGGCCACCCACGCGACTGCTCGTGTCGCTGCCCCATCACAGCAAGCTGGTCAGCACCTTGTTCGCCTATGATGTCGTGGGGTTCCATACCGAAGAATGGCTCGAATCCTTCCGCCATTATGCCGAGCGGGAGATGGGTGGTACGGTGAACGGCGATTTCATCACCGTTGGCGACCGGACGATCCAGGCGGTCGCTTGCCCGATCGGGATCAACGCGAAGGAATTTGCCGAAGCAGCCGAAAGCGAGGTTGCGCAGAACATGCTCCGGCAGATACGCGCCTCGCTTCAGGACCGCTCGATGATCGTCGGCGTCGATCGGCTGGACTACAGCAAGGGGCTGGAGGAACGGTTCAACGGCTATGCCCGCTTTCTGAAGGACCATCCAGACCAGCATCGCAAGGTTTTGCTGACCCAGATCGCGCCGCCTTCGCGCGGCGAAGTGGAAAGCTATCAGCAGATACGTGCCGCGCTCGATTCCCTCGCCGGGCGGATCAATGGCGAATATAGCGATGTGGACTGGACGCCCATCCGCTACGTCAATCAGGGTTATCCGCGCGACAAGCTCGCCGGCATTTATCGCAGCGCCAGGATCGGGCTGGTCACGCCGTTGCGCGATGGCATGAACCTGGTCGCCAAGGAATATGTCGCGGCGCAAGACCCGGAGGATCCGGGCGTTCTGATCCTGTCCCGCTTTGCCGGTGCCGCCATGCAGCTCAAGGACGCGCTGCTGATCAATCCCTACAGCCCGGAGGAAATGTCCGACGCCATCCTGCGCGCGCTCGCCATGCCGCTGGATGAACGAAAGCGTCGCTGGCGCGCCATGATGGATAGCGTTGAAAAGCAGGACATCAGCTGGTGGCGGCAATGCTTTACCGGGCGGCTGATGGCGGTGGATCGCGATACGGCGCGGGTTGAGCCGGAGGCTGCGGACGGCTAACAACGGCGCATGATCGATGATGATGATGAGCCGCGCGGTTTGGCCGCAACCCTGCGCGCCCGATCAGGCGTCATCATCGGCGCGATCGGCATGGTGGCGTGGATAGCGCTGCTATGGGCGATGTTCGGCGACGTGCTGTAAGGGCCGCACCAATTGCACCCCCGCCCGCTTTGTTCTATGGGCGAGGCCCAAGCAGCCCCGGCACCCGCTGATCCTTCTCGATTCGCGATTGTCGGGGCGCAGTATTTTTGACCAGACAGGAACGCGCATGGCCCGTCGCCGCCAGATTTACGAAGGCAAGGCAAAGATCCTTTATGAAGGCCCGGAACCGGGCACGATCATCCAATATTTCAAGGATGACGCAACCGCCTTCAACGCGCAGAAGAAGGGCACGATTTCCGGCAAGGGCGTGCTCAACAACCGGATTTCCGAGCATATCTTCACGCTGCTCGGCCAGATCGGCGTACCGACCCACTTCATCCGCCGCCTCAACATGCGTGAGCAGCTGGTGCGTCAGGTGGAGATCGTGCCGATCGAAGTCGTCGTGCGCAACGTCGCCGCCGGATCGCTCAGCAAGAAGCTGGGGATCGAGGAAGGCACGCAACTGCCCCGCACGCTTATCGAATATTGCTACAAGGATGACGCGCTGGGCGACCCGCTCATTTCCGAAGAGCATATCGCCTGCTTTGGCTGGGCGACGCAGGAAGAGATGCACGACATTGCCGACATGGCGATCCGCATCAACGACTTCATGTGCGGCCTGTTCGCCGGGATCGGCATTCGCCTCATCGACTTCAAGCTGGAGTTCGGTCGCCTCTATGACGGCGATTACAGCCGCATCATCCTGGCCGACGAGATCAGCCCCGATGGCTGCCGCCTGTGGGACGCTGCGACCAACGAGAAGCTGGACAAGGACCGTTTCCGCCGCGATCTGGGCGGCGAAGTGGAAGCCTATCAGGAAGTGGCGCGCCGCCTGGGCCTGCTGCCCGAAGGGCTGGACACCACGGTGCTGGACCTCGACACGCATCGCAAGAAGCGCGAGAAGGAATAAGTCCTTCGATCCGCCGTCATCCTGACGCAAGTCAGGATCCAGAGTTGGCGCAAAGCCGCCCTGGATGCCGGATCAAGTCCGGCATGACGGTTATGGGTTACGCCATTAGCGCATCGGCAACCAGCTTGATGCCCAGCAGCACCATCAGCACGTAGATCAGGGTGTAGAAGCGGGCGGCATCCACCCGCCGCACCAGCGCGACGCCCGCCAGCGTCGCAACGATCGCGACCGGCAACAGCATGGCGGTCGCTGTCAGATTGCCGCGCGTGAATTGCCCCAGCGCGGCATAGGCGGGCACCTTCATCCAGTTCATGACTGCGAAGGCGACCGCCGTGGTCCCGACCAGCATGTCGCGCGGCAGGCGCCTGGGCAGCACCCACATCTGGAACGGGGGCGAACCGGCATGGGCGATCTGGCTGGAAAAGCCGCTGGCGACGCCGAGCAGCATGCCCACCCAATCGGGCGATGTGGACGGCAACACGATCGCCCCGCCCCGCTCGACCCATAGCCGTTGTAGCCCGAACACTATCGAAATCGCGCCCAGCGCGCCCAGAACCGTGCTTTCATGCACTTGCGCGGCAAACAGATAGCCAAGCGTCACGCCGACCGCCGCGCCGGGCAGCATCACCCGCAAGATATGGCCGTCCCAGCTTTTCCGGAATGCCCAGACGCTGACGGCGTCCTGCACGATCAGGATGGGCAGCATTATGGCCGCGCCGCGTACCGGGTCCACACCCAGCGCCATGATCGGCATGGCCAGCGCGCCGACCCCGGCAAAGCCGCCTTTGGCGAGGCCCGATATGGCCACGGCGATGAAGGCGCAGGCGTAATAGAGATAATCGGGGTCCATAGCGCTCGCCTAGCGCAAGGGACAGGCAATTGGCATTGAAAAAGACGCTCAGCGACTGGCGCGATAGCCGATCGTCAGGCCCAGGCTGAAGGTCGCGAGCAGGGCAAGCTGCACCTTTCCATGCGGGTCGTCATAGCCCACAATCTGTTGCCCCCAAGCGAACAGCCCGACAAACATCGCCAGCGCCACCCCGGACATGCCCCATGCTCCCCCCGGATTTCTGCGCCATGACAGTATCGGATGAGATGCTAACAAAAGCATAATGGCTTGCCACCCCGCCACACCGGGACTAGGGGAGCGGCAAAGTCGATCCCCCGGACCGCACGGTTCGGCCCTGTCCGTCTCAAGGAGTTCGCCGCTCATGAAAGCCCGCATTTTCGTCACCCTCAAGGGCGGTGTCCTCGATCCGCAGGGCCGGGCGATCCACCATGCGCTGGAAGGCCTGGGCTTTGACGGCATCAATGACGTGCGCGCGGGCAAGCTGATCGAACTGGACCTGGCCGATGGCACCAGTGACGAGGATATTGACGGCATGTGCCGCAAGCTGCTCGCCAATACGGTGATTGAAAACTACCGCATCGAAAAGGTCGCCTGAGCCATGAAGAGCGCCGTCATCGTCTTTCCGGGCAGCAATTGCGACCGCGACCTGGCGGTGGCGTTCGAGGCTGCGACCGGCGCGAAGCCAGCCATGGTGTGGCACCGCGATACCGAACTGCCCGACGACATCGACCTGATCGGCGTGCCGGGCGGCTTTTCCTATGGCGACTATCTGCGGTCCGGCGCCATGGCGGCGCGGTCGCCGGTGATGCAGGCGGTGGCGCAGGCGGCCGATCGCGGCGTGTTCGTGCTGGGCATCTGCAACGGCTTTCAGGTGCTGACCGAAAGCGGCCTGCTGCCCGGCGCACTGCTGCGCAATGCCGGTGGGCATTTCGTGTGTCGCGACGTCGCGCTGACGGTGGACAATGCGCAGAGTGCCTTCACCAGCCGCTACGCAGCGGGCGAGACGATTTCCTATCCGGTCGCGCATCATGACGGCAATTATTTCGCCGACGACGCGACGCTCGACCGGCTGGAAGGCGAAGGCCGGGTCGCGCTGCGCTATGCGGAGAATGTCAACGGTTCGGCGCGCAACATTGCGGGCATATTGAACGACAAGGGCAATGTGCTGGGCATGATGCCGCACCCCGAACGGGTGATCGAGGCTGCCCATGGCGCGACCGATGGCAAACGCCTGTTCGACGGCCTGGTCGAAGGGCTGATGGCGCGGGCCTGATGGCGATTTAACACAGCCTCCGTTCGTTTCGAACGGATATTTGCATTTCCCTCACCCGCCGCGGTGATAATCATATTCCATTGCCCGCCCCTGCTGCTTGGTCAGGATCGCGCCGATGATCGTGCCGCCTGCCCGGCGCAGGCGGTCCACGGCGGCGCGCAGGCCACCATGATGGTTGCGCCCCCATTCGACGACGAGCAGGCTGGCCTGCACCCTGCCCGCCAGCAGCAGCGTATCGGTCCCGCCCAGGATCGGCGGGGCGTCTATCAGCACCGTGTCATAACTGTCGCGCACGGCCAGTAGCAGCGCTTCGAATGCCGGGGTCGCCAGCAGTTCGGCCGGATTGGGCGGCACCGCGCCACAGGGGAGCAGCGCCACGCCAGACGTGCCGGTTTCCACGATAACCTCTTCGGCGCTGGCCTGCCCGGTCAGCAACGCGCTGATGCCGCGACCGGCTGGCAGGCGGAACAGGCTGTGCTGGACCGGGCGGCGCATGTCGCCATCCACCACCAGCACCCGTTTGCCCAGGCCCGCCAAGGCCAGAGCCAGCGCATGCAGGGTCAGCGACTTGCCCTCCCCCTCCTGCGCGCTGGTGACGAGGATCGAGCGCGGCAGGCCGTCCGCCGACGCCAGCAGCAGCGATGACGCAAGCGGCGTGAAAATATCGACCGGCTGCGGGGCGTCGCCGGTCACTGGCACCGACCCTAGCAGCGGCAGACCAACCCGTTCGGTCAGCGTATCGGCGGACGTTACAGCATCATCGAACATATGCCGCGCCGCGACCAGCAGCAGGCCCAATGCCATCCCGCCCAGCGACGCCAGCAGCAATGTCATGCCGATGCGGGGCGAAAAGGGCCGGGTCGGCACGGCTGCGCGATCGAGCGGCTGGATGCGACCGGCCTGAAAACCCGCCTGCGACGCCATGTCGCGATAGCGCTGGAGCAGGCTGTCATGCAGCATCCGGTAGGTATCGACAGACCGCTCCAATATGCCCGTCTGCACGTCGCGCCCGCGTTCGGCCTGCGCCTGCCGCTCCAGATCGGCGATTTCCGCCGCAATCTGGGTTTCGCCATGCACCGCAACCTCATATTGTTCGCGCAGCGACGCGCGAATGGTGTTGGCCATCGCCTCCGCCTGATCGTCCAGCGCCGCCAGACGTGCGCGCGCCTCGCGCATGTCGGGATGGGCATCCTTGCGGAACTGCCGTTCCTCGACAATGGCGGCCCGCGCTTCGGCGCGGCTCGTCATCAGGCTCTGCATCGCGCCATTGCCCAGCACTTCGGGCAGCGTTTCGGGACTGGCGCGACGTGCGCCCTCCCACCGCTTCTGCGCCGCGATCCGATCCGCCAGCGCCTGCGCGCGATAGGCGTTCAACTGGGCGAGACGCGCGGCGATCGTGCCTTGCGGCGGGCGCTGCGTATCATCGCCATCATCGCTCGCCCCGCTGGTGCGTGCGGCATAGACCGCCAGATCGCGCTCCGCCCGCGCCAGATCCTTGCGCGCCCCGTCCAGTTCGCCCAGCAGGAAACGGCGCGCCTGCACGCCCGATTCAAAGCCGCGCTTCAGGTCCGCACGGATCAGGCTGTCGGCATAGCTGTTGGCGACGCGCGCGGACAGGACCGGGTCCGCACTGACGAAGCTGATGCGCAGAACGCGCGACTTGCCGGGCAGGTCGACCTCCAGATTGTCACGCAGCAGGCGCACGACCATATCCTGTTCGACCTGCCGCTGGGTCAGGCTGCCTGCCCCTTCGGTCGGGCGCTTGCGGTCCATGCCCGCAAAAAATGTAGGGGTGCCGACCAGCGCCAGATCGCGCGCGACCTCTTCGGCCAGCGCCCGGCTGCGCAGCACTTCCAGTTCGGTCTGCATCAGCGATTCGATGTCGCCCGGCGCACCATGGGTCGCGGCCTGCGCATTTGACCCGGCGGCGCCCGCTGGCACGTCCTGCACCTCGACCGATGCCGTGGCACGATAGTCCGGGGTGGACATCAGGATGATCAGCGCGCCCGCCAGCAGGCACAATGCCATGGTGACGAACAGGATGACGCGATGGCGGCGCAGCACGGCCCAGCCGTGGCGGGTGGCGGCCGCGAAACGGGCGGCGCGGCCCTCGCCCAGCACGATTCCGTCAGACGCCATGGTGTCCGGTCCGCTCATCAATTCTTCCCGTCCAGGGCAATGAACCCGGCGGCCAGCGCCGGCGCGGCCAGCAAGGTGCCGCCCAATATCGCCTTCGCCCGCGACAGTCCGACAATGATCATATCGCCGGGCAGAATTTCGGGATCGGCCGCCTTGCCCCGGCGAATAGCGTCAAGATCGAACATCGCGGCCTGCCGTTCCCCGTCAATCTGCCGCACGACAATGATTTGCGAGAGGCTGGCGAGCCGGGTCGGCCCCTTGGCCAGCGTCACCGCCTGGCTAAGCGTCAGGCGCCCGTCGACCGGAAACAGCCCTGGCTCCCGCACTTCCCCGTCCACCGTGATGCGGCGGCCGACCGCCTTCTTCACGAAAACGGTGACTTGCGGCGACACCAGATAGCGCTGGCCAAGCCGATCGGCGATCAGGTCTGCCGCATCACCAGATGACAGGCCGGCAACCGGCACATCCCCGATCAGCGGCATCCGCACCATGCCAGCCGCACTCACCTGCGCATCCTCCAGCGACAGGTCCGGCTCATGATAGACCTGAATGCGCAGCACATCGTCGGGGGACAGGCGATAATCCGCGCCGATGGCGGGCGTTGGCGGAATGATTGCATAGGCCTCGTCACCGCGCGGTGCCTGTTCGACGCTCGCGCAGGCAGACAGCAACGCGCAACCGCTCATCGCGGCATAGATCTGCCTGATGGTCATCTGCACTTCTGCCCCCTTATGGCCCGATTGAGGCCGGGGGGTAGCGGTGCGGCACGACGAAGGCAACCACAGGCGCGACGGGTCGCGCCCGATGGCCGGTCGTCAGACGGCGATGCGCCCCGGTGCCGGTTCGGCGAAGCGGCGCGGCTGATCGGGCCAGATGCCGCGGGTGTCATAAACGGCCTTGCCGACACGTTCATCGACGGGGACAGATTTGAACATGTCATGATCGACAAGAATGACGAACACGCCACATTGTTCCAGAGCCGTATCGAGATCGATCAGTTCCGCGCCCGTCCCGGCAAACTCCATCGGCAGGGCATGGGCGTAGGGTTCGACCAGCTTGATCCGGCGACCATAGCGACGGGCCAGCCGCGCGGCGACCTTGACTGCCGGGCTTTCGCGGAAATCGTCGATATTCGCCTTGAACGCCAGGCCCAGGCAGGCAACATCCTCGCCAGCAAAGGAATCGATCATGTCAGACGCCTTGGCCACGACATAGTCGGTCTTGCCGTCATTCACTTCGCGTGCGGTGCGGATGATGCGGGCATTTTCCGGGTCGCCATGGACGATGAACCAGGGATCGACCGCGATGCAATGGCCGCCGACGCCGGGACCGGGGGAAAGGATATTGACGCGCGGATGGCGGTTGGCCAGCCGGATCACTTCCCACACGTCGATGTCCATATTCTCCGCGATCACCGACAATTCATTGGCAAAGGCGATGTTCACGTCACGAAAGCTGTTTTCGACCAGCTTGACCATCTCCGCCGCGCGGGCCGTCGTGGTGATGCACGCGCCGCGCACGAACTGGCGATAGAAGCCCAGCGCCTTGCGCGCGCAACGCGGCGTGATGCCGCCGATGCAGCGATCATTGTCGATCAGCTCGACCAGAATGCGGCCGGGCAGAACGCGCTCCGGGCAATAGGCGATGGCGATGTCGCCCTGCACGCCCTTGCCGGGCATTTTGAGGTCGGGGCGCATGGTGCCGATAACGTCGCGCATCGCTTCGGTCGTGCCGACAGGCGATGTGGATTCCAGAATCACCGTGTCGCCCGCCTTCAGCACCGGGGCGATCGTGCGTGCGGCTTTCAGGACATAGCTGATGTCGGGCGCGCGATCTTCCGCCACCGGGGTCGGTACGGCGATGATGAACACGTCGCTTTCCTCGACCTCCAGGCTGGCGCGCAGATTGCCGCGCGCAACGACGCCCTGCACCAGTCCGTCAAGATCGACTTCCTCGATATGCACCCGGCCCGAATTGACGGTTTCCACGACATGGGCGGACACATCCACGCCCACCACCTGCGCGCCGCCACGCGCGATCAGGGCTGCGGTCGGCAGGCCGATATAGCCAAGGCCGATGACGGAAACCTTCTGCTTGGTGTCGACGGGCATGAACAGGCAGTCCTTATGAGGCTAAGATTTGCCGCAGTTTCTGCCCGGAAATGCTGAAGATTTCGGTAACGGTGGCACCAAGATCGACCTTCTCCCCCTGGGGGAGAAGGATATGGAGCCTTACCGCATCTGAAGGATCGGTTAGGCGCAGTTGGATGAGGGGGCTGTGCGCCAACGTCAGGGCGGACGCCCTCACCACTGCGACTAAGGCAGCAAGCTGCCAAGTCTCGTTGCCTCTCCCCTTCGGGAGAGGAGGTTATGACGCTCTATCCCGCGATAACGCCGGCAATCCGCTCCGCCGCATGGCCATCGCCAAAGGGATTATGCGCCCGCGCCATGGCGTCATAGGCGTCCTTGTCGTCCAGCAACGCCAGCACTTCACGCACGATCAGCGCGCGGTCGGTCCCGACCAGCTTGGCCGTCCCGGCTTCCACCCCTTCGGGCCGCTCGGTCGTTTCCCGCATCACTAGCACCGGCTTGCCGAGCGAGGGCGCTTCTTCCTGCACACCGCCGCTATCGGTCAGGACGAGGGTGCACAGATCAAGCAGCCGCACGAAATGGGGGTAATCAAGCGGCTCGATCATCGTGACATTGGGCAGGCCACCCAGCACTGCGTCCATGATCGGGCGGACATTGGGGTTGGGATGGACAGGAAAGATTACAGCCACGTCAGGCCGCGCCGCGATGTCCGCGATGGATCGGGCGATCGCCTCCATGCCGCCACCGAAATTTTCGCGCCTGTGGCTGGTGACGGCGATGATCCGCTTGCCAGCGAAACGCGCGGCAAGATCATCGAGACCGCTGGCAAGCGACGGATCGGCCAGCACCCGGTCGCGCGTCGCGAGCAGCGCGTCGATCACGGTATTGCCGGTAATATGGATGCCCGCTGCGTCCCGGCTTTCGCGCAACAGCGCATCGGCGGCCGCCTGCGTCGGCGCGAAATTCATGTCCGCGATGCAGGCGACGACGCGGCGGTTCACCTCTTCGGGCCAGGGGTGGTGGATGTCGCCGCTGCGCAGTCCCGCCTCGACATGGGCAACCGGAATCTTGCGATAATAGGCCGCCAGGCTCGCGACCATGGTGGTCAGCGTGTCGCCATGAACGACGATGCGATCAGGCTTTTCGGCGTCGAACGCCTTGCCCAGTTCGACGATCAGCTTGGCGGTCAGCCCGTCGAGCGTCTGGTTCGGGACCATGACGTCAAGGTCGACGTCCGGCACGATCCCGGCAATCTCCAGCACCTGATCCAGCAGGCCGCGATGCTGGGCCGTCACGATGACGCGGGTTTCCACGCCGGGCCGCGCGCGCAGCGCGTGGATCACCGGGAACATCTTGATCGCTTCGGGGCGGGTGCCGAACACTATGGCGATCTTCATCATCAATCTTTCTTGCTGCAAAGCGGTATCGCAGCCGCTGTGGCAGAGAAATGTAACCATCGCCTGAACGCAGGCGGCCCCGCAGATGCTTTTGCAACGCCCCGGCGCATGCTAGGGCAACGATCTTGCTGCGGGTGATGATGATTTTATGCAGGTTGCGATGATCGAGACTGCACAGGCGCGCACCCGGATTGGCGGATCGAACCGCTGATGTGGCCCTGGGACGAAGACCATCGCGATGACGCCCTGCCCCGCTGGCATCACTGGCTGCTGGCGATCATGATGCTCATCGTCCTCAGCGCGCTCATGCCGATCTTCGCCGCCTTTTCCTGACGGTTACGCCTTGATCTTCCAGCCGCGCTTCAACAGCGTGTAGCAGAGCGTGCCAAGCCCGATATTGAGCGCCAGCAATACGCTGCTGCCCACCACGATGTTGGTATCGGCCGCTGCGACGAAGCCATAGCGGAAGCCCGAAATGATATAGAAGAACGGGTTGGCGTGGCTGATCCCCTGGAAAAAGGGCGGCAGCCGGTCGATCGAGTAGAAAGTACCCGACAGCAGCGCCAGCGGACCGATGACGAAGTTGGTGACCGCGGCGTTATGATCGAACTTGTCGGCCCAAATGGACGTCAGCACGCCCAGAAAGGCGATGAAGCTGGTGCCGATCAGGGCGAACCACAGCACCGCCCACAGATGCGCGGGGGTGACATGGACACCGGGCCACAGCGCCATGGCCGCCCACAGCGCGGACCCCACGAACAGCGCGCGCGTGACCGATGACGCCACCAGTGCGCCCAGCAATTCACCCACGGAAATAGGCGGCATCAGATAATCGACCAGCGTTCCCTGCACCTTGCCCACCATCAACGGAAAGCTGGCATTGGCGAAGCAGGCGTTGATCATGCCCATGATGATCAGGCCGGGCGCGACGAAATCGGCGAACGGCACCGCCTGCCCGCGCAGCATCACGGTGCGACCGCTGCCGCCCAGCGCAACGATGAAGATGACCAGGAACAGCAGGGTGGTGATGGCCGGTCCCCACACCGTCTGAAGCTGCACCTTCATGAAGCGGCGCACTTCCTTCAGATAGAGCGCCCAGCTGCCCGCCCAGTTGATGTTGCGAATCACCGGCACCCCCGGTTCGGGGAATGGCGGCGTGGCGGGCGCGGTCGGGCTAATTTTGGGCTGGTCGTTCATGGATGGATCGACTATCGGCTGAGAGGATTTGCTGCAAGGGCGCTGTTCACGGATTTGAACCTGCGCACCGGCTCCCCATATAGGGGCGCAGCCAGATATTTTGAGGAGTGTTTCATTGTCCTGGACCGACGAGCGTATCGACCAGCTCAAGGGTATGTGGGAACGCGGCCTGACCGCCAGCCAGATTGCCGAGGAATTGGGCGGCGTCAGCCGTAATGCGGTGATCGGCAAGGCCCATCGCCTGGGCCTGCAATCGCGTCCTTCGCCGGTCAAGGCCAATGACGCGCCCAAAAAGGCGCCCGCACCGCCGCGCAAGCCAGCGAGTCCCGCTCCGACGGTCGAGGCAGAAGCCGCGCCGCGCCCGGTTGCGCCCGCGCCGGTGGCCGAAGCCCCTGCCCCCGTCCGCGCCTTCACGCCTGCTGCAGCCCCCGCCGCGCCTGCGCCAGCGCCCGTCGCTGAAGACGCAGCCGCCAAGCCGCAGCCGCGCATCGTGTCGGTCGGGCCGGGCGGTTTCCTGCGTCAGGGTCCGGGCGATCAGCAGGCGCCGATCCCGCCCGCGCCGCCCCGTCGCCTGGTCCCGGCCAAGCCCAGCGCGGAAATCGCGGGCAAGACGTCGCTGCTCGACCTGACCGAGCGGATCTGCAAATGGCCGATGGGGCATCCGGGCGAGCCCGACTTCCATTTCTGTGGCGAGCCGGTGAACCCCGGCTTCCCCTATTGCGTCGAACATTGCGGCCGCGCCTATCAGGCGCAACTGCCGCGCGGCACCCGCCGCCCGCCACCGCCGCTGCCTTTCGGCGGCCCCAGGGTGCGTTGACCATCTGACCCGGATACAAAAAAGGGGCCGGTTCCTGCGTAGGAACCGGCCCCTTTTTCATGCCATTTGTCAGAAGCGGAAGCTGGTGGTCACCATCACGCTCTGCGTGTCGAACTTGTCGCCACGGTTCATGCTCGTGCCGCCCGACGGGGTGATCAGGAACGGGTTGGTGGCAGGCGCAGTCCCCGCACCGACATCGACGCGATAATCGTCGACATTATAGCGGGTCCACAGATAGCGCGCGCCGATCGAGAAATTGTCGGACACTTTCGCTTCGAGGCCGCCACCCATGGTCCAGCCCCATGCGTCTTCCTTGGCATTGACCGAGGTAAAGCTGTTCGCGCCATTGCTGGTGCTAAAGCTGTTCTTGACCTTCGCATAGGCAAGACCGCCGGTGATGTAGGGCATAATGCCGCTGGGCGTGGTGTAACCCAGGCGCGCGCGCAAATTACCGTTCCAGTCGATCCGCCGCGTCATGGTGTAGAAGGCCGGGGTGGTCGAATATTCGGTCACGCTGTCGCTGATATAGGCCTTGCCCGCTTCGGCGACGACACCGGCGACGATGCCGCCGAACTGCATGTCATAACCGACATGGCCCATCCAGCCGATCGCATCCTTGTCATCGTCGCAACCCGAAGCCGGGGTGGGGCCGCGCGCTGCGCCGCCGCAAGTGCCGGGCGAAAAGGCATTGGCGCCGGTGATGGTGGTCACCGTGTCGTTATAGCTGCCGTCGGCATTGGTATCGAAGCGCAGATGCTCTGCGCCGTCGCTCTTCTGGAAATTATAGCCGAACGACCCACCCACATAAGGGCCAGTCCAATCGACCGGGCCGCTATCCTGTGCGAAGGCGGGGGCCGCCGCCAGAGCGAGCGCCAGGGTGGCGCCAAGCGGCGCGATACGGTTGAAAAACATTGAAAAAATCTCCTCGCCTGATCGGGTATCGAAACCCAACTGCGCTCCGCTAACGGATCGAACGGCGCTTTTGTTTCACATCGCAATGCAACATTTTGTTGCTGTTGCCATTTCAGCACAGCGCTTGCGCGGATCGCCCGCCTGCCTATAGCTTGCAATCATGTCCGATGACCTGTTCGCCGCCCAGCCCACATCCTCCTCCGGCTATGATGCCTCCGCCATCGAAGTGCTCGAAGGACTGGAACCAGTCCGTCGTCGCCCCGGCATGTATATCGGCGGCACGGACGAGCGCGCGCTGCACCATCTCGCGTCCGAAGTGCTGGACAACAGCATGGACGAAGCGGTGGCGGGTCATGCCACGCGGATCGAGGTGACGCTGGAGGCGGGCAACCGCCTGACCATCATCGACAATGGCCGCGGCATGCCGATTGACGAGCATCCGAAATTTCCCGGCAAGTCGGCGCTGGAAGTCATCATGACGACGCTCCATTCGGGCGGCAAGTTTGAGGGCAAGGCCTATGCCACGTCGGGCGGCTTGCATGGTGTGGGGGCCAGCGTCGTCAACGCGCTGTCGACCGAAACCGTAGTGGAGGTCGCCCGCAACAAGGAATTGTTCCGCCAGAGCTTCTCGCAGGGCCTGCCACTCGGCCCGCTGGAAAAGGTGGGCGCTGCCCCCAACCGGCGCGGCACGTCCGTCAGCTTCACGCCGGACACGGCCATTTTCGGTGAACAGAAGTTCAAGCCGGCGCGCCTCTATCGCCTCGCCCGGTCAAAGGCCTATCTGTTCGCGGGCGTCGAGATACGCTGGAAATGCGATCCTTCGCTCATCAGCGACGATACGCCAGCGGAAGCCGTGTTCCAGTTTCCCGGCGGCCTTGCCGATCATCTGAAGGAACAGGTCGGCAATCGCGAATGCGCGACCAGTGTGTTTTTCACCGGCAACCAGGATTTTCCCGGCATTGCTGGCCGGGTCGAATGGGCGGTCGCCTGGCCGCTCTGGTCCGATGGCAGCTATAGCTGGTACTGCAACACCATCCCGACGCCTGATGGTGGTACGCATGAAGCGGGGCTGCGCACCGCTTTGGTCAAGGGCATCCGCGCCTTTGGCGATCTGGTCGGCCAGAAAAAGGCCAAGGACATCACCGCCGACGACATCATGACGTCATCGGAAATCATGCTGTCGGTATTCATCCGCGAACCGCAATTTCAAAGCCAGACCAAAGACCGCCTGACCAGCCCGGACGCAGCGCGACTTGTGGAAAATGCGGTGCGCGACCATTTCGACCATTTCCTCACCGATCATATGGATCGCGGCAAGGCGCTGCTCGCCTATGTCATCGACCGGATGGACGATCGGCTGCGGCGCAAGCAGGAAAAGGACGTCAAGCGCAAGACCGCGACGAGCGCGCGCAAACTGCGCCTGCCCGGCAAACTGACCGACTGTTCGACCGACAATCCCGAAGGCACGGAGATTTTCCTGGTCGAGGGCGATTCGGCGGGCGGCTCGGCCAAGCAGGCGCGCGACCGCAAGACGCAGGCGATCCTGCCCCTGCGCGGCAAGATTTTGAACGTCGCATCCGCCAATACTGCCAAGATCCTGGCCAATCAGGAAATTGCCGACATGATCCTGGCGCTGGGCTGCGGCACGCGCAAGGACTGCAACCCCGACAATCTGCGCTATGAGCGCATCGTCATCATGACCGACGCCGACGTCGACGGCGCGCACATCGCAACGCTGCTGATGACCTTCTTCTTTCAGGAGATGCCGGAACTGGTGCGGCGCGGGCATCTCTATCTCGCGCAGCCGCCGCTCTACCGGATCGTGGCGGGCGGCAAGAGCCTCTATGCCAAGGATGACGCGCATCGCGAGGAACTGTTGCGCAAGGAGTTCAAGGGCAAGAAGGTTGAGGTCAGCCGCTTCAAGGGGCTGGGCGAAATGAACCCGATGCAGTTGCGCGAGACCACGATGGACCCCGCCACCCGCAGCCTGATCCGCATCACCCTCCCCGCCGATGTGGAGGATCGCGCCAGCGTGCGCGATCTGGTCGACCGGCTGATGGGGACCAATCCGGCGCACCGCTTCGCCTTCATTCAGGAAAATGCAGCGGCGGTGGACGAAGAAGCGATCGACGCATGAAGATGCTTGTCGCGGCGCTTGCCTTGCTGGGGCTGGCGCTGTGGCCGACCGTTGGCGCAGCCAGGGACGCGACCTATCAGGCCAGGGCCGACCAGCTATTGTCCATCCTGTCCGCGCCGGGCGGCGAGGACACCTATTTCTCCACCCTGTTTCTGGACGCCGTCCCGGTCGCGCAATGGCGCGCATTGGCCGCCGATCTGCGCAAGCAATATGGCAAGCCGCTGGCGCGCGGCGCAGTGCAGGTCGAAAGCCCGACGACAGGCGTAGTGGAAATCCGTTATGAGCGGGCGACGATCGGCTTCACGCTGGTGGTCGCACCCCAGGCGCCCAACCGGGTTGTCGGCCTGCAACTGGTCGGCACGCGGCGGACGGATGACGATATGGACCGGGTTCTGGCCGGCATCGCCGCCCTCCCCGGTCGAACCGCGCTTGCGATAGCGCAACTGGGCGATGCAGGCCCGGTCTGGCTGCACGAGCAGCACGCCGATACGCTGATGGCGACGGGCTCATCCTTCAAACTTTATATATTGGCCGAACTCGCCCGCGCCGTGGCAGCAGGCGAACGACGCTGGAGCGACGTCATCCCGCTGTCGCACAAAAGCTTTTCAGGGCGGCTGTTGACGACGCCCGATGGCGCGCCGATGACGCTGCACAGTCTGGCGCTGGCGATGATCGCGGAAAGCGATAATAGCGCGGCCGATACGCTGTTGATGGCACTGGGGCGCACGCGGGTCGATGCCATGGTCGCAACCAGCGGCCATGCCCGCCCGGACGCGACGCTGCCCCTGCTGACGACGGCAGAGGCGTTCGCGCTCAAAATGCCCGCCCATGCCGATCTCGCGCGCAACTATGCCGCAGCGACGCCCGACCAGCGCCGTGCGATCATCACCGCCAACGCCGCGCAACTGACGGCGGGCGCGGTCGACATCGGCACGGTTGCGGACATTCCGACCGCCATCGACAGCATCGAATGGTTCGCCACGCCGCGCGACATGGTCCGGTTGCTCGACTGGCTAAGGCGCAATGGCGGCGATGCCCTGCCGATCATGGCGGTCAATCCCGGCATTGCGCCTGCCGATGGCAAACGCTGGCGCTATCTGGGCTATAAGGGCGGATCGGAGCCGGGCGTCATCGCCATGAATTTTCTGGTGCAGGCGCGCGATGGCCGGTGGTTCGCCATCGCCGCCAGCTGGAATGACAGCGCCGCCCGCGTCGATGAACCCCGCTTCGTGGCGCTCATGACCCGCGCGCTGAACCTGCTGGCGCAATAGCGCTTAATCAGGATCGCGCGCGCCGTCAGTCATCATCGTTCAATATGCGCAGCGCAGCGCCATCAGGATCATCGAACTGCCCGGCCTTCAATGCCCAGAAAAAGGCGCCAAGCCCGACCAGCCCCAGCGAAAGGGCAATGGGAATGAGGAGAGCAAGGCCGATCATCGTGCCGCCCGCCGCAAACGCAGCGCATTGGCGATGACGATCAACGACGAACCGGACATGGCCAGCGCCGCGACCAATGGCGTGACAAGCCCGGCGATCGCCAGCGGCACCGCCAGAAGATTATAACCCACGGCCAGCATGAAATTCTGACGCACGATCGCCAGCGTCCGCCGCGCTGCATGCACGGCAACCGCAACGGATGACAGGCTGTCGCCCAGAAACACGACATCGGCCGCCAGTTGGCTGGCGTCGCTGGCCGATGATGGCGCCAGGCTGACATGGCCCGCCGCCAGCGCAGGCCCGTCATTCAGGCCATCCCCGACCATCAGCACGCGATGCCCCTGCGCCTTGAGCCGCTCGATCATCGCCAGCTTGGCCTGCGGGCTCATATGGCCGGTCGCCAGCATCCCCGTCGCCATCGCCACTTCATGCAGCGCCTGCGGTCGGTCGCCGCTTGCAATGATGGGATCGAGGCCAAGGGTACGAAGCGCCGCCACCGTCGCGGCGGCATCGGGACGCAGCATGTCGGCAAAGGTCAGGAGAATATGGCAATCGCCATCACGATATTCGGTCGCCAGGCTGGTCCAGTGGCCCGCATTGGACGGTCGGGCAAGCGATACCGGCCTCCCCTGCCACAAGCCGCTGACGCCAACGCCAGCCTCCTCGCGCAGGTCGGACAGCGTGGCCGCCATGACGCCCTCCCGTTGCAGCGCCTCGGCCAAAGCGGCGCTCAGCGGATGGCGGCTGGCGCGGGCCAGCGCCAGCACCACCGGCCGCGCATCGGCAGGCAGCGCATCGAGATTTTCGGGCATTGGCCGCCCCAGCGTCAACGTGCCGGTCTTGTCGAACATTGCGCGGTCCGCCTCTGCCAGCCGTTCCAGCGCGGACCCGTCCTTCACCAATATGCCGCGCCGCATCAGCGCCCCGCACGCCACCACCTGCGCGGCGGGCACGGCCAGGCCAAGGGCGCAGGGACAGGTGATCAGCAGCACGGCGGTCGCGATCAGCAGCGCCTGATGCATGCCAGCGCCCGCGATCATCCAGCCTGCAAACGACAGGGCGGCAAGCAGATGGACGGCAGGCGCGTAGAGCCGCGCCGCCCGATCGGCAATCCGGACATAGCGTGACTTGCCCTGCCCGGCTGCATCCATCATCCGCGCTATGTCGGCGATCAGCGTATCCGCGCCCGCCGCCCTTACGACCACGCTGAGCGGCCCGTCCATATTGAGCGCGCCTGCATGAACGCCATCACCGACGCCGACCGCCACCGGACGGCTCTCGCCCGTCAGGAAAGCCAGATCGACGCTGCTTTTCCCCTCCCGAATTTCGCCATCGGCGGCAAAGCGTTCGCCCGCGGCAACCTGCATCATCATCCCCGGCACCAGCGCGCGCGCTTCCACCCAGCGGCGCTGACCGGCCTCGATCACATAGGCGCCCGGCGCGGTCTGGCGCAGCAGGGCGGCGACGCCGTCGCGCGCGCGCCCCCGCATCATCGCGTCCAGGCATCGTCCGGCCAGCAGGAAAGTCAGCAGCATCACCGCGCCGTCGAACCAGGCATGGGTGCCGCCGGTAATCGTCTCATAGAGGCTCATGCCCGTGGCCAGCAGCACCCCGATGCTGATCGGCACGTCCATATTGGTGCGCCCGACCCGCAGCGCTGCAAAGGCGGAACGGAAGAATGGCTGCCCGGCATAGGCGACCGTCGGCAGCGCGATCAGGGCGGACAGCCAGTGGAACAGCTCACGGGTCGCGCCCACCGCCCCGGACCAGATCGATACCGACAACAGCATGATGTTCATCGATGCAAAGCCAGCGACGGCCAGCGCGCGCAATAGCCGCTTGTCCTGCGCATTCTCCACCGCGATCGTTGGATCGGCCAGCGGCTCGGCGGCAAAACCAATGCCCGCAATCGCCGCGCGCAAATCCGGCAGGGTCAGCGCCGGATCATGGGTGATGGCGACGCGCCTGGCCGAATAATTGACCCGCGCGGCATGAATGCCCGGCAGCGCCGTCAGCCCGCGCTCGACCTTGGCGATGCAGCCTGCGCAATGCATGTCCGGCACCGCGAACAGGCTATGGGCCGCATCCGGTGCGATGGGATCAGGCGTCAGGGTGACGGGCAGGCTCGCCATCATCCATGCCTTTCCACAAAGCGCATCTCATGCCCGTCGGCCCTGACGGTCCAGTGGATGATCCACCGTCCGGCGGGCAGCGGCTGCGCCGCCCGCCACTCGCCATCGGCCTGCCGTTCGATGCGCAAATCCATGTCGGGTGCGCGCCCCAGCGGATGCTCCGCCGTCGCGGTGACCGTCATGAGCTGTGATCGCGGCCCGACCAGCTTCAGGAACACATGGCGGGCAGCGTCCAGCCGCGTTTCCTGTTGCCAGCCAAGCGCATCCTGTTGCCGCGCCTGCGCCAGCCAGCCGTTGAAGCGTTGGCTGGCGACATAGCTATTGTCGACCACCGTGCCGCCAAAACCGCCCACGGCATAGCTCGCCATCAGGACATTCACCGCGATCACCACGGCAAAGAAGGCCACGAAAATCGCCGCGACATGGCGGCCGGTCAGGTGAAAGCCGGGCATCATTGCAACCTTTCAAAATGGGCGGGTTCGCTGGCTGTGCCGCCTTCGCGGTCGGTGGCGCGGACAGTGAAGGCAAAATCCTCGCGCTGTGGCCCCTGCGCTGGCACGGCCAGGAAGATGCGCAATTTCGCCACGCTGTCGGACGGGACGATCGTGTCGATCGCCGCCCGCGCATCGGCCCGGCCATCCCGGTCGGTCCACAGGCTGACCCCGGCCAGCCCTTCTGCCGATATACGCATGGGCCGTGGCCGCGATTCCATGTTGCGCAGCTTGACCGTGAAGGCATTGCGGACCGTGCCGTCGGACAGGCGCATCGCGATGGGATTGCGATCCTGCTGCGCACTGATGTCGATCCGGGTGCGAGTGCCCAAAGCAAACAGCATGGCGACGCCAACTGCGCTCCACAGCGTCAGATAGACGAGCGTGCGGACATGGAGCAGGGAGCGGATGACGGGGCGCGGCGCACGGCCTGCCTTTTCCGCCGTGGCGTCATCCTCGGTGCAATAGTCGATCAGGCCGCGTGGACGCCCCACCTGCGCCATTACCTTGTCGCAGGCATCGACGCACAGCGCACAGGTGATGCAGCCGATCTGCGGCCCCTCACGAATGTCGATGCCGGTGGGGCAGACGGCGACGCACTGGTCGCAATCGATGCAATCGCCAAAGGCGTCGGGCTGCGCCAGCGATTTTTTCAGGCTCCCCCGCTGCTCCCCGCGCCAATATTTATAGGTGACGACCAGCGACTTTTCATCGAGCATCGCGGTCTGGATGCGCGGCCAGGGGCACATATAGATGCACACCTGTTCGCGCATGAACCCGCCCAGGATGAAAGTGGTCGCGGTCAGGACGGCGACCGTTGCGTAGGCAACAGGCGCAGCGGTCCCGCTCCAGAATTGTTGCTGCAACGTCGGCGCGTCGGCGAAATAGAAAATCCACGCGCCCCCGGTGCCAAAGGCGATGAGCAGCCATATGCTCCATTTGGCGACCCGCCGGGCGATCTTGCCCGCGCTCCAGGGCGCCTTGTCCAGACGGATCTGGGCATTGCGGTCGCCCTCGATGAAGCGCTCGACATGCTGGTAGAGGTCGGTCCAGACCGTCTGCGGGCAGGCATAGCCGCACCAGGCGCGCCCGACCGCGGACGTGACCAGGAACAGGCCGACCCCGGCCATGACCAGCAGGCCAGCGACATAATAGAATTCATGCGGCCAAATCTCGATCGCGAACATGTAGAAGCGACGATGGGCGAGATCGACCAGCACGGCCTGATCGGGCGCATAGGGGCCGCGATCCCAGCGCAGCCAAGGCGTTATCCAGTAGATGGCGAGCGTGACCGCCATGACCACCCATTTCAGGCGACGGTAAAAGCCGTCGATCGCTTTGGGATAAACGCCCTTGCGCTTGGCATAGAGGGACAGGGGAGCGGCGGTCATGGCAGGCGCACCTGACGCCTGCCATCCACCAACCCTTGCGCTGGGAGGCTATTGCCGCGCATCGCTCGTCGCCTCCGCCGCGCCGTTGTCCACCGCCGCCGCCGCCGTCGCCACCGGAACCGGCGCAGCCTCGCCCCCGCCCAGGCTGTGGACATAGGCAGCCAGCATACGCACCGTCGCCGGGTCCAGCTTGTCGCCCCAGCGCGGCATCACGCCTTGGCGGCTGTTCCACACCGTCTGGTGGATGCTCTCCGCGTCGCCGCCATACAGCCATATGCCATCGGTCAGATTGGGCGCGCCTAGCTCGCGATTGCCCTTGCCCGCCGGGCCGTGGCAGACGGCGCAATTGTCGGCGAAAAGCTGCCCGCCCCGCCGGGACGCGGCATCGGGCTTCTGCTGGCCGCTGATCGTGCGGACATGCGCCACAAGGTCGTCGACCTGCGCCGCCTGCAACAACTGGTCGCGGCCGAATGCGGGCATGATCGACATGCGGGTTTCGGCATGATCGGGATTGCGGACGCCATCGATGATCGTCTTTTCGATGGTGACCAGATCGCCACCCCACAGCCAGTCGTCGTCATTCAGATTGGGATAGCCCTTCGATCCTGCAGCGCCCGATCCATGACATTGCACGCAATGGACCTTGAACGCCGCGCGCCCGCCATCGACCGCCGCCTGCATCAGCGCGGGATTGGCTGGCAACTGGTCGATCGGCGTCGCCGCGATAGCGCGGTGGATCGGCGCGACCTTCGCCGCCTGCGCCGCCATGTCGCGCGCCAGATCGCCACGGCTGGACCAGCCCAGCATCCCCTTGGTATAGCTGTTCACCAGCGGCCAGGCCGGATAGGCGATGACATAGCCCAGCGAAAACAGGATGCAGGCGTAGAAGGTCCACAGCCACCAGCGCGGCAGCGGCGTATCCAGTTCCTCGATCCCGTCCCATTCATGCCCCATCGTCGGGGTGCCGCTATGTTGGTCGATCTTGCTCTTGGTCGGGTCAGCCATGGTCGCCCCCCTTGGTGTCGCTGTCGGTGAAGATCATCGTGGCGGCATCGCCGCTGCGGCGGCGCGCGCCGGGCTGGAAATGCCAGCCGATGAGGATCAGGTAGGAGAGGCCCATGAAAACCAGGCCCCAGCTGTCGGCGAAATGGCGCATCGCGTCATAGCTCATCGCACCGTCTCCTGCGCGGCGGCAGCCTTGGTATCGACCAGCGTGCCGAACATCTGAAGATAGGCGACCAGCGCATCCATTTCGGTCAGCCTGTTCGGATCGCCGTCGAAATCGCGCACCTGCGCCTTGGGATAGCGCTTCGCCAGCGCCGTGCTGTCGGCGCTGGGATCGGCCTGCGCCTTCAGGTCGTCGTTGGCAGCGGCGATGGCGTCCTTGTCATAGGGGACGCCGACGCGCGCCAGGGCGGTCAGGTCGCCGCTCATGTCACCGGCCTTCAGGTCGCGTTCGGCTAGGAAGGGATAGGTCGGCATGATCGATTCCGGCACCACCGCGCGCGGGTCTTTCAGATGCTGGACATGCCATTCGTCCGAATAGCGGCCGCCCACCCGCGCCAGATCCGGCCCGGTGCGCTTGGACCCCCATTGGAAGGGATGATCATACATGCTTTCCGCCGCCAGGCTGTAATGGCCATAGCGTTCCACCTCGTCGCGGAACGGGCGGATCATCTGGCTATGGCAGTTGTAGCAGCCTTCGCGGATGTAGATGTTGCGCCCGGCCAGCTCCAGCGGGGTGTAGGGGCGCATTCCCTCCACCTTCTCGATCGTGGAGTCGATCCAGAACAGCGGCGCGATCTCCACGATGCCGCCGATGGCGACGACGATCAGCGCAGCGATGCCCAGCAGGGATACGTTGCGTTCCAGCCTGCCATGATCGAAAAATTTGCTTTTGGTCTTGGTTTCCATGTCGGTTTCTCCGTCACGCGGCGTGCGGCTGGAGGGGACGGTCGGCGGCGGGATCGAAGGCAGCGTCGCGCATCGGCTTTTCCTCGCGCTGGCGTCCTGCGATGGTCAGGCCGATATTGACCGCCATGATGATCGCGCCAGCCAGATAGAGCAGGCCGCCGGCCGCGCGGATCAGGTACATCGGGAACATGGCCTTCACGACTTCGGAGAAGGCGTAGACGAGGTAGCCGTCGCTCCCATATTCGCGCCACATCAGCCCCTGCATGATGCCCGCCGTCCACATCGCCGCGGCGTAGAGGACGATGCCGACCGTCGCCAACCAGAAGTGCCAGTTGACCATGCGCAGCGAATAGAGGCGCTCCCGGCCCCACAGGCGCGGCGCCATATAATAGAGGCAGGCAAAGGTGATCATGCCGTTCCAGCCCAGCGCGCCGCTGTGCACATGGCCGATCGTCCAGTCGGTATAATGGGACAGGCTGTTGACCGCCTTGATCGACATCATCGGGCCTTCGAAGGTCGACATGCCGTAGAAGGCGAGCGCCATCACCATCATGCGGATGATCGGGTCGGTGCGGATCTTGTCCCATGCGCCGTTCAGCGTCATCAGGCCGTTGATCATCCCGCCCCAGCTGGGCATCCACAGCATGATCGAAAAGACCATGCCCAGCGTCTGCGCCCAGTCGGGCAGCGCGGTGTAATGCAGATGGTGCGGCCCCGCCCAGATATAGAGGAAGATCAGCGACCAGAAGTGGATGATCGACAGGCGATAGCTATAGACCGGGCGTTCGGCCTGTTTGGGGACGAAATAATACATCATCGCCAAAAAGCCGGCGGTCAGGAAGAAGCCGACCGCATTATGGCCGTACCACCATTGGGTCAGCGCATCCTGCACGCCCGCAAAGGCGGCATAGCTTTTGGACCCCAGCAGGCTGACCGGCATCGACAGATTGTTGACGATGTGCAGCATCGCGATGGTGATGATGAAGGACAGGTAGAACCAGTTGGCCACATAGATATGCGGTTCGGACCGCTTCAGGATCGTCCCGCCGAACACCAGCAGGTAACACACCCACACGACCGTCAGCCACAGGTCGACATACCATTCCGGCTCGGCATATTCCTTGCCCTCGGTAATGCCCATCAGATAGCCGGTGGCGGCCAGCACGATGAACATCTGGTATCCCCAGAAGACGAAGCGGGCCATGGTGGGAAAGGCGAGCCGCGCCCGGCAGGTGCGCTGCACGACATAGAAGCTGGTCGCGATCAGCGCATTGCCGCCAAAGGCAAAGATGACTGCCGAGGTGTGCAGCGGCCGCAATCGCCCGAAACTGGTATATTCGATCCCCAGGTTCAGCGCGGGAAAGGCCAGCTGGAGCGCGATGTAGAGACCGGCGAGAAAACCGGCCAGACCCCAGAATATCGTCGCAATGACGCCCCAGCGGATCATGTCGTCGTCATAACGCCCCTGATCGGGCATCTTGAGCGCGCCGCGGATGATCGCACCATAGTCGGCGCGTTTCAGGGTGAGCGCCGCGAGCAGCAGTCCGGTCGCCGCCACGATCGTCATATGGACGGCAAAACCGCTGTCCGCCGCCATGACCGCCGCAGCGGCCGCGAGCAGGGCCAGCGCGAACCACCCGCCCGCCTTCATGACCAATTGTTCCATGCTTATCCCCCAGGAGATATGTTCGTCGAAATCGCCTGCACGGGCGGACATCGACTGTCCTTGTCCTCTGTCAAAAGGGGGCATCTGGGTCTGTAGGTGAATGTCCCTATCCGGGCCGATCTGTGCCGGTCAGGCCGCTTCGGCGAGGCAGGACAACTGGTCGCGATCCAGTATTTCGACGGTGCGACGGTTCGGCAGGTCGATGATTTTCGCCCGCTTCATGTCGGTCATCTGGCGGCTGACCGTCTCGATCGTCAGGCCCAGCACATCGGCGACCTGCTGGCGCGACAGGGGCAGCGCGAAGCTGTCGAGCGGCCCCGCGCCCTCCCCCGCCAGCCGTTGCGACATATCGAGCAGGAAGGTCGCGATCTTTTCCCGCGCATTCTTCCGGCCCAGCAGCAGCATCCAGGCGCGCGCCCGGTCCAGATCGTCCAGCGTGCGTTGCAACAGGCGGTGGCCAAGTTCGGGATGAGTGCGGGCAAAACCGTCGAACGCACCCCGCGTGAACAGGCAGAGGCGCGCGTCGGTCAGCGCGGTGACGCTATGGGGGGTGCTGCGGCCAAAGGGGCGACCGATGAAATCGGACGGATAGACCACGCCGACAATCTGTTCGCGTCCATCGCCGGTGGAGGCCGACAGTTTGAGTGTGCCTTCGATGACATTGGCGACGATGGTGGCATCGTCCCCTTCCCACATCACCGTCTGCCCGGCCTGCACCGTCACCCGCCGGCCAAGCCGATTGAGCGCGGCGCGATCATCCTCCTCCAGCGTGCCGCAAATCGCGCGCGCGCGCACATCGCATCGCTGGCAGAAGCTGGCGTCCTGGCACGGAACCGGGGCGGAGGCGGCGGGCGCGGTTTGCGCCAGATCAAAATGCATCATCATGATCGCTGCCTGACGCAGCGGCGGGCATCAGCCTATCCGTAATGTCCCTGATCGGGCATCATTGCATCCCGGCCTGGAACGCGATGCGCAGCGCTTCGGACAGGCTGCGCACGTCCAGCTTCTGCATCAGATTGGCGCGATGGATTTCCACCGTGCGCGGCGAAATGCCCAGATCATAGGCGATCGACTTGTTGGGCAGTCCTTCGACCAGACCGTTCAGCACCTCGCGTTCGCGATCGGTCAGTATGTTGAGGCGCGCCTGCGCATCCTCGCGGCGCGCGCCGGCATCGCGGTGGGCGGCAACCTGCGCATTGGCGGCGGCGATGGCGTCCAGAAGGGCCGCCTTCTCGAACGGCTTTTCGATAAAGTCGGTCGCGCCCGCCTTCATCGCGGCCACCGCCATGCCGACATCACCATGGCCGGTCATGATGATGACTGGCAGCAGGACGCCCCGCGCGCGCAGTTCGCGCTGCACCTCCAGCCCGTCCATGTCCGGCATCCGCACGTCCAGCAGGACGCAGCCCTGCTCCAGCCCGGCGGCTTCCTTCAGGAACGGGATGCCGCCCGAAAAGCTCTGCACGGCAAAGCCGCTGGTCTTGAGCATGAAGCTGAGCGATCGGCGGATCGCCTCGTCATCATCGACGACATAGATGAGGGGTTGGGTCATGGCGTCAATCCGCGGCGTCCAAAGTGAAATGAAAGGCGACACCGCCCCAGCGCGATCGAGTCGCCCAGATGCGGCCGCCATGGCCTTCCACGATGGTGCGGCTGATCGACAGCCCGACGCCCATGCCCGTCGGCTTGGTGGTGCTGAACGGGGTAAAGAGCGATCGTTCGACCCCCGGATCAAGGCCGGGGCCGCTATCGGCGACAATGATCTCCACCCGGCCATCATCGTCAGGCGCGGCCGACAGATGGAGAATGCGCATCGGACGCCCCTCCATCGCTTCCACCGCGTTACGGACGAGATTCGTGATCACCTGCTGCACCTGCACCCGGTTGGCCATGATGCGGCCTACACGGGGATCGACGGCGATGTCCATATCGATGCCCCGGCTGTTGATGCCGATAAAGGCCAGCGCCACCCCTTCCGACAACAGGGTCGATACGGTTTCGGGCTGGCGGTCCGCTTCGCCCCGGCGAATGAATTCGCGCAGCGACCGGATGATCTCCCCGGCGCGCAGCGCCTGCGTCGCGGCCTCGTCCATCGCTTCGCCCAGCAAGGTCCGATCGATCGCGCCTTCCTGCGCCAGCAGATCGCGCCCCGCCTCCATATAATTGGCGATCGCCGTCAGCGGCTGGTTGAGTTCATGCGCCAGCGCCGCGGCCAGCGTCCCCATCGCGGTCACGCGCGACGCATGGCTGAGTTCGGCCTGCAAATCCTGTACCCGCCGCTCGGTTTTCTGCCGCTCGGTCAGGTCGCGGATGAAGCCGGTGAACAATCGCATACCCTGATCGCTGACCTCGCCGACCGCCAGTTCGATGGGAAAGGTCGATCCGTCCCGCCGCCGCGCCGTGGTCAGGCGACCGATGCCGATGATCTTCTTTTCCCCGGTCTCGCGATAATGGTCCAGATAGCCGTCATGCCGCTCGCGATCGGGCGATGGCATCAGCATCGACACATTCTCGCCCAGCACTTCGGCTTCGCCATATTGGAACATGCGCTGTGCCGCCGGGCTGAACGACATGATGCGTCCGCGTGCGTCGATGACGATCAGGGCGTCGGGCACCGTCGCCAGGATCGACCCCAGCAACGCCTGTTCCAGGCTATGCGCATCATCGCGCGGATCGACATCGTTGATCGCCATTGCCCATCACTGACGCGAAATCAGTGCGCCAGCAAGAGCGGAACCCGCGCTTCGCCCAGCAGATAGCGGGTGACGCCGCCGAATATCGTTTCGCGCAGGCGGCTATGGCCAAAGGCACCCATCGTGATCCAGTCGACCCGCAGTTCGTCGGCGGCGGCGGCCAGAGCCTCCTCGACCGTGCGGCCCTTGCGCGGCCATTCGTGGATTTCCGACGCGATGCCATGGCGCGAAAGATATTCGCTCGCGTCGATCGGCGGAAAATCGCGCTTGGCCTTTTCCTCGACGGTCACGACATGCACCTCGCTCGCCAGCGCCAGCAATGGCCGCGCGGCGCACAGGGCCACGGCGGCCTCGTGCGATCCATCCCATGCCACCATCGCCCGACCCTGACAGGCAAAGGCCTTGCACCCCTTGGGCACGGCCAGGATGGGCGCGCGGCTGCTGATTGCCAGGTCGGCGACGATCGGCAGCGGATCGCCGATCCCCCGGCGGCCCGGCCCCGGCAGGGTCACGATGATCGCATCGACCAGCCGGGAGGCGGACAGGATGCATTGCACGACGTCGCCATCGCTGTGCCGCCAGTCCCACGCCACGCCCTCGCGCTGGATACGCGCTTCGATCTTTTCCTTTTCCTGCGCCTCGGCAATGCGGATATTGTCGATGTCCTGGGGCAGCACATAACTGCCGCCATACATGTCCGCCGACACATAATCGATCACCGGCGTAACCTGAAGGCAGCGAACATGCGCGCCGGTCGCGCGGGCAATGTCCAGCGCCACCTCCATCCGGCTATTCTGGGCGCTATCCTCATGAATATGCAGCAGAATGGTTTTCATGGGCGAAACTCCGGCAGGCAAGGGCGTTGGACAATTGCCTTCCTGCTTATCCCTGCGCCGCCACCCGCTCCATCCGCAAATGTCCCTATTCGGGCCGTCAGATCAGATAGCCAACCTCATACAGGCCCCATCGCCGCCCTTCGAAAACCAGCGGCACGAAAACGCTGCGCAGCGCGCGATAGCGACCCTCGCCCAGATCCTGGCGATAGGTGAACAGGAAAAAATCGCCTTCCCCGTCAAGCGCCCGCCGGGTCTGGCTGTCCATGAACATCTGGCGGTTGCGTGCGTGTTCCATATTCCAGCGCGGATCGCCGGGCCGCTGCGGCTGGCTGCGGGTGCTGATATGGGTGGGCAGATAGCCGTTCATGTCGATCATGCAGCACCCCACGATCGCGCTGTCCTCCCCCGTGCGCCGGTCCAGCGTCGGACGCAGCAGCGCGTCGGCAAAGGCGGTGAAGCGGGTCTGATATTGCGCCGGTTCAGTCCCCTCGATCCGGCGATAGTCGGTGTCGAACAGGTCGCCCCGGCTCAGCTGATTGTCCGCAATCCCCTGCCGGATCACCGCCATCACCTCATCAGCGCCTTCCTCCGCCAGCGCGATATAGCGGCTGTTGCGGGTCCGCCCTGGCCCATGGGCTGCGGTATCGAGCATGGCGTTGGCCATGCCCTCCAGCCCTTCCAGTTGCCCGCGCGCCACTTCCACCCGCGTCGCGCTTTCGCTTGCCGACTGGCTGAACCGCGCCAACCCCTGCCGCAATGCCGCCACGTCGCTGTCCGCCTCGTCGGTGCAGGTCACGATCGCATCGGACCGTTCGGCAAATTGCGTCACCAGCGATGCGATCTCCGCCATGCTCATCCGCAGCCGGTCGATATGCGTGCCGACATCGCGCCCGCGCACGATATTGGCCTCCACCCCGCCGATCAGCCGCCGGGCATCGCGATCCAGCAGGCCCAGCTTGTCGCCGACCGATGCCGCCGATTCGCCCGCCTGCCCCGCCAGTCGCCGGATTTCGTCTGCCACCACGGCAAAGCCCTGCGTCGCCTCCCCGCCGCGCGCCGCCTCGATCGCGGCATTGATGCCCAGCAGCCGCGTCTGCCGCGCGATCGTCCCCAGCTCGTCGGAGATATCGCCCACCGCCTCGATCACCGACAGGAACTGGCGCAAATGCCCCTCCAGCCCCGTGACATGCTCGACCAGCCCCGCCACCTCGCCCAGCGACAATGTGATGGCCGCATGTCCC
>ERZ1292644.37-Hain-H14-01um-R2-37-length-79447-cov-13_pt1 | contig 79447 bp, 84 predicted proteins | sample MGYA00564402_ERZ1292644 | MGnify/ENA primary metagenome ERZ1292644 (study PRJEB36523, sample SAMEA6512644) | groundwater metagenome | collected 2019-01-09 | study: AquaDiva: Metagenomics assemblies of 32 groundwater samples
AGATTTCTTCTACGTTTGAATAAGCAAATGCGGAGCAAAAGACCGTTCTTAACGGCTCCGTAGAAGAAATCAAAATGGTGATTTCAATTATCCGCGCTACTTATTCAGTATACATTACAGTTTCTTGCCTGTCAAATTTGCCGGTCCCGTAAAAAATATCAACAAATCTTACCCTTATTAACTGTAATTAAGGGTAGGATTACGGACTAAGTTTATATGGCTAACGCGGATTTTACGGTAATTGCGGATTTGGACTCATCAATGCTAAGGTCTAGCATTGAAAAGGTAGTCTCACGGCCTTATACCTTAAACTTAAAGGCGAATGACCAATTTTCGGGGGCGCTAGGGCAAATTAGAGGACAGTTAGGGATGTTCGATAAGAGCCTTTCCGCAAGCACGGCAAGAGTTCTTGCTTTCAGCGCGTCAGCCGGAGCGATGTTTACAGTAATTCGGGCCATTAAAGAGTTGGTCACTTCCACAATCGAGGTGGAGAAAAGATTCACAAGTATTAACTCCATTTTAGGAGCCAGTAAGTCTGAGTTTGCTAAATTTGGTTCGTCGCTCTTTGGGATTGCAAGAGATACTTCGTCTAGTTTCGGAGAAGTTGCGGATGCAGCAGAGGAGCTAGCCCGTCAAGGTCTTGGAGTTACAGAAACTCTTAAACGCACGGCCAGTGCAATGCAGTTGGTTAGAATTTCAGGAATTGGCGCAGTTAGTGCAGTAGAAGCCATTACGGCGGCGCTTAACTCTAGTCATGACGCATTGCTTACGTCCGAGTCCTTGCTAGATAAATTGGTAAGTGTAGATGCCAAATTCGCTGTGAGTGCTTCGGGTTTGGCGGAGGCAATTAAGCGTGTGGGCAGTGTCGCATCCGACGCCGGTTTAGGGATTGACGAACTAATAGCTGCTATTACTTCTGCCCAACAGACCACAGCGCGCGGTGAAGCTGTGATCGGTAACGCCTTAAAGACGATTTTTACCCGCACTCAGCGTCCCAAAGTCCTAGAAGATTTTGAAGCTTTAGGTATTGCGACCAAGGATGCCGAAGGAAAACTTAAGCCTCTCGCCGATATTCTCGTTCAAGTTGCCAAACAGTATGACACTCTAAGTTCAGCCCAGCAATCTAATTTGTCGGAAATTGTGGGCGGAATCTATCAGATTAACATTCTCAAGGCGCTCTTCCGCGACTTGAATAAAGAGACTTCCTTCTACGGAGATGCTTTAGAGACTGCTCAAAATGCGAGCGGTAATGCGACTAAGAGAATGGCGGAGTTGAATCAGACTCTCGGTGCTTTATTTGAGCGTTTTAAGACTAATATTACTCAGGTAGGTTCGGGCGTCGGTGAGAATGTATTTTCTCCTTTAGGTAAGAGTTTGCTGAAAGGGATGAACGCGACTTTAGAGGGTGTCGCGAACAACATTGACGAGAAGGGCAAGACCGGGCTGGGTAAGGCTTTGGAGATAATGTTCCAAGGGGCGGCGAATGCCTTAAGTGGGCCGGTTTTAATTGGCGGCTTAATTGTCTTCATTCGGTTAATGCGGCAGTTAAAAGACCAAGGCGGCGATGCGCTAAAGACTTTGAGCGGGCTGGCTTCGGCTTTTCATAACTTAAGCACGGTAGAGGGACAGGCCGCACAATGGCTGAAGACTCACCCCGAATATTTGGATAGAATCAGTGCGGCGAATAAGACGGCGGCGGGGTCAACTTTGGTTTTGGCGGAGGCGACGGCGGCTTTTACAAAAGATTTGATGCGGTTGGCTCAAGTTGAAGCCTCGATGAGTAATGCAGGAGCAGTGCTGGCTTCAGGGGCGACAAAGGCAGGGATTTATTCGGGGGCGATTAAACGGGGTGGACCTGAAGTAATTCGTCAGCGGGGAGCAAGTTCAGTCCCTAATTTTTCTTCACTCTCAGAGTCTATTTATCGGGAATCTCAATCGGTTAATCCAAGCCTAATTCGTGTTGGCTCTCATTCTGAATTAAGAAGCCCCGGTAATCCAAATGGTTTGGGTGTCTATAATCTCCGCGACGAACCTCTTGGTTTGGGACAGGGAGTTCAGCGGGCGAAATCAATGGGGCTAAATCCCAAGACTCACGGAAGTTCTACTATCCCTAATTTCATCCCGAAGTTAGACCCGAAAATAGTTGCGGCGGCAATGGCGGCTGGTCCGACCGCTTGGCAGAAATTCCGCGAATCTTTTATCGGTAATTCAAATGACCCGGACCATTCAGCTAAGTATTTTGGCGGCGCAATTGCGACTAGTTTTGCCGCTCCCGCTGTTTCGGCGGCGTTCGGCGGGCAAGAAACTCGCGCGGGAAGAGCCGCAGAGGGTATCGGCGAAGGCGTTTCGACTGGATTAACTGCCGCAACTTTCCTTCGCGGCCCTAGAGGTGGTCCCACCGCCATTGCTATCGGCGCAACCATTGCCTTTGCATCCATCTTAAAACAAGCAAAAAACTCTTTTAATACCTTAGACGCAGAAGCTCAAGTTCTGAAGGGTAAACTCCAAAAAGCTGGCGACGGCCTCGGTGTGTATAGTCAGACTTTAGAGCAACTTTCCAATGCTTATCTGGATGGCAAGACTTCCTCCGAAAATATAATCAAGCTCCAAAACAAGCTCGCGGAAACCTTGGCTGACTTCCCCGATGACTTAAAAGAGAAGTTAATGGGGGCGACGAATCTTGAACAGATAAACGACATTAGCCGGAAATACTCGAAAGAGAATAGCAAGATTCTTGAAGACAAGGAATTAGGCTCATTCCTCTCTAAGACTTTCAATGATAGAAACCCGGCGAGGAATCTAATCAACGACGGAAGTAATCTTCTTGAGGTTAGTCAGTTCGGCACTAAGTTCGGCGAACAAAAGCTTAATGATTTCGCGGACACTCTTCTTCAGTTAATGGGTAAAGAAGGGCTTAAAAATGCGGGCGGTGCGGCGGGTCTTGGTTCAGATGTTTTCGGTGCGCTCAAAAAGGGTGGATTAAGCGATGCCTTAATTGAGCAAATTAAGCGGATGGTCAGTGATGAGTTTGGCCTAGTTAAGACCCGTTTAGTAAGTCAGGCCGGGAAGAAAGAAACTGACGCCGCGAAATTCGAGGCGATGACGCCGAAGCGGCAGGCCATTATTGAGCAAACTGCCTCTATCGAAAAACGCTTAAAGAGTGCGCGAGATGCTGTTAAACAGACTTTTGAAACGATTGGGAATGTCGCGAATCAGCGGATTAGAATTGCCGGGCGACAAGGCTTAATGCGGGCGACGGGCGTTAATGAAGAAATTCAAGGATTAGGCTCATTGATGGGCGAGACTTCTTCGCCGAATCAAATGGCCGCGACGAATTACCGGGCGCAAGTCTCGGCGAATCAGTTAAAGGCCACGGGCGAGGTTTCTGAAGTTTTCACAGGAATGCGCGAGCGGATAATGGGCCTGTTTAACAAGATTGACCTTTCGCGCGTAGGCGACGTTCCGGCGAACCTCCGAAAAGGACAGTCCGATTTATTGGGTGTGTTTGGCCGCGAAACTTCTATCGGCGGACTTGGTAAGGGCGCAATGGACGTATTTAAGTCACTCGGAAAAGACGAGAATGTCGCCGAGATTAAGAAGTTAATGGCGGATTCTAACGAGAAGTTGGTTGACATTCAGCAGACCCAAAAAGAGGGCAATAAGATTGCGGGGATTCAGCGCGATATTGCGATAAGACGTGCGGATTTTGACCGGACATTGAAAGCGGGCGGCGGTTTAGGCAGCTTCATGGACCGGGGCGAGAAGTTTAAGCAGATTGGCGATATTTACGGCGCACAGTTCGGAATGCAGAGCGGCATATTTAAGGGTCAAGGGGCGATTGACTTGGTTAAATCTTACCTTGGGGCGGGCGGTAAAGCGGATGACAAGGGAGTTTCTGGTTTATTAGGAACCGCGACAGAAGAGCGTGCCCTTGATATTATTGAGAGTCAGAAAGACTTGAATCGCGCATTTAAGGGGTCTGGCTTACAACTTCCTGTGCCGAATTTGGCTAAAGCGAGGGAAATCGCGGGAACTCAGATTGCGGCGGAATTAAAGACAGGCGACTCCGCAATGGAGAAGCAGATGAACGGGCTTCAAAACGCCTTGCAACAGGCGATAAACGAGTCTTTCGGCGGGCAAATGAGCAGTGCGGCGCAGACTTTCGCTAATGTCTTGGCGGGTAATTCTACCTTTGTAACGCTCAATGCGACCTTGGCGGAGAATACGAAGATTTTGGGTTCACTGGACCAGACCTTAAAAGCTATTAAGGGCGGGGTTTCCACGGAAGCTATTACAACCGCGAATACGCGAGCGGGCGGCAATATTCCTATTGGAGTCGCCGGATTTGAAAAGAGCATGGCTAAAGCGGGTGGTTATAATCCAGGATATATTAGACGCGCCGGTAATCTTGTTTATAATTCTGCTGAAAGCGTTAATTATCTGCCGGGCGTTCGTGAACCTGTTATTAGCCCTCCTCCGGGAAGCCTTGCTGGATTCTTGCATAGACAGGAAATGGGCAAGATGGAATTTGGGGCGAGTGGATGGACTCCTGAAGAGCTTCAAAAACTTAAACAATTTGGACTAGGAGAAAAAGGTTTAGAAAATCAGTTAACAAATGAAGCTCTAAAAACAAGAGAGGTTATCTTAACTAAACCCGCTGCAATTGCTTTGGCTAAAAAGCAGGGCTTACAGGGAATTGATACTCCCGAAGGGTTTAAGTTAACAGGAACCTCTGTAAAATCTATTCCGAAAGGTTTTGAATCTGGCGTTGGAAAACCGATGGACTGGAAAATGAGCATTCGTCCACAGGCTCAATATCCAATTGGATTTGGAGCGGATGAGGTTTCTGATAATTTCGAGAATTGGAAAGCTAAACAGTTGCAACTAAAGGCAATGGCTAGAAGAAGAGCTTCTTTGGCCTCTCGTTCTTCATCGGGAAGATTTTCTTCTTCGCCTATCCGTGGCTCTGGTCCTCAATTTGGCAAATTCCCAATTACAGGTCTTCCATCTCAACAGGGCGGCATTGATCCAATCTCAAGAATGCAGCAGGTTAGCGGAGTAGGTCGCCCTCCTCTTTCTGTCGTTGAACCGGGCGGACTTTCCGCAATTTCCGAATCGGTCAGACCTGTCGTTCCGAGTGGTAGTCCTAGAGTTATAGGCTCTGCTAATTATGGAGACTTTCCGACTTCAGCTAAAAGTGTCACGCCTTTACCCCTTTCGGCTCCGAGAACTCCATTTGGAGCCACGCTAATGCCTATTAGTCCAACTGTTCCGTTACCCGTTCAAATTCCGGGTGGCGGAATGGTTGATATGAGCCGACAAGCCTTTCCTCCGACAAAAGCCGCAGCCGGACCTTTAAGCTATCCTATTTCAATGGCTGGAGCCAATAGAGGTTTACCTCTCGCCCAAATCCCACAACAATCTTCCCTATTAAAGAATACTACTCCTCAGAATATTCAATTAGCTGAAAATTTCAGAAAAGCGAATACCTTTAGAGGTGCGACTCAGACAGGTTATGCTTTAGCTAAAACTAGAGCTTCTAAAATTGGAGTCGGAGGAGCATTAGGTGTGGCGTCTGGAATTTACGGAGCCTACGAATTATCAAAAGGAATGAGAGGTTATGGAGCGGGGGCTAAAGCGGGAGATGTTGGTCAAGTTGCGAGTGAAACCGTTGGGCAAGCTTTTGGAGGATTGGCTTTAGCTGGACTGGTTCCGGGTTTAACTGCCGCTGCTTCAGCAACCGGAGTTGGGGCCGCTGTAGCGGGGGCGGCGGTTTCGGCGGGAACCGCAATTTATAGAGGCGGACAAGCTATCCAAGCTCAAGGACAAGAGAGAGAGGCTTATAAAAATGCTGGACTTACCCCTGCCAAGGTTCGGAAAATGAAAGAAAAGGGCCAGTTAGACTGGGGAATTGGTGGCGACCCGAGAAATCCATACAAGGGAAAACCCCGTAACGCACTGGGATACGGTCTTGATAGAGTTACTTTCGGGGAAACTAGAAGAGTTATAGCTAATATAGGTCGCACAGCCGGGACTGCTATGGCTGATTCTATTTATGGAGCCGACGAAAACGAAGGAGCTTTTGAAAGAGATATAAGCGAATATAAGCTTGCTAAATCAAAAAAATGGAAACAGCCTTCAAACAATACCGCCCCTCTTCCTCCGACAGGAGTTGACCAAGGCTGGCTCAATCCCGAAGCGAGAACTTATACTCCTGAAGAAATATCAAAAGAAAATGAGTTTCAGGCTAATTGGGGTAAGATGCCTGCTTACGATAGAGTTAAAGCTGCTAAAACTAATGAACATTACGCTCGAAAGAATGGAGACGAAGAAGGGGCAGATAAATTCAGCGACTTAAAATCCCGCGCAATTAACCAGTATAATACTGAATCTATTATTAAGGGTTATGAACAACGTGGATTAAAACTAAGTGATGCTCAGAAAAAGGGCATTGCCTTAAATGTTTCTAATTCTGCGAATGGAGCCAGTGGCACAAGCGCGGCTCAATATGGACAGATTTTAGGCGGAATTAAAGGTGGCGCGGCTCAAAATAATGGTAATAATGCCCCTTACTCTGCTAAACCCGAAGAGAAGCCCGCCCAAACTAAATCCGAGCTTAATGTAAATGTCACTATGGGCGGTAACTTAGGCGTTAAGAGTGCGAATGTCGAATTCAGTGAAGAACAGCAATTAGTAATTAACGACATGATTTCCCAAGTGACCAAAGGGATTAGAGAAGAAATTAACGCTATTGTGAAAAATATGCCTCAACAAAGGGCGGACGTGGCAAATGTCAGAACTCCAACGGTTCCCGGTTAATTAAGTAATAATAGATTCGGCATAAGGATATATGGCTCTTAATTGTGTAAGTTTAGTAGGTAAAAGTCAAAGTGGAAACTTCTTTGGTGAAGGTTCTACTGGCCGTTGGCGCACGACTAGAAATATTCAAGTAAGTGGCTACGGAAATCCTCCTAATCCGACTTCTACCGGGCATTTAGAGACTATTACCATAAATGGTGTCAATTTCGGGACTGGCCGCATTCTTTCCGTCCAAAAACCGGCTGGTGCGGGAGTGGGTCAAAGAGGCTTAGATGCTGGAATTCGGAAATTCGACGCTACTATTGAGATTTTCGTAGAAGGAAATACCGATTTAACTAACTTTACTACCTCTACCATCCCGAACCTTAAATATATTGACTCCTTTTCAGAAGAATTAAGCAGTTCAGTAGAGGAAAATGGTAATTTCAAATATACTCACAATATTCGGGTCAAATTACTTAAGCATTCTAATTCTTTTAATCCTCTTGATGCCGCGAAAGATATCGCCAATGCGATTTTTACTGGGACTAATTATGACACGGCAATTCCCGACTTAGGTAATTCAATTGTTTACAACCGAAATGGCCGCAAATTCTATACTGAGTCCTATAATACCATAACTTCTGAATGTTCGTTTACCAAAACTTACACTTTATCGCAAAAAAATCCTTCAACAGATTATACCGTAACGGTTAATACCAAATTCACTTTAAATGAAGCGGGAAATACTGATGTAACTGAAACTGGAGAGATATTGAGTTTAGTAGATTACCCCGCGCTTTCAACGGCTCTTACGACTGAAATCGGCGGCTCTTTTACCCGGTGTAATGATTTTTTTAATCGGATACAAGATTATGCTTCTGACGCCATTGCGGTTTCACCAAAGATCGAGAGTCTGTTTCCGCAGCCGGTTTCTGTTTTAAAAAGTATTGACATCGGTGGTGAAAAGGCTACTTACACTGTCACTTACTCCAACAATAAAAGTATAGACGTTGTTAATGGATATTTCATTGAGGAAACTAGCCTAAGAAGTAAAGATTCAGATGTATTGACTATTTGTTATGATGGGCAAATCCGTTCTTTCGGCAAAAAGGGTATCTCGTTTAACGGAACTCCGATTTATACCGCTCGATTGGCGGCAATTATTGGTCTAATGCCTGCGGGATTTAACCTAAAAAATAAAAATGTCACAATAGCTAAACTTGGAAAAGAGGTTAATTATCAAGTTTGTTTTACGAATGACCAAAGCGTTTTGGTTCTATCTCCCTTTAGAAAAGTAGATGTAAATGTGAGCGATTCACCCGCGCAGCTATATCACAAAGAATATGTCTTGCCGAATACAATTCCGGGTAAATCAGGTTATAAGAACGCTCGCGGGCATAATGTGAATATTTCAACCCGCACTGTCACTATGAACGTGACTCTGCCGCGAACGGCGGGCCAAAACGTTTTTTACCAGATTCCAAGCCCCACTACTTATTTAAATACCCTTAAACCTCTCTTAATTGGGAAATGTATTGCGGTTTTCGCGGAGTTGGGCGCGACTAATACTATTTACGCTGCCTTTTTCTCGGGAGCCTCGGCCTCTATTAACTCCAATCGGGAGCTAACCGCTACATTAGAGTATAAATATATCTTTAATAAAACCGGCAATTTAGCTCAAATTCTAATTCCATAACAATCTTCTAAATGGCTGTCTTAGTTAAATATAATGACCAGATATTGACTCCCTCACCTTTTGTGAGTGAATCGGTGCGCTCTAATATCGAGGGTAATTATGTTTATCAGACCTATGATTTCTCGTTAAACGGATTTGTTACCGGGAATATAGACTTGACTAGAGATACTTTACTAAATGTATTTAGTGGAGATTTTAAGGAATTTTTTGTCTCCGGCCAAGACATTCTACTTACTGGTTATTCTTGTGTCGTTAGAAATGTGAGTTTTGCTCCCTCGTGGGCGATGGGTGTAGGCTCATATACGATAGATTTAGAATGTTACAAGGTTGATGATTTTGGCTCCGGCGTTATAAATCCAAGCAATGAATGGGGCTTTCAAGAAGGACGCGGCGGCGTAGTTGATATTAGTCATAAAATCTCCGCTCAGGGCATCAATTTATCTGGAAGTCCTTACGGAGAAGCGAAAGCCTTTGTCGAATCGTTCGCAGGGGCGGGAACTTTTATTAGCGGGCGTTTCGGGCGGTATTCTAACATCGGAACCGGCGATTTGGAGCTGTTTAGCTCAACGAGGAGCGCGAACAATGCGGCGGGAAGCTACTCAATTGAAGAGCTTTACAAGGTCGGGATGACGGGGGTTGGAATCACGTCGACAGTTACGCAGTATAACTTTGATATATCGAGTGGTATTGCAGAGGATTACACCACAGTTAGCGTATCTGCTGAACAAGAATGCGCTCCCAATTGCAATATTACTGGGTTTCTAATTAATGCCATTGATTTTTATAATTTGGCGGCTAATGAGTCGAGGCTTTATACTTCATTGAATCGCGCCCCGGTTTCTTTTAATTTTAATTTAGTTAATACTAATAAGGCTCAATATCAAATAAGTTTCATTGATGATACTCTTCACACTTACTTTGATTACACCCAGAGTTATCAATTCGATAATGTGACTCAAGTTACGGATATTGATATTAATGGAGTAATTAAAGCTAAGGGGCCAGTAAAACAGCGCTTTTTGAATGTTTCTGGTTATTACTATGCAACAAATTGTGTTAACGGAATAGATATCATTAGTGGCGATATTGGGGTGGAAAATTACTTGCATTCTTTCGCTAGGGATTTTTACTCGTCTTTGGGAGGAGGGTTCAGCCTTAATAATAAAGCTATGAAGCTTTCCAAAAAAGAGAATCCCTACAAAGGAGAGATTGAACTTGGCGCGACTTTCTCAGATAAAGACCATATTACGGGTTTTATTGATGCTAATTGGTCGGTTGATATTACTCTTCCAGTTCAAACGATAATTCCGCGCTCTTCTTGCCTTGTTACCGGCTTGTGGCAGTCTTACAACGCCCAAATTAACAATCGCCAAAGAATTAACGTAACTGCTGAAGGGTCTTATATCGGTTCAACAAGTTTTGGCGACTTGGAAATAACTAAGCTATTAAAAAGAGTTGAATATATTTTTACGGGAGCACAGACCCCGGCAACAGATAACCCAATTAACCTTGTTTTAGAGGGTGAAAGTAAATCTTTTGTTTCCGGTTCTGTTCATAACATAAGCCGCCGCCGCGAATTCTCCTTTGATAAGCCACCGTTTATCAATATTGTATAATCACAATGAATTCTACCGTATTAAATACTTTCATGGAGCGGAGTTCGATTGATGACTCTAGCTTAAAGATTCATTATTCCTTCGGTAGCGGGTCCGGCGAAATCCTGTGGAATGACCTTTACGCGGTTGAAGAGCATTTCAGCGGAAGTTGCTTATTGGCTAATAAATACCCCGGTTTATCGGTGGGTTACAGCGAAAGCCCGGTATCGGGGGCGAACGGAGTAAGCGTCTTCAGTTATACTGATTTACTTAGAGTTGGATACCAATTATCCGGGGCTAGCTGGACGGTTTTCTTGGATTTTGAGGCGTTAAATCACTGTGATAATAATTCTGCCGAATTAGCGGTGCTTTTAGCTAACAAAGACGCCGTAACTGACAATGGCTTCTTGCTAGGGTTAAATAAATCAAATCGTTTAGTATTTGAAAACTGGTATTCCTCTGCGAAAACCAACCAGATACTATTCGATGAAATTGCTGATGGGGCAGTTGTGTCTTTAGCTAAGAATGAAAACAACTTTGAATTAACCTATCATAATTACCCTCAATCAACTCATAATTTAATATCATTTGAGGTAGGGAACTCTTCAGCCCAAAATAATTGGTATTTAGGAGGGATATTTACTCCTTCTTATGGCTATAACGGACTTTCAGGCTATTTTAATGAGTTTTTGTATTTTGACGAAGCCCTGAATCAAGTTTCGAAAAATTCTTTTTCTAAAGCGTTTTTCGTTACAGGGTTTGTTGATGCTTATATCGTTAATGGGTCTGGCTATTCTACTCCGGTAATTCAAGCTATTTACAATACCGGGGGAATCGTCGGAGTTGGAGTTACAGATTATGAAACAGCAGCGTTATTGGTGCCGCAAAAAGTTGGCAGTGACATCGCCCTTTGTCAAACCAACGAAATTACAGGCTATTTAATTGGAGATACTATCGATTTCGTTACGGGCGACGCGATTTTAGTCGCGACGGAGACGCTTATTCCGGCTCAAGATTCTTATGATTATGCGAAATTACTAGCCTATTCTAAATCAAATATAGTTTATGACGGCGGAATTGACTCAGATGATGTTTTTGAAATTTATGCTTACAGAGAGCCGGTAGCTGATATTAACTTAGATTTAGATTTTGACCCGCTTTTTCAAGTTTTCCGAAATGAGAATATTGGTTCAAATATCTACTTAAATGGTGCCTATCAAGAGAGTGGGATTGATTATTCTGCAAGTGATTTGTTTGTTTCGGCTCCGGGATTTAATGGGGCGGACGGCTCCCTCTATGACATAATTTCGGGAGCTAAAAGCCGCTTTGAGTATTATAATTCAGGGTCGGGAACTCTGCATATTGGTGGAGTTGACGCCGAAAAAGACGTTTATCTAAATGGTCAGAAATTGATTTCGGGAATGAATTATACGGGCGCGGGAACCGACTTGTTCTTATTAAATATTGAGAATTTAGCTACCGGAATTTTGCAATTTGCTCCTCGCCGCGACGATATTTACCAAATTAAGACGGGAAACGTAGATTTGTCGGATTATAAATTTGCGATGGCTCAAGTTTGGTTGAACGGACAGAGATTGAAGGAAACAGAAAGCTTTGTCCAGACTAATTCTTGCTCAATTAGACTTACTAATGACGTTTATCGGTTTACGAATGTAATTTATGATAACAATGACGATTTTTGGGACATTTAACCTATAATAATCTGAAATGCCTTACCGTGCCATAGAACAGATTAAAGTTGGAACTTACCCTAAAGGTCAGGCTTGGGGCGGCTTTATCTTTTCGGCCAATATGTCGATTGGTTATAGTTCCGGTTCTACTCAGTTAATCCTGAGTATAATGAACGAAAATAATAGATATGCTATTACCGACGCGGACCTGAAGGTTAATGTTGCTCCGACTTTGATTAAAATCGGGGAATCGTTAAGCGTGAATATGTTTCCGTTTGCCTATTCAAAAACTCAAACTCCCGATGGCGGAACGGTATTAAATGTTACTTATGTCGACCAATCAATTAACTTAGATAGAGTTTACGTTGGTTTAGCTAATGAACATACTAGAAAGGGCATTCAAACCCTTATCTTAAACGCTAAAATCCCAATAGTTTGCGAGTCCTGCAACGGTTCATCAACCCCTCGTTCTTTAACTACGACAATTAATCGCTCGGTAGATAGTTACGGATTAAAGGGAAAGGTTGCCGTTCTTGAGCGAGGAAATTTCGGAGCAAAGCAGTCAGTCTTCCATTATACAAATCCCACGAATCAAAATAACGGACTAAACACAAATGCCGTAGCTTTGGTTGTCACAGTTAATGGCCCGGCTTTAAAGATGATTGACGCGGCTGGAAGTAATTTGGTCGCTCCCGCTGCTCCAGCAGTAGGTTTAACTTTATTACCCGGATTAACTACGACAAGGGTTGTATCTTATAACGGCTGGGGGCCGAACCCTCCGGGAGATGCCGTTGTAAATAATCCTGCTTTCAAATTTGGGAATATTGGAGACGGCGGCGTAATGGCAGTGGGAACCGAAGAATTTAGCCAATCAACTTGCTCTTCAGGCGCGGTAACTTACTCTTTCAAGGAATTGAAGGATGCAATGAAGGAGTTTGGCTTTATCATCTCTCAAAGAACCATTGTTCCACCAACAGGCCCGGCTCAAATAATCCCTTCTTTGCCAGATGGGGATAATAAATTAAGACGTAATTATGTAGGAACTTTAAGAAGTGTTTTACAAAGTTGGGGAAATGATTATGGATTTGATTTTAGTTATGGATTTCTCCCGAATGAAATTATCGGAATAAATCTCCGTAATCCAGTCTTAAACATTGAAACTATAAAAAATACAATTAAGGCGGCGGACGACTTAACTGGATTCGCAACCTCTCCAATTATAGAAACAATGGATGAAAGTGCGAGTTTAGAGGGGACTTATCGTAAGTATCACGCGACGATTTATCGCAAAGATGCGAAAGTTCGCAACTATAGCAAAACTATTTACAATCAGGCTAGATTCTCTCCATTAAGACTGGCGGACATAATGAGTCTTCCTTCCGATCCAGTTACGGGAAGATATAACACTTACGACGAATTTTATACCTCTTGCATATTAGCAACTTTAAGTAATACTTTGTGGTTCTATTACAATTTCAAGACAAAAAATTCTTTTGATACTTCTACCCTTACTGATGAGCGAAAAAGGGCTAATGCCTTAAAGAGATCGGCTAGAATATTTGGAACAACGTCACAGGGGGAAGTGGAGCTTAAGCAGGCCGCTACAGCAAATACATATAAGGGATTTTTAGAAAAATTATTTCTAACTCAAAAGGCTATTGGTGAAAACTTCATTAATCAATACTGTGTCAATTTTCAATTTTCTCCGACGAAGAGGAAGTATTGCGCTGGAAACTCTTTAGATGTAGACTTTAATGCTCAATTTTCGGACGACGTTGAAACATTTTATAAGGCTGGAAATGTTTTCCCTAATGCTTTCCCGAGTTATTACTCCTTAATGGAAGGGATTTATTCCCAAAATCTTTACCCGGTTTCTACTATCGTCACGAACTATTTAGGATACTATGGTGCGATGACGGTCAATGCCGCGAATTTCTTAAATCGAAGAGGGCAATATCTAAATGTTTATAGTCTTGCAAATCTAAATAAGCTGAATAATGACTTTTTGAAGTTTTCTGATATTACTGTAGACCCGGTTGATGGAATAAAAGACGTTAAAGATGTCTTGTCATACTTTGCAATCAAAGCTAATACAGTTAATATAAATTTCGTTGCTGACAGAGTAAATACTAAGGAAGTCCGGGCGGGAGCCGTTACTTCAGCAACGCCCTGCCAATTATCTTGCGAACAGGATTTCGTATCTGAAGTTTGCGACTTTAACCGCTGTTTGGGGCCGGGACAGAGAACAGACCAAGAGTGGCCGAAGGGTTTAGTTGGAACTGTTAAGGGTGATACTCTAAAAATAAGTTTTACGCCCGCCGATACAGATCCGGCCACTGTTCCGCCGCCTCAGATGATGAATTTTTTTATTACAACCCCATCTTATGCGGCTTATCAAACAAATTTTATTTATCAATTTAATAATAGATACGTAATGCCGGGAGCTAAGAAAGTTTTGGCAGGAGTTATTGATAAAGATCCCCCTGTAATAGCCGATTTCCCCGGAAATGTAAGTGCGATTGACTTTTCGACCTTGGATGTAACGTCGGACATTGATACATATTTTGATAATACCACAAATGCTGTTGTTACTAATTTGTTGATGCCGTATTCGAGCGGTAGCGGGTCAGTAATAACAGTCGAAGATTACGATGCGGCCTTAAGAGCGACAGATTTAGCCACCGCAACCGTATCCAATGTGAGAAAGACCTTCAAATTCTCCGTGCCCGGAATGTTGGCTCCTTCATTTTCTGGGATTTTAACCCCGGAAAAGGGTTTGGTTGGATTTGATATAAATTATGACGATAAAGGTTTAACGACTACTTATAGTTACGCTACTCGCCCGCCGAAACCGCCGCAAAAAGAAGAGGTATTCAACCGTATTTCTCCTAGCTTTTCCCGCTAATGCTAATAAATTCTTTCAAAACAAGGTCAATAGCACAAAGAGATGCGCTATCTTTTGAAGGAGTCTTTTCATTCTCTAATGTGTCGGGCTTGTCGGAATTTTCCTTGAGTGGAGATTCCGCCCCGTTGCTATCATTTATTTTTTCGGGCGGAAGAATTTTAGACCCGGAAGGCAATTACACCTACGAGTATACGTCTAACAATCAATTTAGTATCTCAGCAAATATTTCAACTGGAAGCTATAACTATTCAATAAATGACGAGTATATAGCTCAGTATCCGAAGACTAATGGAAAGTATGACGGTTTTTACTTCAATACGAGTGATTCGTTTAACGTAGATTTAACCATAATGACTTCGGGGCAGGATATTAGCTATACTTTCCCAACGGTTTTTGATACTGGAAATGCTTTTAGTTTCACCCTCAGCAATTTAACTCCTGATTACAATTTCAGGATATTCTCAGGGGAATTAAAGCTTAATGATGGATTCACCGACTCTTTTGACTTTCAAACGGGCACTTTCCCGCAAACAGTAACGACTTCTACGGCGATTTCTATTCGTGATTTAGGCGGCGAAATGGGAGTGAGTTATCCATTTAACTTTACTTTATACACTAATCAAGGTGATTTAACCGGGTATTTCTCGGTTATAGACAATATCCCTACTTATTACACGACTTTTGAGTTTTTTAACTTAAACAACAGTGGTTATGCGAATTTCTTCTATAACAGTGGCGATGCGACGGATTTAACCTACACGACTCAAAATGGTTATAGATATGGGAATTATAGGTTAGACTATACTATTGATACCCCTTCTACTGGTAAGGTATTATTTATTGAACTATTGAGTTCGGGTGGCAATACCGGCAATTACGTTGCGCCGTTTGTGACGGGGATTACTTTGACAACTTCGGGCGAGGGTTACGTTTCGGCCCCTACCATAGCTTTTAACGGCGGCGGCGGGACTGGCGCGGCGGCGACGGCAAGTTTGCTCGGCGGCTATATCAGTTCAATTAGTTTTACGAGCTTCGGCACGGGTTACACTTCAGTCCCGGACGTTTCTTTTGACGGCGGCTCTCCTACGTATTCCGGCTCGGGAATCGCCATTCTTTCGGGTTACACCAAGACTTTTTTTAATACTTGGGACATTTTGACCGGAAACAGCACGGCCTCATTGAGTTCTTACTCTAGTAATGGACAGACCGGAACTAATAGGTATTTTTCTAATATTCCACTGTCTTATTCTGATAATTCTCTATATTTAGTTGCTAAGGCAAGAAATTGGTGGGATACGGACCTTAATTACGCTCAATTAACCGTTTCAGGGTTGGATAATAACATTTCAGTGGCGATAATAACGGGAGGATATACGATCTAATTATGTTCGACGCGCCGCTAAATATTGACAATGCCTCAATTTATAAATTCCGCGTCATAGGGAATTATGATGACGGGTTTATTGGCTCTTTAGGAACAGATTTAGACAACCAAAAAACTAAATTCCTAGTTTGCGAAGACGTTGTGGAGGCCGATGATACTACTCATCCGAGACATGGCTATCGTTATCTAGTCGCACGCCCAAAATATCTATGGAATGCCACCGCTCCCTTAAATTTTACAGAAGCAACAAATGAAGCCGGATACAATCCAATCAATCCAAAGTATTCAGAGGATGATGAAATTCAAGCTTTAGCCTTATTCGCTGAGAGTGTTTACCCAAGTATAGAATTGCCATATTCTTCTGGTCTGAAATCCTATATTGGAGATTTTAATAGTGTTTCTACCCCAATAATGAATTGGGCGGAAATTACGGGTAACTCTGTAATTGGCCTTTATTTCGAAGATATGAATCAAGACGCCCGAAACAGAAACTCGGGAGGAACGCCCGCGTTACGCTATTTACCTGTCTGGTTGTAAATGATACCCTATCTTACAGGCTTAGAAGAGATAAATCATTCCCTATTAAATGATTTGTATTCTGATTTTGATGCCAAGATGGTCAAGATGTTGTCGAGTGGGGCGAGTTTTATTTTAGCGGTGGGAGACGGAGCTGATTCGGTAGGAAACTGGGATATTTTTCCTATGAACGCTATCTTGGGCCAGTCATTCTTCTTTTTTACTGGAAATCCCGCTGTTATTGATAATATAGTTGGGTATGAAGCGGTCTCTTATAACCACTCGCCATTCATTTCGGCGGCAAACGCTGTAACGATTGACTATATAGACGTTACGGGTCAAGTAGCTTATGTTAAGAATATTTATGATGAATTTGGTTCTACTTATTACGATTTAATCAGTAAAACCTACACAGACATATATGCCCTGCCGATTGATAACACTTTAAGTTTCTTTGATTACTCTCTTGAGGCACATAATATATCAGGATATTATCTGGCAGAAGCGCATGGCTTTACAAATTTTGGATCAGGAAGTTATCATCCTCCTGAAAGGCATTTGGAATATGGGTTAGCAGATGTTTTCACCGAGAGTATTGGAAGTTTAACTTGGGAAACAGAGTGGAATAAGTATAAATGCCTGAGATTTCATAATTTCAACTCAACCGGGAGTTTAAGTCTAACCTTTAATGAAACTTCACAAAATTTCAATTTAAGACCTTTTGAGTGCCAATCTTTTAGAAATTATAATGGAACTTGGGAAAAATCCCCCTTTCATTATTTCCAAGAGTATCGGTCGGGTGATCCTGTGTCTTATTCTTATTGGCCCAAAAACAACAACGGGAAACCTTGGGGTAAATCCCGCGACGAATGCTATACTTCCTCCCGGAATTCTCAATCGGCTAATAACCTGTTAAATTCGAGCATTTTGCTGAATTATGTGGATTTGCTGTCTTATAAGAATGGGGCAGTCACGGAACTTGAAAGAGAGGCTGGATATTATCCGCCGCAATTAAATGCCTTCTTCCATTATATGTACGAAGAGGATGGGGTCGATATTACGAATTTATACTGTATTAACACTCCTTCATCATTTGAGGGGAATTTCTCCTCTGGTATCGCGGCGACTGGAAATCAAATTATAGATATTACGTCTTCTGATTATTATGGATATGACACCCCTCTTCCTTTCCCTTCGGGGGCTTACAATATAGATTTAATACTGAGATTTCCGTCTGTTACTCAGGCTGTAACATTTGATATAGCCCCGGTCGGGGATTATGGTCCTAATTTAATCACGACTTATGCCAGTTACGAACCCACTGGAAACTCTTGGATTAAATTAAATACGGATATTGGGCTTACGGGGTGGGTCGGCGGGCAACGTAAGAACTTCTATATGCCGGTTAATAGACCCTTTAGGAGTTATAAATTTAAGCTTAACGGATTTGAAAACTCTCATACGGGCTTCGGGCTTCAAGGACTTGAGCTTCATGGCCTTTTTGATAGCCCTAAAGACAATGACAGTATTATAGGCAATTTATTTTTCCATCGCGGGCAGGTTGTCAAAGCTAAAGTATCCAAAACTGAAACCTGTTTTGACGGAAGAACGCCTTCTGTTTCCTTTGAAAAAATTGTATTTAATGGCTTGGATAAGATTTCTGACTGGACTAATGACTATCAAATTGGAGTTACAGAGGTCAATGGACAGCTTTTGCTTAATAATTTAGATACAGGGGTTTATGTTGATTTATATCCTATTTCGACCAACTTATTTAAGAATGCTTATGGATATTCAGTTGTAAGTGGCTTCAGTGCTCTTTCTTTAGATAATGGGATTTTAATTGATAATAAAGTCTTTGAGATAAATTCGTTTCCAGTATCAGAGTTCTATACGACTTATCCGGGGAAAGCTAATCATTTAAGAGATGTGGCTCTGTCTTCTTTTAATTCTGCTGTTCCCCCTGTTTTGTTTGGTAACTTAATACTAAACGAGACTGTAACGAGCGGAACGTCTATCATTGAAAAGGGGGTTGATACCGCGACTTGGCCCGCTTGGCTGCCGGGATCGGGCTATCAAGCGAGGGTTTCTCAGAACGGACAGAGATATACTCAGGATTCTCCCTATGAAATTACCGGAAGTCCAAGAGATGGATATTGGGGGCCTCATGTTCAAATTTATGCCGAGCCTTTTGATGGGGCTAATGATTACAGAACTGGAGACTTCTATTCGGCAAGTGGCGCGGTTTGGGTTTATGGAGACGACGCGACCCCTTATAATGGATGTTATTATCCGACGGGCTATGCAGGGATTATCGAATACCCCGAATCAAGATTAGGTGTTGATTACTACTTGGAAACGATTTATCAAACCGGCGCATCTATAAGTGTTAACTGGGGGGAAGCCTATACGGGGTTAATTAAACTTCATTCTGATACTGTTTCTCTATTAAAGCAACCTGTTTTGTATGGTTATACTGGTGGGGTGAATCAAGTTGGACCTTTAAGCTTCAAATATGAGCCAGAAGGTTTAACTTTCACTTGTAATGAGTCTTTGAATTTACCGTCTCATGTGGATATTAGATTTGAAGAGTATAATTACCTTAAATTCTTCGGCCCGTTCTCAGAGATTTCGGGACAGCCTTATCGAAAGCGTAAAAATTGGTTCCGCGAAAATGGATTCGGGTATGTCGGCGATTATATGCAGCAAATGAATTGGCTGGGGCCGAATGCTACTTCATTCTTTGACGCCCCGCGATTTCCTCGCCCCTATAATCAAATTAACTCTACTAATGCCGAAGATTTCTTTAATTTGGTATCGGGAGATAGATCGCGGCCAAGTGGGCAAGATTTTGTCGTTCTAAGAGATAAATCCCCGGAAATTAGTGACTTTCAATTATTGCATAATTTAGACCCTTTGGTGGCGACTCCGACTAACGCCGGTAACGAATTGGACTTTTATGATAATAAGAACTCAGAGTTGAATTTCTACTTCTACAAAAATGATAGGAGCGTAGAAAATACTCATTTCTATAAGAATTCCCTTAATTTAGGTTCAGGAGAAGGGTTTTGGTATTCGTTTTTCCGGCCCGGAAGTTGGCCGGGGTCGGTAAATTCAGGCGAAGGCCAAGGGTTTATTGAGAATGTGGCTCTTGGCCTAAATCGCCGCTTTCAAGTTCCGTTGTTTTCCGAACATTATAACTTGTTGGCTCAAACGGTTAATCAATGTAAATATGCCGACACTTTACCTTTAGAGAATTTCATCTATTGGAGTTATAGCGGTGCGACCTTTCAAATCAGACAACAGAGAAGTAATTTAACTAGTTTGTATGCCGTTCAGAATTATGATGGGCCGTCATTGGGGAGCTTTCTTGACCCGCTTGGAAATACAAGCGTAAGTTATTTTGATGTAATTTTATTCGGCGATAATCACGAAAAAATCTTACCCGCTGATTATTTCTTAGGATTTAATGAAACCGGAGTTGGACATGGGGCGTTTTTTAGACAATTTTTCTATGAACTAGGTGTGCCCATTAAGAATAATAGCTCCGATTTGGGCGCGGGGATGATAAATATGTCGGCGAATGGCAATAGTGGGCATTATGTTACTGAGCAATGTGGAGTTAAATTAGACTTAGAAGGAATTACCCCGACTCGGATAGACACTTTTTGTGGAACGGGAACCTATTATGAATTTGCAGACGTTCCAATTACAGAAAGTTATACTCGTAGCATAACGGGTGCTCCAACTGAGAATCATTACTATGACTACATTCCGCAGGTTTTCAGCAACTTTAATTGGATTTCTTTTAATGACTGGAATGACAAATTAAATGAATTGGGTTTACACATCCCAATCGTGGACGTTGCCCTTCCGGTGAATTTAGAGGTCTTGAATTTGACGACGCAAGACTCGCGCTATAAAGAAGTTCCGGCTGATATTACGTTTTTGAATGCTGGACCTTCATTATCATTTTTAGGGGTTTTTTCAGGAAGTCCTACCTCTTCTGCTGACTGGGGGGAGGGAAATCTCAATGACTCATTTTCTTTTAGTGAAGACATTGGACAAAGAATTTTAATATATGATGGGTATTATGTTCCTCAAGGGGCTTTACTTCAAACGTCGATAAATAGTCCGGGCTGCTTTGATTTGGGAATAGAAGTAACAGTAACAACTGGAAACCCCGAGAAAATGATTAGCAATTCAGCCACGACAATAAAATACCAAGCGTATATTACTCCTACAGATATAAATCTGCTGGGAGATGGATTTTTTAGAGTCGATTCCGTTTATACTTATCAAGACACTTTTATCTATACGTTTTTCGATTCTGTTCAAAATTCTTTTACTTTAAACGGAGTTGAAACTCCTAGCTGTAGTGACGGAACTCTTGAGTATTCAACTAATTTCTTCAGCCCGGTTACAAATCCAAGTGGAGATTATAAGATGTATTTTGGATTTGGGGTTAATTCATTTGAAACGATTTCATCAACCGAGAATAATATAGTAAGAACTAAGAGTAATTTCTCCCTAGAAGGCTATACTTCAGAAGTCTCACCTCTTTATCTCGACGATAAGCTTTTTATTGCGAACGGGACTTATGCGGCACAAGGAGCGTCTATAATCAGCGAAACAGGAATCTCTCTTGTATGGGGTGACTCAGAATACAAAGCTGGCTCTATTCTTCTTGGAAGAGAATTAGTCTATGACGATGATATGAGAAGATGGTATAATCGCCAAGTGACCGATATCGACACTCTTAGAAGATATTACAGTGAAGACAACTATTACTGGAGATTAAATGCATTTAACTTGGAACCTGCTGTTTTTGCTAAATATTCTCCTTCCGGCGCATTTACGATAGATAAAGACTTCCCGCTGTCAAATATAGGAAATTACTTATATCACAGCGATGTCGGAGTTGACAATTATTCGGCATTCATAAGTCTAGCTCCAAATGTAAATACTCTTACGAGTCAAGTAACTACCTCTCCCTTTATAATTGAGGCCCCAAGTTCAGGTCTATGGAAAGCAAGCGTTAATAGTTACAAGACTATCGCCTTACCGTAAATCAGCCTAATTTCCCCAAAATATGCCAGACTTGATTCGGCGGGATGTCAGCAATTGAAGTAATTTTGCTAGTGTCAAAGTTGCCGTCCTTCAAAATTTGAACAACATCAGCGAAGCTCTTCCGGGTCTTACCCATTTGAACCTTTAAGGTATTCGCGGGACTCATCATGTTGGGAGCAGGCTCAGTATCTTCAGAATTTCCGCCAGCCCCGCCTAATTCCTCTTGCGCGACACAGTTAATCTTCAGGAAAAAGCGAACGGCGCGAGCTTGGGCGCGGTTGGAACTAGCTTCCACCAGATACTTCTGATACCAACTCTTAGTATTCTGTGTGTGGGCAGAAGCCGCAGCTGAAAAGACCTGTTCCGGCTCATCTTCAAGCGGCAGGAACGTGATTTCGCAGGAAGCCGCCGCATAATCCGGCGAACAGTTGGAAATCGTAACCTTGGAGGACTTGTAGCCGCGCAAGTCAAGTAAATGGCGAATTCCTTGGGCGTTAATGACGTAATCCGTATCTAACATTTCGGTCGCGTCGGCCTCTTCAATCTTTTTGCCGAGCCGCTTCTCAATTACCGCACGCTTCTCTTGGTTAATGTAGAGAAACTTCGCGGGAATCATCTTAAACCAGTTAATCTGGCCATTTTCGTCTCGAACGTAGGTAATTCCATCTACTAATCCATTGGGGAGGCGTTTCATTTGTATTATGTGTTGTAATTAGTTTTTAAGTCTATCGGCTAAGTCTTTAATTGTCCAAATATTATTAAGAGCAAGAAGAGCCACCAACTCTCTCATCTCTTTACGTTCTAAACTAGACATTGGATAGTCGCCTTCATACTGATTTTGGTCGGCAGAGGCAATATGTTTTTGAAGTAAATCAATTAAAATCATAAGTAAGTTTATGCTGAAAGGTCTAAGTAGTCAATCAGTTTAACAACACTTTTGAACGATGTAGTAGTCATTGAGATTCTCCCAAAATTCATCAGTATCAATAACAGGCTCAAAGTCATTTCCGATTTTTTCCTTGCCCACGAGAAAAGCCCCGCGTCCAGAATAGAGCTTTCCACTAGAATTAAGGATTTTCTGCGAGTGATAATAGAGATTCGGCAGAAGTTTAAGCTCTTTAATCTTATCTTGAGAGGGTTTCTCAGTCGTCCTAATTACTCCAATTTCATAATAATCAATTTTAAGCCTTTGAACCTCTTCAGCGGCCATAAATGAGGCTAAAAACGTATCAATGCCTAACTTTCTTGTATCTTTGGGGAACTGAGGGTTATTCTTCTTCTCTAATACATAAACAATAGCTTTGATGTTCTTTCGGAATCGTTTCAAGATATTTAAATCAATCGGTTTATTAGTAACGACGAAGCATTCGCGGCGAGATAGTTCCTGAGCTAAAACCTCCTCGTTGAAGTGATAATCCATCCTAATTTCGGGCACTAAGCCTTGAGGAGCTTGGCAAGGGCCAGTCGGCACAAACATCATTAACTTTCTCTTAAGATATTCCGCGCCGAAATGAACAGTTTTGTATTCTTCTTTATAGCTATATCCCATTAACTTAACAAAATTCTCTGCAATCGTCTCAGGTAAGATGTTATTGATGGTTTTAGGGTTCTCGGTGAAGGCGTAAGAGGGTTTGCCGCCGTTTTTGGGGCTGTCAAGGCAGATTTGCCGCGATTTGTCGCCGAAGTAGGGGCCGGAGTTCACCGACGGACTGGAACTGAAGAGCGCAACAATAGGCACATCATAGCCACTTGAAACGTGCATTGAGAAGGTATCGGCTCCAAGGTAGCCCTTTGCCCGCGCAATGAGGTAGGCCGCGTTATTTAGGTTAGTCTGCCCCTGAATGTTGATGCAGAACTCGTAATTCGGCTCATCTTTCGCGCCGATACGCAAGATTTTAATATCTTTGGGGAGGTTTTTATGCAGTAAGCTTAAAACATCCGTCCAATAGTCGTAAGTTTTCGCGGGCTTACTAATTGGATGAAAAATGACATACTCATTCTCAAACGGGAGAGGAAAGAACTCCTCCCAAATGTAAGGTTTGTCAATTTGAAGGCCGCAGGCTAATGAATAACTTTCTAAAATATGAATAAGGTATCTTTTGGTTAAGGTTTATTTGTTTTGACTGTCTCTACGAGCTTGCTTATATCTTTTGAGTTGACGTTGAGGCCGTAACTATCTAGCATCTTGATAAATTTATCCGTAAAGACTTCATTCTCAGTTTTGGGACCGAAAATCTCTTTATCTTTGTTAATTACAATCGTAAAATCACTTTCATTCACAAAAGCTACTATATCTTTTAACTCTTGAGAGACTTCTCCGCTGGGGCTAATATTCCAAATATCAAGAGGGCTTACTTTGAAGTTTCCAGAGTAATAGCATTCAATTAATTCAATACGAAAAGTGGGTCAGCCATCTTTTCAGCGACTAATTGATTGTAAAAGGCTTTGGCGGCGCGGCTCATTCTCAAAGTTTTAAGGAAATCTTCACGTTAATGTTCGGCGGGGCGTAAAAGGTCGCGCCGCCTTTAGATTGAGCCTGTTTTTTATCGGCTTGCCCCATAGCTAAATCAAAAGTCGAAATAGCTTCAGACCACTCTTCATCGGTTAAGACCTCTAATTTGGCCTTTAACTCAGCAGGGATATTCTCGGCGGAATAAGTAGCAAATAAGGGCAGCATTTTCTTTCGCTTAAACTTAGTAACTTGAGCCATGTAACGATTGCAATGAACTAAAACGCCCTCGTCTTCGAGAAAATGAGCTAGAAGGCAGTTATAGAACGCTTGAGCGGCAGGAGTCATACTTTACCGTGAATAATGTCAGTAACACCCTTATCAATTTCTTGTGCTAGCGCCGAAGGCAAGGGAGGTTCTACTAAGTATAATTTAGAGTATTTATCAGGTTCAGGGAATTTTAAGTCGAAGGCGATAACGTCTGCTCCATTATGCTGATAGTTTTGAATCTTTTGAGTCCCGATAGTTGGTAAAAATACGATTTCGAACCAGCCTTTATGAGAAGATATACCCTCCCCCCAGAAAAGATTTTCTGCCTCTGGGATATAGGGCAGCAACTTGCCGTTAATATAGGGGTTTCCCTTAAAAATAGGAAAATATTCAGGCTTAGTCATTACATATAGGAAAGCCCAAGGATACTGCTCGGAAATTGAGCGGAAAAGGGACGTGGAGAGGTATAAGTCTCCAATACTTTCCGCCATAACAAACAAAATTCTCTTTCCACTATCATTTAAGTTGAGAAGAGAAGAAAAATCAACTCTCTCAGTTTTATTAAGTTCAGATCTAGCTGTCGAACGAAAATATGCCTCTACTGAGGCTCTGGCAGCACGTTTTTCATCCGAAATAGGCATTTAGATGGTTCTTTCGTAAATTGTTAAGCCGGTATCCCAAATCCGATTCCAATTATTATTGACGCAGTTTTCAGCCACAGTCAGAAGACTATCATACGTCCCGAGCTTTGTCAATTTTGAAATAAATTGTCGCTCAGTAAAAAATTTAACAGATTTAGTTGTTCTAAATCTAAAATATTTAGCTTTAGGAGCAAAAATTTCCTTCACCTTAAAAGTTTCAAAAGGAATATCATTTCGAGGAAAATCATTGGAAACAACTACTTCTATCTTCCTCAACCCCTTGTTTATTATGAATCTTTCAATAATCTCATACAGCCCTAAAACTTTGAAATTAAAGCTTTCAGCAAGTCTCAGTAGCTTTATTTTATTTTTAGAGCGTGAAAAAGCTGCTACGCTAACAATTCTTCCTTTGTAAAAAATTCCGACATTAAAATTTGAACTAACATTTTCCTTTATGTCATATTTATTTAGAAAGCCAGCTTTGATCTCTTCTGATATTTCAGATACTGTGCATTTTTGAGCCGATAAAATTCTTTTTCCAATATTCAAAAATGATTTTAGAGTAGATAAAACCGTTTTGGGCTTACTAATTAAATCCGTTTCTAAAAGGTGAAATAACTTTATACCTTTTTCAAGACACTTCTGAGTTTTATTGAGATGGTAACAGGAAGACTTTCCTCTGAACTTTTTCTGAAATTCTGAATGCCAAAAAATTCCATTGCATTCTATCGCAACTTTTTTATCGGGGATCAGAAAGTCTAACTCTTTTGGATAAAGAATAGTCCTGTCTCTGGCTATGAAATTAACGCGATACTTATCAAGAAAAAATAAAAGAAAATCCTCTTGAGAAGACTCGTTTAATCGGCAAATAGGACAGGCTTTGGATTTCTTACTCAGCAAGTGACTGGCCGGAGACTGATTAAAAATTCCATGATTGGGACACTTAATCGCTATTTTTGTCCTTGAATTAACGTAATTAGAACAAGAATAATCGTATCGATTTCCGTGAATTTGCTCAAATTTCTCAAGGAAATAGGAGAACGGGTTTCTAGTTTTAATACCCGCAGAAATATTTCCACATTTTGAACAACCGTTAGAATTAAGATGAGTAAAAGGAGCTTGCTTAAAAATCCCGTGAATAGGGCAAATAATTTCAACTTTTATAGAACTTTTAATGTATTTAGTCTTGGAATAATCATAAATATCTCCGTGTTTATCTTTAGCCCTTTTTACAAAAGTGTCTGTGTCACCTCTTGTTTGTATCAAATAGCACTGGGGACAACCTGCTCTTGATCTAAGATGGTTTTCTGGAGTCTGCCAAAAACTTCCGTGAAAAGGACATTTTATTTCAACTTTAATTCCAGTATTTTTGAAGTCGACAAGAGAATAGTCGTATTTACCTTTATGAGTTTTAGTAAATTTAGCGATTATAGACTTTTGTTTAAGCTTCCTTCTGTCAGCTAGAAGGCATTTTCGACACCCATTTTTATAGTGATATTTGGCGATTTGCTTAAAGTGTCCATGTTTAGAGCATATTATTGTAACTTCGTCGTCCGCAGTTTTATACTCGGCCAGAGAGTAATCGTATTTTTCACCGTGAAACTTTTTTGCTTTGGCAATAAAAAATTCTGTAGTGTTCTTCTTTTTCTCGCTTTTAATATTTAGGCCACACTTATAGCAGCCTCCTCTATAATGAGTGTGGGGAGCCTGAAAGAAATCGCCATGTATAGGGCAGACAATGTTGAGTTTTGTGTCTGAATTTATATAAACACACTTAGAATAATCATATTTGTTCCCATAAAGCTCGCGAGACTTAAAGACGAAATAATTTAAGTCCTTTTTATTGATAGGATTCATAGCTCTTATTAAATACTCTTCTGCGGTTGACGTAGCCAAATTGAAAGGCTGGACCGTTCTTAGCGGCACGCAAAAGAGCAAATTTGTTGCACTTTGATTTTCAAAATTAACTACGTCACTATATATTACAGTTAGGGAAAAGCAATTTCTGAGAATTATTGAATTTTATTTAGTTTTTCGAGCCAGCCCGCCAAACCTTTATCGTTTTCGTCAACAGGCATAGCTAAAATATCTTTATACATAACCTTTAGCCATTCAGCGTCATTTTCTATTTCTGGGATTGTCGCGTCGGGATTAGGTTTCCGCTCTTGAAAATCAAAATTGTAGCTTGTTAATAACAAACTTGATAAGTGTTGATCAATTTGTTTTCCTACGACATCAATTGAATAGCCATTGATAGCCCATTCTCGTCCAACTTTACCCAATTTCTTCCTTTCTTCAGGGGTCATTCTGTAGACATTTGATATTTGCTTGGCGACCGATTTAGGATGGGTCGCGGCCTTTATAAAGGAGTTTTGGGTTAAATCTCTGTAGGAAGTCCAATCCAAAACTAAAGACCCAGACCCTTCTTCTGTTGCTTCTTCGCCGAAAGAATAATCGGTTATTAACGTAATACCTTCTGTTAGCTTAAACTCGTAAATGGGAAATTCGCTGCCGCCACTGGTCCGGGCGACAACTAATATGTCCATTAAATTATAAATCTCATTTAACTCTTGATTTGTTACTCCTTGTTTTGGAGAGGTTGTATTTTGAGACTGTTTGGCTTGGCAAAGCGAGCAGTCTTGCCTTTCGCCTTTGAATGCCTTTACTTCATATCCATGACATTTACTGCAAATATAAGTCGTTAAAACCTCTTCTGCTGGGACTTTATAGTCTTTTGCCAGTTGCATGATATTCCATCCCTCAGAAAAACAAGTATGGATTAGGAGGCGAGGATTTTTAACTTCTGGATTTTGACTTTTGAACATGGCATACCCTTCAATAAGGGCTGGCAAAGTCTTACGCAGTTGATTACGGCAAGTATCGCCGCATATCCACGCATCCAAGGGGATATTAAATCTTTTTCTTAGCATTTCTTTTTTAACCTTAAGAAGGGGAAAAAATTCAGAAGTGTTGAATAAAGAATGAACTGTCTTGACATTCTCATACCCATTCTTCTTCATATCCTTTTCCGCGAAATTACTCCATACCCAAAAATTTCCGGGAGAACATTTTAAGCATGATTCTAGTGCTTTCTCATGAATTGGAAGAGAGTCAAGGGTTGTCCAAATAATACAGGGAAATTTATTCCAGTAGGAACGCGCTGTCAGGGGCGCACAAGCCCAAATATCTTGGGAAACGATAAGAACGTCTGGACGTTCTTCCTTTATAATTTGGTCAATTTTGTAAAAACCATACCCAGCCATCGTTCTAACACGCTCGTCTGAATTATAAAGCTTTTGGAATTGTTCATTAGAGGGGATGGTTCCGACGCTTTTCCACGGGGTCGCCTCTAAGCTTTGGTCAAATTCAGAGCTCATCATGCACGCATGAGTTATAGAGTATCGGTTTGTTCGATATAAGTATTCCAGCAGGATTTTTGCGGCTCTCCCAAACCCAGTCTTCGCAAGGCTAAAATCCGAAAAATACAATAATTTAATCTTAGGCTTATCTGTCATTTGGGTGTATAGGTGGACTATATGGAAATTTGCTGCTTAAATCACTTAAAACATCTAAGACGACTCTCTTATTCATCTTCGACATGGCCGCTTCCAATTTTCTAATCCCGACTAAGTGAAAGCTCATGTTGAACCGCCCCCATAGAAAAATTGACCTCATTTCCTGCGTCAAATCGTAAATAAAGTAATTAGGGTCTTCGGCCTCAATAACGTAAGGCATTAAGAAGTTATACAAGGCTTCTCGTTTACTTAATTTTCGTTTTACTTTTGTCTTTTTTGGCATTCTCAGTTGCTTCTATATTCTTGTCCTTCTCAACCGGAACTTCTTTCAAGTCCGATAGCTTTGTAAATACTTTATGTTCCTGAATCTTGATAAAATCCGCAAAAATACAGTCACTCTTTCTAGTTCCTTCTACAACTATAATATCTTCTTCCTGCGGCAATGTATTATTGTTTACTTCCTTGCAATTGTCAATTTTGTCGTTGAAAATCAGGATATTAACCGAGTCTGATTCGTCGCGAATTGTCATTCGGAGCCATCTTGTGCCTTTTCCTTTAGAAACGCCACCTTTAGTCTCTTCGACCATCCCAACTAAGAGAACTTTACCATCTTGCCGCGTTTTAAGAGCCTCACCAATAGACAGGATATTAGAGTTTTTACGATTGAAAATGGTTTTTAGGTTACTAGAGTAAGGAAAGCCGAGCAATTTCCGCTCATAATACCAACAGGCAAACTCTTCACTATTCTTATTTTGGAGATAGATTTTCTTGTAATTCTGGTAATCGCGACTAATTGTGTCGAAACGAGACTCTTTTAAGACCAATTTACCCTTATCGTCCTTCAATTTGTCGTCCTTGAAGCCCAAAACAACACCTAAAAGGTCATTATTGTATTTCTCGGCATAGAAGAGCGCAAACCGCTTCTCCCGCGTGGTTAGCAGCCGCCAAACTTGCGCCTCTAGGACTAGGCGGCTTCTTGTCTGCTTGTGCTTGGCAATGTCATCGTCAAGCGTCCCGGCTTGAATCAGAGAGGACAGGATACCGATGTTGAGCTTGGCAGCCGACGCGGACTCAAAGATTTCAAACTTATTGGCGTGCTTGGAATCGCGGAAGGACAGCAATTTTTGCATGGATTTCGCGGCGATACCCTTAATGTCACCTAATCCGAAACGGATGTTCGGACCTTCCATCTTAAAGTCCAAATCCGAGAGAATGATATGAGGAGGAAGGAGTTTAATCCCGAAATGTTGTAACTCTGATTGAATTTTGCCGATTTCACCGATAGGGTCTTGTTCATTTTTGCAATTTTTAAGCATTGCAGTAAAATACTCAAGAGGGTGATTTGCTTTGAGGTAGGCCGTAATAGCTGTGAGATAGGCATAACCTGTTGAGTGAGAATTACTGACGAGGATTCCGTTGCAATAGTAATTGTGGTCATCCGAATCAATCTCTAAATCTAGCGTATTAGCTCTTCCGAAATATTCTCTTTTGTCCACAGAATAAGAACTCCAGCCTTCACTAGTTTCAAGACAAATTGATAGATTATTTACGTTTGCATACCGAATTGGGAGCATCTCTATGGTATTAAAATCGGGCGAATCATAATTGCGAGTAGCAACTTTATGGTCATCGGTGCAAATTATCTTTTTACAATTGATGGTGTATTGATAGAGGTCTTTTTCACCATTGTTATGAATTTTCTTTACTTTGTTCCATTCATTTTTCTTGAGAATACTATTAAAAGTCCAAACGAAATCTCCTTCTTTAACATCTTTAAGTCGAGTGATTCTATAGAAAGCTTCCGTTTTAACTTTAACGGTTTCATATTCAAAAACGCAGCGATTAAAATTATAATTCGCAGCCGGAAGAAATGATTCGGTCCATACCCATTCACAAAACTCCTTATCAAACCCATTAGAGATAGATTGATTTACAAAATTTTCCTTCCATTTGGGCATTTCATGAACAAGCTTTTTCCCACAGATTTTGCGAAGTTTGTCGGCCTCTTGTCCTGTAAAATTAGCCATCCTCTTAGACATTAACATCAAAGATTCCTGCATGATTAGAATTCCAGCGGTGGGTTCTACGATGTCTCTAATACGTTCGGGAAACTTATCTACAAGCGTTCTATCTCCATTGTGCTTAAAGTTAATGTAATCTTTTACGAAAGCCATGCAACCGGGGCGTCCGAGAGCAATAGAAGCAGAAATATCTTCAATATTTTGAGGTTTAAGAGACTTTAATACTTGTTTGCCTAGACCTTCTTCTGCTTGGAAAATCCCATAATACTGGTCTTTTAAGTTAAGAAACTGATAAATGGATGCGTCATTCACATCAATATCTTCCATCTTCTTGCCAACAGACTCAAATGCCTCTCTAATAGATGATAAATTTTTTAGTCCCAAGTTATCAATTTTAATTCCGAATAATTGGGTTATATTCATGTCAACTGAAGTGACATCCTCCTTACCGGAGGTTAATTGAGTAGGAATTGTATCGGCAATAGGCTCATTTGTAATGATGATACCTGAAGCGTGAACCGAAAAGTTCTTGATTAACCCTTGAAGTTTGCAGGAAATTTCAGTAGCCTCTTTATTTTTAGGGCTTTTTTCACTCCACGCCTTAAAAAACTCATTTTCATCTATAGACTTAGAAATTGAGTCAACTTTACCGAATTTAGCCTCAATTAAGTCTGATACGTTCTTGGCCTCGTCCTCGGAATAGCCTAAAAACATCTTAGCTACTTCTTTGATAGCGTTTTTGCCTTGAAGAGTTCCATAGTTAGAGATAGAACAGGTCCGATTGGGGAAAGCAGATTCAATAAATCCATTTAATTTGTGTTTTTGGGCACAATCAGAATCAATATCTACGTCAGGAAGTGATTCAGAAGAAATGTAAGTTTGACCGTCAAACTCCTTAGTGTCTGTTCTTGCAGCGGAAATAAAACGCTCAAAGAGAAGGTTGTGCCTAATAGGGTCAATCCCGATGACCCCTAAAAAATAAAGAAGGCAGGAGCTTCCGGCAGAACCGCGTGCGAACCCATTCAATATTCCATTTTTCTTACAAAACCTAATGATATGATAAACCAACAGAATGTAATCAGTGAATAACAACTTGTTAATCTCACTTAGCTCAAATTCCGCCTGTTTCCAATAAATATCCTTCTTGTCGGCGGGGATTTTGCTACTTTGGAGCTTTTCCGCGAAACCGCGCTTGGTTAGGGCGAGAAGGTAATCTTTGGAGTTGGCGTCGGCGGCGAGACTCAATTCCGCGTAATCCTCGGCGGGAATGCTGATTTTCGGAATTTGAATGTAACCGAGCTTCGGAAAGGAATATTTGGAAAAGGAATTGCGGAAGTCGAAAACAAGCATGATAAAGTTTAGGCTAACGGGTGCGTTTTGTCAAGAAGCGGTAACTAACTCCGGGTAATTCTCAAGAATATTGCAGATTATTTCAACGATTTCCTCTGGCTCAAAACAAGCCTTATCTTCTAATTCATCGGAAATAGCATTGATGTCTGCCATGTATAACTTGAAGAGCTTTTCGCGGTTAATGATCAATCAGTCTTGGACTTTAATTGATAAAATCTCCAACATATTATCAAGCTCGCGGCTTCCGGCAAGATAATCGGAAGAGTGTCCGAGTCCGTCTTTTTCTAATTCTCCAGTAATTTCGGCAGCCGCCTTTTCAAGTAAGTAAAGCTGTTCCCAATTTTTCCGGGCAACTTCGCGCAAGCCCATTAAGGTATAATATTGAGATTTTGTGATGGTTTTCATGATTTCTTAACTTTATCCGAGTTCTCAAAGATATTACCAACGACCTCTAAATCTTTAGCATCACAAACGCCATAACCGTGCCAACCGCCGTAATAAAGCTTTCCGAAAACAAAGGCGGCGGAATCGTTGTCATACCAAACTTCCTCATTGGTAAAATCTTCCCTTTCTGGCCCGTGAGGATGGCCGGGCGTATAGAAATTAACTAGGTCGCCTTCGTAGATTTCGCGGCCATTCTTATCTTTAATACCGATAAACTGAAGAAAAACATACTCATTTGTATTTGTAATATGATTTGAACTAAGATAGTGAGCTAAATCCGCAAGACACAAAGAAGCTTTATCGTCATCTAAACTCTGAACGAAATACTTACTGGTCTTATTAAAAATTCGGTATTTAATTTCGCGACTCATAATTAGGCGAAAATCTCTTCATATAGCTCCGCGCCCCATTGCATGACTTCCTGAGCGTGGCTTTCGCTCTGATCCGGCGAATCTGCCATGTCGTGCATAAATTCCAGCAGTTCTTTAATCCTCTTTAATTGAATATCATTCATATTTTGCATAACTTTGCTTTAGCTTGTCTTAATTACCAAAATCCTAAAATCACTTCTATTACCATTATTATCTGCTAGACTTACTACTAAATCTTGCTCCGGTGAAAAGTAATAGTGGGCTAACTTCAAATTACTGTCTTTCTTTGCTAGGAATTTGTCAAGAGATTCGTAGAGAATTTGTGAGAAATCAGCTTCGGATAGAGCTTTTGCGGCAATAGCGGCGGTAGGAGCGGCAAAAAGTGCCTTAATTCCATCTAAGAATTTCTTGGTTTTGGCGTCTGTGCGGAAAATCCGGTCCCGCAACATAGAATAGACATCTTCTTCTGTATCGGACTTAGAAATAGCCGCCAAAGAAGGGTCAGACTTGATACTCTCTGTAATTTCAGAGAGGATTTTGTCAATCAGTTGTTTTAAGGTGTAGTTTTGAGTCATAGACTGAATGCCGAAAGGGTGTGTTGAAATGGGTTTCCTTCGATATTTTTGACTAATTTAAGCATTTCAGCGGCAAGTTCGCGGATTTCCTTTTGCGCGTGCTCAGAATTTCGCAATTTGAGAAAATTAACAAATGAACGCCAATTAAACATTACGTCAGCCTGAATCTGGGAATTATAAGTCTTGAAGAATCTAGCTGACTCTTTGGCTCGTTTGCGGCCTAATTTTGGCTCTAAATCTTTGAGGCATTGATGATATAAATCATTTCCGAGTTTAGTATAGTCTTCAAGTGCTTTAATCCAACTAGTTCCTGATTCAGCGAACGGTTTATCATAGAAATCGCCAATATTAGATGGCGCGTCAATATCCTTGGAACAATTTATATTTTGCCAGTCATTAGGAATATAGAATTTATCCTCTTTTAACTCTTTATAGCGGGCAGACTCAGCATTTAGAGAGCTTATTCTGTGCTTCAAAAGATGAATATGGCTTGCGATTTCCGTATCAACAAGAAAGTGAACAATCGACTTCTCAAAGGGCGTTTCGTGCCCCGCTGAAGCCAAGTCCTTTAATAATTTAGGAATTCTAGCTTTCTTTTCAGGCGTTAGAGTTCGACTTGTCGAAGTCCATGCTGAACAAGCGTTAATTTCATCGCCGCCATACCAGCCAAGTAGCTCGCATTTATTAGTCATTTATCTATTAAATTTCAAATTAGCTTCCATCCTTCTAAAACATTGCTCAACAGACTCGCCGGGCCACATATCATAACCCGTAGAAATACAACCGCCCTTCCAAGACCCCGACCCTTCTCCAACTTCTTCATTGAAGGTAAAATCTATTGAAGTCCGCACTTTCTTGATAAACGGAAACCAAAGCCAGCCCCAAGTCATTCTATCCACAGTAACTTTTGCCGTTCGCTTTTGAACCTCTCCATTTTTGCGGGTATAAGTATAGTCAAATATCTTAGAATTTAACTCTTTTACTTGCTCGCGCTTGTCAAAATTGTCTAATAGTTTCTTTTTGGCCTTCTTAGATTCGGAATAAACGACATTAAAGCTATGGTCTAAAATTTCAGTCTTGAGCCAGACGTTAGCCCAAGGAAACCGAATTCTTAAGGATTTAGTCCCGAAGAGAAAGACTGAATCATAATGCCAGTCATAAACATAGAAGCCGTATTGTTTATCTCCATCATTCATGTTCAGGTGTGTTCCTTTCTGTTTACAGAGTTTGGTAGGAACATGAAGATAAAATGAACAAATTAAAGGCTTAATAATCAATAAATCAGTATTGGACTCATGCCGGTCAGAAAGATATAGCCCGAATTGCCAGCGGCGGGGCTTGGGATGCCAGTTGAATTCGCCCCAATTAAAGCGAGTGTCAAAACGATGACCGATTAATTTAAGGAGTTTTTGTTTTAGACTCATAGATGGAATTAAAGGTTTCCCCGACAATTTGCCCGGCTAGGACGGAATCATAGACGTTTAGGGCGTTGAAGAGCTTATCCGCGACCGCCTTGTTATAGCGATAGTCCGCAGCGTAGTTTTCGCCATAAAGACACTTATTCGCGGCATTTTTGACGCATTTCGCGCCGGAACAGCAGCCTTCCTCGCCGCAAGAGTTGAACTCGGGGCAATAACCGGGATTTTTTAGCATATCCAACTCCTGTCTCAGACCGTCAATAATCTCAATTTGGGAGAGTCTTTGAGCGCCGCCTTCACAAACGCACATTTCTGACTCTAATTTGCGGGCGTATTCCCACGCATCATCTTCTTCATTGAACGAAACGGAATCAGCGGGCGGCTCAAAGTAGTTAAATGACAGTGAACCCTCCCATACGAACCATTTGTCGTTGGGAGCTTGATGGACGATTACGCGATTATCGGCGGACACAGTTTCTCCTTTGTTTAATTACTTCATTTTACCGATTTGATACAAAATTGCTTATTTGTAATCTCCTGAATAACCATTGAGGTCCGATTTAACAATAAAAGAGTTTCTTCTTTAGAGACTTCCTTTCGATTGTCGTTTTTGAAATTGACCAAAGCAAACATTCCCGAATCTGGCTCTCTTCTTTCAGTGAGAATAAAGCACTGAAGGTTATCAAATTTGCATAAGTCAAATAACTCTTTTTGCTTTTGAGCGATTTTTTCTTGGGTCGTCATATATCTAGTTGATACTTCTGCTTATTAAAAATTTGTAAATTATATTCAAGGTCGGCCACTGCCGAATGCAATTTTGTCTCGTCGACCTCTATTCCATACTCTTTACATAGGAAAGTCAAGTTAGTCTTCAATCCCTTCTTAAAATAATTAAGAAACCTAAATTGAAACTCCTGTAACGACTCATCTAAGGTTTTATTAACATTTAACTTAATTGCAAGTGCTAGTGCCTTAGTATCAATGATTTTGTCAACCCAAACTCGGTAATCCTCAGAAGCGGGCCGATATAAAGCGTAAAGCTCTTTTAGAATAAATATATCGAATTTCATCAAGTTATGGCCGACAACATAATCACAATTATTAAAACAATCAATGATTAAATTGAGAGCTTCTTTAGGCATCATGCCTTTTTCTTGGATAGTTCGCTCGGAATAATGGCCGAACGATGGATTCCCCAACTTCATTTGGAACTTTCCACCCCAATTAAACAAGATTTCCTTACTATCTAATACTCTATTATTCTGAACCATCATTAAACCCGCTTGCCAAGGGGCGTTGAAGTCCCGATGTAGGCAAAGATTATAAGATTCAAAGTCAATAAAAAGAAACTTAGACTTCTTATCATGTCTAAGTAAGTTGAGATTAGGAGAGTCAGAGGTAATGTCTTCAGACATACTTTAGTTATTTTTAGTAATTTTCTCTTTCAGAGAGGTCAACTCACTGTCTTTAGCTTTAAGAGTGTTGTAAAGATATCCAAAAGTAAATTCCCAAATTAGCATTACGGGCGAAACGGTTAGACTTCCGACAAGTCCAACTAGACCGCAAAACAAGTTGTAAAGGCTCTCTTTCAGATTGTCTTTAATCGTCACAATGATATTAGATAAGACTTTCAATCTGAACTGCCATCTAAAGGTGATAAGGAATCGTTCTTTTAATGAGTATTTCATAATTATTGAGAGTTTTCTGCATACCCGCTTTCATAGCCGTCATCACTTCCTTTAGAATACTTTGATTGACCAAATAAATCAACTGCTTGCTTCTCTTCCTTGGTTAATTTGTTAAGAGCATCAATTGCAGCCTTGTATTCCTTCAAATCAGAGTCTCTCCAATGCAAATCACTATAACTAAAAACAATTTCAGGCTTATTAAGAGATTTTTTCATATAGTTTAAGCTGTTAGCTATTTTTGTTCACCCACTCCTCAACGCAGAACGAGTCAGAAGTCATATTTTCAAGATTAGGTTTTTCCATTGAGGACCGATTATCAATACACCGGCGAGCCAAATAAGGCTTAAAATCCTTACGTTCCTTATAAAAGATACTCTGGGTCTGTAACACGTCATACCCGGCAGATTGGCAGTATTTTTGGACTTTATGTGTCAGAAATGGCTCAAAAGGGAGATTGTTATCTTCAATAAAGAACACGGGCTTGGTGTTCAGAGCCTCAAAATCATTAGAACATTGCGCGAAATTCAGCGCGTTATTGTGGATAAATGAGTCATAATACGGGACTCCAAGGGACAGGTTCTCGCCGCCGCCCCAGTGTTCCGCGAGACTCTTAAAGTCAAGGCGCGGCTGATAGTAGAAGCCATCCTTCGCGGCTTTGGACCAGATTTTGATTAGTTGCGAGTAGCCCGCCGAATTACGGCAGAATACGATATATTTAGCTTCCTTGCGGAGAGATTCGTCGTCTTTAATTTCCAAATTCGGCACGAAAGTAAGACGTAGGCCAAAAGTAAAATCCAAACCGAGCTTAAGACAGGTTCGATAACACTCAATGAAGCCCGAAATGCTATCATCTACAAGGTAAAAGTGATTTAAGCCAAGTTCTTTTGCTATAAGAGGAATTGAGTCGGGCTCGCGCTTGTCGTCCTGTTCGGCGTCTAAGGTAAGAATCGAGCGGCCAACACTGTAATGGGACTTGAAAAGGGGGATGATTTTTGACATTTAAGGAGCCTTATTTGCGGAAATAATTACGTTAAAATTTAATCTAATTTGACCGGAGTATTCTTGACTTGCGGTATAGTTTTCTAGGTGAACTGAGTCAATATTCTTTGAATACTCTGAGACAATTGTTGAAGAACTAAATTTGGAAGCAAATCATTAATGTTGTCTCTTGACGCCCAAAGGTTAAATTTAACGGTCTCATCAGAGAGACATTGAGCTAATTTCTCATTATAGAGCTTGTCGAAGTCAGCCTTGGTCATGTTTCTTCTTAAAATCTAGTAATTTTTGAACGGATTCAGCTAAGGTAGACCCCGGAACCCAATTTTCTTCGTCAGCGCCGTGCTGGAAAACCGCGCGAATAGACTCTAATTCCTCTTCAGCAGGAGTTAATTTAGAACGTAACATTATGTCGGGGGCATCCATCATAGCGGCGACGTTCAATACGTTGCCCCGTTTTCGCGAGTTTGTCAAGAGAAGCTTTCTCAAAGTCGCTTTTAATCACTTTTCGCGTCGCAGAGTCAATTAAGACGTAGAAGTCGCGGGGTTGTCGCGCCGGACACTCCCAAGTTGCCCCAGCCTTGCATAACCACTTCTTTTTGGGATTGTCGTAGGCGAAGTTTCGCCGCGCCTCATCTTCAGTGAAATTATTCACCAGTTGATACATATAGGCGAGATACTTCTCAAACCCGGCAAGTTGAGTATCGGTGACTTTAACCTCTTGGATAGGGTCTTCGGGGAATCTTAGTAGGATGAATTTAACTGAAACGTCCTTAGCTTCTGGAATTAAGAGCTTTTTAACAGCTAAGGTGTATGCAAAGGCTTGTATATTATTATCTAATTCAGGTTGAGTAAACAATTTTTTTTGCGACTTCAGGTCGAGAATTTCGACATTATTATCAGAATCTACTACCAATCTATCAATGTAACCGATTATAGAATATTTTGGATTTTCATTTCGGATAATAAATTGTTGCTCAATACCCTTGACTACCTTTCCGGTCGCATAAAAATCATTCCCTAATGCAACTTTTAACATCTCTTCTACTAAATTGTAATGTTCCGGCTCGTAAATTCCATAAGCTTTTAGATGTTTGATTACTAATCTATCTACAGAGGGACAAGAAGATAATTTACCAGTATTAAATAGTAATTTGTAGTGTTTTCTATGCCGGGGAATATGTAATAACTCAGCAATTAGGTGCAAAATTGAACCTCGTGAACTGCCCGGATTGCCGGGATTGGGGAAATTTAAGACTTTTTTAACATAATGAAGATAACTACAATCCTCTAATTGTTTAATGGTGGAGGCAGAGAGGATAACCTCTGGCTTAGTTAGGTCTTTTAGCATTTAGATGGATTTTAACCGATTTACCGCAATTTCGTAATAAACGGGGTCTTTTTCAATGCCAATATATTGACGATTGAGATTTTTCGCGGCGAGTAAGGTCGTGCCAGAGCCAGCCGTATTATCTAAAATCAAATCATTTTCATCCGTATAAGTCTTAACTAGATATTCTAATAGAGCTAGAGGTTTTTGGGTGGGGTGGAGATTTGAAGTGAGAATATCTCTCTTAAACTCTAAGACTTCGATAGGATTTCGTAATCCAGTGTCTTTATACTCAGTGGGTTTAGTTTCATTATTGTCTACTAATTTGCCCAATTTGCCATTCTTAATCTTATTTGACCTTAATGGACCCTTATGGACAGTCTTTTGGGGATTATACTTACATTGTTCGCGGTAAAACACAGAAATAGTCTCAATTACCTTACCGGGACGCCGCTTAACTTGAAAGATATTAGTTAAACGCTCTTTCTGCCAATACCAATCATATTTATAGTTAGCTAAATTACTCAACCTAAGAGCACTTGAGAACGGTTCTTGACCGAAAAGAACGATAGGTGCGGCGGGCTTGGCAATTCGATTGTATTGCGCCCAGAGCTTATCAAAAGGAATTAAAATATCCCATTCACAACTAGTTACTGAATAAGGCAGGTCGCAGATGATACAATCAACAGAAGAATCGGGAATATCTTTCATTAAATTGAGGCAATCTCCATTTCTAATATCCTGAATTTTAGTAGTAGCTGTTGTTATAATTTGTTCCATAATTCAATTTCCGCCGCTGTCATAACCGCAAAATCCTTTTTAGTAGGTAATTTGATCTTAATTCTGTCCCGGTCAAAGTATTGTAGAAGGGAGTCTTGTATCTTAACTGCGGCCTTATTGCCGATATTATCGTTATCCGGCTCGTTATTGGTCGCGATTATGATGCTCTGGAGATTGTAGCGGATTAACAGACCAATCATGCTTGAGCTAATCGTGGTCCCGAAGAGGCAAATTACATTCTTAATGCCACAATCCCAAAATTTAAGAACGTCAGCGGGGGATTCCGTGAGGATCGCCGCCCGACTCTCTTGGATGATAGCGTTATTGAGAAATAGGGGCCAACGGAATTCCTTTTTGCGGCCCAGTATCTTGTATTTGACGACGTTGGGATTGCCGGTCAAGTCGCGGCCAAACAGCCCGACAATCTTCTTGTGACCGTTCCAGACGGGGAAGACATAGCGGTTCTTGAGCTTCCATTGGAGGTCCACGCCGCCGCCAAACTCCTTCACGGTAGCCTCGGAGATGCCGCGCCCGACCCAGTAGCTATAATCTTTGGATAACTCTTTAAGAATCGCGGGATTGAAGATTTTCTCGGTTTCGAGCGGGTCTTCCGCGTAATTGCGCTCAACCGGCGTAAAATCCGCGTCTTTAACTCCTAACAAGTGAAGTAATTCTGGAAATTGCCCGCCGTTTCCGGTGCCGAAGTCTATCCATGCCCCGGTAACTTTATTTATAGAAAAGCTCGTTGTGTTGCGGGAGTCACGGAAGGGGCATTTACAGCGGAATTCCCTCCCAAAATCCTTGAGGACTAGGCCAGCAGACTCTAAAATTTCTTTAATTTCAGCCATTCAAAATGGAATATTGGGATACGTATAAACTTTTCGCTCTATACAGAAATCAAAAATAAGACTAGCTCTTACAAGTTTTTCAACTGAAGCGGTATCAGTTAACTCAAAGCCAAAAACCTTAAATTCCTCGCCAAATCTCGCCAGCCTCTCTTGATATTGAGAGCAAGAGGGTCCGTCGAAAGCAAAGTCTTTTTGTCTATTGCACTGGCTAAGAGTCTTTTCGGCGTCTTTAATGTATTTTCGCGCCGCTTCGTTCAATTAAAGCTCTCCTTCTCGCGTAATAAACTATCTATTTCCTTTAACTGATTGAGGATTTCGGCCTCACTTAATGATATATTCCGGGCAATATAGATTTTCCCACAGATTTCGTAACATTTTGCGGCGATTTCACGATAGGACTGAGGTTTAGTATGTTTAGGGAAGGTGAGGGGCATTTAAAGTAAATATAAAAGAAGCCAACAAAGAGAAGATAAGAATAAGGCTATACCTGATAACTGATGAAGATAGTTTGGATTTTTCGACATTAGAGAAAGAGAAAGGAAGTAAGATATGTTAGACCCAATAGAAATATAACAATCTCTTGATGGTCATAGAGGAAATTTAGTAAGAGAGATTTGATTTTCACTTAAAGATAGATGTAAGAATATTAAAAACTAATTTAAGTCTCTCGAATCTTGATAGGAAGACATAAGAGGACATTGAGAGGAGTTTGGGGATAGAAGTAATGCCAGAACAGCATTCCAAAGACTCAATATAGTCAATATAGTCAATATACTCTTTAGTGGGGTTAGATAAAGGTTTCATTGTTTGATTTAATCTAGGAGTTTGCCGCCCTTTTTACCTTCGTCCTCGTTAAACTGGTAGTCATGTTCGCATCTGGAAATAATATCTTTAAGCGACCCTTTCTCGGTAACTTTAAAATTAATCACATCGAAATTAAGATAATTTGAAACATATCGTTCAGACCCGTCGGGAAGCTTGCGCTTCAATGAATTACTGAATCCAGCCGCTTGCGGACCTTGGTGCCTGCTCTTCGTCGTCAAAAGTTTATGTGTTCCAAATTCAGCTCCATCCGCGCTTTTTTCTTCGAGAGTTTTGGCTCTAAAAATTCCCGTGTAAGAAGCAAACCACTGAAGGCGGTCGGACAACGCAAAGCTAGAAGAGTCATCGATTGAAGTCTTACCGGCTGCTTCCCCTCCGCGATTTTGCTGAATTGCTGTTAGAATTGGAGCGTTTACTTCTTCAGCGATTCTTTTGAGTTTATCTACCATACTGCCTATAATCTGGTGTTCGGCCCATGACTGATTAGCTTTTTCTGTTCCGCCCATTTTTATATAATCGAAGCAGACAAGAAAATCGTTTCCTCTTCCGACCTTGCTGTAATAAAAACGACGAATAATCGAGACTATCTCATCAATTGATTTGTTTGCAACTGTATAGTGATAGAATTGATATTGGTTTTTAATAGTAGAAAGAGCCCCTCTAACTTTAACTAGCATTTCCTGATTTCGCCGATAGTCTCCGCTTTCAATAAAGTGAATAGGGACGCCGCTTATGCTTGCCGCATGGCGCATCTGAACCTCTTCCAATGACATCTCGGTATCGAGATATAAAACTTTAATTTTTGGATTAAGTTGGTGACAGCCGAATGCGATAGAATTAAGTAGGGTGCTCTTCCCCTGTCCTGCTCTCGCGGCAAAAGCGTAAATATTCTTAGGTCTAAGCCCTCCATACAAATTGTTATACTCTGTAAAAGGAGTCAGAAAAACTGGGTTTGATTTAGGATTTAATCCCCTTTCTTCTACAAGGGCGAAAATATCCTCAAAGATATTAATTGGAGAATCAATGTCTGAGTAGTTCTTGATAGTCTGATTATATATTGCGTCAGACTTAGCTATGATGTCGTTAAAGGAGGAAAATTCTCCGACTTTAACAGTTTCTTTCAATTTTTCGCCGATTTCATAGATTTCGCGCCGAACTCTATAAAGAGAAAGCTCCTTGAAGTATTTAAGTGTTTGAGCCGCAGTAATTGGAGAAAAAGAGATATTATCTAGGTAGTCGCAAATATCGAGTTCGTGGGAAAATTTAATCCCGAGACTCTTGATTTTCTCAGCGATGAGAACTTTGTCTATTTTCTCTTGTTTAATGAGACAGTTCTTAATCACAGAGTAAATTGTCTTGTGACTCGAATTGTAGAGATCGTTTTCGGAAATAAAGGCGTCTATCTCGTAGAAAACCTCGCTGTTTCTCAAAAGCCCACCTAGCGCGCTTCTTTCAATATCTAGGGAAAAAACCATGTCTTACCTTATATCAGAGGGAGGTCAAAGTCAAGAGGAATTCGCTCGGCTAGAATTTGTTCTTCACTGAGAATTTTAGAGCTTTTGTTAATATTCCCGATTTGATTACTGCTATATTCTCGGGCGATTCTGGTCGTAGCCCAGCGAGGAGCTAAATTGGTGTGGTGAAAGCATTTCTTTTGCTCTTCTGGATCAACTAAATTAAACTTTGAAACTGGTATAATGTGATCGATATGCCAAGTGAACTTACCCCTATTTTCCCAAGTCATTCCGGGTAAAAATTTAGACTCAAGATGAGATTTGAAAAAGTCAAAAGAACATCCTAGAAGATCGAATGTTTTGGAGATTTTAACAGCTCCAGCCCTTTTTAAGGTCATGAAAAGCCTATGCCTTAAGCATTGAGATATTCGATATTGGTCAGTTTTCTTTCTTTTTTTATTTCTTTCTCTTGCCAAGAAATTGTTTCTCTCTTTTACCTCTGGTCTTTGGCTCCGAGATCTCTGCATTTCTTGAATCTTCTCTTTGTTATTCTCTCTATACCTTCGGATTGAGGCTTTGAAATTTTGCTTGTTTTTAGCCCAATTTCTTTTGTTTGAGGCTAAATGCCGGGGTCTGTTAGCCTGATAATCAAGCAGAAGACACTCTCTGCACGCAGAAGAAAAGCCGGTTTTTGTGCTGCTTTGTTTTCTAAAAAGAGAGAAATCCTTTTCTTTATCGCACTTGGAGCATATTTTTGTCGTCTTTGGTTCTTCTGCGGGCAAGGACGCGAAGTATTTTTGTCTTCTTTTAAGATGGTTATCTCTTGCTTCTTTGTTGATACAATCCCTGCACCGCGCCGAAAATTTTATTACTGGCGAGGTTGTTTTTACCCCAAAATCTGACATATTTTTCTGGATTTCGCATCTTGTGCAAACCTTTGTTTTAATCTCATTCATAATATATAAATTACCTCTATGCTGCAACAGTTCTTGAAAAGAAGGGTAATGCCGCCAGCACTACTCATAGAAGTAATAAAATCTTTTCGATAACCGTTGCACTATATATTACAGTTAGAGTTTGTCAAATTTCTCAAATTCTCAAAACTTCCTCATATAAACACAAAAACAGCCCACTTAGGCTGCTACGTTCGATAGAACAATTTTAATTACTTTTAACTCTATTAAGCAAACACCCGAGCCTCTTAGGCGAAGGGCTTATCATCATCTCCGCCCTTCCCACCCTTCTTCCGCCGCCTCTTCATGGCTTTTTCCTCCTCCATTAAATCCGCCATAAGGGAATTTTGAATTAATTGGCTGTCAATATTGTCTTGAATGGATAAAACTTTAACAATATGAGAAGATAAGCCCTTTTGAATCACTTCATTATCTGTATAAAGGTAAGAATCAACGCCGTGGTCGGTCACAGTGAAGAGGGCGAAACCGCCTGTGGTAAATTCTTGCAGTTTGGCTAGAAGCTCTTCAGGAATTTGCATAAAATTTATTAGTTCTGTTACTTATTATTACAGTTGCGATCAAGCTCGCGTTGCCTTCGGCAATTTTACTCATTTCATTGACGTTGCTTTCGCAAGCTCTATTATTTATCTGTAATTAGAGCGGGATTTTCAAATACATTCCCAATTGCTTCAATATCATCTTTAACGTTAAAATCAAAGTCCGTCCCAGTAACATTATCAAAATTCTTAACTGAGTGCCGGAATCTAGCCAAAGGGGCGCAGTAGAATACTTGAGACTTATAATAAAATCCGACTTTATCGTTCCAACTGTCGTAGCCTTTAACTTTTAGAATGTCCCCCTCATAGATTTCGCGGCCATTTTTATCAAGAAGTCCGGTGAATTGCTGTAAAACAACATCTACAGTGACTTTTTTGTTGTCAATGCTGCCATAATAATAGGAATGAGCACCGTTAGAAGACTCGGCAATATCCCAGAGCTTGCAGCTTTGAATAAAGACTTCATTTTGCTTATCCCAGACTCTAAATTTTATTTCGCGCATATTACTTTAGTAAGTCAGGGTTTTCGAAATTATTCCCAACTATTTCTGAGTCTTGCGAGTCGTCAGGAACGCATAATCCGCTCATTGCAGCATTATTGCAGCAGCCAGAATTCATCCCCCATTCAACAATTAGAAAAGAGTCGGTCAATGCCCCATATCTCGGAAGAAGCAAGATGTCCCCTTCGTAAATGTCTTTGCCGTTCTTGTCTTTTAGACCTGTAAATTGCTGAACAGTATATCTATCTTCGGTAAGCTCATTTCCGCCAGAGATATACCATCTGCCGGAATTTGAGTAAGTTAAGTCAATATCATTGTAATTAGCGTTGCGGAATGGGGTTATCTGATAAGGAATAATGAAATATCCAGCTTTCTTATCCCAAACACGAAATTTAATTACTCTATTTTGCATAAAATACAGCGTTAGCTAATAACTAAAAGGCTGTTAGCCAATATCTACCCCGAACTTCTCAAGTATGAATTCCGCCGATAAGTGAGGCACGTCCGACTCTATGACCTCAATCAAAAAGAAATTATTCCGTTCTAACCACAGGCGCTTCTTATCATCGCGCTTAATAGAGGCTAGGAAATTAGCTTGACTATTATTGTGGAAAAATGGGTTGAACTCAAAATGTTGCGCGCCGGAAGCCTCTACTGCAATCTTTTTCGCAAAATTAGCGAAATCGACCCTCAAAAGGGAGCCGCTGATACGCAGTTCTTCGCAAACTCCAATATCAAACTCCCAATAAGGCCGCAGAAAATCCTTAATAGTTTTTTGAAATTTCGAGGGCGAGTCAGCTTTCCAGTCTATCTTATACTTAGATAGATTTAACTTAACTAATTTCGAGCCGTTTAGAGTAGTTACGAGAGGCATTTATGTTATAGTAGAATGTTATAGGGAAAAGGTAAGTTTGTCAAATTATTTTTAAATTTTGTGGAAAGTTAGGTTTTTTGAGAATTGTAGACTGTAATTAATAGTGAATCGCGGTTAGTAATTGAGAAAGTTGCAAAAATTTAGCCTGTCGCTATATTATTCTGCTTTCTATCATGGAACGGTTAAGAACCGTGCTTACTAATAGCGATTCAAACGTGATAGAAGGTATTATAAATTTATGGGAAAAAGTGTTAAAATTTCGGATGAAACGGCGAGTAAGATTGTCAATCTTTATATTCAGAATAAGCAAAGCTGCGCTGAAATATCAAAACAAACAGGCTTGTCGGACCAAATTGTAAACCGGCTACTTAAAAGAACTGGAGTAAAAATAAGAGAGTATAGTGACTATCACATTTTGGATAGAGAACTAATTGGGCGGGTTGTTAACTTGTATTCTAATGGTATAATTCTAAGCGAGGTATCCAAGCTCGTAAATTTGACGATTTTCAAGGTTAGGAAAATTTTGGACGCGGAGGGGATTAAAGTGAGATTATCTGGCGAACACTTAAGCAGTAAAATATCAAAGGAGGATATAGACGAGATATTAAAGCTTTATAAGGAAAACAAATCTTTAGACTTTATAATGAAGTCTTTCCATATATCCTATCCAAGGTTATCTAAGATTTTGAAAGAAAAAGGCGTTCTGACAGAGCGAAAGGCTTCATTTTCAACCACACAAGAGCAAGACGACCAAATCGTAAAAATTTATAAAGAAACAGCCCTGTCTTGTTCAAAGATAGCTAAGAAATTAGGGTTAAAGTCTTCAATTGTATCAAAAAGAGTGGCCTGCCTAGGACTAGCGAAAGAAAAGTGGGGAAATTATTTTACTTTTGATGCCGATGAGAAAAGCTTCATTTTGGAAGAATATTCAAGAGGTTTATCGACGGGCAACATTGCGAAGAACCTTCACGTTTCCGAAAGAAGAGTTAGAAAATTTTTAAAGCTAAATGTTGAGTTAAGAGCGAAGAAGGGAACTTCAAAAGAAATTGAATCTGAAATTGTCGATCTTTATACCGTTAAAAATTTGAAATACATAGATATTGCTACTAAGTTAAATTTAACAATCTCCAATGTTTCATCTGTTTTAAGAAGAAGCGGGATTTTGCCGGATAGGAAAAGAAAATTTACTGGAATTACCCCAGATGAAGAGAATTACATTCTGGAATTTTATACGAATAAAAAGAAGACTGTTGAATGGATTCAGAAACAGACAAATATCCCAAAAGAGCGAATTAAAAAATTTTTAACTGAAAGCCATTTAACTATCAAAACATCTGGAGATTTCAATCGCACTCCTCTTATAGACGAAGAGAAGGATGATTTAGTTCTTTTATATGAAAATAAAGTGCCTCTCGTAGAGATAATGTCATCGTTTAGGATAAAAGTTCAAACTTTATTTAAAATATTAAGTGAGAGAGGCTGCGAAGTAAGGGACAAGAAATCAATGTTTAGAAGGGCGAATGAGCTGTCAGAAGAAAATAAATCTCAGGTTCTAAATCTGATAAAAACTGGGCTGACTGTCGATGAAATTATGAACTTGATGCCGGATGGTGTCAGTGCGCTCAAAGTTAAGGAATTTTTAAGAAATCACTTTAAGCCGAAAAATAACAACGCAACATACCTCTGGTTATTAAGATGCTCTCCTGATGTCGCCGCTGTGAAGATTAAAGAACTAAAAGAAAAGCAATCGATAAAGAAGAAAGGAAAGAACAGTATCTTTTATGGAAAACCGGCCAGAAATAGCGCGGGGAAGGGATGGAAAGGATGGTATAAAGGAGTTTTCTTTAGAAGCCTTAGAGAATTAAGCTATATGTTACACCTAGATGAAAACCAAATTATTTGGGAATCGGCAGAAAGAAAAAGATTTGTGGTTGAATATGTCAATTATGATGGAGGCGACAGAACTTATCGTCCAGACTTTTTCGTTGACAATAAGAAGTTAATAGAAATCAAGCCGGTCAAACTGCATAATACTCCAAGAGTTATGCTTAAAGCTACCGCTGCCATAAAGAAATATTCAGAAATGGGCTTGGCTTATGAGGTATTAGATTTTCAGATTGATAGAGCTAAAATACAAAAGGCCCTTTCCGAAGGGCTTGTAAAATTTTATGGAGATTTTGAACAAAAATTCAAAGACTGGACGCCTAAAAAGTCAAAACTTTGCTAAATTTGTTATACATCCAATTAAAAACGCTTTTATCTTCTTCTATATAAGAATAAGCTCCATTTAATCCGTGCAATTGTTCTTTAATAACAACTCCATCTTTTTTAGCTTCTTCGATAAGAGAACTCTCAAAAGAAAACCAAGCTCCCTCTTTTTTTAAGACTTGAAAGGCGAGGCACATATCCACCAATTCGCGTTCAACCCACACAGAGTTGCCAACTCTTCCTCTTTTGATAGGAATTCGGCAAACCATACTGTCCGTTTCGTTTGTTGATTTTTTTATAGTAATAGAACACTCATGAGCAATCACCTTGTTCTCCATTGATGGGCGCTCTTTTGGATTTTCAAGAATTAAATCTCCAGAATAGCGAGGATTATATTCAAGAATAACATCTGCACAATGGGCTGCCGATGCGCCTCCCGCACCGTTTACGGCTCGCGGCGGCTCCTTGCTGTAAGGATTTATTCGGATGTCCGAACTGGCTTGCGAAATTAATATTAGTAATGCCCCATATTTATTAACTGGCAAGCCAATTCTTCTATTAAATAACTTTAAAAGTGAAGGAACCCCAGCCACCTTGATTCCGTCTGTAATTTTCTTGTCTTTTAAGTCCGCAGATAATATTAACCCGTCTAAAGAGTCGATTATGCAACAAAGTTTTTCTCCACTTTGATACATTACCTTTAAAAGGCTTTCTATCATATCCGCCATTACTTCAAATTGATTTGTTTCAAGAACGAAAACGGTTCCAGCAACCCACTCGTCAGCCTTAAAGACGAATTTTAGACCTGTTCTAGTCTGTAAATTCTCAGAAAGACGAGCTTCAGCTTTAACATAAATTCCTTTACTATTAGGAATAGTAGAAAAGAAGTTAGACATTAGCAAAAAAGCTTGGGAGCTTTTGCCGGAACTGTGCGACCCTGCTAGGCGAATTGTTCCACAATTAGATACTCCTCCGCCAAGCATTGCGTTAAGAATTAGTGACCCGGAAGAAATCTTCACTGGTTTCTCGCTAATATGATTATAAACGTCATCTTTATAACCATTCATCATGGAATTTAAGGTATTTTTTGATACCTCGCCCTTGTCAAAGTTTTCCGTCTTTTTATCTTTAGCCATATATAAATTATTTAATTACCTTTAATTACTAAAATTCCCTCAACTTTACTTAACTACCACCCAATAAGTCTCATAATCGAAAGTATAATCTGAACTCCACATACCCTTCTTGTGAGGATTGACGCGGCAGCTTGGCTGACTATGATGTAATTTCCCATCAAAATATCTTACCGTGCCGGGCGGACAAGATTCTTTAGAAACCCAAGGACATTCATCCCCATTTCTAAAATAAATCCCATCTAATGTCGAAGTTTTCATATTTAGTCCACCATCTCCTCAAACTTCTCACTATCCAGCATCTTCTTGACCTTCTCAATCATGCCGTGATTATCATTACTCAGAAGAATAATTGATTTAATTACCTCTAGTCTCTGGCTGTCGGTCAAATTTTGCCAAATATAACTTAAATCCTCTAAATCTATATTAAATTTCATAATTTTGCTGCTATCTCTCTGCCTTCTGAACACTATATTCACCTCCAGTTGCCTTTTGGACGCAATTCGATACGCTTCCCATTAAAACATCAAGTAATTCCCAATCTTCTTCAACAGTTAATGACTCTGCGCCGGGCGTTAAGTGGGTGAAAAAGCACTCAACTTTACCATTTTGCTTAACTTTACCGTTTACCGTTAAAAACATTTGCCGCCCGCGATTAACGCAAAGTTGCCACAATTCCTCAGATTTTTCAAGAATCATAGCATCAGAGTCGGGGAGTTTGTCAGTATCAACAATTTTACCGTCAAGATATTCAATTTTCATAATTTTTAAGATTTTATCAGCCTAAAATATTCGGCAGGGGCAGAAGAGGGTTTTTCATTTAGTCTGACGAACCAAAATTTCTTATCCCTTGACAAGCCTTGACTGTAAATAGAGTAAGTCTCTCCTTTATAACAATCATAAACTCCTTCTAGCTCGTGGATATACTCTACTTTATCACCAATTTTGAACGGCGGCGGCGCTGGGATGTGAGCTAGCCCAATCTTGTTTAGAAATCCATAAAAGAACGAATTATTTTTAGCACGAATGGCTGCTTCTTCATTGCGGTCTAAAAGCGTTGAAGTTTTACAGGATTCGCATTTACATTTAGGCATAAAATTTATTAACTTTTAAGTTGTTTAGAAGTCGGGTAAGAATTGATTGACAAAAGGTTTCGCAAAAATTATCAACCTCCTGATTGCCAGATAGCCTTGAATAGCCAACTCTGAAAACGCTTAGGAGTCGAATGTTCCCAACAAAATTAAGCCCCTTACAAAAGACTTTGCTGCTCTCTAGGTAGCGGGAAAATTTAATAATGAAATCTTTGCCAAAATTTCCAGCTAGGTCTCCTCTCGGCTCTACCCTAAGTAGTTCCTTGATAAACCAGTCTAGCTCTTTAGGAGTTAAGCCTTCCGCAAAAGCCGCAGAAGAAGTTCGCTGATAGCATTTTTGATATTCAGACTGGCTATCTCGACTGGCGACTGCAAAAGCCGACAATGAGATAAACGGTGAAATTAGCAAGGACTTGACAAACGTTAGTCTTTTCATGTTATTGATAGGTGGTCAGTATTTTCCAAGCTCCTTCGCTTAAAATCCCATTTGGAGGATATTTTACCTCGGGCGGAGGATTTTCTGGCGTATCCTTAAGTGGTTCTGGATTCTTCGTAAGAAGTTCTGAATTTTCAAAGATATTCCCGATAACCTCCATTTTGGAGCAAACCTCCCAGAGATACTCTCCGTCTTTTATCTCAAAGAACCCGCCGTCATTCCAAATAACTTCCCAGTTCTTTTTCCCATTCATCACAATATCTCCCTCGTAAATCTCTTTACCATTTTTATCCTTTAATCCGGCGAATGGCTGAAGCTTATATCTTCCATCTAAGTCTTGAAGAGTAAAAGCCGCAATCGGCTTAGTTTTTGGATTAGCTCGGCAAGCTCTGGAATTAGAAATATATCCGCCAATTAAAGAGTCCATTTCTTCGGGAAATGAGAAAATCAACAATTTCGTGTCCCAAACTCTAAATTTTAAATCTCTCATAGTATTATTTATTTGCCAACTTATTCGCCGCCTTATCCTGTAACTCCCTAATCGCCGCTTCTAAGTTATCTAATTCCTTAGTTTTATCCTTGGTCCAAGGGAAATTCTCAGTTTTCAATAAAGTAAAATACTTATCTTTCAAGACTTTAACAACAAAGTCCTCTTCGATTAAGGTTTTGAGTTTTGAAGTCTTTGGGTCTTTAGACATATTTAACTTAGAAAATCCTTTAGTGTTTTAATTCTCGGCCTATCTTGCAGTGGGATTATTATATCTTCTCCAAGCTTTTCCGCCGAAAGTTCGGGAACGGGCTTAGTCTTGGCCGCAAGAAACATTTGGTATTTTTGGTCTAAATCCACTTTCCCTTTGTTTTTCAGGAAATAAGCGAGGGACGGGAGGGTAAAACGGTAAAGCGGGACAGTCGGCCAAAACTCAACATCGGGATACTTCTTGAAAAGCTTCTTGGCAATTCCACATTCCCGTCCGTATTTCGCGGGGTCGTCCTTCGCAGTTCCAAATCTGTCCACGATGCAACGTAAAGTTTGGAGCGGAACTTTGAACTGAGATTTTTGTGGTGAACTCAACACTTACGGACTTTACCCCATGCGGCGCACCTTGTCAACCTTTGAAATTGCCGATGTTGAGAGCTTTGTTTATCTTATTCGCCCAGTAAGAGCGGGTTAAAAACTCTAAATTCACACTATCTTTCCTAAACTTCATTAACTCTTCCTCTGTTACTTTCATTTGCATCATATCCGAGGTTTTGAATATCGGCATATTTACATAGTCAGGATGAGAGTAAGTCATTAGATTTTTGACTACCGGAATTGCCCCAAGATACAGGCTTTCCCAAATTCGGTAACTGTCCAGCCCGTTACCTTCAGGGCATAAAGTAAAATAACTTTGATTGACCCACAGATAATTGAGATTGCAAGTTACTTCATTGGGTAAATTTGACTTGAAATTAAAATTGACTTTGGCCCAAGGAACGCTTTGTCTTCTCCAAAATTCAAATGTTGGACGACGAATTGGATTAGTTTGCGGCTGAAAATTAACATACAGTAAGTTTCGTTTAACAGAATCGCAGTGACCAGAGTTGATTAAATCTTTAATCGAAGCTGCTTGATGAGCTTGAATTCCAAGAGGTAAGGGGGTTATTTGCGGCCAACGGCGAAAGTCAGCGTCACAGTTAGTAAGAAAAATATGCTTGAAATTAGATGGGATTTCTTTTATTTGATTTTGAACGCGGCGCGGAAAATATTCGGGGCAAATATTGAGGTTGCCTTTAGAATCTTGATAAAGGCCGCTATCCCCTGTTTCCGCGACAACTACGCAATCACTCTTAAATTCATTAAATACGTAAGGTAAATTTTGATGAGAAGTGTAAAGAATATCTCCCGACCGATAGAATAACGAACTTTTATCAGCATTGTTGGCTCCAAATTCTCTAATCTTCAATTTCGCGGGACTTGGAACCCAGCTATAAGCAATTAAAGGGTCGCTAATTAGCCGATTAAAATCAGAACTTCTCACGATTTAGATAGAAATCCAACAAGACTCCTCATGCGCTCTAAATAAGTGTGTTTTTTACTCAATTCATATCCATTTTGCGCGATTCGGCCCATTTCGGCGGGGTTATTTAATAGTTCTTTAATCTTGATTAGGCAATCCGTCGGCGAATTGTAGAAAACTACGTTCTCATTATGAACGAAGCCTAAGTCCTTATACATCCAATTGTAATCAGTCAGAAGTAGAGTCCCGCAGCCGATTGTCTCGAAATTCCTGTAATTTAAGTCAATCCCAATATTCTTATTCCAGTGAATCTTATAGCTGTTAATTGCGCGGACCATCCCTTCGCCGCGAATTCCGATATCTTTGTGAATTGGCTGAGTTTGCTCTAAATAGTCAATCCAGCCTTGGCGGTTAACGTAATTACCGCAAAATCCTACATTAATAGTTTTAGGGACATCTAAGGGTTTAATGATGGTATCATCGAAACAATTCGGGAACCAAGAGCTATTAGAAATTAAAGAAACTAAGTCTTTCGTGGCTTGAAGGCAGTAATTGCAATTAAAATAATTAAAAATGTTGCGATAGTATTCAATTCCGCGACAGTGCGCGTCAATGGCCCATACAATTTTAATAGCGGGACAGTTTCGGAGGGGTAATTTCGCGAGCCATCCCTTATCATCGTTCTCAAGGATGATTATTACATCGTAACTATTAAAATCGGGATGGGTATTGAAATCGGGATAATTAAGCCCCCAAACGTCGCACTCTTGATTTAACGCGATTAAGGCTCTTTGAGCGCAGATACACTCGCGATATTGTCTGTCGACTTCAGATTGACTATTCTCTTGAATTATTAAAAATCTAAGCTTTATTTCTTGAGATCGATACATATTATAGTTTGGCTTCTTTTTGTTCTCTATCTAGGATAATTTGAATGACTTTGGGCCAATCTACGTAATGCCGCCCGGTTTTAGGATAAATTAGCGGGCAGCCAATCGCGGCGTCGTCAATGTAAAAATGACCATAGGCTTTCGGGCTTGAAGTCCAACTCTCTTGATTTGGAGTCTTGTTAACGCCATAAAGCTCAATTCCTTGCTGTTTTAGCCAATAAACGGCTTCAGCAAGCAAATCTCCAGACCTCATGGTAAACAAGGTGATTTTATATCCTCTGGATTGAAGGAATTTAACTCCCTCTATCGCGCCGGGAACAGCTTCACCTAGCTCTGGATAGGAATGTTTGCTGACCGATCCGTCGAAATCGACGCAAATTACCTTTTCGCTCATAGTTTTGCAAAATATTCTTGCCAATAGTTATAGGTTTTAAGAGAATCCGGGTCGCCCCAACATAGATAATGCTCAACTTCAAAATTCTTAACATTTAATCCGGCTTCTACATTCCTATTTAATACACCATCAACATAAAACTCACTATTAGTAGTAAAATTCATCTCGTAATTACGTTTTAAGCCGTCTAAGAAGTATTTAGCTTTCCGAAAGAACATTGTTCCAATTATCGCCGAGGTTTTCATAGGGTCGGCGTTTGGGGGTAATTTCTTGCAAGATACGTCTGAAATGAAATCATTTTCGTCTACGATTAGATAGGCGTAGCTATTTGGTTTGTATTTAGTGGTGGGATTATTGCGAAATGAGAAAACAATTACGTCATTGTGATAGTCATTGAAGAGTTGATTAAGTTTATTTTGGTCATATTTAATGCCGTTGTCGCAGGCGGAGATAAGAATAGGGTCTTCTAGGTTAATTCCGGCCTTTTTAATCATCTGCTCGCAAGTACAAGCCTGCCCTTTGGTAGTTTGAGCGAACGATACGATTCCACAACTAAGATACCAGTCCTTGAGAAAATCCGCGACTCCTAGCTCTAAATGTTGCGCGGCAACCCCGAAAATCTTCTTGCCGCATTCAGGAAGGTCGTCCACGGCGGCTTTGACCATCCTCGTTCCATTAACCGGAATAAGCGGCTTCGGAACCTTATAGTCCTCCATCTCAAAGCGAGAGCCGCGCCCGGCCATTGGTAGAATTAGCGTCGTATTCGGCGGACAGGCAGCGGTTTTATCTTCTTTTGGGGAATTAAAGTAATTAGACCATTTTTGACAGGCTTGAAGGTCACTCGGGACGCCCCATTGGAGCATCTTCTGAATTTCAAATACTCCTACTTTTAATCCATCCTGAACCATGTGATTATAGACCATACTCACATAAAACTCATTATTTACAGTGACATTGCTGTCTACTAACTGTTGAAAATACTTCTTAACATAGCTACCCTTCTTGAAATAATAAGACCCACAAGAGGCATATTCAGACATTTTATCGTCCGTAAAAGGCTTTTTCTCTTGGATTTTAGTTACTAAGCCATTCTCTGTCTTGCAATAAGCATAATGATCTGGCCCTACCATGTGAGGGTGAAATCCAATATAGCAAGGAATTGAGCCATCTAAATTATCAGCGCGGCAATCTATCTTAAATGCGGCGAAATCCCAAACTTTGCTATAATCGCAATAAGAGACGATAACCTCTTCATCGTCATCTACATCACTCGCTATACTTAGAACGACCTCAACCGGGCCTCTTTTACTACCAACTGGAACTTCATAAATCGTTGCTTGCGGGCGAATTCGGGTTAAAATCTCGCGCATTTTGGTGGTGCGGAGATGTAAATCATTACAAATGAATGAGACTTTATCAACGCCGGGAAAGCAGCCAATGATATGCTCAATCATGGGTTTTCCGTCAACCTCAATTAGCGGCTTAGGGTCGGTGTAGCCCGCTTCAACGAAGCGTTTGCCGACGCCGGACATGGGGATTACAAGGTGCATAGCTGTTTAGCGATATTTAGCGGCGAAATCGGTGATAATCCCGCCACATTCCGGGATAATTGTAGCCGCGACGTTTAAATCCGGCATCATTGTAATACAGTTCTCCACGCAACCCATTTTGGGCGGCAACATGATGAATCCATGAGAACTCAGAACGAAATCATCTTCTTTATGAGCAAAGCAATTAATTTGCTTATACTTAGACATTGCTTGAAGAGCGGCGAGATTTTTGCAGTGAATCCATAACCATTGCCGTTGAAGAAAGGTTAAATCGACTTCATACTGAAGAAAATCATGTCCCAAAAAGAACTTATCTTTAGTAGCCCAAAGGTCAATTTCTACTTCAAAGCCCTCATTTAGAGCTTCCGAGATATATTTTGGCTCATTTTCGCGAGAAGTGGGGCCGTTTAGATTGCCGCGATGGGAGATTATACGCATTGCTTAGTTCGGTATTTTTCGGACTCCATTGATATCAGTTCTGATTCCTGAGCTTTTGTTAGCTTATTGATTGAGTAAGGGGAGCTACTCATCAGATGGGCCTTCAAAACGGACTCGATATCTCGACAGTGAGAAAGAGATTTTCCTACGGTATAGACGCCATCGTTTGTAACGACTACTTTGGGGGTGTAGCCCTCTTTTTTAATAAAGGAGCTTAAAACTGATTTGGTAAGCTTTTTACAAGTAATAAATTTAGCACCGCAGTAAATAACCTTATCGGGGAATATGGAGAAGTTGAAATTGTCGATGAATATCAAAATGGCCGAATCCTCTACTAGATGGGTGACAGTTCTTTCCTTCGTTACCTGATTGAAGATTGAACTGATACGATTAACAGACTTGTAATGAGAAAAGTTTGAATCATGGTTTACCTCAAAACGATTTAGGCAGTTAGAGATGATTTGGTGAACCTCAGTTATGCTGTTAGAGGTAACAACAATGCCGTGATTTGCCAGTAGGATTAGCTTTTCGCCCTTCCATCTTTTGAGCAGTTCCTTGGATAGCTCAACTCCGGGAGCGACGTAGCTCAAAAAACACGCTTTTGGGAATAGCTCGTTGCAAATCTCGCGAGCATCTTCGCAGGCTAAGATGGAAAGAGTCTGAATCGGGTGTAAATGCACAACATACCTATAAAGAAAACTGTGCATATACGTTTCCATTGAGCCGCGCGGACCTGTGATTGAGTCATTATAAGCCGTAATCTTGCCGTATCTCCCGGCCTCTACGTCTGTTTTAAGTTCCTTGTTATCAATTGTGGCGTAACCAGATTCTTCAGTAACGGAGGATAAGGCAACTCCTGACGCCTTAATAACCATTAAATCATTGAATTTGACTGAGATATTGCCGCCCGCCGCTTGGGTCAGGTCGAATCTCTCGCCATAAAAGCAGCATAGTTCAGCCAACTGTGTAATTTCAGGAATCTGTTGCATTAAAACCCTTTTTTGAGGATAAAGGCTGTTGGAGCTACCCAATTAGTCGACTTAAGGCTATAATCGATATTTTTCTCTTTTAGAAACCGTTCAACGCCGACACTTTCGCTAAATTTATGATACTCATATTCATCAAATAATATGGCCCCGCCCGGCAAAATTCTGTCCCATAAGTATTTGAGAGAATAATAAGTTGGCCTATCTAAATCCACATCAATATAAAGAAGCGAGATTCTAAAACCTTGATTCTCCTCTAAGAATTTAGGGATACTGTCCGCCACGTCGCCTTTAATCAGCTTGAATTTATCTTCACTAACTCCAGTTTGCTTTAACCTGCTGGAAACCGATTCAAGAGTTAAGTCGCTATGACTAACTCTGTCGTAAACAACCTTCATCGAATTTCCATCTGTGTCTCCATCTTTTTTAAGAATGTCGGTCGCCTCGATAGTGCTGAAAATATCGAACCCAATAACCTTTTTATTAGAATTAGGACAATAAATGTCGATAAATTTGATAAAACTAGAGACGCCAGACCCTTTGAAAACTCCCACCTCTACGATATCTCCGGGCAAGTCTTTCGTTTTAAGGAAAAACTCAAATCTGTGAAGTGGTTTGCCTAATAGCTTTTTATCGTCCGAAAAGATGAAATTGTTAAACTTGTCATAAACCGATTGGCTTATTTCGTTTAGTCTGTTGTCGTTCGAAATTTCTTTAAGATTCGTCATTTTGACAGAGATAGAATGAAAAACACAATATAGTCATAGAAACTATACGTGTTAAGCTCTTCTTTGTCAAATAAATTACATCTTGTGTAGCTATTAAAGTTAATGTGGTAGAATTTCCCATCGACCTTCATGGTGAAATCGACCCCTTTCTTCGTTAGTTCCGACAGAACAGTGAAAAGTTTGTATTTATTGTTAATTAATAATCTAAGAGAAATTCCGGCATCAGAGGGGTAAAATTGAACAGTTAAATCAGACTGCTCTTTTTGCGGCGCGATGAACTTCTCATTATCAATCTTGCGGCTTTCAATTTGTTCCGTGACTTGTTCGGCGGTTTTGCCGCGATGAATTGTGTCCCTGTCTATTTTCCACTGAGTTCTTAGCCGAATGTCAGTATCCATGAAAACTTTGAGGTTATAGACTTCGTGGTTCGGCGCGTAAAGGCTATGTAGGCCGCAAACGATGATATTATCCGAGTTTTCTAGCTTTTCCTTCTCAGTGAATTCACCTGTTTTATGATTGTAATCAACTTGATAGGCGGCTTTCCCTATTTTCAAGTCAAAAATGTCATCACTCATCTTTGTGAGGTAATTAGCTTCAGGATTGAGATGAGTAATATTTGACCATTTAGAGTCGCCGCGCTCCCACTTGTGATAGCGGTCCCCCTCAAGAACAAAGGAGCTAGCAAAAAATTTTTTAAGCAGTTCACTTAAAGTTGTCTTGCCGGACGCGGAATCGCCACAAATAGCAATTACGTTACACAAGGATAAAACTACTGTATAATCTATATCTTGTAAATTATAAGGAATATTATGTTCCGTAAGATAGTGATATAGGAGAGTTTCGGAAACTTGACCTCGTTCGCGGCTAAGGTAGGCTAAATGATTGTAAATATCGAAATATCTATCCATTAACTCTGAATTGCCGTAAGCAAAAATATCGCACAAGGATTTGTCCTGAAAGCGAGTTAATTTAGCTTTATCTACGAGAGTTTTTTGAGGCAATGTTATCTCGCCCGGAGATAGGTTGAAATTGAAGTTCTTTAAGTTTGTGTCCGGGCGATACTTGATGACTAAATCATACTTACCTTTAAAAGATTCATTTAGTTTCTTAATGCTGTTTAGTTTATAGTATTTCCCCCAGAGATTTGCCGCTGCGTTTTCTCTGTCGAATAAATTTGGCTCTTGTAAAAGGCAAATTGGCTTAAGGGTTTCGTTAATATAGCTTATTTCTTCGGCAGTATTAAGATATTTATCATCGACTTGCTCATTTTGAGTGATATGAATATAAGTGTCTATTTTATTGAATTTCTTGATTACGTTCTCAAGAAGAGATGGATAATTAAGTCTAAATGACCTTAAATAGCCAGAAATTAAGAGAGCGACACGCATTTGAATTTCTCCATGTTAACTTTCCAAGCCGAATTAAGCCCGCCGTCGAGGGGCTGGCAGTAGCATTTAGGAACTTTAACCGTATTAAATTTTGTTTCGCTATTCCACCCAGCGACTTTTGCCTCGGAAAAAGCCAATAAAAGGTCGTGTTCATAGATTTCGCGAATTTCGCCGATTAAGTCGTCGCAAGTCTTAACTCTCATTGAGGTCTTCCATGCACCTTGCTCTGTATTGGCGGTGTCTGTGAAGTAGGTTGCATTCGCCCGCTCGAAGCATACATTGAGCCTCCCGTTAGTCTCTAGGATGCCGGGTGAGGCTATTGCGGTTACTCTCGTCTCCTTGGGGCAGAAAAGGCAGTTAGCTAGTCCGCCTCCGACCGAGCCGATAATGGACTCAGCCTGATTGAACATCAAAATCTTATCAACCGTAGACAAGTTCTCTGTAAATACCTCTTTGTAGCCTTTAGCCGCGAGATATTCGACTAATTCCGTCTCGTTTACTAGCTGGCGGCGTGTAGTGTAGTTGGTGCCGATATTTGAGGTATCAGAATTAAGCCAAGTTCGCCGCGAAACGTAGAACTTTTTAGGACTGTTAAAATTTGGTTTTAACTCTTTAGCTTTGGCGACTAATTCATCATAAATAGAGAAGACTCTGCTGTCCGGCTCGGAAATGTAAGTCAATGTCTCACTTACAAAAATATCAAGATATAAAGTATCGCTAGAAGCAAAAACAAAGTCATTGAAGGAAATTCCTAAAAGCTCAAGTAATTCAATATTAAACTTATAAAACTCTTTTTTATCCTTGTTGGGGTAATTAACTAGTGATTTGAGAGTCGGATTAGTCTTTTTAAGCTCTCTATATTCAATTAGGTAAGGAAGACAGTCATATAGGAAATGAAAGTAATTATCGAAATTATAGATGAAGTAAAAAACCGGAAAATGACAAACCTTTGTAGGCGTTGTGCTTTTCGGCGTAAAAAAGCCGGGAGCCTCGGTTTTGAGGGACGAAACGAATTCCTGTGACGGATTGAACAGCTTTCGACCGCTTAAAAGAAGAGGGTTTGGGAAAAATAAGTTTTCGCCAGCAAAAGTAACATCCTTAAAATGATAAACTTTAGAAGAATACTTGACTCCGCAAGCCAATGGAAGTATTTGCATCAAAGATTGTTTTCGTTAGCCCAATAGAAATCTTCGCCCGGATATTGCGGCGGGGTCTTATTAACGCAAATTAACTGCCGGTTCATTATTCCGTAGTTATGTCCTTCCGGCGATTCTTGATACTTTTGCCGCGAGAAAGCTAGGTTAAACAGAGAATATTTGCCATTTACGATTTTAAGACCGTTTAAACAATCTTTCTGTTCAACGTGATTTTGAAGCCCTTCAAGATTCGCGTTTTGAAAAGGAACCTTCTTGACTTCCTGCCACCGCCATTCAAAATCTCCATCCTCTTCTCCCATGCCCAAAAACCGTTCATCAAACCATCCAACGTCGCTAACTTCTTCGCGATTTAAGAATGCGTGACTCCAGCTTCCATTGATTTTGAAACTTGGCAAGCTTTCAATAGAACTAAGATAATCTAATTGAGCAAAAAACTCAGGCTTGTGAATAGAAACATCATCATTCAAGATTAGATTATACTTATTACTTGAGTTGATTAGACAAGTGTTGATTAGCTTTGAAAAGCCGCGAAACTTGGGGTGAAATACGGGGTAGATATTGCTAAACTCCTGTAAAAACCCTAACATTTCCTTTCTATAAAGCTCGGTGAACACCTCTTGATACTGTCCATTTACACAGACAATAATTTCTATATCAGGCTTAATGGCCTTAATTTGCTTAATTAAAGGCTTGAAATACTTTTCAAACCTCTTAACATAAGTAACAATTCCGATGGAGTAAGGAGTCTGCACACAATTATTTTAGTCAAATTCAGAGTTAATAACTAAGCTTGTATCTCTTAAGGTTGGAAAACTGAAATCTGCCCGAGTAATTGGTTCGACGCAGGGTTTGCGGCGTTTAGCTATATCAAAAACAGAGCTTTTTGGACTTCCACAATGAACAATTCCGGTTTTATCCGACAGACAAGCCTTCAAAACTTTAGGTGCAATAATGTCGATATAATCTTTTGATATCCACTGGTCGGTAAAAGCCTTATCATAAGGAAATTTCTCGGTGAAGAATGACGTTCTAATTACCAAAGACTTGTCATACATTCTCGCGGCAATTTCTCCAGCGGCCTTGCTTTTGGCATATTTAGCGATTGGATTTACTTTGTCCGTGGTTGAATAGTCTCCTTTTTGGCCGTCAAAAACGTGGTCGGTAGAAATGTAGACTAATTTAGAGTTATTTAAGGAACAGTATTTAACAATATTGCACGTTCCGATGACATTAGTTTCTAATGCTTTAACGAAGTTTACTTCAGCCTGTTTAACATCCGTATAAGCCGCGCAATGAATAACTATATCAAACTTGGTTAATAGCGAATATTCGGCGATTGAGTCGTATTTAGTTATATCAAAGAGTTTTGAGCTTGGGGCATCGAATTTATGCTCGGTTTTAGCTAATAAAGCGATTAAAGCTCTTCCAAGAGTCCCGCTTCCGCCTGTGATTAAAATTTTCAAAGGAACTTGTAAAGTCCATTAAGATGAACCGGCTCCCATCCAAGTGTCTTGATTTTCGCCGCACTTACTGCGTATCTAACATCCTGCCCCCAGCGATTTTCAACGAATTTGATACTTGATTCATCTTTCCCTAGCCACTGAATTACAACTTTCGCGACATCAAGATTGGTAAGATAGTTTTCTGAAGCGATATTAAAGGTATCGTTTTTAACTTTCTTATCAATTAGTAAGATTAAGGCAGAAACATTATCTTTTACGTAGGTCCAATCCCGAATATAGCTTCCGTCGCCATGAATCGGAATAAATTTATCATTTTGAAGGGAATCGATGCACTTTGGAATGAGCTTTTCCTTGTATTGCCGCTCGCCGTAATTGTTGCTACTCCTAGTAATTAGATAATCTAGGCCGTAAGTGCGATGAGCCGCCATAACGAGCATTTCTGCTGAAGCCTTCGTAGCGGAGTAAGGGTTGCTAGGTTTAATCTTGTCTAATTCGGTGAATTCGCCGGTTAAACGGTCTCCGTAAACTTCGTCGGTGCTAATGTGAAAAAATAGGGGGCGGTCATAAGAAGCTTTGCCTCTAATTAGCTCTAAAAGATTGTGAACCCCAAGAATATTGCTCTTCACGAAGGCGTTTGAGCTTGTAATTGAATTGTCTACGTGGCTTTCGGCGGCAAAATTAATAAGAATATCGCAAGAGGGCAGATGGTCAATTTCTGAGATATCAGCCTTAATTAGAGTATAGTTCTTGTGATTGTCCCAAGGAAGGGATTCGTGGGCGGCATAAGTGAGCTTATCAACGTCAATAATACTCCAATCCCGTTGAAGGGCTTGCTCAACGAAATGGCTGCCGATAAAGCCTCTGCCGCCTGTAACTAATATCTTCATTAAAATTTTGAGTTCTTTTTATATTCTTCGAAAGATTGAGCCGCTTTGTCTTTATACGACAATAACATTTTATTATAGTCAATATTCCAGTTGATTTTTAAGCTCAAATCGAGAGGATTTATACTTCCTTCTCCACTCTTATTATACTCGCTAGAACATTTATAATGGACCGTGCAATCGCTAAGAGCCGCGAAACCATGAGCGAAACCGGGTGGAACCCATAATTGATGAAGATTGGATTCGGAGAGATAGAAGTAGGAAACTTGGCCGAAATCAGAAGAGTCAGCCCGGATATTAACTATCACATCAAGAATTTCGCCCTTTGAAACCCGAACTAATTTCCCCATCGGCTTATCCCATTGATAATGAAGACCGCGAACGGTGCCCGCGTGGGACTCGGATTGGTTATCCTGAACAAAATCGGCTTCAATTCCATTTCTAACTAAATGACTCTTCTTATAGCTCTCATAAAAAACTCCACGAGTATCTCTAAACTTGGATATATTAGTAATTAAAATTGGGTTCATTTGGGGGATTGAAAGTATTCCTGTCCGAAAGTTACCAAGTCTTTATTGTAGTGTTGGTTAATGAACTCCTCGTAGCCCTTTTTAGCCAAAATCTTATCAAAAACCTTCTCGTCAAAAGTGATATTTCCTAGAATCTCTGTAGGAGTTTCAACGGTTTGAAAATCTAAATTATTTACCACGGGGTCGTATCTAGCGTTTATAAGCTCAACGGGGTGTTGATAATTAACGAACTCATAGTGCTTATACCACATTTGCTTGCACGCATAGAACTTCCGGTTAAGAGCCTGAAGATGAATGACTCCGATAGTCTTGGTTTTAGAATAAGGGAGCCGCACGGTCGGCGTTCGTGGTGTATGGTATTTCCAATGGCTTAAATCAAATTTATTGGTGAATTTCATCGGTAAGACAAAGCTACGGCTATTATCCCGGTAAGAAGGGTCTTGGCGCGTCTTCTTGATTGTGTCGTCCGCTACGTTATACCAAAATAAATGAAGATTGGTTTCATTATAAATTGACAAGATTTGATTAAAATTCTTTAAGAAATTAGCAGAAAGGAGTTCGTCGCAGTCAATGGTGAGAACATAGTCAGCCTTTTGATTGCGGCTAAATTCTAACATTTCAGATCTATTCCGGGATTCGTTAAATTCTTTTCCGTTATTGCTAATTATTTCAACTCTTTCAGGCGGCAATAATGACTTAATCACTTCAACAGAAGCGTCGGTAGAATTGTCGTCATAAAAAACGAACTTATCTACCGGGTAATCAATCCAAACAGGCAGAAGAGCTTGAAGCAAATCCTCTTCGTTCTTGACCATCGTGTTAAAATGAACGAGGCTCATTCGAATTCTTTTAGTTTATTGGTGACAGTTAGAAGATTGTTACGCTCTATCTCCTTCATTTTAGCAGAAAAATCTTCAGTGAACGTGTCGCGCCAGTAATGCTCATACTTATCAGATACTAACTTTGCCATGTCGACGATTTCATCGTAATTAGACCAAATTATGAAATCATTATAGGGTATTGAGGTTTTTAAGGGCGACACTTCGCTGATAACTAACATTCCATTCAGCAGAGCCGATAAAACTCTTAGCTCTTCAAAAGAGTCATGATGGTCGGTCTGATGAATGTTGATAAGAATTTTAAAGTCGTCATACAAGGATAATAGCTCTTTTTTTGAGAATCTATTATTTATGTTGATGCAGTTAAAGTTTTTTGAAACAATTTCCTCTAAAAGCTTCTTCCGGCGCGGCTCTTGAGTGTTTATGAATGTAGTGGCACAATTATATGATTTATGCTTGAAGATAGGCTTCTGAACGTCGAAAAGCAAAGGGGCAACGTAAATACTCTTTTTATAGTATTCATCGAATAGCCCTGAATTTTTTACGTTAAAAGCATTCGGCTGGCTGTAATCAATAATTATATCTACAGTGTTGAAGTAATTTAATCTGTCAATTCTTACGAGGTAGTTAGAGTCGCCAAGCTTTACTTTTCCCATCGGATGCCCTTCAGAACCTCTCCCGCCCGGCTTAACTAGGGTATGTTCATGCTGAATATCAACCCGAATATTGCGATTTGAGTTCGGAGATTGAAACTGGTAGTCACCAAAGAGAAAGTTAGCCTTTAATGAGGAGTTAGCACAAGCTTTCTTAAAGAGGTTAACGCAATATAGATAATATTCCCTTAAAACCCTATCATGCTGCTGATTATAAATAAGACAGCACTTATTAACAATTTCAAGCATCTTTAGTTGTTTCGTTTTTCTGTTGGACTCTCTTGGCGAAGAATGTTTTAACTGGACTTAGTAAGTCAACTTTCCAGCAATCGTAACTTAAATGACGAATATCTCCGTCAATATCGAAGTTCTTGTGGCCGTTTAATTCATAAAGAATCCGGGCGAGGTATCGTTCAGCGGCGCAACTCTGCCACCGCGTAACCATCTTAATTTGGGTGAAATACCCTAAAAGTTGCTTCATTCTCTCTCGATTCACAATGAAGGAGCAACACCAGCAGAAGGTTATCTCGTTTTGACGGTCGTAAAGCCCTAAAGTCTTCATCACAGGAATCGCGACTTCCGCCGCGCCGCCGTCTTGGTAATAACTATTGATGGGGCAGGCTTTAACACAATTTTGAGCTAAAACATCAAAATCATACCTATTTTTCAGGATAAAATTATCTTGGGTAAAGACAAAATACTCATAAGTGTTACTCAAGTTATTGTCAAAGAGATATTTAAGGCCAACAGTGTAAGCCCCAACTTCAAATTTAGACTCGCTGTTGTTGTCTAATAAGACTAAATTTGAGTATCCGGTTAATTGACTCCAAATGTCGTCCCGGTAAACAGAGTTATTGTCAACAACGATAATTAAAGAGTCTTTGTAGAGCAGGTTAATGTTATCAACGTAGTATTTGAGATAGCTAACATAGCCCCGGAACCATTTCGAGGCAATTATAAAACAGACTTTATTGCTATTGGTCATAGAGGCGTGAGAAATCTCTCAATCTTGTAAGATGGAGGTAGCTTTTGTTTAATTTGATTGTATTTGCGGAAAACCCATCTAACCGCCGATTGGTAGGGCAGATATAAGAACCTCATATACCACTTTTTGCGAAATTCATAAGTCGCGGCCAGTTCTGCTTTCCATTTGGCATCTTGAGCTTTTCGAGCTGTGTTGTCTGTTGATTCAACTTTTAATAATTCAAGAGATTTCAGCAGTCCATCTACAAAAACAGACTTATATTCAATCCAGTGGTCTTGTTTTTGAGTGTCTTCACGGGCGCTAGTATAAAAAACAATCTTTCCCGTGAATTTAGTAGGCTCTAACCATTCTTTCGTGATATTGAAATGACCCATTCGGCCCAGAATACTTTTGGCTTTCTTATTTCCTTCTGTCCATTCTCCTTCTACTTTTCTCTCTAATAGTTCACCGAGTTCTGAAATTTCATAATGCTGCATATCTTCATTTAGGTCTTTGGTCTGATAAACCTCTGACTGAAGAAGTTCAGCAGTTAATTCTCGCGTATCAGCGGGAAGAGGGAGCTTGTAGTTAGGCTTAATTGTAGAGTAAAGGCCCATAAATTTAATTAGTTGATATCAATACCCGTCTTGTTTTGACAAATTCGCCCCGAAGCCAAAAATGATAATCCACACACTATTAAAATGATTATCTTCATAGTATCCAACCTCCGAAGGAAAAGAAACAGAGTATTTTTGACCGTCTTCCAATGAGTTATCGTAATCCTCAGTGAAGCTTACTTTACCCCACTTAACCTTGGGCAAAACAAGCTTAACCTCCCAAAACTGGAAAGGAGATTTCTCTAGGAATTTATACTTAAACATAGTTGATATTATTGCTGAAGGTCTATTTTGTCAAGTTAAATTTCGCCAGAGTATCTTTTTGCTGTAATTCAAAATACAGCAATGCTTATTTCCTAGAAAACGCTCTAAGATGTGATATGATTCACGATGACCAGCAGTATCGGGTTTTGTGGATAAACCAGTCAAATTGTTAAGAAAATACCCCCCGATTCCGGGAGTTCTAACTGGCGTGATGTTGTGGAATATTAGCCTGTTAAACCAGTCAAAATCAGATGAGGAGCGGTATTCAGCCGAATAAACACCAAGTCGGGCATTTAATGAAGCCTTCCAGCAGGGGAATGGCCCCCAGCGAAATTCTCTAAAATATCTCTCCTTATTAGTCATATCTACTGATTCATAAGTAGGCTCAATGGTTAGATTGACTCCCTCAAGACTGGTTCCGTTAACTTTATTATTCAGAACAGCTATTACATTATTGGTAGTAACGTAGTCAGAATAAGTAATTTGCTCTGTTTGAAGAGTTTTGGCTTGAGCTAGGAGAGTGGAAGGTTCGCGAAAATCGTCGAGGTTATTTATTGCGTAATTCTCGGTAGAAGAAATAGTTTGAGCTATGAGGTTGGCAATCGTTTCTGAGTAATTTTCGGATTTGCCGCTATAATAGTGGAGCTTCACCCCGCTTTTCACACACTGGGACTCTAATTTCTCTTTAATTAACTGATGGTCGGCTTCGGTATAGATATCGGAGATTGAGCCGAAAGCCACCGTGATGTCTAATTCACCGCTGACTTCCTTTAGTTGAGATAGTCCAAGGAGATATTGGTTGAGGTATTTATTCGCCGCCCACGCGGAGGTTAATAAAGTTACTGATAAATTAGGCATTTTTTAGTTAATTCGTGCTTAATTGTCTTACTACATACATTTGAAACTGCCTCCAAACTAAGGTATTTTTGATAATAAAGCAATGTATCTTTACTGATTTGTTCCGCCACAGGTTTATTGTTCTCCAAGAACTCAAAAATCGCGGGGAGTTCGGTCCAATCGTTGACGTGAAAGAAGGGAACTTGCTGGTTATACCAATGGGCTTGCTGGTGATTGCTAATGATAATGCAGCCGGACATCGCGGCCTCAATGTGGCGAAAAGTCTCCATGTTATTGCCGCGCGGACAGACGGCATACTTGGAATTGCCCAAAATCGCGGCATATTCGCCCATTTTATAGCCAAGCCCGAATCCATCGGTGAAGCCGATTGCGGAATTGTCGAATTTAATCGTCTGGCAGACTTTTTGAAGCTCTTTGCGGGACTCACCGTTGGGATGGCCGCTAAAAAAGAGAGTGTTTTTGCGCCGCGCGAAATCGACTAATTGCGGCTTAAATCCGGCTTTGTAGGGCAGCGGAATTGGGCAGAGTTTCGGATGGGGCGTTGATGGCGCGTAACACTTGAAAACCACTAGGACATCTTTATCGTCAGCATAGGTGGGAAGTCTATTCAACTCATCAGAGAAACTAAAGACTACCTTTTTATAAGGAGTTGCCGGGAGAGGTTTGAAAGGTTCGTCGGGAGGGTCGGAGACGGTTACTACGTCGAAATCAGAATGCTTAAACTCGGCTGAAACATTCCAAATTACTTCATTGTAGAAGTCTAATTCTACGAGCTTATTAGCAGTATCAATGACTTGCATTTGGCTTTGTGTTAAATCCGATTTCACTTTCGGGAGGAATACCTAACTCATCCTCGTAAAAATAAGCATTCTTTGCATTGTGGTCATTAAACCATCTACATTCATACTGAAGCTCTTTATTTAATCCGATAAAAAGACCAACTATCTTAGCAGGAGACCTTAATTCATTAAGCCAAACAGTTTGACGTAACTCATATTTAGTTTCTATTTTCATTTAAACTTTAGGTAAAAAGACAGTTCCAAAAGGAGATTTGTCAGTTTGAGTGAAAGAATTTACGGATTTACATTTCGGGCAGCCGTTTATGATTTCGCCAGCGTCAAAAGGATTAAGAGAGACGAGAACTTCTTGAAGGCCGCCGGACCAGTTGCAAATTCGGCAGAATAGCTTGTCTTCGGGCATTACTAACAACGCAAAATTTGCGAAGATGAACCTGTATTCGCGGGGGTGAATTTAGGCTCAACTAGCGGAAAGCCATCGTGAATCGCCTGTAACGCGCCGGTTGGGTCGGGCATAGATGGGTCAATTTCGTGCTTGAAGACGAGATTTAGATGTCTCTTAATGAGAGTTAATTGACCCGCTGTAAGTTCATGAGGATTGGCGACTTCAAAGTAACCTTGGAGCCAAAAACAAAAATCTCGTGCTAGCATGAATAAGATTAGTTGATAAGGTTTAGTTTGTCAATATTGAGTTATTGGAGATTTTCAAGAAAGTTCCCAAGCTTAATGCATTCTTCTTCGTTATTTATGTATTGGCGAATTTTTTGAGCGCAGTTAAAATGGACCCAGTTTCTGTAATCCTTGGATTCAATTAGAGCTTTGAGTTTGGCGCGGAATTCTTGAACAGAGGAAACGTAGAAGGCTGTTTCGCCTTCAATAGACCACTCTGTATAGCTTTTATCTTGAGCAAACTGTCTGACTAAAAATACCGGACGCCCGCGAGCCATAGACTCTATTTGGCTTAGGCCGAACCCTTCTAAATTTTTGAAGCTTGTAGTGGCAATAGTTTCTGCCATAGAGGACGCAACTTCAGACTCAGACAGGGTGGAATTGTAATTAAATTTAACCTCTGGACACGCTGTTTCGCAGTTTTTGTGAAACTTAAATGCGTCATTCCAGTCTTTTTCAAAATTACAGGTGTAATTTCCTACTGTGAGTTGACTATTGGTGTGAGGCTTATAGGTAAAAATGTCATAAGGGGTAAAAACCCTATATTTAAGAGAATTTGAAATGTTGTATCTTTTAACCTCTTGCTCGGCGTTGTTGTCGGTATAAAGATAATTACGGCACAGATAAAAGGGGTAGCTACAAGGGGCGCTATACTGGTTTCCACTGTAAAAAGCTAATTTGGTAGATTTTGGAAGTTTTGGTAATAGTTCGTGAATTATCTCAAATTGATTTTCAAAACAACTAACGAACAGCAGGTCCGGCTTTAAGTCAAGAATCTCCTCCTTATTTAAGGATAGATAGTTGCCATATTTGATATGCTTTTTGCAAAAGTCTTTCGACCAAGCTGTGCTCCATATCCAATCAGGGCGAGTAAAGCCGTAATGAGTAATTTTATACTCAGGAGAAGGCAAAACGATAGTATGACCCAAGGCGTTAAATGCCTGTGAAATTCTTTTGCTGAGATTTAAGTGCGGGTCGCCCCAGAAGATTTTCATAGACTTTGATTGTTAAAAATTTTGACCCATAGATATTTCCAGACGACGCCGTTTTTAATAGCGTAGACATATTCTTTGCATATTTTGTATGCTTTAGCAATGTCTTCCGCCTTTACATTGTCTTTGATAAGATTGTAAATTTCTAGTATTTCCGACTCTTTTAGCTTACAATTGGAGTTTTCGGCCCCGCTTCTCCTTTTATTAAGCCCCGTCCTATAAGAGTGAAGCCCGTTCTCAGAACGAGTGACACATTCTAAATTTTCAATTCTGTTGTCTAGCTTAATTCCGTTGATATGATTTATAACTTTGTTTTTGGGGATTTGTCTTGAGCCGCTGAATAATATGTAAACGATTCTATGCAAGGCTGCGTTTTTACCCTTCGGGCCTAGTCTGATATACTTATACCCGTCCCTTACTTGAGGGTTTATAATTTTACCTTTAATTCCTATAATTCGCCCGCAAGTCGATATGTAGAACCCGGATTTGTGACGTTTCCAGTTTTCATTCGCTAGAGGCTCTATTTCAGAAAAATTTGGTTTGGTTTTGTATTTAGGGTTGGCTCTAGGTTTTGTAAGTTTCTTGCTTTCAAAGGAAAGTCCGCTATTCTGATAAAGATGCTTCCAAGTGTAACCCATTTTTATATTGTAAATAGCCGTATGTCCAACCTCGTATTTTTTAGCTATGTCTTTATTAGACAGACCGGATTTTACTTGCGAATAGACATCTAAAACGTCTTGCTCTCTCAAAATTGAAACTTTCGAAGCTTCCCCAACTTTGATTAAATTGTTTTTAACGGCATGAGAGGTATTATCAAAGTAAGATACTTTCTCTAAATTTTGCAAACAGTTATTGCCTTTAACTCCGTCTTTGTGATTTATGCAAAATTCTTTTCCAATAGGCCCATTAAACGACTCCCAAATTAACCTGTGCAACTGATACCCAACAACTTTAGAATCAAAAGATAATTGAAGTGTCAAATATCCATTTTTCTTGCTGAAATTTCTAAAAGCATTAGTTTTTCCTTTAACCCTCCCAAAACTCGAAACTTCATACCCAGAACTGTGAGTTTTCCAAATTTCGACCTCTTCGGTGGAAGCGGAGTTAATATTGATTTCAGTGGACTTAACTTCAGTATCGTTTAACATATATAGATAGAAAAGCCCCTTGACGCAAGCAATGATACATCGCCACGGGAATGACGACGCGCCGAGAGGCAAATTGAACTATTGACAACCATTGCTACTATCTATTACAGTTAAAGTTTCTCAGATTTTTATCTAATTGGACAAGCTCCACCCGCACATTCCATCCCTTCTAAGGTCTTTTCAGAGGATATATCAGACTTAATAATCTTTATTCTACTTGATAATGATTTATACTCCTGTTCGTTGATTTCCTCGTAAGGAGCTTGCTTGAATCCATGTTGACTGTGGAGAAGGAAGCTCACAGTTTTAAGTCCGTTTTCGTAGTTATTCTTTAACCACTCTTTAATTCCGACTAATTCCTCTGGCTTGTAGTAAACAGTCACGCTTACCGAGTTGTCTGCCCAAACAGTTTGCATTCTCTTGACCAATTCAAGCTGCTCAATAGCAGTCATGTCTTTAGCAAGGATAGTCCCTTCTCCAGCCTCACACGGGAATGAGACGATAGAAGTGCTGTGGTCAATTGAATTATCGAAGTTTATGACAGACTCGACATTATATCCGGCGTCCTTACAAGTTTGAACTAGAGCGTCGCCAGACGACATTCTAACTCTTCTAATGTAATACTTTGAGTAGGCCGGATGAACACCCGGTGTTGAGCCGCCAAGGAGAGAAAGAGTTCCGCTAGGCTTAATGGTAGTTAACTTAATGCTAGTAGGGATATTATTCTGCTTAGACCACTCTTCATCAAATTTTCTCAATTCCTTATAACAATCATCTAGCCATTCAATTTTTGACAAGGATTGGCAAACTCCTGTAACTCCAAGGCCGATTCTACGGTTCTTTGAGACGATTTTGGTTGTTTTTTCGTATAGGGCCGGGAGATTCCATACAGATTTTTGAGTTTTGTAGAGAAGTTTGGCGCAGTCAATTAACTCCTCTTTTGATGAGATATTGTTGAGATACAATTCGCAAAGGTTGCAGGCTTCACCGTCCGCGAGGGTTATTTCCATACAAGGATTTCCACCTTCGCAGTTATCCTTCTTTTCTTCTCCAAGTCGCCCGTATTTCTTTGCTAGGGGGAGGTTCATAAAGCCATAAGGCTCGCCCGTGCCTTCGTATCCAGCCCAAATAGCATCGGAAATCTGTTCGAAGCTATCAGCGTAAATAGAATTATTGGACATTGCGCGCCAATTAGGGATATTTCCCAAGTCCCATCTTTTTGCACGGAGATACAAGTAATCGTCAGGATCGCCGATTGCGACTTCTGCGCTTCTGCGGACATTGCCAGCTACAACAATCGAACCGATGATGTTATTGATATCTAATACATCAACTGAGCGAAGTTTCTTCCCTTCTCTATCCTTAAATATCTTATAAATTGATTCCATTCCATCTACTAAAATCTTAGGACCGCTGGCCGTTCCGCCAAAGCCTTTAATCGGTTCGCCGGAGCCGCGAATAAGGATTGTAGAGTAAGTAAATGATTTTCCAGTGACAAAGAAAGCGTTAGTAAGACTTCTAAGAAGATTAACCCATCCTTGACGGCTATCAGGAATGATAAAATCTGCATCTTTGGTCAATTCATGTCTAATCTTTACTCCTGTCTTAATTTTGGGAAGCTCGTGAATGTCTTCCTTTTTAACTGAAAACCCAACTCCGCCGCCAAGCATTAAATGTTCAAATAAGAAACAGAAATCCTCTGCCTCTTTCATCGAAACGAACCAGCAGTTCAGCAGACTTGCCAGCCCGAATCTATCAACCGTTGAGGTTCCTAACTGCCAAAGCATTCTCCCAGCAAAATTACACTTAAGATTAAAAATTAAATCAAATAGTCTTTCAGCTTCTTCTTTTGAATAAAGTGCTCCTATTTTTTGAGCGCCATTAATACAGCGACGAATAGTTTCGTGCCATTGCTCATTTTCGCCATTCCTTTTAAGTCGAGAATAAGTTCTCTTATAAACAATCTTTCCTAGTCCATTAAACCCCCAATTAGGGTCTTTATCCTTATATTTATCCGCAAACTCCTCTGAAATGATATCAAATTCTTTAGTCATATAAATCAAAAACCCGTAACTAATTATTACATCAAGTTACGGAAAAGTCAAGGTTGAAAGTAGAATCTCTAACTCTTCTTAATTTTCACCGGAGGCGGCGGGCTTCTATCCAATTTCGACTGCTTTAGGTGTTTTTCCTTAATTGGGTCGTAACCGAGCTTATCCTTGCGTTTTTCGGACAAGTCGCGGCTTTGATCCCAAAGGTCGCCCAAGCGCAGTTTCCCATTAGCAGTTTTATCAACAAACCTCGCGGAGTCAAAAGGGTCAATGCGAGAATCTATCGCGGCGTTCGGCGCAGTCCAAACGCGATTCCACTTTACTCCATCGCGGCTATAAACGTGCGGCTCGTCAAAAGTCTGAACAACCTCTGTAACTTCGCCGGTTTCGGGATTTTCAAAGATATATACCATATTATATTTTAGAAAGCTCTTCAAGGGTGGATTCTTTTACCTTTGCGACGCAAATAACCCCATCTCTATCCCCTCTTTTCTTTAGAATTAAATTAACATCATCTATAAAAGCTTCTTTAGCCTCATAGAAGTCGTCAATTGTAGCAAAATATACATCAATAATTTCTTTTAGTGGTTTGTTCATAATTAAACAGCTAATACGCCTAACATTATCTTGAGCGTCTCCTTGTGGATTCCTGCTGTTTCATCGCAAAAGTCTCCAGACTTAAATTTACTTACTTGAGATAGATAGCCTTTGATATTACTCTGGCCGTTCATAAGCTCAAGCGCAATCCCTAATCTGATAACTCTATCAATAAACGCAGGTTTCAGACAATTAGTGAAGATTTCGCGCAAAGAAACTCCAAGCAACATACTATTTCGCGGACTTACTTGATAAACCTGCTTAATTAGCATTGTAAGCTCTTCTTCGGAAAATCCGCACTTAGCGGAGACTTGAATGCACCGGGCTTTAGCTTCAACTAAATCAAAGTTTGTCATATCAGTTTAAGTTATTAGTCAGATACATCTTGAAAATTACCTTCTCTTTATTTTGGTCAACAAATGAGTCACATTTAATCACTTCGCGGCCATCAGTCAATGAATAACCTTTAATGTAGTAATTAAGAACGTCGGCTAGGTCCACTTCTACATAAAGGAGTTCAGTGTTCATGACAGAGCTACGGCAGCTTTCACAAGCTCGTTCATTTGTTCTTTTGAATACTCTCCATTTTTAGCGATAAGTAAAACGCTTGCGGTGCTAAGGATAGAATCTCTTAAAATTTCCTCTATAGACTCCGCCGAAAACTGGGAGCGACAGCACTGTAGTTCTTTTACAGTGAATTCACCAGTAGAAGCCTTTTCCTTAAGATTTAACTTAAAGTGCCCGTCAAACATATCGCCTTTCCCTTCGGTCGCTATAGAACATTGATGTAATTTATAGATTTTCATATAGTGGAGATAATTTCTTTGCATCTATTATAAACATTAAGTGTAGTAAATTTCTCTTGCAGTTCAACTCCGGCTTTATTTATTCGCCCGGATTCAACCCTTTTTACGGCCTCTTCGCACCCGGCGATAAATTCATCCTCATTAAAGGTAAAAATCTGCCCTTGATTAACGTGCATACCCTTCTTGAAGAAGAAATTATCGTAAGCGTCAATCTTTCCGTTGGGATTTACTAGAACAGAATTTGCGGAGCCTGCCCAATCTTTATAAACGTGAGCGTTGAGGACAACAGCGTGTTTTCCGAGGCAAACCGATTGAAATACCGGCAAATCCCATCCTTCCGCGCCGGACATACCCAAAATAATATCAGAACTGTTCAGAAAGTCGTTGTAAAGCGCGTTGGTGCCGAAATGGGGATGAATCGAGATGTTATAGGGAGGCGGATTAACTCCAATAGCATCCATCGCGGCATTTGCGTTGTAATCAACTCCATCGCCGTGAATGTTATTCAGAAAGGGATTATAGATAGCAAGCTGAAGACGATATTTAGCTTGATTGCCGAATTTCTTAATCCAAGCCCGAATTACTGCCTTGTGATTCTTGCGCTTCTCAATTTTGCCGCAAAGATTGAAGGTGATTTGGTTAGGGAAGGGGCGCGGCTTGCTTAATACAGAGAAGTTAGCCTTGTCGAATCCAAGAGGAACGTAATGGATATTGGAACAACCGAATGACTCAAAAATCTGCTTAGTATAATTAGATGATACTATTACGGCAGATTGATTTTTAATCGTATTTAACTCGTAAGGGGTCGGCGCGTCAAGCTCGTAGAAAGTGAAAAGTGCCTGCGACTCCGACACAGATGCTAATGAACCATCTAAATGCCAGAATCGCAGACAGGGATTCCCACGTTTATGTTCGACCGGGGCACGATTGATACAAGATTTAACCCAATCACCGAATTCTTTAGTTAAGTTTGACTGAGTATTGAACTCGGGATTGCCGACGGGGAAGACAATTGTAGAGTCCTTATCTTGCGAATAAGCCTCTCGTAAAAGCCCGGTGCAAACTTGACCGAAACTTACAGAATTGATTGGGACGTTAAGGACCATTGTTAGATTTTTACTCTGGAAAGCCATTCTGAAAACTCATCCTCTGACATATCATTATATTCGAAAATTTCATCAGCGAATAACTTTTCTAAGTCTGAATCAGCACCTATAACAGTTAAAATTCTATCTATAATTGACTTATCTTTGTTAGACATATTATTTAAGTTAGTTGAGGGTGAAGAGATTAAACCTTCGACCTTCTTCTTATCTATCACTGATATAACCCGCAATTATTTAAGCCTTTTGAGCCGCAGCGACGCGCGGAACGAGGGCTTCTAGCTGAGTCTTGTAGAAGGTATCCACTTCGGCGTAATCACGCTGAATTACCTCGCCAGCCTTATTAGTAATGACTTCCGGCTTGGGAAGTGCATCAAGAGCGACCTTACCCTTTACCATCTTATCACCCTGCCACAGAGAGATATTCGCATATTCCTTGTCGTCCTTCTTGCTCTTGGACTTGTAATTTGAAACGCTAAGGTTGTCAAAGGATTCAAGAGCTGACAGGGAGTTAAAGAGATTACGGGACAGCGAATTATAGCGGAGGTCGAGCAGATAAAGCTCGTCAGTCGCGGCGTCTTCAAGGAAGAGCTTAACCGTGCCATACTTCTTTTTGTTCCATTCCCCTTCACCGAGTTCTACTTTGGTCAAGTTGCCGGAAACGCGAGCTTCCAGTTCGGGCCGAGCGACCCACTTATCACCGACTTTCTCCGAGATTTGGAACATATTCGGAACTAATGAAACGTCATTCTCATCTTTGGACTTGAGTTTGAGAATGAGTAGCTTGCGGTTTGACTGTTGGTTTGTGTTGCCGAGTGCCATATTTTTGTTTTTAGTTTATTATAGCCATAATTTCGGCTACAAAGAAAGATTACATTACAAAATTAACTTTGTCAAATTTATTTTTAACTTTTCTTAAATAACATCGGCACAAGTATTCTTTACCATCTTATGTTTCAGCATTCCCAAAGTCCTATCGTGCAATTTCTTACAAAATCCGCCGTTTAAGTTCAAAGTTGCACTAATCTCTTGCCATGATACACGTCGCCCTTGCCCGTAACGTAATCTCAAGATATTTTGAGAAACCGGGTCTTTAATCTTGGAAACCATGTGAGAGACGAAGGATAAATCGTCTTCTTTGAACTCCCGTTTAAGATAGCCGTTTTTAATCTCCTTATCTAGCTTGTGGACCTGTTCTTCGTCATTTTCGGTGGTATTGAGAGATGTATTAAAAGTGTTCATGTCCTTTTTGCCGCGCCGCATTGAGTTTAGGCAGAAATAGCGGGCTTGATTCGCTATCCACGTCGAAAACTTCAATTTGCGCGAAAAGTCAAAGGTTCGCGCGGCGTAAAACATCATGTAGTCCATATTGCCTAGTATGTCTTCCTCTTTTAACCCCAAACTAACGCAGGCTTTGAGATACTTGTGACAAATCGAGTAGTAGACTTTTTCATATCTGCCCCGGAGTTCAATATAGGAATGATTGCACCCAGTTAATTGAATGTTTTTGATTAGTTCGTAATCTTCAACAAATGAAGCCTGAACCTGTTCGCCCGAATCCGTAGTTATAACATTTTCCATAAGTTTTACCTTTAACCTCGCAGCTTTCGCTACATGGTAATTACAGTAACTTATGGATAGGTTTTGTCAAATTTTAGCCAGAGCATCCGCAAAATCGTTCCATTTATTGAAGCTATGTGATTTTATTTTGACGTAAGAATTCACATAATCTTTATGATTCTGCATAAACTCTTTATAAGCTTTAGTATGAGGATTTTTGGTTTTCCAATTCCCTAAAGCCCAGTTTTCGACGCCGATGTAGTCATAATTTATGTTAATTCGGCAGCCGGACTCCTTCGCCCACAAAACCGCATTTTCCGCAGCCTTGATTTCGCCGCCAATCTGCCACATCGAGTTAATATCGCCATATAAGACCCCTTTCTTACTAAATAAGGGCTTATTGTCCTGAATTACGACAAATGCCCAAGAAGCGTTTTTGCCGTTAAATGAGCCATCAGTATAGACATCAAGAATCTTAGTCATCATATAAAGGAAAGGTAATAGATTTTAAGAAATTTGTCAATCGTTTTGCGTTCCTCACCAAAATAAACTGTAATATATAGTAACAACGAAGCTGGAGTATACAATAAACTGAGAAGGTAATTTTACTTTCCCCGTGTGCCGTTAAGAACGGCCTCTTCTGTATCCCAGAATCGTTGTTACCACGGGGGAAGTTATTATGGACACTAAAATATGCACCAAATGTAAGGTTCAAAAGTCGGTTTCTGATTTTAGCAAGGATAAAGCTAAAAAGGATGGACTCTTTTCAAATTGTAAGGAGTGCCGGAAGGAGTATGTTAGGCTTAACAAAGATAAAGCAGGCTCTTGCTGCTCTAAAGAGTATCAGAGGCAGTATCAGAGGGAACACGGCAAAGAATATAGAGCCAGACCTGAAATTCAAGAGAGGATTAAACTTCAAAATAAAGAAAAATATCTAAAACATGGGCCAAACCAGAAGGAGATAAATAGGAATTATTACTACGCGAATCATGAAAGGATAAAGAAACAAAGAAGAGAAAGGGCGGTTGAGAGACGGAGAACAGATATAAACCATAGAATAAAAGTTAGGCTTTCAAACAGGGTGAAAGACTTACTCAAGGACTTAAACGTGAAAAAATCTAGCAGCGTGCTGAATTTGGTAGGCTGTTCTGTCGCAGAATTTATTTCTCATATAGAATCACAGTTCGAGCCTCAAATGAGTTGGGATAATTACGGAAAATACGGTTGGAATTTGGACCACATCGTCCCTTGTGCTCTTTTTAATCTCGTTAAGGATGAAGACCAATATCAGTGTTTTAATTTTTCTAACCAAGCTCCTCGATGGGCAACCACTGAAATAGCCCAGAGCCACGGATCGAAAAGGATTGGAAATGTCGAAAAGAGCGACAAACTAGTTGATGATTCTTATTTCCACCTTTTGCAAAACCCATCTTAAAAGGTAAGATAAACTCTATCTCTCTTAAGAAAAGAAAGCTAACTACAGGGACCGCTACTGCTAGGAAGCGCGGAGGCGGGGTGTTTGCCTTAGGAAATAAGTGAAAGACAGACTGCTCCCGAGAAGGGAGACAGTAGTTGCCTTGAGGTTTCTTATAGCATAATTAAGATTAAACTCTTAACTATACCGCTCAGACACTATCAAATCATAGTCTTGAATATCATTTAATATCGCTTATTGAGTGTTATTTCAACTCAATGGTCCCTGTAGGCTCCCGCGCCTTAATTACGACCGCAATCGTAAGCCAGCCAATATCAAACTTTATCTTATAACTACAACAAGCGACACCATTAAGCTCCCAATGAACTCCTGAGAATGGCCTAAACTCAGTTAAATATTTCTATTTAGTCGCCTCTGCTTCCTTTCGGACGCGCCGAGACATATCAAGCTCTAATTGGTTAGATTAGACATTTATTAAATTCGCGGGCGATAGAACCCTCGGCTATATGTTTGGAACGGGCAGCCGCTCCCTGATTACTTAACTTCATCTCCCAAACATTTTATATGGTTCAGCTAGGCGGACAACTTAAACTAGCTAAGGTTTCCCTTTAGAACCAAAAAGAACAATATCCGCTCACTAACTTATTACAGTTAGACATAATCAGAATCTCACAGTTTAGGAACTTTGTCAAATTTTATTTTATGTGTTGACAAAAAATCCGTCATGATATACTGTTGTTGAACATGAAAGACGATAGTGATTCAAAATCCGAATTCCGTAAAGCATTATCAAACTTGGCTCATGCGTCATCAAAAGAAGATATACTTGCCGCTATGGAGTCGGCAGTTCTTCTAATGAAAACTACAGAAGAGAATCGGGCTAATATGCTGGCTTTCATTCATAGCATTCGGCAAACGCGGTGCCTGAAGTCAATCTCTAAATATGGAACCACAACAAAAGAGAGTTAAAGAGTTTATGCAGTTTTTCGGGCAGGCTTGCCCGGAGAAACCAGTTCAGCTAGACGAGGAAACCGCCAAACTTCGGGCAAACCTTATTTTGGAGGAGGTTTTTGAAACTATTTGTGATGGATTAGGATTATCTGTTTGTATCGCCGACAGTGAAAACGGGGCAGTAGTCGTAAAAGACCCTAAAAAAGTTCATTTCATCTATAAGAAAGAAAAAGAAGTAGATTTAGTTGAATTAGCTGATGGAATTTCCGACATTTCCGTGGTTTCTTACGGGACGGCTCTAGCGGCGGGGATTGATATGGAGCCGGTGGATAAAGAAGTAGCCCGGTCCAACA